>Ga0247839_1000165_pt1 | contig 113317 bp, 112 predicted proteins | sample LaCruzMarch2015__6_FD_192405 | JGI IMG/M metagenome (GOLD analysis project Ga0247839, IMG submission 192405) | Freshwater microbial communities from meromictic Lake La Cruz, Castile-La Mancha, Spain - LaCruzMarch2015_16m | ecosystem: Environmental > Aquatic > Freshwater > Lake | place: Spain...
CCTTGGGAGACTGATAAGAGATCAGATAAGGACTCTTTGCCCTACCACTATAGTCTTAATCAGTGTGGTTTCACATCTTAGCTCGTTTACTGTTATCAGCTTTAAGTCACTCAGAATTTGAGAGGTGACACGGTTCTAAGAAGTCTTTATATCCACGTAAGAAGAACACCCATTACTGGATGGTGGTGCATTAAACCAACCCTTACTAAGTGATTAACTTTTCGGGGATGGGAATTTTTACTACTCTTCAGTAGAGTAGTCAATGAACGCGTGTACTACTTTAGGTACCTCTGGATAACTATTCCAGGTCTCAAGAGATACATAAGAAGTTCTCTTTAATACTTTACCTGTAGGAATAGATATACTTTGTACCATACCATCTTCATAACTAACACGCAACTTATCGAAGTTTTCAAGAGTAACTTCAGACTTGTCTATACTTTTAGGAAAGTACGCGCTTCTAGTTTCGATTTGATCATAAGAGTAGTTAACCCTGTCCTGCCATTTATTGTAAGATACGAACGTAAGTTCTCCTTCATTTTTATGGATTACGTTCTTATGGGGGATTACAGGCTCCTCGTAGATACCTAACAAGATTTCGGTAGCTATCGTAGGATTAGGTGTGGCCTCGATTACTTCAAGTATACGAGTAATACCGAAACCTTTCTCAGATGGAAACTTAGATTCAAGAGCAACTTTAATTACTTTATTCATAATATTTTAGGATTTGGTGAACCTGATTAATAATCAACGCACGATTTTCACGCCTTAATCACCTGGATACTAAAATAAAAGAAAGAGGAATCAAACCCTCGGTTACCAGATACAAGAACCAAGTAAATGATAAAACAAGTAAGTGAGTATACGAAACAAGTATACGAGAAACACTATAACGAGTATAGTGTTTCAAGTATAAGTGTATCTACTCTCTTAGAGACTAGCTATGAGGTGCGCCGGGCGCCCAGTTCTGATTCTCGTACAATTAAGTGGACAATGAAAGAGGGTGAGGTAACAATACCTCTCCAACTCTCTCACTATCAATCACTTATGAACCACAACTAATTCATATAACTAGTTTTCTAAATCCGCTTCTGGCCCGTTATCCTCACCTGTAACTTTTTCCTCTACCTTTGGTTGAGGTTTAGTAACAGATTTCTTGGCCGGAGCAGCGAAGATGTTACCGAAGTTTAGTTCGGCCAACGCTTTCTGGGTTACGACCTGGCCCCAATCGCCACCGTTCGCTTTTACGAACGACTTAACGCGATCCATTTCACTAGTATCAACAACGATGTTGTCGTTCGTAGTGATCTTTAACTCGATGTCGTTACCGTGGAACTGTGGTGTAAAGAACAGAACTTTACCCAAGGCCTGGTCGAACATGTCGTAACCTTCGTCCGCTTTGATGTCCAAGTATCTTTGAACATCTTCTTCTTCACCGTCAACGGTGTAGATGAATTTTGCAGTCAAGATCTTGCGCCCGTTTTCGTCCAGTATCTCTTTACCGGTTTTAGGGTCTTTTTGTACGCTCTTATAAGAGTCGTGATACTTAGCAATTAAATTGCTCATGGTGTCCTCCTTGTTTTTTAGGATTTGTGAATGAAAAATGAAACGTGTAAATGACTCGGGAACTTGTTCTAGGTCTAGATCGAGGTACGAGGCTCTTGTATCTAGGTTCTAGGACATAAGCCCTTGGATTCTAAAAAGTAGGGTATATATGAAAAAAATCTTGGAATCTAGGAATCTAGACAGAGGACTCAAGTAACTTGATCTAGACTCTCCTAGAGATCTAAAACGTGAGACTAGTCTACAAGAACAAAAACCTCTCCAAGACATGGAATAGAGGATTCTAATCGTTAATCTTGAACTAGTTCTGGAGGAGGACTCAGATCTTGATACAAGACCTAGAACAAGATCATGTTCTTGGTCGGAGACGTGGCTGTGTTGTATTCTAATAGGTAGGTTGATATGAAAAAAAAAGGTAACACGTCGTATTGACGTGCTACCCAATGACTAATCTTCAAAGTCGGCATCATTTTCGCTTGGAACGAACTCAGGCTGTTCTAGTGTAGGTGGTGCTACAGTAGCCTTCTTGGTGTGTTGCTTGAAGATTAGGTCAGCAACCCTATCCGCAAGTTTATCAGCCACCGCACCCTGATAGGTACCCACTAGTTTGACTAACTTATCGGTTTCGTCTTCTAAGTGGATTATTTTACCACTTTCCGAAAAACCGATGTTAAAATCCGCGGCTTTGAATTTCGTACTGTACTTCGGCATACCGAAATAATCCGAAAATTCATCGGTAATGGTACTAGCGTACTTACCACGGGCTTTTTGGAACTTATCCAAAAGGGCTTGGTTGTCGCTATCAATGGCGAAGAAATTAACGCCTGTCTGTGGGTTGCTATCAATGTAGATAGCTTTTAACGAATTTTTCATAGTACTTTGTTTTTTGGTACTATGGTTCTATTAAGTAGGTTGATATGAAAAATTAGAGTAATCATACCAATTTAATCAGGAGTACTTTAGAAAAAAAACGGTAACTACTTACATATAGCCCAACGCCGTGTCACTGCTAGGATTGTATCCGTTTTTGTATTCTAATAGGTAGGTTGATATGAAAAAAAAAGGTAACACGTCGTATTGACGTGCTACCCAATGACTAATCTTCAAAGTCGGCATCATTTTCGCTTGGAACGAACTCAGGCTGTTCTAGTGTAGGTGGTGCTACAGTAGCCTTCTTGGTGTGTTGCTTGAAGATTAGGTCAGCAACCCTATCCGCAAGTTTATCAGCCACCGCACCCTGATAGGTACCCACTAGTTTGACTAACTTATCGGTTTCGTCTTCTAAGTGGATTATTTTACCACTTTCCGAAAAACCGATGTTAAAATCCGCGGCTTTGAATTTCGTACTGTACTTCGGCATACCGAAATAATCCGAAAATTCATCGGTAATGGTACTAGCGTACTTACCACGGGCTTTTTGGAACTTATCCAAAAGGGCTTGGTTGTCGCTATCAATGGCGAAGAAATTAACGCCTGTCTGTGGGTTGCTATCAATGTAGATAGCTTTTAACGAATTTTTCATAGTACTTTGTTTTTTGGTACTATGGTTCTATTAAGTAGGTTGATATGAAAAATTAGAGTAATCATACCAATTTAATCAGGAGTACTTTAGAAAAAAAACGGTAACTACTTACATATAGCCCAACGCCGTGTCACTGCTAGGATTGTATCCGTTTTTGTATTCTAATAGGTAGGTTGATATGAAAAAAAAAGATAATCCTAATGGATTACCTTTTAACAGTCAATGATTGGGGAAACTTCGACTACATCTCAGTAACACTCCACAGGTGCTGTAATAACTCCTATCTCGTTGTAAAGAGTCGGTGTGTGGTGGCGAAAGCTAACCATATCCTGAATAGACTTTCTATTCAAGTAATTGTTAACATATTCTTCAACCCTTTCAACGTAATCTTTGTCTGATACTTCTAAATCATTCAAGTCTTCGATTAGTTCAAACGAAATACTTTTTAGATAACCCCCATTACTTGCTACAGGGATAAGACCTAATAAAGTCTCGAACTGTCTTTTGTTTAACACAACAGGTAATTCTTCAGGATTAGTATTTCCTTTCCTGAAGTCAATAAATGATTCTATCATAAGTGTATATTTTTTGGTACAAAGGTTCTATTAAGTAGGTTGATATTAAACTTTTGAGTTTTATACCAACCTGTATTTTTACCCTAAAAAGAATAACCCGCTAACTTTATACGTTAACGGGCTTAATAGCGCTCACCTCAAATATTCCGAGGTAATAGGTCCAGCTACCACAAGGTAATCTGATCTTGGTCGTGAAACTTACCGATCCGCCTGGCGATACTTCCTTTATCCTGGTCCTTTGACCATAGACAAGGACTTCAGCCCCGACTGTCATAAACAATCAGGGTTTGATTTCCAAGGACGAAACTTCTGTTGACACTCACACATGTCAATCTCGGTTTTACTTTTAGTTATACACTTGATGTACATCATAGATGATACACATACGTACAACATAATAATAACACCGGCTACTATAGCCGACATTACAAAACGGTCATTTTTGTTCATAGTATAAATTTAGTGTTCAATAATGTAGGTTGATATAAAAAAATAATAAACAAGGCTGCTAATCCTTAAAATATGACAATACATTGCTTGTTCATATATAAATAGCACTTTATAGCACCTTGTTTATTATTGATAGAACGGTGTAATCACACCATTTGTAGACTCAAACTGTTTACCATAATAGCAATCTACACGTTCTAACTCACGGATGTTAGAAATGTGATTGTCTTTAATGGTGAGTAATAAGTCTCCTTCTTCTGCTATAGCTTTAGCAGCCTCCCATTCGAGGTGATTAAAAACACAGTTGTTCCTCTTAATCACCGAATACGTGTGTAACATATAGTAAGATTTTGATACAATAACTCGAAAAAGTAGGTTGATATGAAAAAATAATAGTAGACGCTAAGTCTACTATCTTGGTCAAGGCTTACTTAACAGTAAGATTCCAACCTTTCTTGTTACACAATTGTGATAACAAGAGAACTAATTCGCTTTTAGCCATTGGTTTAAGATTTGGTACTAAGACTCATACAAGTAGGTTGATATAAAAAAAGTGAGTATAAACTCACTCTTTTACATCTTCGTACCACCAGTAGATGGCGAAACAAGTAGTAGTTGTATAGTACATTATTAGTACTATCCAAGCAAATACGTTGTATTCGTTGAAACTAAACGCGCTTCCTAGCGTCATCATCCCGGCTACAAAACTAGCGATTAAGAAAGATAGGCTAACACAGCCTATAAATGTTACTACGTTTTTCATGGCTATAAATTTTATAACTCTAATATGTAGGTTGATAAAAAAAATAAGAGGGTTATTCACCCTCTTTCTTTAGTAAGACCCTAAACAAGTAGTGCGTAGCACTGCTTGTAATATCATACTTGATTAATAAACCAGTAGTTGACCACTGGTTTAACTTAGTTTGTGTTTGTAACAACTCTTTTGAGTCACCACAAACTACTTCAATTAATACCGTTCTTGTCTTCATAGCTTTAAAGTTTGTGGTTCTGATATGTAAGTTGATATAAAAACAGTCTTAATATACCTATATACTATTATTATTACTATTATATAACAATACAATTCTTTTCTTTGTATAATTTATTAGACATCATCTTATTATAATCATCATAGTATCATCTATACATTACTATACACTATACATATAATATACTTCCCCTAGATATTTTTTTTCAAATCCTAGCGGACGTTTGAAACACTAACGCTAGAACATGTAGGGGGTAGGGGGTTCGAAGCACTGACGGGGGGTGAGTTTGGTACCACCCCTCTCCTCACTCTAACTTAGACCAAAAAAAATACCCAAAAAAAATTTAGTTGTTTCCTAGAGTCTTTTGATCTTTCTCTATACTAATTGTTCTTTCTTTCTTTCTTTGGTTATACGTTATTGGTACCTGGTAGTAACCGAGGCGAAAAAAGAGAGTGGTAAACGGTGGGACTTAAAATCCCATGAGCTTGCTCGTACCGGTTCGAGTCCGGTCGGAAGTACAAAAAATTTATTATTTTTGAGTTATGATACCAAAAGTAATTTACCTTACGTATAAAAATCATAATATACCTGATTACGTTATTCCTAATTGGGAAAACTTAAATCAAGAATATAAAGTTGAGTTTTATACTGATGAGGATTGTAGAAAATTTTTACAAGAAAATTATCATGATAAATATCTTGAATTTTTTGATTCTGTAAAAGACGGGCCTATAAAATCTGATTTTTTTAGGGTTTGTATTTTATACAAATTCGGTGGGATTTATGCTGATATTGATATACAACCTATCGAATCTATCGATTTATTCCTGGGTAAAGATGTGTCATTTTTAACAGTATTATCAAAACCATCTAACGGATTAATAAATCCACATTTTATAGCATGTACTCCTAATAATACAATAATCAAAAAAATAATAGATGGGTTTTTTGATTTAAAAAAAAATAAAGTCCCTTATTCTTATCACGCTTATTCTATTGTTCCTATTACCGGTCGAATATTTTATAAAATGTTTGGTGGTAAAGGTACTACAATACCTATGAAAGGACCTTGGACTATTTGTTCAGATTATTTTAATATACCTGAAGGTATTTATAAAAAACCTGAAGGAATAATTCAGTTATTACAAGAAACTTGTCCTAAAGATTTTTACGAGTGTGCTGCCTGGTATAAGGGTAAAAAAATATTATTAAATAGATACAAAACTTATATAGATCATACCTTTTAATTATAAATTATAATTAATGTAAAGCTTACAAAGATCTTATAACAACCATTCGATAAGGTTCTTTATCTTCAGTTAACATACTTTCTGTAAAAAGTTGTTCATTACCGTTATAATCCACATAAGTTAATTTATGATTTTTAGACAGCGATTGGAAGAAATATTTCCCATTTTCTAAATAATGAGGATAAACAAATTCTAATAAAACAACACATTGAGGATTTCTTTCAAGAAGTTTTTGCATACCGTTCCATGCTAATTCTTCAGCTCCTTCAATATCTAATTTAATAAAATCAACGGGTCTATCTATAGAGTCTAAAGCAATTGTTTCTACCTTAATTGTCTTTTCTACAGGTCCGTCCGGGTGTTGGTAAATTATAGTAGAATTTAAACTACTAGTTAAAATATTTAATTCGATAACGTTTCCGGTAACATCGACTATTGCTTTATTTATAACTTTAACTTTAGATGCACAATTATTTAATTCGATAGACTTTTCAAGAAACGGTATTATCTCAGGGTTAGCTTCGATAGCTAATACTTCGCAATTTTTTTTCTCTAATAAGAAAGTATAATATCCATAATTAGGTCCTCCGTCTATACAATAAGAACCTGGTTTTATATTTTTACTCATCCATAAAGTTATCCAAGCTTCCCAGAAACCGTCGTCTTTAAAATGATGAGAAATACCTTTATCGTTTAATTTACTAGCAATTAAATAAGAGTCTAATTGTTTAGAAATTTGAAAAGAGTTTTCTATAAATGTTTTTCTACCTTTTAAACCTGTAGTTTCTACATGAGCTCTATTTTTGAATACCATAATTTTTTTTTGGTAAAGGTAAAGATTATTTACAAATACAGAAAATAGTATTATTATACATCGATGAAATAGAATGAACATATCCAATATTACGAAGACGGGCAGTAGAAAACCGACTATTAACTGGAAAATCCTAGGTTTGAATCTACAAAAGGAAACTTTTAATAAAGTTTTATATCTTTATTAAAAATAGAAGAATAATGATTTTTGAATTTACAAAAGGTAAACATTTTTCTAAGCCTCGTATATGGCAGATAACACCTTTTACTAAAAGAGTAAAAGGTTACGTTCAGTTTACTAAAGATTCAAGATATACTTGTGATGACCAGGATGATTGGAATAAATTGTGTGGTATATCTTTTGGTCTCAAACCTAATAAAAACGCAGTAATGTTTGCGTATAAATACAATCCTCAAGAAGATTACTGGCAAATAATACCTTATATAAACAGAAACTTTAACAAAGAATTTGACTTCCCTTTTCTTATTCTTAAAGAGGGTGAAATAGCTTTACTAAACATAGTAGTAAACAAACATAATGTACTATTTAAAGCAAATAGAAAAAGTTGGATTTTAAAAGCTCCTGATACTTCTTGGTTTAGTACTATAAGACAACCGTATCACGGAGGTAATACTACACCTGATAACGATTATTCATTATTTTTTAAATACTTATGATACTTAAATCACACGCCTGGGGAATTAAAGTAAAATTACTCCAACAACTTTTAAACATAAAAGACGACGGTTTTTTTGGAAACTTTACATTGAATAAAGTAAAAAATTTTCAAAAACAAAATGAACTTAAAACAGATGGTATAGTCGGACCAAAAACGTGGGAAATTCTTACTAAAGATATTCCTATAAATATTAATCCTGTTTACGAGCAAGAATTTAAAGAAGATTTTTCGGATCCTGAAGAAGAAATGATTGTAGGAGAGTTTAAAGAAGCTGAGCCTACCTGTAAAAATATTGGAGAGTTAATTGCTTATATTAACTCTTATAAAATAACTAGAAAAATAACTCGTGTTGTTTTTCACTGTACAGCTACAAATCAAGCGGCTACGGTCAGTTCTATCAAAGATTATTGGAAAAAGGTATTAAAATGGAATAACCCTGGTTATCATATTATCGTTACTCCTGACGGTTCCTGGACTTTACTCCAGGAGTTTAACAAAATAGCTAATGGTGTAGCCGGTATAAATGGCGATACAATTCATATATCCTACATCGGGGGAATATTACCTTCAGGAAAAGCTATAGATAACAGAACTTCTAAACAGAAACAAATTTTTGAAACTATTTACTTTACCTTAAAAAATAAACTACCGGGTATTACTTTTCATGGACACAACGAGTTTTCAAATAAAGCATGTCCAAGTTATAATGTAAAACAAGATCTTATAAAATTAAACAAAAAATTAGTTTAATTGTGTAAGATATGTTATATTATATAATACTGTTTATAAATTTTCAAAAATGGATGTAACACAATTAAGTTTTGGTACAAAAGATGTTATAGCGATTGTTTTAGGATTAGTAAGTATTTTGGGTTTTCTATATGCCTTGAGAGAATCAACCACTAGGGTTACTATTAAGTGTGATAATCTTAATTTTGAAATTACTAATTTAAAAGTAGAATATGCTCAAATAATTACTGAGATGAAAACAACTACAGCTAATCAGATTACTCATCTTCATGATAAAGTAAAAGAAAAAGAACAAGATTTGTCTAAAAAAATAGAATACGTTAGAGAAGAAGCTAAAGAGTCTAACGAAAAACTATCGGCCCAGTTATTAGGATTCGGTGTTCAGTTAACTCAAATAAGTTCTTCTTTATCAGAACTAACCGGTTATATAAAAGCTAAAACTGAAAAATGAATAAATTTAAAATAAAGTGGTCTTATTATTCAGCACCAACTCCTCGCGCAATGAGAAAGCTTGGAGACTCTTTACTAGCTGTATCTACTTTTATAGCTTTAGGAGAATTGTATTCTTACGAAATTTTGAAAGAAACTTTTGGACCTTTAGGTATGAAATTAGTAGTTGGCGGTACTTTACTAGCCGGAGTAATTGGTAAATTTTTAACTAACTTCTTTAAAGAAGTCAATGAAATTAATTAACTTAGATTTTATTAATTCACTAAAAACGTTCAACATGAAAAAAGAACAGGTATTAGGAGTACTTCGTCACGTATTAACATTCGGTGGCGGTTTACTTGTAGCTAAAGGTCTTCTAGATGAAAACTTAGTAGCTGAAATTATCGGTGGTGTACTAACATTAACCGGAGCTCTTTGGTCTGTGTTTTCTAAAAAATAGTTAACTTTTGATAGTTTAACTTTTTTACCATAACTTTAACAAAAATTAGTTATGGAAAACCAACACACTGAAGAAAAACAATTGACTCCTGAAGAAATACGAGAAAGGAATAAAATCTTAGTAAAGTATTACAATTCTCGCACTGAGTTACTACAAGCTCAACACGTTGTAGAAAAATTACAGTGCGAGATTCAGGAGTTCCAAACAAAACGTTTGGAAAACTATCTCAAATATCTACATATACAGGCTACTATCAATCAAAAGCCTGAAGAAGAAAAAGAACAAGAACCTTCTAAATAATACCGATGGCCACAACAAAAATTGTGAACAAAACGGTATTGATGTCTTTAGAAGATATTATTCAATACCAACTTATTACTCATTGTTTTATAAATAAAATATTACTTACAGAAAGTGATATAGAATGTTTTATCAAACTTGCTAAATTGGGAGAAACTAATTTAAGTAAATTTTGTACAGAAATTTCTCAGAAGTGGTATTTAGAAAAACTAGAAGTTTGGAGAAAAGATCGTAGTGGTAAAGAACCTTCTATATCTACTCAAACAGTTAGAAATATTATATCTAAACTTGAAAAGTATAGTCTTATTTATAAAACTGAAGGTACTAAGAAAAAAATAGTTATAAATGAAAATTTAAAATTTCAGGTAACTGGTAATATTCTTCTTAATTTTAAAATTGGTCATATAGATGATTCCTCGAAAAGCTAAAACACTTTACAAAGAAGTTGCGGATGAGGTTAAAATACCTGAGTCTGTAGTAGGTGATGTAATGAAATTCTATTATTCCATTATCAGATCTAATCTTACCAATATTGAACATATAAATATCAATCTTCATAAAATTGGAGTATTTACTATAAAAAAATCAAAGCTTCAAAAGCAACTTGATATTTTAAAAGCCGGTTTAGAAAAGTGTAATACTTCTACTTTCGTTGGTTATGATAAAAAGATGTACCTTAAAAATAGAATAGTTAAAGTAGAAAGAGCTATTGATATGGTAGCTTTAGAAAAAGAACGTAAAAAATTAAAAAAATCAAAAGATGCTATTTAAAAAAATCTGGAAAAATATTTGTCAAATATTAGAAGGAGTTTCTAATACTATTAGTAAGAAAGAACACATAGAAAAGATTGCAGAATCTAGAATGTATTCTTGTAGAACTTGTCAACATTTTGATATAGAAGGTACTAATTGTATGATACCTGGAACACAACCTTGTTGTTCTATTTGTGGATGTAATTTAAAATTTAAAACTCGTTCTTTATCTTCAGAATGTCCTCATCCAGAAAAAAGATGGGGTGCTGTTTTAACTCAAGAAGAAGAAGACAAACTTTATAATGATATTAATTATGACCCAAACCAATCGTGATTATTTAATAGTTAAGGAATAAAACAACATTTAAAAGCTAAAATTTATGATACTAAAATTTGAAGAAAAAGATCACAAATACACTAGTCTAGATTTAAACGATCCTGTGGATTGGATAAGTGTAACAAATTTAATAGGAAAATTTAAAGAACCTTTTGATAGTGTTACCACAGCGGAAAAAGTTAGTAAAAACAAAAAATCTAAATGGTACGGTGTAAAACCTGAATTAATAGTTAAAGCATGGGATGATGAAAGAGATAGAGCCAATAAGTTAGGTACCTGGTATCATAATCAAAGAGAGGGAGATGTTCTTTCTTTAGAAACAATTTCTCGTTCCGGTATTGAGTTACCTATAATAAAACCTATTATAGAAAACAATATTAAATTATCTCCTCAACAACAATTAGTACCAGGAATATACCCAGAACACTTTGTATATCTTAAATCTGCAGCGATATGTGGTCAATCCGATAGAGTAGAAATAGTTGGTGAATATGTTGATATTACTGATTATAAAACTAACAAAGAAATTAAAACTAAAGGTTTTGTAAACTGGGAAGGAGTTAGTAAAAAACTTTTAAAACCTGTTTCTCATCTTGACGATTGTGAATTAAATCATTACGCTCTTCAATTGAGTATATATATGTATATTATTCTTAAACATAATCACAGACTTAAACCAAGAAACTTATCTTTACAACATGTAATTTTTGAAACAGACGATGAAAATCAATTTGGATATCCTATTACTAAATTGAACGATGTTGGTGATCCAATAGTTAAAGAAGTAATAGAATACAAAGTACCTTATTTAAAAAGAGAAGTAATCGATATTATTAACTGGTTACACGAAAATAAAACTAAAAAATGATAGATAAACCACAAGTAGATGGATTATTTTGGTTGAGCGATACTCTTGCTGAAGTAGTAATCCCTTTATTTAATAAACGAGATATAGAATTAGGTATAAAAGGTAATGTGTTTTACGATAAAGAAATAATCGATCTTACAAAATTAGCGTGTATTAGAGATTATCATCCTGATGATAATGATTCAGAAAATTATTCTGAAGACGAACTTGATGAGGATGGTAAATCTATTTACGAAGTATTGGTTGATATTGAAGGGGTTAATACCCATGTTTTGAGAATAACTAAAGAAGATATGGTTAAAGTTTGGTTGTATGTAAAATCTTTAAAATGAACATAAGACTTTTTGATATACAAAATGGTAAAGTAACAGCAACAGAACATTGTTATACACTGAGTACTCTTAAACGACTTATGGAAGAATATCCCGATAGTTATAACCAGGTTTATACTTACCTCTATTATAAAACTTGTCCGGATCCTCAGAATAATCCTTTCTTTAATGTTCCGGAAGAAGATAAAGAAGAGCTTATTTTATTAGAAGTTAATCCAGATTTTTCTGTTGAAGATGATTTAATTATTGAGGCTATAGCGTTTTGTAGTAAACTTTACGAAACTCCTACAGTTAGAGCTTACAATGGAATAAGAAGTATGTTAGATAGATTAGCAAAATATTTAGAAACTAGCGAAATTACTTCTGGGAGAGACGGTAATATTACAGCACTTCTCCGGGCGGCTAAAGATTTTCAGGATATACGACTATCTTTTAAAGGAGTTCTTAGAGATCTTGAAGAGGAACAAAAAACTCGTACTAGAGGTAATAGAGAAAAAGCTTATGATCAATAATGGTATCTCCTAATAATGATGGTAATTTTATAACTGTACCAACCTGGGATAATGGTGAATGGTTAGAAACTGTATTTGAAACCAGAGATGAATTTAAAGAATTTGTACTTTCTGTGTTTAGAGAACCCGGTAAATATGAGTTTGATGAAACTTCAGTAATATTTAACGAACAAGCTCGGTTTTTTAATACTAACCAATATTTCTGTGCAGCCCCTTATAAAAGTAAAGATTATAAGAAATACTGGGATGATCAAAAAAACAAATGTCGTAAAGGAGTTATTTTTAAAAATAACGATAACGTTTGGTATTTGAGTAGAGATTATTATATGTGGTTAAATTTCTTACCTATTAATAATAAAGAATTAAGAAGGTTTAGTTTTCCGGATGTAAGAGATGCTCAGTATCACATGGCTCTATACGAAATACTAGCCGAACTACATTATAAACACGCGGCTATTCTTAAGAAACGTCAGATAGCGTCTTCCTATTTTCACATGGCCAAATTAATCAATCAGATTTGGTTTGAAGAAACACCTATTTTAAAAATGGGTGCTAGTCTTAAAGATTATATTAACGAAAAAGGTTCTTGGAAATTCTTAGACGAATATCGTAACTTCTTAGATCTTCATACCGCTTGGATTAGACCGATGAATCCTGGTAAAACTCTTATTTGGCAACAACAAATTGAAGAGACTATTAATGGTCGTAAAACTAAAACCGGTTTAAAGGGAGTTCTTCAAGGTATGTCTTTTGAGAAAGATCCTACAAATGGTGTCGGTGGGCCGTGTACGTATTTCTTTTACGAAGAGGGTGGTATCGCTCCTACTGCAGATTTAACTTACGGTTATATGAGACCAGCTATGAAATCCGGTATGATGACTACTGGATTATTTATTATAGCAGGTTCTGTCGGTGATCTCAGTCAGTGTGGTCCTCTTAAAAAATTTATTCTAAATCCTGATATAAATGACATTTATTCTGTCGAGACGGATTTGATAAATAATAAAAGGACTTTTGGAAAATCAGGTTTGTTTATTCCGGAACAATGGTCCATGCCTCCTTACATAGATAAGTATGGAAACAGTCTTGTAGAAAAATCTTTAGAGGCACTTGACGAATATTTTGAGAAGTGTAAAGCTAATATGGATCCTAGAGATTATCAGTTAGAGATTTCTCAGCATCCAAGAACTATTGAAGAAGCATTTGCTAATCGTGAAGAATCTATTTTTCCTACTCACCTAATTAATCACCAGATTAAACTAATAGAAGATAAAGAATATTCTATACAGTATATTGATTTAGTAAAAACACTGGAAGGTAAATTTGAATTTAAAAGTACTTTTAAGCTACCAATTAAAGATTTTCCGGTTGATAAAAAAATGATAGATAAATCAGGAGTAGTTGTTATTACAGAAAAACCTGATCCTAACGCTCCGTGGGGAACTTATTACGCTTCAATTGACCCGGTAGGAGAAGGTAAAACAACTACGAGTGAATCGTTATGTTCTATTTATATCTACAAGAATCCTGTTGAAGTAACTAAAATAGAAGGTGATGAAACCACGGTTTATGTAGAAAGAGATCGTATTGTTGCTTGGTGGTGTGGTAGATTTGATGATATCAATAAAACTCATGAACGTCTTGAACACATGATAGAAGCGTACAACGCTTGGACTATTGTAGAAAGTAACGTGTCGTTATTTATTCGACACATGATATTTCACAAAAAACAAAAATATCTTGTACCAAAAGATCAGATTACTTTTTTAAAAGATCTTGGTTCTAACAAAAATGTGTATCAAGAATACGGTTGGAAAAACACCGGCCAATTATTTAAAGCTCACATGTTATCTTACTTGATAGAGTTTATCAAAGAGACTATTGATGAAGAAAGTAAAACTGATGGGACTATCGTAAAGAAGTATTATGGTATAGAAAGAATACCTGATATAATGGCTATGAAAGAAATGTTAGCCTATGTCGATGGGTTAAACGTGGACAGATTAGTTTCGTTAGCAGCTCTTATATCCTTTGCCAAGGTACAAATTTCATCCCTGGGTTATAAAAAGAGAATAGATCGTGTACAAACTACTAACTTTGACAAGTCGAATAAAATGAGTAAATTATCTATAAGTCCATTTAGACATATAGGAGGTAAATCTCGTGGTTTAAATAGTATTAAAAGAAATCCATTTAAAAATATACGATAATGCAAATATATAACGCGTTACAGTTAAAGAAAGGTGCTAAAGTAGATTATAATAGAATGAGTAGTATTACTCAACCTATACAGTTTTTGTCTTCTAAAGATAAAGACGATGAATGGTGTGCCTGGAATATGGATTGGTTAGAGTGGATGGGAATACGTCAGGTACGTAAGAACGCTACTAGACTTATGAAAAATTACAAACTCGCTAAAGGTCAAATTGACAAGTCTGATTATATAGTAGAGAATGATAACGAATACTTAGATTTAGTAGAAACTCTTTCTTCCGGTAACGAGTCTTCAGTGTTAGAATTAAAATTTTATCCTATAATTCCTAACATTATTAATGTATTAACCAGTGAGTTTGCTAAGAGAAATACTATGATACAGTTTACTGCTGTAGATGATTACTCTTATAACGAATTAATGGAGAAGAAAAGAGCTGATATAGAAAACTATCTTGTACAAATTGCTGAAGAAAAAATGATGATTGGGATGTTAGAACAGGGTTTAGATCCTGAAGATCCTCAAGTACAAGAGTACATGGAGAAGCAGATGTCCAGAGAAAATCTTAAAACTTTACCTGAAATACAAGATTTCTATACTAAGAGTTATAAAAGTATTGCTGAACAGTGGGCTACTAAACAAATGAAAATAGATGATCAGAGATTTAGTATGGAAGAACTTGAAGAGCGAGCGTTTAGAGATATGTTGATTACTGACCGAGAGTTCTGGCATTTTAGAATGGGAGAAGACGATTATGAAATAGAACTATGGAATCCGGTTTTAACTTTTTATCACAAGTCTCCGGAGGTACGTTATATATCTCAAAGTAACTATGTAGGTAAGCTAGATATTATGACTATACCGGATGTTCTTGATAAGTATGGCTGGTTAATGACACAAGAACAACAAGAATCTTTAGAGTCGCTATACCCGGTAAGATCTGCAGGATATAATATTGGAGGTTTACAAAACGATGGTTCTTTTTACGATCCTACTAAATCTCATGAATGGAATACCAACAGACCTTCGTTGGAATATCGTCAGCTAACTTCTATGTTAGAAAATAGTTTTAACGATAATGATGTGGTTGGTTTAATAACCAGTCAATCTGAAGATGGTGGGGATCTTAATATGGCTACCATGTTAAGGGTTACTACTTGCTACTGGAAGTCTCAGCGTAAAGTAGGACATCTTACTAAAATAACAGAAGCTGGTGAAGTAATAAATGAAGTAATTGGTGAAAATTATAAGATTACTGATAAACCTGTTTATAATACAACACTGTTCAAAAATAAGACAAAAGATAATTTAATTTTTGGTGAACATATTGATTGGATATGGATTAACCAAAGCTACGGTGGTGTAAAAATAGGTCCGAATCGACCTACTTATTGGGGTATGAATAATACCGGTGGTATAAATCCTATTTATATTGGGATCAATCAAAACCAACTAGGACCTTTGAAATATCAGTTTAAAGGTGATAATACATTATATGGTTGTTTAATTCCAGTAGAAGGTTCTGTATTTTCTGATAGAAATACGAAGTCTACTTCATTAGTAGATCTTACAAAACCTTTTCAAATTGGATACAATATTGTAAATAATCAGATCGCTGACATTCTAGTAGACGAGCTTGGTACCGTGGTATTATTAGATCAAAACTCTTTACCTAAACATTCTCTTGGAGAAGATTGGGGTAAAGGTAACTACGCCAACGCTTATGTTGCGATGAAGAATTTCCAGATTTTACCATTAGATACATCTATTACTAATACTGAAAACGCGCTAAACTTTCAACATTTCCAAACTCTTAATCTAGAACAAACTAATCGTTTGATGTCTAGAATACAGTTGGCTAATTATTTTAAGTTGCAGTGTATGGAGATAGTAGGAGTTACTCCGCAGCGTATGGGTCAACAAATCGGTCAGACTGATACAGCTAGGGGTATAGAACAAGCCGTAGCCGGTTCTTACGCTCAGACAGAAAATTATTTTATACAACACTCGGATTACCTTATGCCCAGGGTCCATAGAATGAGAACAGACCTTGCTCAGTATTACGCTAGTACAAAACCTTCTTTAAGAATGCAGTATAGTACTAGTAACGATGAAAGAGTTATGATGGAGTTAAACGGTAACGATTTATTACTCAGAGATATAAATGTTTTCGCTACCACTAAAGCTAACCATAGAGCTATTTTAGAAAAACTAAAATTAATAGCTGAAAGTAATAATACTACAGGGGCCACTATATATGATTTAGGTAATATTGTTCAATCTCAATCTTTAGGAGAATTGAATACGGTTCTTAAAAAACTAGATGATAAGCTTCAACAAGCTAAACAACAAGAGATGCAACAACAACAACAAATGTTGGAGCAAGAACTACAATCTAGAACTCAAGAAGCTCAGTTAGAAAGAGATTATACAAGTTTAGAAAAAGAAAAAGATCGTAGAAAAGATATCTTGATAGCTGAGATTAGAGCAGCCGGTATGGGATCAATGGTCGATTTAGATAAGAATCAACAATCTGATTTTCAAGATTACATGACGGATATGAGAAAGTCTCAAGAATTTGTTGATACAATGAGTTTTAATAGAGAAAAAGAAACAACTAAATCTCAATTATCTCGGGACAAATTAAGTATAGAAAGAGAAAAAATAAACGCTCAAAAAGATATAGCTAATAAACAACTAGAAATTGCCCGTACTAACAAAAATAAGTACGATGTAAAACAAAAAGATAAACCTAAAAAATAGTTAGCGTTATAGTGCAGTAAATTAGATATGTTAAATATTCAAAAGCAACTTTTTTATGTTTAAGTTTATATTTTTGAGTATATTATTAATGTCAAAGAAATAAAACCAACCTTATGACGCAAATTAAAGAAAGTACCCAAGTATTAGAAGAAGATCTAAATCTTCAAAATCTTTTTGGAACATCGACAGAAGGATTGATTAATACTGAACCAGAGAAAGAAAAAATGTTTCAAGCCCCTGGTAAAGATGAAAAAGAGTTCCTTGACAACCCTGATCTAAAAGATAAAAAACAGGTAACTGAAGAAAAGAAAGTAGAAACTGTAATTTCGGCAGAAGAAATAGATGATACTTTATCGGTAGAACAAGAAGAAGAATTAAAAGATAAAGGGGGTAGACCAAAAGTATCTAAAGATCTTATGGTATCAACCCTTAATAAACTTTTTGAAAAAGGTTCATTAGTACCTTTTGAAGATGATAAACCTTTAGAAGATTATAGTCAAGAAGATCTTGAAGAACTTATTGAAGCTAATCTTCATAACCAGGAAAGTAATCTTAGAGGAAAAACGACTAAAGAGTTTTTTGAAGCTCTTCCTCCAGAGATGCAGTACGCGGCTAAATATATAGCCGATGGTGGTAATGATTTAAAATCTTTGTTTAGAGTTCTTTCTCATGTAGAAGAAGTTAAAGAACTAGATCCTTCTACTGATAGTGAAACGATAATTTTTAAATATTTGTCAGCTACTACTAAGTTTAATAACGAAGAGATAGAAGAACAAATCCAGCTTTGGAAAGACCAAAACGTTCTTGAACAAAAAGCCGGTAATTTTAAACCAAAACTTGATGAATTAACTGAGCAAGAAGTAACTAAAAAGTTAAAACAACAAGAAGTTTTAAAAAGAAAACAAGAAGAACAGGCTGAGATATATATCGAAAACGTATATAATGCTTTGGCCCCTGGTGATTTGAATGGTATAAAACTAGATAAAAAAGTTCAAAACATTCTTTATACCGGTTTAGTAAACATGAATTATCCTTCAGTAACCGGTAACCAGACTAGTCTTTTAGGTCATTTACTTGAAAAGTATCAGTTCGTAGAACCTAACCACGCTTTAGTAGCTGAAGCTTTATACCTTTTAGCTGACCCTAAAGGTTATAGAGAAAAAGTTTTAAATCTTGGAGAAAAGATTGCGACTGAAAAAACTGTAAGAAGTTTGAAAACAGAAGAAAGTCTTAAAAAAGGTGGTTCTGCTGTTATAACAAACGATGATGATAATAAACGTAATTTGAAAAAACAAACAATACAAAAACCATCAAAAAACTTTTTTAGAAGAGATTAACATTAATTCACAATAAAAACAATTATTTAAAAATGGCAACTCCAGTATTTAACAATGGTATTTTCCTACGCGACACGAACTATCAAGCTTCGTCTCACGTAGATTCTTATCACTTGGTGAACATGCTTAAAGACGCTGAACCTATGGACATGGGCCCTGTAGATATATGGGCTATGACACAGAAGGTTGAGATGCCTCTTTATCAAATGTCATCATTTGGTGGAAAAAACGTTATCATGGTAGATAACGCTCGTGGTGAATATAAGTGGCAGACTCCTGTATCTCAGGATCTACCTTATGTAATCGATGACGTAGAACCAGATAACACAAACAAAGGTATTGATGGTCAAACCTTTAAAATCAAATTATCTCGTAGAGAGTTTGGTAGTGGTGACATTATTACTTACGACAAGTACAATGGTCTTGAATTGTACATTACACCAACTGAAGATATTTTACCAGTATCTGACGGTTACATCTACACTGTTCAATTAGTGAACAATGATAACTTTAAATTCTTGGATAACAAGTATTTAGCTTCTGGTACTAAATTCTTCCGTAAAGGTTCTGCTCGTGGTGAGTACGGTGAAAGATTTTCTGATATTATCACTAAATCTGGTTTCCGTGAATTTTACAACTACGTAGGTGGTGCTGAAGCTCACGTTCATTATTCTATCTCTAGTCGCGCAGACTTGATGATTAAAGGTGGTATGAAAGCTGATGGCGCAGTTCCTGTAACTGAAATCTGGAGAAATTTTGATAAATCTTTAGATCCGTCTATTAGTAAGATTGAAGATATCGTTGCTTTTAAGGGTAAAGATTATGTTAAAAAAGCTATGGCAAATGGTACATTAACTAGAACTTTCTTGACTTCTTTAGAAGCTGCTCACTTAACTAAAATTGCTACTGACATTGAGACTTACTTAATGTGGGGTCATGGTGGTAGAGTTAAACAAGATGGTCCGGATGATATCAGATTATCTGTAGGTCTTTGGAAACAATTAGATAACTCTTTTAAACGTGTTTATAACAAAATAAGTTTTAGCTTAGAGTTGTTCCGTTCTGAGATTTATAATTTCTACAACGGTCGCGTTGAGTTTCAAGGTCCAGATCCTAAGAGACAACTTATCGTACAAACTGGTATGGGAGGTATGAAACTTATTAACGAATCAATCAAAAGAGAAGCTGCTAATTCAGGTCTTGTTATCCAGGCTGCTGCTAATAATGGTATTGGCGCTATCACTGGTCAAGGTATGGACTTGAATTTTGGATTTGCTTATACTAGCTACGTTATTCCTTTCTTAGCAAATGTAAAATTTGTATTGAATCCGGCATTTGACAACGTTCATACTAACGATATTGAAAACCCATTGATCGATGGTTTCCCGTTAAGTTCTTATAACTACATTATTTTTGATGTTACTGATAACACTAATGATAACATTTACTTGTTAAAATTAGCTTGGGATAATCAATTGAAATGGTGGTATCAAAATGGTACTATGGATTACATGGGTAAAACTCAAGGGTTTAACTCATCTGGTCAATTTAACGGTTACCGCGTGTATATGTCTCAAACATTCCCGGCTATTTGGGTAAAAGATCCAACTAAAGTGTTAAAGATTGTTATGAGAAACCCGATTACCGGTGGATCATTCTAGTAAAAAAAAGAGGGCTGTGAAAACAGCTCTCTTATTATTATAATCACTAAATTTTCAAACAATGAAAACAAAAACTCCTACTAAAAAAGCTACAAAAACAGCTTCAGCTAAACCTTCAATGATGTATGGCGGTTCTAAAAAAACAAGTAAAACCTCTATGATGAAAAAAGGTGGATCTATGAAAAAAGCTTGTTAATAACTATTAAGCTGAGTAATATGCACTTTGACGGGTTCGTATCCTGTACTCAGCTCTTAAACCAACAATTATAAAACAATGACTAGTACTTTAGAAAAACCAACAACTACAGTAGAAGTAAAAAACACAATTACTGTAAAACCCTATGTAGATCGTGCAAAAGAAAACATGGGTCTTGAGAATTACAACATGGTTGTATTCGATGGAGTATACCAGGAAGAACAACTCGCTTACGTTGAAAATAACGGAATAAGAAGATATCTTACTGGGTTAAACGAATTTGCTCCTGAAATTAAAACAATTGCGGATCCTGAAGAAAAAAAAGGTAAAATCTTAGAAATAAGAAGAACTGTGGCCCAGCTTGAAAAAGAATTATCGTCTAATATTATAGACGAAGATGATCCTCAGTTTTGGTCTAAAGTAAAATTATTAAGACCTGATAATGATATTTTTTGGGGTAATATTACTATGAGATGTAGTAATAGTGAGATCCATTTGAATATTCATACAGAACCTATGGATCTTATAAAACTTCATGCTATTGAAGCCGGTGGATTTTCGTTGATAGCTAAAAGTTTTGAATGGGCCCGTATGAGTAGTTTTCCTTATAAGTTTTATTTAGATAAATCTGTAGATACTATTTCTACTAAAACCGAAATCAAAAAATTACGTAATAAAGCTCTTGCTGAATTACAAAAATTATTTGATAAGAATACTAATAAGTTGTGGTTAGTAGCTAAAAGTATTGACGGAAACTCTGTTCAATATAAAAAGAATACACCTAACGATATTGTTTATGATAACATGGATAAGTATATAAACGGGGAAGGTATTGAAAAAAGTACTAAGAAAGCTCCTAAACAATTTATGGAAGCTGCCGCTTTAGATATGGAAACGTTAAAACTTAAAGCTATAGTTAACGATTCGTCTTATTACAAATACATCGCTCCAAAAGCTGATGGGGTTATATATCACTTATCGACTAATACAATTATCGGAAGAAATCCTTCAGAGTGTGTAGAGTTTTTAAAGAATCCTTTAAACGAAAAGATTCTTGAAGATTTGATGAAACGATTAGAAGTTCAATGGAATAAGTAATGACTAAGAGTACTAAATCAAAGGTTAACGAAGCAGGTAACTATACCAAACCAAGTATGAGAAAATCTTTATTTGAAAAGATTAAAGCTGGTTCTAAGGGTGGCGATCCCGGAGAGTGGTCGGCTCGTAAAGCTCAGTTACTAGCAAAAGAGTACAAATCAAAAGGTGGTGGTTATAAAACTAAAAAATAGTAATCATGAAAAAAAGTACATCTAAAAAACCTAGCGTTAAAAAAACTGGAGGTTTGGTAGCTTCAGAAAGAAAATGGGAAATCGAAAATGCGTTGAGTACTTTAAAAAGAGCTGACGAAATACGTAAAGATTCTAAAATGATGTCTGATGTAAAAAAATTAGCTAATGAACAAATGTCGGTTTTAAAAACTTTTAGTAAATAGTGGCTAAAACTATATCACAAAAAAGTTTAGATCGTTGGACTAAACAACAGTGGACTACTTCGTCCGGTAAACCTTCTGGGGAAACTGGTGAAGTATATGCTCCGACCAAGACTATATCAAAATTAAAAAGTACAGAATCTGGTAGAAAAAAATTAGCACAAGCAAATGCTAAGAAAAGAGAAGCTACAAGAACTGGAAAACAACATGCGTCACACGGTTTACATAAAGGTAAAAACAGATAGTTATGTCTACAAAAAAAGATTCTAGACTTACTAAAGCCGGAGTTAGTGGTTATAATAAACCAAAAAAAACTCCTAGTCACCCGACAAAATCGCACGTTGTAGTAGCTAAATCTGGTGATCAAGTAAAGACTATTCGCTTTGGTCAACAGGGTGTATCTGGTTCTCCAAAAAAAGAAGGAGAATCAGAAAGTAGTCGTAATCGTAGAGAATCTTTTAAAGCAAGACACGCTAGTAATATATCAAAAGGTAAAATGAGTGCGGCTTATTGGGCTAATAAAGTAAAATGGTAATTAATGTTAAACAATGAGACAATTTTATTAAAAATAAAACAGAGGTTGAATAAACTGTCTAGTAACGATTTTGACAATATCGAAGACTGGGCCATTATAGAAGCTTTTAATAAAGCTCAATCAGACTGGTCTCGTAGAAACTTACATGGTATTAATCAATTAAAAGAAGGGGATGAATCTTCTTCTAGACGTATTGATGATTTCCAGGTTTTACTTACTATTCATGACTTTAATCTTTTCAAAAAAGATTTGTTTTACGAAACTTCATTGATACCGGATAACTATTTTCATTGGAAACGGTTAGATATTAAAGGTTCAAGCGATTGTTGTCCAGGTTCCAAAAATATGATTGTTTATCAAGTAGAAGAAGGTAATATACCAGAAATCTTAAAAGATTTTAATAGAAAACCTAACTTTGAGTGGAGAGAAACTGTTTGTACTCTATTAAATAATAGAGTTAGAATCTATACTAATAATGAGTTTGACATTAAAAAAGCTTCTTTAGTTTATTATCGTCAACCTCGTAAAATAGAAATATTAGGACAAAGTAATCCTTATACCCAAACCGTTTCTACAGTCAATGTTACTTCAGAATTTAAAGATGATATTGTTGAGGTAATTATTGACGAAGCTTCAAAAATAATTGCAGGAGATATAGAATCGTTGGTTCAATATCAAAGACAATCACAACAAGTTGAACAAAATAATTAAAAAATTTGGATAGTAAAAAATTGTTTCTTATATTATAATATTGTTTATTAATCTTAAAATCAAAACACAATGAGTTATTTTAATCATTCTTTTACAAAACGCTTCTTAGTTAATGGAGCAACTTTAAATCCAGGAGACAAAGTACCTGGTACTAATATTACTACACCTGTTGAAACAGACGCAGGAGTAATTGTATCTCAAGATCCTAATTTTACTACGGCAGATCTTGCAAAATTTCCTCCGGGTTATATAGGACTTTTTGACGCGAAAACATATAAGCTCTATAATATAGAGGATACAGCGTCATCAGGATATGCAAATACTAAATGTTGTCCTTTTATTATTGCTGGTTCTTCCTTATTAACCAACGATAAAATTGGACCATATCACGGTGGTTACAAAGAAACAAATAAGTCTAAAGTAATTAATCCCAAGTATATTCAGAAATCATACGCTGTTGAATCATGTTTACCAGAACAAGCTGTAGTTCATATCGGATTAACCAATCTTAGATTATCTGGTAAAATTGTTAGTTTTACTACCGATGGTTCTTTTGGTTCGATTCCTGCTGATGGAACATATACTATTGCTCTTACAGGAGGTACTGGTTATGGTGCTGTTGTAACAGTAGTTGTTGAATCAGGTGCTATTACTAGTACTACAATTACCAATGCTGGTGTAAAATATACTGATACTGATGTATTAATAGCAGAAGCTGGTGGTGAAATATTTACTATTACAGTAGCAACTGTTAGTGTAACTAGTGTTGATGAAAATTGTTGTCCTACGTTTTGTTGTGAAAAAAATTACTATCTAAGAATTGATGTAAAAGGATCTCCAGCATTACGTTTCGCTAATCACAATCTTTATAGAACTCTTTTAGCTCAGGGAGGTACTTGTTGTAATCCAGTTGTGACTGAAGCTCAATTAAATGGTGGCGCAGCATGTCCAAGTTTAAGAGAAGCAATTTGTGACGTATGTACTCCTGTTGATCCTACTCTTATTTATTTACAGTGGGCTGAACAAATTGTTAATGATCCTTATTTAAGAGATTTTATAAGCCCTGTAGTATTTGATTATACTGGTCAAGCATGGTTTGCTCCTGGTACTAATAACGGTATATTCGAATGGGCTACAATAAATCCTGACGGAACCGTAACTAATAATTACAAAGAGTCTCAGACAGCTATTGATTGGAGTACAACTTGTCTTGTGGAAGAACCTCCTACTTGTTGTGCAGGTTTACGTTTAGAAGGAGCTTATGTTGATACTAAGTTTGGTAATTGTTCATTCCAAATTACAGATTTCTTTGAAAAAGAACCTATTAAGATTTATGCTCAACTAGTAGATATTAATGGTGATGCTTGTTTTAATCAAATTTGTATTGTAGAAGAATGTCCTGGTAAACAAGGTATTGGTTTTGGTGAACAAGTTTTAAGAGATTTAATTTTATCGGAGTCTTATTTACAAAACTTTTTTGCAACAGATATCAGAATACGTGAGATTACTCAAGGAAGCGATGTTTTAAATGCTGTTGATAGAAATGCTATGTACGACCGTTTTTATATTCAACATAGTGTTCCAAGATTTAATAATCCTACAGGAGTATTTGATAATGATCGTTACTTATTAGAGGTAATTTTTCCAAAATCTTTTCCTGTAAACGCGTTTTTAAGTGTTTGGGATGGATCTATTGGTAATTGTGATAACTGTCCAGATACAGAATATTTTGGATGTTCTTCTTGTGATACAGAACCTTTACCGATACCTGTTGCTCCGTTATTAACTTAATTAATTATCTTAAAAAAAATAACCCGGCTTAGTCCGGGTTTTTTTATCTTTATACTTTAGTAATAAGTCCAAAATATTTTGTATATTTTTATAAAGACTAGTCATGGCCAATCACGTTTTGAGTTTAGAAATACCTGAAGTAAGTAATACTTGTATAATTAAAATCATTGACACTAGTGTTTATAGCGAATACGTAGCTTTAAAGTGTCCGGTATTACTAGTAACTCCTCCAGGATTTAATCGTTCTATTGTATTTGAAGAGAGTCGTTTATTTCCTGGTAACATAGGTGCCGGGTTTTACTTTAATCTAAATCTTACAGCCTGTGACTTAGAATTACAAAAAGATGATTGTGGTAACTCTTATAATAATCTACCTGATGGTATATACATTATAAAATATAGTGTTTCACCAAACGAAACAGTATATGTAGAATATAATCATCTAAGAATTAGTAAAGCTTTAAGAAGATATAACAATTTACTTTGTGAGTTAGAATTGTCTGATTGTGAACCTCCAAAAGATATAAAAGATAAATTAAACTATTTAACTTTAATTAAAAGATATATTGACGCGGCCAAAGCTAAAGTAGAGTATTGTCACGAACCGGAAAAAGGTATAACTTTGTTTAATTACGCAGTAAAACTTTTAGATAAGTTAGATTGTAAAACATGTTAAAATAAACCAATTATGATATGTCAAAATTGTAAAAAAACTTTATCGTGCGGATGTCAGTCTCGTAAAGCTTCAGATGGTAGAATAGTTTGTTCTAATTGTATAACAAAGTATGAGTTAAATCTTAAGGTTCTTAAGAATATTCAAAAACCACCTCAACAACAAACACAACCCTAATGGCTGTTGACTTAAATACTATAGATCTTTATCCTTTTTGTAACGGTTCTAGTGGACAAACTTCGTTTCTACAAAACTTTTGGACGCGTTATATTCCGTATACTCAAAACGCACAAGGATTTTGTTCTATTCAGGAAAACCCTGTTAACTATGTTACAGGTGATCCTATAAATAATATAGAACCTACTCAAGAAATTAAACTATGTCTTGAAGATAATTGTAAAGTGTATTTACTAGTTAGTGGTAGTTGGTTGGCATTAACTTTTAATTCGTGTGCTAGACAGTATTTTAGAATAATTATATGGGTTTACGATCCTACTGGAACTCTTGCTCCCGGTACTGGATTAGGAGGTAGTTCTATTTACGATACAGGTACAAACTATATTATTTATGGTGGTAATGCTAATTTTGGAGGCGGGTGGACAGTAAATTATTCAGATCCTAACGCTTTTGGTATTTGGACAATACGTGTTACAGTATCATTGTGTAGCGATCCTGCAGGACCTTTGAATATTTGTGACGAAAGATTCTTTGATTTTTTAGTTACAGACGGGTGTGATCCTGAAGATACTTCTTGTCATAGAATAACTTTTTGTCCAGTTGATGATATAACTGATCCTTTTAATGGAGAATCATATTTAGCAAGTAATATACCAAATTTATTTAATGGTAAATATGCTATTGTAAATGTTACACTAGAATCTACTAATGAAACTTATGCTAGATGTATTTTCATAGAAAAGGTCGAAAGTTGTGAAGATGTTGAAACTTTACAAGAAGTTTTAAACGATCCTAACGCATATATATCTGAGGGTGTTTATGATAATTGTAATTGTCAAGGTCCTTGTGAAGTTTGTCCTCCGGGTTATGATTTTATAGTTGCAAGTAACACTTGTGAAAGAGTAATTATTACTGATGTTATTCCTGGTCAAACAAGTATAACCACTGAAATTTGTATACCAATAGTACCAGTAGTAAGTGTTTTACCGAATAGTAATTACAATTCTAAAGGTGCTCTTATTTACGAAGAAGTCTTAGATAAAGATTTACCTTTAATATTAACTCCTCAGAACGTTTTTCCCGATAGTAATTTACAATGTACCAACGCAGAGATACCTCAGCCGGGCCCGGGATACGTTACTACAAATCCTGGTAATTATACTTCTGGATTTTTACCATGTCCTCTTACAGGAAATCGACATAATAATGTAAATACCGCAGTTCCTGTAATTTGGCCCGATACTGTTGTTCCGGGTTTAGTAAATTCTTTTCAGATAGCAGAGTTTCAGAAAACAGTCTTTAGACAAAGTCCGATTTTTAATGTACCTCCTACGACTAAGTTCCTGGGTCAAGGAGCTCCTCTTAAAGCGTTAGTTGCAGTTCTTGGACCACCGTGGGTACAACCAGGTGATTCCTGGATGAACCGTATTGGTAAAACCGGTAAGAATGGAGGGTTATTAACAAATACTACTCAAAATGTAAACTACGGTTTTCTTTATAACTGGCACGCGTTAACTAACGGTGTATCAGGATCTGATGGTAGAGGTACTAGAGGTATAGTAAATATTAATACCACGGGTAACTGGCGAGTACCGACCGATGCTCAATGGGATACTCTTATAGGATATATAGATCCGGGATTTTCTCCTATACCTACTATAGGATCTCAAAGCGGAACTGTTGGAGGAATTTTAAAAATAGGAGGTACAGCCGACTGGTTTCCTTCAAATGTAGGGGCGACTAATGGTGTAGGTTTTACTTCTTTACCGGGAAGTGTACGTAATCCTCCTTTTGGTTTACCTAACATAAGTACATATTATTGGACATCTACTGAAAATTTTGGAGCTAACGGTTTTTATAGAGGTCTTTCTGGCGGTAATGCCTCGATAGATAGGGGAGCTGCAGCTAAGTATACTGGTATGAGTGTTAGAATTTTTAGAAACGCATCTGTAACCGAACTTCTTTTAACCGATGGTACCTGGATATATAATGCTTATCAGGATAATACTGGTAATTATTATAACGGGGTTAAAATTGGAACTCAAGTTTGGATTACTGAAAATCTTAGAGACGAGTTTTATAATGACGGAACACCTATTGTAAATATTATAGACGATCCTACGTGGCTTGCTGATACTACAGGTGCTTACTGTAGTTATAATAATAACCCTCCTATAATAACTAGTGTTTCAAATATAGATATGGTTGTTCCTGAACAACAAGATAATGTTTGGTACGGTGTTACAAAGGTTTTAATATCACCCGATAATAGAGTAACTCATTTAGCTATTTCTTCAGATAATAGTTTTAGAGTGTTTTTGAACAATAATCTTCTTATAGAAGCTAACGTTGGAGACGGTATTAAACCTACTTTTACATTTGCTCACCTATTCAAACTTACATTACCTGCAGGGACTCACATAATGAAACTAGAAACTCTGAATTATTCTGGTGATGCGGGCTTTGCTTATCAATTACTAGATGCTGAGTTACCTCAAATATTAGCTGTGGCTACAGAAAGTGATTTAGATAATCTATCTGTATTTTCATCTAAAAATGATGATGGTTTTGAAATAAAAGATAATACATATCGAGCGCCAACAGTATTTCCTTGTTATACTTGTCCAGAAGGTTTTGAAATTATTGGTCAAGGTACAAGACAAGCTTATTGTTTAAAAGTTGAGTCAATACCTGCGGGTCCAGGATGTCCACCTAGTCCTGATAACATAACACCTTTTGAACCAGAATTAAAAGTGCGTTGTATAGAACCGGGATTAAAAACAGATGGTTGTGTACCAAATGATTTCACTAAAAAAGATTGCGATACATCATGTCATTAGAAATACTTTTTACTACAACAGGTAATGAACAAGGACTTTACGATCCTTCAGAAGGTTGTTTAAATATAAACGATGGTACTTGGTTATCTCCAGGATATTTTTTAAAAATACCTAGAAATTTAAACGATTGTAGTGCTTGTTTTCCTACTTTTATTAGACCTGATACTATAATTGCTCCAGATGTATGTAATATTTTATGGAGATTTTCAATGTGGATAGAAACATCTACAGGAGTATATGTGAATGGTACTTATACAGGAGATAATTACGGTAACGCAGCTACATTAGGTAGTTCTGCTTTTAAATCTTGGAATGTTTTTAGTTATTTAGACCCTTGTGTAGAATATAGAATAGTTCAACAAATAGAATTTTGTGATCAACAAGGTGATGTTCAAGGAATAACAAATGTAATACCTATAATAAGATGTACAACATCTAATAATTGTTATACTTTAACTCCTTGTAGTGAAGAATATCCAGTACTATTTATTAGTAACAATTTTGAAAGTTACTTAAATCAGACTGTTAAATTCAGATTTACTTTTGAAAACGAAACTTCAGAAGATATTTGTTATTTAGTAACTAAGTCTGAAAATTGTTGTAACCATGAAAATATAGTAGGTTATGATATAAATGGGGAAATTGTTGACGTTTATGAAATATTAGGAACCTTTGGAACTTGTGAAAGTTGTCAAGAAGAAAACACCCCTTCTACTTGTTGGGATATAGAGTTATGTGATGATGTATATGTTGTAGATACAGAAAATCCTGAAACACCTCCTTTAATTATTTATCCGGCAGGAACCGTTCTTAAAACTACAGATGATCTTTCTAATCTTAACGGTTCGTTTGTAAAAATAAAATTTCAATATTGTTTCTTTTTAGGAGTATTAAAAGTATGTCCAATAAATGTTACAGTTTGTGCTAAGATTACTCAATCTAATGTTTGTATAGATGCAGTTCCGTTAAATGATTTAATACCGTATCCACCTTTTGATCCAGGAATTAAAACGGTAACTATTCTTAAAGGACTATTTACTACTTGTGGATGTGAAGAGTTAGCACCACCAGCACCTCCTACACCAGATCCAGAACCACCGTGTTTTTACAAACCGGTTTGTTCTGTACACCAGGTTAAAAAAGCTTTGTGTAATTTTTCTGAAATGATGTATAATATCATGTTGAAAAATAGATTTGGTATAAAGAACTGTTGTCCAGTAAATGAGGAAAAAACTATTATAAAAAAAGAACAAGTAGATGTAGCTAATAAATACGATTCTAGATATTGTGGTAGTTGTGAAGATTGTGTATAGTCATTTTTTTTCAGTATATTATTAATAATAAAAGGTTATGATTCCATTAAACGGTAGAAATAAAAGTTGTGATCCGATTTCTTCAGATTGTGTAATCTGGCAAGGACCGGATATCCCATGTATAGAACTTTGTAAAGGAGATTCTGTATCAGATGTTGTGTTTAAACTAGCTACAGAGCTTTGTACTATTATAGATTTAGTAGATTTAACTACTTATGATTTATCTTGTTTTACTCCAGATTCTAAACCAGAGTCTTTTAAAGAACTTATTCAAAAAATAATAGATAAAGTTTGTTTAGGTTCTGGACTTACAGGCTTTCAACAAATATCCGGACAAACTTCAGTAGGATGTCCTGATTGTCTAGTAGAGTTAGCTCCTTGTTTACAGTATCAAAACGAGCTTGGAGATACTATTGTTAATTTACAATTAACCGACTATGTAAGATTAATCGGTAATAGAATATGTTCTATACTTTTAGAAATAAGTGTTTTAACAGGGAGAGTTGATGATTTAGAAGATAGAATAGAAATTTTAGAAAGTTATTTCCCTTTACCGATTCCGGCTCAACCTCAGATAACTCCGGTTTGTGTAATTACACCTGCTATTCCTACAGATATTAGTATCGTATTAGCAGCATTAGAATCTCAGTTTTGTCAATTAAGATCGGCCACCGGTACTCCTACACAACTGTTTGGTGCTATCCAAGGTAATTGTTTACCGTCTCAACCACCTCAAGCACTGTCTACTAGTGGTAATATAGCTAGTTGGCAGTTAGTACAAAATTTGTCTAATGCTATGAATAACATATATCTTATGATATGTGATCTTAGACAAGCTGTTTCTACAATTCAACTTAACTGTTGTCCTACAGGATGTGATGGTATAGATGTACAGTTTCAATACGCGTACAGTAATCCTAATCTTACTTTATATTTTACCGGAACAATCCCAGCAGGATTTATTTATTGCGGTGGTATTACTCCGAAGATAAAAATTACAGACGGTAATGGTAGCTTTACCTACGTTGATGTTGATATCATCGGCTCTATCAATGACCCTGGTGGTATAGTTATAGATTTATCGTCTACAATATTAGACGTAAACTCTAATTTCTTATTAGAATTAAGACCTTGTTACTTTAATCCTGAAACTAACAGTACTTGTCAATATGATTACTGTAGTACGATTGTGAATCAAATAGACTGTCCAGTATTAGAAACATCATCTATTACTACTACCTCGTTTAATTTTGAGGTTGACATACTTACAGGTACTATAGATGTTACAATTAACCTATATGATGCTACCGGTACAACTTTATTACAATCAAGTAGTAATCCTGGTGTAATCGGTCCAAGTACAATATCTGGAACATTCGCAGGTTTAACAGCAAACACTGTTTATAAAGTGCAAATAGTTATTGTGATAAACGGTGTATCTAAAACATGTCCTTGGAATATTTTTACAACATCCGAACCAGAATCAGAAATATTACCATAATATATCATGAGTATAGATAAATATAACAAACAACTTTGTGATATATTACAAAGTCTACAAGATCAAATAAATAATATAGAACTTGCTAGTGATGTAGGTGTTATGTATCTTAAAAATAACTCTACAGTAACTGTTATAACAGCTATAAATGAAAGAAAAGTAGTAGCTGGTACTATGCAGACAGGTATATTAAAGAATTTCCAATTAAATGGTCAAGCTTTAGAATATATAGGTTTAGGTGGTAGATTCCATATAGTAGTTACTTTTAATTTTAATGGTGGGAGTCGTGACACTTATGGATTTTATATTGGTAGAAATACTAATCCTTTAAGTACGTTAGATCCTAATGCAGATCGTATATCCGAAAGTGAAATATATGTTAACTCAAATCAATTAAACGACCAACCAGTCGGTGGTGCAATACAAACTATAATTGACTTAAATACAGGTGATAGAGTTTTCTTTATTGTACAAAATAGAGAAACTACTAGTGATATTACTGTAGAGTTTATGAAGTATACCGTTACACCTATTTATAAAACAATTTAATAAACTAAGTAATAATTTTAATATCTATCATAACCGTATTATCAAAGAAAATGATTAAATTATTGTATCGATAACTAAAATATAATGGTTAAAAGTATAGATAAATATAACGAACAACTTTGCGCTTTGATTGCTTCAAAGCAAGATTTACTAATTAGTGGTGATACCATAAAAACAATAAACGGCCAGTCTTTATTGGGTTCTGGTGATATTACTATACCTGGAGGTGGAGGAACATTAGTAGCGTTACCATTTACAACTGATCATATAGCAGCAACAGGAAATCCATATTTGATTGGTGATCTTGTTTGGTATGGTGGAAATGTATATAGATGTATAGCTAATAATGATTCATTACAACCAGATCTTGCTCCTGCTTATTGGGTAAATCTTGGTGCGGGATATCCGCTTGTTCAACAACCTTCGGATTGGAACGCAGCAACTGGAAATAATCAAATATTAAACAAACCTACTATACCAACAGTAGGTACATGGGGTGCATTAAACTATCCTACATGGGTTAGTGACACACCATTTGTAAAAATGACTGCTGTTGGTACGTTTGCTCTTGATACAAATACTTATCTTACGTCAGCTGTTACAAGTGTAACTGCAACAGCTCCACTAGTTTCATCAGGAGGAAACACACCTGATATATCTACCTCTATGGCTACTAATAGACTTATTGGTAGAAGTACGGCAGGTGTTGGAGTAATGGAGGAAATTACGATTGGTAGTGGATTAACTTTAAGTGGTGGAACTTTAACAGCAGCAGGTGGTGGAATAACAATAGGGACAACTGCAATAGCAAGCGGAACAATAGGAAGATTATTATTTCAAGGCACAGGAGATGTAGTTCAACAAAGTACTAATCTATTTTGGGATAATACCAATAGTAGATTAGCTTTAGGTACATCTTCACCAATAGCTAGTACAAGATTAACTGTATTGGGCTCGGGGATTACTTCATCTACATTTGGTTTACAAATACATAATAGCACAGGAACTAATAATGCTCTAGTAGTAAGAGATGATGGAAGAGTAGGTATTGGAACTGCATCACCAAATGGTCAATTAACAATTCTAAGTGGTACAGCATCAGTAGATTACACCACATCACCAACATATAATCTAGGTCAAATAACTGGTGGTTTATATATAAAAGACACCGCACAAGGTATAACAGGTAATAATGGTTATATCGAGGTATCAACTGAAAATGCAAATGCAAATATATTAGGGTCAATGATTAATTTAAGTTCTGGATTAACAACAAATAATTCAAGTCTTAAATTACTAACCACACACGATAGCGCAGCAGTAAGTTCATATACCGCTGGAAGAACATATATTGTTGCAGATAAACGAACTGGTGGGGGTTCATCACAACTTCAATTTGGTGTTCAAAATAGTGGGACTGCAACTGCAAGTATGTATTGGACTGGTGGGAATGCTGCTAATACTATTGCTGGTAGTCATATTGGTATGCAATTAGATTTTTCTTCTTTAGGTAGTGGTGCTCCATCAGAAACAGCAAAATTATCTATTAACGGTGCAACTAATACAGCAATATTAAATGTTAAAGGCACAGGCAACACACAAGCAACATACGGATTACAAATTCACAACTCAACTGGAAATAATAACTCATTTATTGTTAGTGATTTAGGTAATATTGGTATTGGCACAACATCAGCAGGTACGAGTGCAACAAAAACATTGGTAATTAATAATGGCACAGCACCAAGTGGTAATGTTACTGATAGTTTTCAACAATATTCAGCAGATGTAGTAGCTGGTAATGCAGCACCACATTTTAGAACTGAAAATGGTAATGTAGTTAAAATTTATCAAGAAACTACAGGAATAGTAGCAGCAGCCTTTGTAGCCAATACTTCATTAATAGCAAATGATACAGCGACATTTGGAGGATATACAATAGGTCAAGTTGTAGCAGCGTTAAAAGCACAAGGATTATTAGCATAATTTAAAAATAAAAAACAATGGCACTTTTAATTAAAAAAACAGGCTTACTAAAAACAGATGGTACAGAAATATCAATAGGTCAAGGAATTAACGATGGTATATTAATTCGTTTTTTTCCACAAGGTGAAAGAAAAGGTTTTAATCAAAAATTATTTTTAACCTATAACGTAACTTTAACTTCAGATTTAGAAAATTATAGTACTATTGATATTATTTACGATTTGAATAATAAAGCTACATTGGTCACTTCGTTTGTAGTTGAAATAGCTGATTTTCAAACTTTAATAAACGATTATGACGAATGTGTTCAAGAGTTGCCAGTAGGTACTCATCCGATGGCTATTGTATCTTATGGGTATCATAAGTTTATAAAAGAAGAGTTAGAAAAAGTTTTAGGACAAGACACAGTTGAAATTAGATTAGATTTGATGTAAAATATAAATTATGAACATTACAAGAAAAGAAGCTAAAGAATTATATTCAATATTTTCATTGAATAAAATGGAAGAACCTAAATTAAATTGGGTATTCCAACGTAACATTAAAAAATTAAAATTGATTGTAGAAGATACTAACGATTTAATTGAAGAACAAAGATTATCCTTAGTAAGTGTTGATGAAAAAGGCAATACTATTGTTGAAAATGGAGGTTATAAGTTTACACCAGATAATCTAAAAGAATTAAATAAAAAAATAAAAGAAATAAATAATGAAAAAGTAGAATTTGAACCTTATAAGTTTACTAAAGAACATCAGTTTTTAGAAGAATTTAATAAACTAGGTAATGATTTTATTGCCTGTTATAGTGATATTATCATAGAAAATGATTAAATTATAGTATGAGTACCTGTACTAATTGTAAGAAAACAAAATCAAAGTGTGGTTGTGCGAACAAAGGTTTGACAACTCCACCTCCTTGTGCTACCGATACTCCTGTTTGCCCGGTACCTGAAAGGTGTGCTGAAACTTTTAGCGCAGAGTGTATAGTATATATGGGCCCGGATTTACCAGAAATAGGTTTAAAATCAGGAGACCGTGTAGATAATATTATACAAAGAATATTTTCGCTGTTTCTTAATCCTGGCTGTATGTTACCAGGTAACCCTTGTCAATCACCTTTAGGGTTAGATAGGATAGCTGTAACAAGTAATTCGATTAGTATCGAGTGGGATGCCGTGACTTTAGCTACTAGTTATACTGTTAGTTATAAGAAAGCAATAGATGTAAGTTATACCAATTTACCATCTACATTAAATACTAGTCAATTAATATCACCTCTTCTATCAAATACAACTTACGATATCAAAGTAATATCTAATTGTGGTGAAGATCCGGGTTCTCCGAAATGTTCTTCTTTAGCGATTAGATTAACTACTAAACAAGCTTTACTTTAAGTCAGAAATCACAACTTGTTGGTTTGTTTGTGATAAAGACCAGGCCCGGACACTCGTCCGGGTTTTTTATTACTCGAAAATTTCGTATATTAATACTAACTTCACTTCATGATAAACCATCTGATAAAAAAACCAAATCTTAACGCACCGCGTTATAGGAAAGAAGTTAAAAACGTCTTAGACGAAGAGTTTTTTGAAATGTTTTACGATAAGTTTCCTAAACATAAAAATCTTTCGGAAACACAGATTCGCAAGATAATCGATTCAGTAAATACTCTGATTTGGAAAACCGCGATAAAAGAAAGAGATGGTGTAGAATTTCCAGAAGGTCTTGGTTATATATTTCTAGGATCCTGTAAACAGTCTAAAATGTTTAGTACTGATTACGGTAAATCTTTGAAAAACGATGTGAGGTTTAAAAATTATAACTGGGAATCTGATAATCACATGTTAAAGATTTTTTACTCAAACTTTTCTACTAAATATTCTTTTGAAAATAGAAACTTGTGGGTATTTGAATCTAGTAGGAATTTTTCAAGAGAAGCTTCTTCTGTTTATAGAAACGAATGGAAGAAATATGTTCAAGTAGAAGATCATAGAAAAATATCTTCTATGTTTAGAAACTATATTAAAACACAAACTATAAATAATAAAAAAAGGGATATTCCTGATAATTATGACGAATTTGATTTAATAGACTAGTATGATTACAATAGCCGAAGCAGTATCGAGAATAAGAGCCGTTTTAAAATTTACAAAAGAAGATACTTTTGTTACAGATAGAGTTATTTACAGTGTTATAAGTAAATACTCAAAACTTGCTCTTAAGAAGTTAGAAAAAGAAGGTAAGTTATTTGTTAACGATGACCTTTTTACAGAGATCCCATGTTTAGAATTAACAGAAGTAAGTCTTCTAGAAGCTTGCTGTACTGATGTAAGAACATCTTGTAAGATTGTACGAACTAAAAATAAACTACCTAAAATTTTTAATAACGGTTCTGGTCACACTATTAGTTATGTTGCCTCAATCGATGGTTCGACACTTCTAGTACAAACTCATCCGAGGATTTACTCTGCTATGAGTAAGAGTACAAACTTTAGATTTAATAAGAGTAACTACTTTTGGGTAATTAATGAATATATGTATTTTCCTAACTTATTATGGGAAGGAATTAAAATAAGCGCATTATGGGAAGAAGATATTTCTAACTATCAATGTAACAATGAAGAGTGTGCTTGTAACCCAGTTCAGGAAAGTGAAATAACTACTCCTGAATATTTATTTGCTGAAATAGATAATATGGTTATTCAAGAATTATCTACAATGTATAAAGTACCTTCGGATAATAACGATGATAAAATAAACCCTGCTAGATAATGTATAATTACACACTAAGATATAGAACCTTTGATCAGTTACTAAGCGAAACTATTTCAGATATGAGAAACTTAGCTATGGCTGATTCTATCGATCCGCAGAACTTAATCAAAGTAGCTAAGAAAGTTAATTACGATTTGGGTCTGAGAATTAATATGACCAAAGAAAAAGTACTAAATGTAGAAAAAGGTAAGATAAAATTACCTGACGACTTTTATACTATTAATCATGCTTTTATGTGTGGTGAAAGAATAATACACCGTCCGGTACCTCAAGGTACACACGTTGAAAATGTATCACCTTCAGATCCAGGGTATGAAGTGTATACACCGTTCCCTGACTGGGAGGGCGCTTGCGATACAGACCAATCTGTAAAACCGTGTGTAAAAATTGATTGTAAAGGTGATACTTACGATATAATACAAACTATCAATACAGAAAGAATTGTTTATAGATTATCAGTACCTGTTAGATTTTTGAATAACTCTCAAGGTATTGATTGCGATTGTCCCGGGATACATGTTCGTAGCCCATATACTGCTTGGATTAAAGATAACTTCTTATATCTAAATGTAGATTGTGCGAATGTTTATATAAACTATCAAGGTAACTTAGAGAATGAACAAGGAGAGTTACTTGTTCCGGATCATGATTTACTAAACGAGTATTACGAATACGCTTTAAAACAAAGACTAATTGAGAATTTGATTTTAAACGGTGAAAACATAAGCAACGCTCAGATACAAATTATCGAACAGAGACTTCGCGCGGCCCGTAACCAGGCTTTGAGTTTGGTTAATACTCCGAACTTCTCAGAACTTAAACAGGTTTGGGAAAAGAATCGCAAAGCTCAGTATCATAAATATTACGATATGTTTAGAAGTTATAACACGATATATGAAAAAAACTACATCAACCGCATCTAACAAGACATCTTTTGGAAAACGTAAAGGGGGAAAACCTAACAAGTTTAGAGGCCCTCGAGATAAAAAAGTTTCAAAATACAGAGGACAAGGATAATGGCTAAGTCAAATCAAACATCATCATCAATTACTAGAAGAACCGATAGCGGTTTAGTTAATGATATAAGTAATTATCACCTTAAAGATAATTCTTGGACCAGAGCTAGAAACGCTATTAATAATAGTTCTACAGGAGATCTTGGACAAATCGGTAACGAGCCTTCGAATAGATTTTGTGTAAACGCTCCGTATAATATAATCGGAACCATACATCTTTTCCAGGATAAGTGGGTAGTATTTTCTACAAATAATCAAAGATCTGAAATAGGACTTTTCGAAAAAGACACTTGTAGATATAGGACCATAGTAAATGATAATTGTTTGGGATTTAATCAAACTAATCTGATATCAGGAGCTTCCAGAGAAACTAGTACATGTTCTTGGAGAATATATTTTTCTGATGGTTTAAATCCAGATAGAGTTCTTGATATAGGAAATCCTCAAACCTGGCCGGAAGGTAATTATTTAGGTAATAATCAATATGCTACTGGTAATCCTAGTCAACCATTTCAAGTATGGCCAGGTGTTGCCTGGGAACAAGATTGTACGTTAACTAATAATTGTAATACTTGTATAGACACAAACGTACTAGATTGTGAAAAAATACGATTAGCTAAATTACTTACCCCAATATGTGCTCGTATAGAGAAAGGAGATAACGCAGGTGTTTTATTAAATGGTTCTTATTTTGTAACCACAGCTTATCTTATTGACGGTCAAAAGGTTACAGATTATTTTATACCATCTAACGTACAGCCGTTGTTTGAACATAATAACGTTGCCGGATCATTGACTATTACTTTTAGCGATATTGACTCAGAAAACTTTGATGAGTTTGAACTAGTCGTTGTTAGTATTATAAATCAAAATACTGTAGCTAAAAAGTTTGGTGTATACTCTACAAGAACCAGTGAAATAGTCATAGATATTATTGAAGCTAGCTTACCTTCGGTAGATATAGGATTGATACCTTTAGTTAACCCATCTTATGAGAGATCTGATTTGATGGCCGACATGGGTAATTACTTATTAAGAGTAGGACCAACATCGAGACTAAATTTTAACTACCAACCTAGAGCTAATCTTATAGAAACTAAATGGGTTCTTACAGAGTATCCGGTTGATTATTATAGAAACGGTGGTAATAAGACCGGTTATCTTAGAGATGAAACTTACGTATTTTTTATACGTTGGGTGTACAACACTGGAGAAAAAACTAACTCTTATGTTATTCCTGGAAGACCTTCTAGGGGAACATTAGATACAGGCCCTACAACTTATTATAGACCGTTAGTTGATGGAACAGATGTTAATGATAACGCAAGGTGGATAGCTGAAAATACTGCAGAAGTAATATTACCAGGTGTAAACGAACCAACTGATGATGGTGGTTTTATTATCAATAGAGGATGGATGGGTTATTCTGAATCATCAGAAATATATCCTGATAACCAACCAGAAATATGGAACGCAGAACCAGGGTTAAACCCTCCTTATGTAAATATTCCTGTGGGTAATAATTATGATCTATGTGGTAAAAATATAAGACTTCATAAGTTTCCTGACCAGACCGTAGAACCTTTAGGTAGACTTAATCATTTTGGTGAAAGTCTTATACTAGATCAAAATAATCCTCTTTTTAAAAGACAAGTTATAAGAATACTCGGTGTAGAGTTTGGTAATATCTACCCGCCGGTGGATAATAATGGAGCTGTTATCCCTGGAATAATAGGTTACGAAATATTACGAGGTGATAGAAACGCTAATAGAACTATTATAGCCAAGGGTGTAGTAAATAACATGGGTCAATATGCGATAGATCAGAATAAAATTGGATATTATGCTAATTACCCCTACAATGATATTAATAAAGATAAATTCTTAAGTATAAATAAACCTACTTTTAATTGTCCTTTATTTGGTACACCAAGCGATAATGAACTACAAAACCCAGTACCTTTTAGTCAAAGACATCTTACTTTCCATTCTCCCGAAACAATGTTTAATAATCCGTTTCTTTCTGCTAAAGAATTAAAAGTATACGGTGAATTACACGGCAATGTAGACGGTAGATTTGAAAAAGTAAAAGATCATCCTAAACTTAAATTAATATCTAACCGTACATTTTTTTTATCTCTTATTACAGGTTTAGGTATAGCATCATTAAAAGCTAGTGGTGGTAGAAGAGTTTCAACTCCTCAAAACCATATTACCGGTTTAGCTTTTGCAGTACCACCTACAACAGAAGTTTTAATGGCACCCGCAAGAGCAGCTATGTTAGGTACAAATACTGCTTTAAATATATTAAATAATGTTTTTTTAACAACCGGTCAGTATTTATTAGACATGGTTGCGCCAGGAACTTCTGCTGTTATTACGGCTGCTACTAATACAGGTATAACAGCTCTTGCAAATACTCCTGGTGTAGGTTATAGTTCGCCTATAATACAAACTGAAGACGGTGAAACTTCACGTTTAGGATTATTTGCCGCACTTGCGCCAACCATGCTTTATTATTGGTCTATTGGTACAGATAGTGCTTTACAACTAATAAGATCGTTTTTAAGATTTAGAGAGTTTGCTTTACAATACGATTCTCACTGTGAGTATAATAGTTTTGTAAATTTTACAGGTGCTACTAAGTTATATCGTAATTCAATAGCTGACGGAACATACTTAGATAATAATATAACAAACTTTGATAATGGTTTGATTAATAATCTTTATAGAAGTAGAACTGTTGCTTTAAAAATTGACGCAACACCAAACCCTCAACAATTAAATCCTCCTCCTACTACCGAACCTCAATTACCTTATCCTAATAGTGGATCAGAACGAACTAGAATACTAGCTTCTGAAGTACCTTCACTATATGATATAAATTTTGTTTTTGGAAGTCGTTTAGTTAATCCTGATAAAGAAAGTTTTAATAGTAATAGTTATGTTTATTATACAGCTCTTAAACAAAGGTTGCAAAATCAATATGGTCAACTAGATAGAGTAAGACAAATTCCTGTTAGTTCGTGTACAAGGATAATAAATCAACCTATTACAAATCAACCTGTACTTAATAGCGGTCCATTGTTTAATGGTGATACTTATATTGGAAGATACACTGAAAAAAATACTTTTTTTTATTTCTTTGATTGGTTAAATAAACAACCAGACGGTTTTGAATATGATTATTCTACAAGAAGAATGTTAAAATTATATCCAAGATTTTGGTTAAATAGTGAAAAATTTGAAACAAGTGATTTTATTCAAAGCTTATCTCCTGCAAATTTAATTACTGGTGGAGGTATTACTACACCCAAAAATTATTATAATTTAGACGGTCAGTTTTGTTCTGGTATTTTTTCATTATCTCCTGGAAAATTTAATTTAGCCGTAAAATACGCCTGGTTTTATTTATTTAACTCAGGTATCAGAGACTTTTATGTTGAGTCTGAAATAAACATTGATCTTAGAGATTGGGAAGATCGTCCTGAAAGAAGACACTATGATCCTAAAAGATACACTGATGTAAAGGCTTTGTTTGATGTTGATATAATCAAGTCTGGTAATTTTATGAAGTATGACTACTCTCTTAGTCATATCAAAATGTACAGTAACTTTATATCATGGTCTTTACTACAACCTCGTAACTACGACCCTCAAGTGGCCGAGTTTTGTTACACCTATCGTCCTAATAGAATATTATATTCATTACCTCAACAGTTAGAACTCACACGAGATAACTGGAAAGTGTTCCTGGTTAATAACTATAAAGATTTTCGTAGTAGACCGACTGCTATTAAAAAGACTGATATGAACGGGGCCATGTTCTTTTTTGAAAACGAAAGTCCTGTAAAGTATCAAGGTGTTGACCAACTTCAAACAGATCTAGGAGTTAAGATTACTCTTGGAGATGGTGGTTTGTTTTCACAACCTCAACAGAACATAGACAACTCAGAGAGATCGATTGAGTACGCATCTTGTCAAAGTCGTCTTGGAGTTATCAATACTCCTTTCGGTATTTACTGGATGAGTCAGGACCAGGGTAAAATATTCACTATCGGAAAGGGTCTCAAAGAACTCTCTATGAAAGATATCAAGTGGTGGTTATCTACTTATTTACCATCGCAGCTTTTAAAACAATTCCCTGATTTTGAATTAAGAGATAATCCTGTTTTAGGTATTGGATGTCAGATTACTTACGATAATGATAATAATCTAATCTACTTCTGTAAGAAAGATTATTCGTTAAAATCAAGCGTAGAACCTAGAGACGTTATATATGTAGGAGATAATCGATTTATTATAAATAACTTAAGATTTAGTTTAGGAGATCCAGATAATCGTTGGAAATTTTATTTTGACGATGCTTCTTGGACACTTAGTTACGATCCTAAAATGGATAAGTGGATGTCTTATCATGACTGGCACCCGGATTTATCAATATCCACTAAGAATACTTTCTTAACTATTAAGAATCGTAATAACCAAGGTGGTATTTGGGTACATAATGATAGATGTGATGATTACTGTAATTATTACGGTATTTATTATCCTTTCGAAGTAGAACTTAATTTTAACAGTGTTCAGCAAGTAACTACTCTAAGAAGTATTCAATACCAATTAGAGTGTTATAAATATTCTGAAAATTGCTTTGATAGATTTCATAATTTAGATTATAATTTTAATCAGATGGTTGTCTATAATTCTGAACAATGTTCAGGTATACTAAGATTAAATATTAAACCTAAAAACGATCTACAAGAGTTATTACGTTATCCTATTCTAAATTCTGTTACTGGTATAATTGATGTACTATTTTCTAAAGAAGAAAATAACTATCGCGTAAATCAGTTTTGGGATATTACATTAGACCGTGGTGAATTTCCTAATATAAGTATTCCTGGTAATTTTGCTGAAAGAGCTATTTGGCAAACATCTCCGGACGGTTATCAAAGACAGCTTAACCCGGCTAATATATCTGTTGGTAATCCGAATTTTGGTAAAAACGCTTTACAACGTAAAAAATTCAGACACTACTCTAATAACGTAGTACTTACAAGACTAGCTCCACCACCGGGTGGTACTAACCCTTATAAGATGATGTTAATATTTAATAACTCTAAAAATCTAATCTCACCACGATGAGCTCGAATAAAAGAGAATTAAAAGTTAAGTATACAAAAGGTACGCCTCCAAAGAAAACAGATCCTTTTGGTAAAGATATTATATACGATCCTGACGGTCAGTTGGAATACCCTGGCATGGTAACAAGAGTCCCGGGTGGTGATATAACAATGAAAGGTGTACCCTATCCTGTATTAGGAATAGCAGATACAGGAGAAGAACAAATGATGTACCCTGGAGAAGACTATGAATTTGAAGGGGCTGAATATATTACAGAATATCCAAAGGGAAAACGTCCTAAGAAAGCTAAGAATGGTGTGAATCAAGCAGATGAAAATTCTTTGGTACAACTTGATCAATTAACTAATTTTACAAATTATAATAAACCCACAAAAGGTGGTTGGTTAGATAAATATCAAGAAGGTGGAAAAAAAGGTGGTTGGCTTGATAACGTGAAATAAAATGATTATCTTAATTTTACATAAATATCTTAATTATGAATAAACAGCAAATACTAGATTTTATAGATACCCAATACGGAGGTAGTGTAGATTTATTTTATAAAGATTATCCTACACCACAATCCTTTAAACAAGGAGGTATTAATAATCCAGGGTTTCAAGCTCTTCCAAATTATGTTCAGAGAAAGATAAAATCTAATATGGAAATGGGTGGAGGTATGTACGGTGAAGAGTTTATAGATCCAAACGAAGATGTTTTTGTAGAACCTATAGGTGATTTTAGAAAAGGTGGTATAAATATTAACCCGGCTAATAAAGGTAAGTTTACCGCTAAAGCTAAACGGGCCGGTATGAGTGTACAAGGTTTTGCTAATAAAGTACTCAAAGCTAAAGAAGGTAAGTTTTCAGCTTCTACTCGTAGACAAGCTAACTTTGCTAAAAACGCTTCTAGATGGAAAAAACAAGAAGGTGGTGCCCAGGAAGAACAACTAATGCAGTTAATACAAATGTATTCTCAAATAACCGGAGAAGATCCGCAAGTTATTATCGAACAACTACAGAGTTTACAAAACCCTCAAGAACAACAAGCTTTCGTTAAACAAATAGCTACTGTAGTAGAACAAGCAATGGCTCAACAACAACAAGGTTCTGAAGAAGAGTACGATGGAGAAGAATATGAAGAAGAAGATGATAATGATATGTCACCGGAAGAGATGTACGCTAAAATGGGTGGTTACCTTCCTCCAGCTTTTCCTTTCCAGGGTGTTATAAACGACATGTATAACACTGAACCTATAAAAGGAACACCAGCTTTTTATCAAGAAGGTGGGGCTAAACAAAAAGGAAGAACTCAAAATCAACCGGCTAATACTACTGAGACTTTTACTGATAATAAAATGAAAGAACTATTATCAGCTATACAGGGTAATAGTATGGGAGCGTATGAAGAACAAGCTGAAGAAGAAGCTAATCAAATGTTGATGGGTCGTAGAGGTTTACAAATCATGCAAGGTACTGGTAATAGTCAAGTGTTAGGACAACCTGGTGCTGATGGAGGTAAGTCTTCTACACAACCTAATTCTCAAAACGAACAATTAGCTAGTCTTCAGTCTATAATGACAGGGTATGGAGATCTTTTAAAAAGTCTTCAAGGGTTTTATGATAAGTATCCTGGGTACGGTTTTGTTCCTGGAAGTAATCGTGATCTATCAGGTAATAAACCAGGGTCGTGGCAAATGATGAATGCAAACCCTTATTACTCTCCTTATGAGTATAGATACAAAGATAATTTTCCAAGAGAATCAGGAGAAGGTTCTGGAAGATCTGGTGCTGGTTCCGGATTAGGTAGATATAACTGGAATAGATTTTTAAAAGATTTAGCTGAAGGATATAAAGGAGCTACTTATACTGATAGTAAAGGTCAGAGTTATGTAGCTTCTCCTGATGTGGGTAGGTTTAGAGCAAAAGTAAAATGGACTCCAGGATCTTATTCGGGCGGTAATAGTAAAACTAATGATGTAGATAAACCTCAAACGTTTCCTAGCTGGATGAAAGTATCAACACCTTTTGACGAGTTGGAAAAACCTCCTGTACCAGTTAGTGCTGATAATTTTGATAATACAGCAATGGCTAAATTTGGTGGTAGTAGGGGTAAAGATATGTATCTTACAGATGAACAAATTGAACAGTATAGAAGAGGCGGTTATACAGTAGAATATCTAGATTAAATATTATGAGCACATATAGTTTAAATTTTAAAGAGCTTTCTAAAGTAATGGGTACCCGTGGTAACAGAGATTTAGATAACAATTCTATTTCTGTAAGGGGTACTCTAGAACCTGTAGCCAGGGATGAAGCTAATGTCGAAGTCGAAAAAAACGAAACTGTACTGACGTATTTAGAGGGTGATCCTATACCAACTTTTTATAGAGCCGGTGGTAAACGTCATAGTAACGGTGGAACACCACTAAACCTTCCTCCGGATTCTTTCGTATTCTCCGATACATCTTCGATGAAACTTACCGGTGAAGTATTGAAAGACTTTGGGTTTAATTCTAAAAAGAAATATACGCCTGCTGAGTTATCGTATCAATACGATATAAACAAATACAGAAAGACTCTTGTAGATCCTTTATCAGATGAGATTGATAGATTAACTGCAGAGCTCATGATTAGTAATAATATAAACAAACTCGGTAAGTTAGCTTTACTACAAGAGTCTAAGAAAGGTTTTCCTCAAGGTATTCCTGTAGTAGCTATGCCATACGTTATGACCTCTGGTCTAGATCCTTCTATGTTTATTCCCAGTGAGTACACACAAGACGGTTTACCAATGGCCCGTAAAGGAGGTAGCTACGGTAATCTTCCTAAATATCAAGACCGCGGTGAATTACAAAGAATCTCAGATGCTCAGTCAGAACAATCAGAACCTTATGAACAAAATTGGAGAAGATTTTCAGGAAAAAGAATAAAAAACTTTTTTGACGATCCTTACTTGGCAGATAAAACATTAGCCGGGATGGATTTTATTACAGGTATGAACGAAAGAGATAAAGAAAAAGATTTTCTAGATCGGTTTTCTTCAGGTGATAAAATATACGGACCTTTAGCTGAAAATCAAGATCGTGGAGATTACATGGTACACTCTCCATATATGCTGAGACCTAATGAATACACACCGGTACAATTTCCTGGTAACCTAGATTCAGGTATGGGAATAGCTAAAAAAGGTGGTGCGCTTAGAAGAGTAAGATTATTACCCAAAGCTCAAATAGGTAGACAATCTTTAGATTCAAGATTAGATCAACCATATAATTTACAAAAAAAGACTCAACCTCAAACACAACAGAAAAAAACATTTAGTGAAACATCTTTTGAAAAAGATCCTTATAAATCATTTTGGGAAAGGGCGGCTAATAGAAATGTTTCACAAAGAACTTCTCCAGAAGATATAGATCCTAGATTTAAAGAAGCAATTGATAAATTAATATTTAATAAAAAACCAGAAGGGTTTATGGATTATTTATCAACTGTTTTAAAATTACCTCAATATGAGATTAATAATTTACTAACAGGTTATTATGAAGGTTTTGGGGATACTAATAGAAGATATAACCCTGATTCAGATTATAATTGGATGTATAACGTTTTAGCAGATCCTCTTTTGTTTCAATCATTAATACAAAAAGGTTCTTTAAAAGCGGCACCTTATTTAGGTAAAGGATTGGCCGGTGCTAAAGATATCGCTGTTAAAACTGTACCGTATATAAAAGAAGCGGCAGAATTTGTTGCTCCTTATTTAGCAACTGCCGCTACACCTTTTGTATGGGCTGGCGGAAAGTTATTACAATTAGGAAAAGATTTTGCTCCTAAAACTTTAAAAGAAATTCCTAAAAAAGTAGTTGATTTTGCTACAAGTCCTGCAGCTTTAGTGGCAGCTAGTAACGCTGCTACAGAAAACGCAAAAAAATCAAATCAAACACCTGTAAATCAACCTTATAGAGTAAGAGTAACTCCACCTGTATATTTACCTAGAGATTCTGCTGTGTTTGATATTGAAAATATTTACCCTATGCAACAACCTATAGATACTACACCGGTTGTAGATAAATCAGATACAATTGTTACTAGTAAAAAATATGACTGGGATACTAAAATAGATCGTAAAAGTTTTTATTAATTATGGCTAAAACTAAATATATAGTAAAAAAAGAAGTAGGTAATATTGGTGGTATTCCTACAGAAAAATATTATGTTTATTCTTATCCAGAAGGTCGACCTGATTTAGCTGTAAAAGGTGAAAGAGTAGATAAAAAAACCTATGAGGATTTTATATCTAGTGTTCAACAAACACAAGCATCATCTAAACCTGGTACAACCGCACCTGCTAAAACCTCGGGTACTGCTACTGCTACTACTTCTGGTACTACTACTTCTAGAACCAAAACACAGAAACCTTATAATCCTAGTTTATGGAATGATATAAGATCTGGTTGGAATTGGAGACAGAGTTTAGAAGATATGGATATAGATATCAGTAATAATTTTACATTAAAAAATGCTCTTAGAGATGAAGCTGTTGCTTTATTAAAAAGTAGTAAAAACCCATCTGCTAAAAAAGCTTATGATAATTTAAAAGAAGCAACTTCAGCAGAAGATTTTTTAGAAAATTTTAAACAGTTTCAAAACCAAGTATATACTGTAGGTGAAAATATACAAGATTTTTCAAAATTTGACTTAGAAGGTAAGTGGGATAAAGATCGTAATGAATATATATCTACTGCTAATAAGTTAGGATTAACTCCGTTAAACGATGAACAAACCGCTTTGGCTCAAGCGTACTGGCAAGCACTTGATAAATTAAAAACAGATCCTAGATATTCGGAAGATCTTGAAAAATACAGTACTGAAGCTCACGGTGTTACAGATGAACCAAAAGGAAAAATATCTGAGATTGATGGTTGGATGGGTAACACAACTATAGGTCAAGGAATATTGAGAATCGATAGAAATGCAGCTACTGTTGAAAAGAAAAAAGATGAAGAAGTTGGTTCTATAAAACCTAATTATAGTTTAGAAGATGGTTACGCTGTTAGAAAGAAATCACCTTTCTGGCAACAGGATATGATTGCTCTTGGAAGAGACTTTGGCAATTTAATGTCAATTAACAAGTATTTACCCTGGATGAACAAACCAGAGTTTTTCGAAGCTGATCCGACTTTCTACGATCCTAACCGAGCTCTAGCAGCAAACGCTGAACAAGCGACTATAGCTTCTGACGCTATTGCTATGTACGCGGGACCTCAGCAAACTTCAGCAAGAATAGCAGGTACTCAGAGAGAAGCTTCTAAAAACGCGGCCAATATTATTTCTGAATACGATAAGAGAAACGTAGATGTAGCTAATCGTACTGAAATGTTCAACGCCCAGGGAAGAAATCAAGCCGCTAGGTTAAACTCAAATATAGACAACGAACTCTACAAGGGTTGGGTTATTGCTAATCAACAGTATGATAACTCTAAGAGAGCGATGAAGAATAATTTGATTAACACGTATGTCAACGCTGTTACAAATAGAGCTTATACATCTAATCTTAATGAGTTATTTCCTCAATATAGTATAGATCCAGCTAGTGGTGGGTTTTTAAACTTCTCACCAGAAAGAAATAAAATAAAACCTAGTCAGAGTAAAAATGCTATTGAAGATGTTGTGGCTCTAAAACAAACCTATCCTGATATTGATATAAATAAACTTGCTGAGTTATATTTAATGGCTCAGAAAGATTTAACTGAAAGTAACGAAGATCCTGGAGTAAAAGCGATGAAAGCCATGTTCGGTACTAAACGTTAAATTTTTAAAGTTTAAAAAGTAAAATTTTAAATCTTTATTTTTAACTATGGCAACATTTATTCCCGGTATAACTGATTATATACCTCAGATACAACCTTTCAAACCTGATTATAATTTCTTATCAGGTATTTTACAAACTAAGCAAAGTAGGTACGATGCTGCGCGTAAACAAATAAGTGAAACTTACGGAGCCCTTCTTAACGCGCCTCTTGCTAAAGACGAGAACGTTAAAAGACGCGATGATTTTTTTAAAATGGTCGATAACGACATTCAAAGAATTTCTGGTCTTGACTTATCCTTAGCTCAAAATAAAGACGCAGCTCTTAATATATTCAAACCGTTATACGAAGATAAATACCTGGCTAAAGATATGGCTTGGACTAAGAATCTTCAGAACAAAGCTGGTTATGCAGAAAGATTAAAATACTGTGCTGATCCTGAAAAGTGCGGAGGAGTAAGTTATTCTGGTGAAGGAGTAGAGTATTTAGGTTATCAGAGAGAAAGATTCAAGAACTCTTCGATGGATGATTCTTTAAATTTTGACAATCCCACTTATGCTGGTGACCCTGGATTACAGACTAAAGCTTTAAAGTTTGCTAAAGACATGGGGTATGATTTAAAAACAGTAAGTTGGTCTAACGGAGGTTTTTATAAAATTGAAAGAACTAATGATGTTACAGGAACTGTTGGTCAAACGTTTCTAGAATCTTTGACGCAGGCTTTTATGGGAGCTTTTGGTAATGATGGTAAAGTAACAGATTTTTATAATCAAAAATCTGCTCTTAACAGAGAACGGACTATAAGAGCTATAGCTCCTAATTTTAATAATGATTTAAACGCGGCCGAAGATTATTACAATCAAGAAATGATTAAGCTTGTAGGATCTAATATAAAAAATCTTAAACAAGGATCAGATAAATTATTATCAGATTCTCAAAATGTTATTAAAGTAGTAGAACAAAAGGTTAAAAAAAATGGTCGTGTACCAGGTGATGTTATTGATAACGTCTATGTTGATGCTCAGGGTAATTTAAAAATAGCGCAAGACAACAGTAAAGTCGTAGATGGAGTTTATAACGATTATATAAATACTAGTAATACTACAAGTGATAGAAAATTTTTATCTAAAACTGTAGACAGGTTATATTCAAATAATCTATTAAATATAGATTTTCATAATATTGCTACTCAACACGCTAATTTAAACTATGAGGAAAAATACGATGTAGATCAATATAGATTAGCAATGTATAATGATCAGTTAGCTCGTGGTAGGATGCAAGTAGATTTTAATAATAGTTTATTAAAAAGCGAATTTGATTCTAAACTTAGATTAAAAGAAATTCAAAAAAAGTTTGAATTAGATAACGGTATTACAGAAGATGATAAAAAATTTATACCTATTGCTCCTGATCCGGGTATGGGTACTAAAACAAACGTCTTAAAAGATGTTCAAACCTTAATTAAAGATTCTTTTAATAAAACTAATAGTACAGGAGATATTATCGCCAAGTCCTTTGTAAACGAAATGGTATCTGTTATAAACAGTAATAACTCATCCCCTGAAGAAATAAAAAACGCTAAGAGTCAATTAAAAGCTGTTTTTAATACTAGTTATGATGAGAAAGATAATAAGTTTTTAAAACCTGACGGAACACCAATTGATGTAACTCTTGATAATATTAAACAAATTAAAGCTTTTGAAAATTCAGCTAATGTTATAAATAGTATTAAATCTTTAGTTAATACAAACGATTATAAAGCTCTTTATGAAGATTTTACTTTAAAGATATCTCCGGCTATAAAAGATTACGATGATGAAACTAAATTAAGATCAGAACTTAATAAAGCTCATCAAGAAAATAATGGTAAAATTAAAGGTGTTTTATCTACAAGGATGAAGCTATCTGAAGAAGATAAAGATTTATTAGAAAACGTTTATTTTAAACCAGAAAGTAATGGTTATAATAGGTTAGAGTTTAACAATTTTAAAACTCAAGCTAAAAGTAAATATTATTTTAAATCTGATAATGAGTTGAAAGAACTTTATGATACATTTCAAAAGAATTTTTTTGATGTATATATGTCAGGGCAAGTTACCGAAGGAGGTAAACCGGTGTTTTTAAAAAATCCGGTTTATAGTACTAAAGGGACTAATCAATCAGGTTTTGCTTTAGCTCAAAATATTGATGCTAAAAAATTTGTTGTAGGTACAGGAGCTTACAATACTGTACAAATATTAAAAGATGTTTTGTATAATCCTCAAGCTAAATTTTATTCTAATATTACAGATATAACAGGTAAAGAAATTACCGGGCAAGGTGCTAATAAAATAGAACCTTCAAAAGAAGCTAAGAGTGATGCTCAAAATCTTTACAACGATCTTGTAGATCCTAAAAGTAAGACTTCTGAAAGTCGTCCAAGAGGTACCTTTTTATATAAAGGTACTATCGGAAACGATCCTAATTTAGAAGGTTATGTGTTTGTACCTGATAATGATTATACGACAAAAGTTTATGACGGTACAGGTAAGACAAAAGAAAAATCTATGGCACCTATCTTAATAACGATACCTAAAGACGCAGCTAATAATAGTTTCTCAAGAGGTATTAGAAACGATAGAGCTCAACTTTTATTAAACCTAGGTCCTATAGAATTAAATCAATATCCTTTGGCCGGGAGTTTAAAAATAGAAAGAGATGAAAACCAATCTATTTATCTTTCTGGTAGAATTATAGATTATAATACAGGTAAACCAAGAACCGTAACTGTTAATGATAATATTACAAACTTTAATCAAGAAACTTTAAATAGAATCGAAGGTATTTTAAGTAAATTCCAAGAAGCTAATGTTAGAAATATTTCTTTATTAAACCAGGATAAAAAAGTGTATAATCTTAATGATTTAAGTAACGCACAAGTTAGATAAGATGTCTGAAAAATTAAATACGATATACGGTTCTGCTGATTTTTTAGATGTTCTAAAAAACGAAGGTATTATACCACAACAAACGGCACCTATTATTCCTACAGATAATGCGCCTGTTCCTATATTACCTAATATTGAAGGTGAGCCTGGGTCAGGAACTGTTAAGTTAAATCTTCAGGGCGATGTTATGTCTGGTCCTAATCCAGGAATAACTTCTGATAATACTAACTCGTTTGGTGAAATATTTTCAGATTACGTAAGTCAAGCCGATAAATGGTCAGCTAACCCTTACGAAAAAGCTAAACCTTTTGCGTGGGGTTCTAACGAGATGAATGAAAACTTCTATCGTTTCTATAACCATCCTCGTTATAAAGATTTAGGATTTTCTCCTTTTAGAGATAATGAAACTTTTTACAACGAAAACTCTTCAGCCTGGGATGATTTCGGAAGAACGTTTGGTGCTTGGAAAAACTTATTCGGTACAGCTTTTAAATCATCTATTTTATTCGGAGCTGCTTATGATGGTGGTTCAGACCAAATGGCGAGAGAGTTTATAGATGCTAATAATCAAGGAGCTTCTACAAGAGGTGGTATAGCTGGTTTTGCTAATAACTTGGTACTAAACTCAGCTTACACTGTAGGTTTAGTAACAGCGTTAACTGCTGAAAACCTAGCGATTGCTGGTACAACTTTTGGATTAAGTTTGATTCCTGGAGGTCAAGGTGCAGCCGTTGCTGCAGCTACAACTGGAGTAACCAGAAATATATACGGACTTGGTAAAATAGCTCAGGGTTTAAAACTAACATCTCAATCTTTAAACTTCGTTAGGAATCTGAATAAAGTAGATAACGCCAGGGATTTTTATAATATGGCTAAAAATGGAACAGTAGCTGTAGGTAAATTTTTAAACCCTCTTGAAGAATCTACTCAGTTTATAAAAGGTCTTAGTGATTTAAAGAAAACAACAGATCTGACTAAAAACTACGCGTTAATGGGCCGAGGAGTTGGTTCGTTTTATGTAGATATGAGAAACATATATGTAGCTTATAGTGAAGGTGCTCTTGAAGGGGGAATGGTTAAAAAAGAACTAGGTGATAAGTTTATATCAGATTACTACGAAAAGAACGGTATTATGCCGGAGGGGGAAGCTGCTGATAAAATTTATAACAACATAAACGAAGCTAAAGCCAATACTACTTTATATAATTTACCTATAATACTTTACACTAATAAAATAGTATTACCAAACTTTAGTAAACTATTTCCTACGTTTGCTAAAACCGCAGGAACTATTGCCGGTGAAACTTCACAAAATGTATTTAAACAAGCGGCCGATTGGAAACTCGGTAAAGATTTTTACCAACAAGGGGTAAAGACTTTTAGAGATAAAGCTACATCGGTTATTACAAAAGGTGTTACACCGTGGTCTTTAAGATATGTAAAAGCTAATGTAGGAGAAGGTGTTCAAGAACTATACCAAGAAGGGTTAGCTGCAGGTATTGAAGATTATTATACGTCTGTTTATAGTGATCCAGCTTACGCCGGGTTTATAGAAAGTGCGTCCAAAGCTGTAAACTCACAAATATCTAAACAAGGGTTAGAAGTTTTTGCTAGCGGGTTCTTAATGGGCGGATTGATCCAGGGTCCACAAACTTTAGTAACAAGTTATATCCCTAAAAAGATATTTCAATACACAAAACCTGAACAGTATAAACAAACAATAGAAAGAGCTGAACAGAAAGAAGTTGAGAATATGAACTCAGCTAACGTTTTATTAAAAAATATTCTAGGGTTTACTGAGAATAATTTAGAAAACGCTGTTAGAGTAAAAGCTGCTGCTGAGACAATGGACAGAGCTATCTTAGAAGGTAGACAAGGAGCTTTCCAAAACGCTCAGGACGATTTATTATTCGAACATACGTTCAATCTTTTAAGAAATGGTAGAACAGAATTATTAACTGATGCTGTAAGTTCTTTCAAGACTATGAAAGATGAAGAGTTATCAGAAGCGTTTGAAGTAGATATGGCCGATGTATCTGCGCTACGTAAAAGATTAGATTCTTCTCTAAATCAGATTAGTAATCTAGATCAACAATATAAAGACATAAATAAAAAGTGGATAAAACCTGATATTTTAAATGTTCGAGATTCTGGTGAGGGTCCAGCCATAGAAGACAGTATTAAACTTTCTAGATATCATGACTTCGCGGTTAAAATGTTATTATTTAATCGTAACGCTTTTCAAAGATCCCTGGAAAGAAAAGAATCTATACTACGTAATTTAAACTCGGATAATAAACTCAAGGATCTTTCGGACTTTGATTTTAATACCCTGGCCGATGAAATGTTAGGAACTAGTGAAATGGTTGTTTTAGGTAACCAAATACAATCTTTAAAACTAGCTGAAAAACCAGACACTAAAGAAGTTTCAAAATTAGAATCTAAGTTAGATTTGTTAAATAAATTCTGGAACGGTATAGCTGAAAGAAAACAAATAAGTAAAGACGACATAGATGGTTTAGAAGAGAACGAAAGATTATTATTTAACTTATACAAGGATTACTTAAATCAAAACGCTAAGAGAAAAGGTCAGCCCGTATTTAACGATCAAATTAAAAAGTCTTTTATTGATTTGATGGATACCCATGTTCTTACAGAAGATAGTTTAGATTTCGCTAACCAAATTAACATTTTAGATTCTCCTGAATGGTTTTATGATGTCGTTAATTCTAGAAGATTCTTAACTTTAAGAACTGCTGAAAAGTATAAAAACCAAATAGATAAAGGTTACGATGAGTTTAAGAGAATCGAAAAAGTAAATAATCTATTACTCACTAAGTTAGATGAGAAAAACTTCTTTTTATTAGCTGATCAGATTAATAACTACGTTCGTAATAACGTAATACCTACAGAAATTTACGATAGTAATACTAGAACCTTAGTTCAACCTGGTACACCAAGATATGACGAAGCCCAGGCTATAATAGCTGAAATATTAGAAGAAGAAGTTAAAGCCGAACAAGCTGTAAAAGAAGCTGCTGAAAAAGAAGCTAAATCGATTATAGAAAAACTAAAGAATATTAATTCGTCTGTTTTATTAAAAATACAACGTAATAATTATTCTATAATCGAGTTTGATGATTTAGATGAAAACCAAAAAACCGCTTTAAAAAAATTACGTATTGGTGCTTCAGATAAAGAACTTGATGAGCTTTCAAAAACTTTACAGCTTAAACGTATTGATGAACAAATAAATCAAGAGTTTGTACAACTATTTAAAGAACTAGATACTATATATAAATCTATTTATAATAAACCATTAGGTGAGTATATAAAAGAAGTATACGGTAAAGATCCAAAAGGTACTACTCCAACAAATGTTTTAAGATATTATTTCGCTCTTTACTCACCGGCCGGTCAAGAATTGATTGATAAATACAATGAGAATAAACCAGACGATCAGAAAATATCTAAACCTTCTTTAGAAGTTGTAGAAGAACAAGCTCCTGTAACAAAAACTGAAGAAGAAGTTGTAACACCAGCTTCTGTTGTTACACCAGCTCCTACAGCTCCTGTTTCTGATAAGAAAGCTAATATAGAAAAACAAAAAGAACAATATAAAAAAATGACTAAAGGTACTCCTATTCATAAGGATTCACCTAAAGGAATTAAAATAGGAGATAAATATGATGATATATTAGCAATTATCAGCGTTGTTGAAAGACTTGCGATTAATTTTGATAAAACAATAGCAGATGACAATGGATTAGGTTATGAAGTTATAAGTAAAATTAAAGAATATGGTGAGATGGAAAATGGTGTTCAGACAAAAGCACCAAAAATTGAAGTTATAACTTTTAACAACAAAGCTGATGCAGATGCATTCTTTGTAGCAGAAAAAGCTAAATTAGATAAACATATAGCTGATGCAGAACTAGCTGCTTCAGGTACAGCTACTAAAGCTGATATAGAGAGAAGAAGACAAGAAGAATTAACTGAACTTGGTCAAAAGCAATTAACAAAAGGGTTTAATAGTTTATCAGAAGCAACTAAACCAGAACAAGTTGCTAATGCAATAGTAAATATTGAACAAAATAAAAACCAAGGTGCACTGCTTTCAAAAGAACAGGAGCAAACATTATCAGAAGCTAGAGCAAAATTAAAAGAACAGGTTTTAAAACAAATTGATGAAATAGTTACTCTTTTAAGAGAAGCTCAAAGTAAGTTAGACGAAAAACTTTTTGAACAAGCTAACGCTATAGTTAGTGATATAAATTATAATACTAACGCTACCGAAGAACAAAGAACTTACGTTAACGAAATATATGATCAAGCTGTAAAAATATTAGAGGTAGCTCCTATGATTGAAAAGAATAAGAATGTAACTTTAACCGGCGGTATAACTTATCAAATAATAAAAGTAAATCCGGTAAATGTTATGATACAAAAGGTTAAGATTGTAAACGGTATAGCTGAAATTACAGGAACTCCTGAGAAAGTAAATAAACTAGAATTAGCACAAAATATAGTAAAACCTGAAGAAATAACTATTACTAAACAAGATGAGACTAACGCTCAAGATCCTGGAATAGTAAGCGTTCAACCTAATAAAGTAATTGCAAATAGAACTGTTTTTTTAGATAACATACAACCTTGTTAATAAATGAGTAATAATTGTAGTCTGGAAATTAGATTAACAGACCAAGAGAAAAAAAAAACATTAGATAATATTATCGGACTATTACAAAATGAACTTTCTGATAATTATGATCTAGAAGATTTTATGAAGTTTATTTATAACGCTTACCTTAGTAAAGGTAAAGCGCCAGTATTAGCCCTAGCTTATGTTAAGTTAATACCTTCCGGTATACTAAATGTTTATGGTGCTAATGAAGAGTTTACTAAAAGATTTGACGCTTCTGGTTTATCTCTAGACATAATAAATCAACTTAAACTAAAATTTGATTCTGTAGATGGATTATCAGAAGTTGCTAGTTATGTTAGCGAATCACAAGATGTAATTAGTATTGCTAATATTAATTCAGTAAATGAAGAATTAGCTCTTCAAGAAGAAATAAAAAAAAATGAAGATAATAAATCAGTAAAAGCTTTAGAAGAACTAAGTAAGAGTTATATAAAAAACCAAACAATAGTTCTTCAGTTAAGTGACTTAAAAAGAGATATCAGTCTTTACGATAGAACTATTGATCCATCAAACGATGTTCAAATTTTATTAGGTCAAGAAAATAAAGCGTCTAATTACAGAGTAATTCCTCATAATATATTTAATATATCAAGTACTGTTAATATAACGGCCCCTTATTTAGTTAAATTACCAAACAGTTCTAAGTGGGAAGAGGGTTTTAAACCTTACTATTATATTAAACAAGGTAAGGTAATATTTACCGATATGGCTTATATGTTACCCGGAACAGAATCTAATCCAAAACTTTCTAATATACCAGATGATAATATAGCTTTAAAAAAAGCTTCTGATAATCCTAGTTTTAATAGAGAAACTACAAATATAAATGTAGAAAGGCCAAATATTCTATTAAATAATTTATACGAAGCTGCTATTAGAAGTGTCGTAAGTAACTTGTATGTATCCGGTACTCCGTTAATGTTTGATAAAAAAGTAAAAGTAATTATTGTTAAAGAAAAAAATAACTACTATTCTACATTTGCTTTTGAAGATGATACAGAAATTCTTTTTAACACAGATACGTTTGATATAAGTAATAAAACGGGCCAATCTAAAAAGACAAATCCTTTTAATTTAAGTTCTTTTGGGATTGACTCTAAAGTTAAATTATCTGATTTAGTTAAACAAGATGAACTAGGTATAGATGTAATAGATGATACAGTGTTTAATAATTCTAAAACTAATGTATATAGTACAGTAGTTATTGAATTAAGTAAAGTTTATAATATCAAGGGTACGTTTAAAAACGAACAAACAAAAGAAGTTGATTCTATAATAAAATCCCAGTTACTAGATCTTTATAAAACATTCAAATATCTTGAAAATAAAGAAGTTGGTTATAAAGAATCTTTTAATATAGTGGGTGGTAGTTATGGGACTGTTATACGAAAAGATGATAAAAATGATTATACACTATTATCTGATATAGATTTTAAAGTTAATAATGTAGAAATACCTTTTAATTATACAATAAATAATAACGGTGAGGTAACTATTCAGCATCAGACAGCAACTTTAAATATACCGGTTACTATCGAAAGAAAAGAATTAACTTTTGATTCTAAATATGCTCAAAACATAACAAAACTTTTAACTGAAAAAGTAACAGATAGTTCGGATAAGGTTTTAGTTAATTCAGAAATTAAAGATATAATTGAAACGTTTATTAATATTAAAGCAAGTTCTGGTTTTCAATTAACTATTAAAGATAATAACTTATTATTAACCGTTAATTTTCAATCTTTTATATTAAAGAGAAATAATAATAACGATTTTATTTTTGAACAAGTTATTGGTAACAAAATTGAAAAAATAAATAAAGAAAAATTTGTTGAAGCTTTACAAAAATACTTTAACGGTCTACACGGTAACCCTAAAACCGATAAAGAAGAAGACTTAAGTGATTTACAAATAGAAAATTATAAAAATAAACCTTACAGTTTTTCTGAAGGTAAATTTTTATTACAAGGTAAAGTAGTTTCTGAAAGCCAACTAAAGGTAAATGATGTATTTAAGTTTAATGATAAATTTTATGTTATAGAAAAAGCTAAACTGCATATTAAAGAAAGCGTTCGAAATTTCATGATTAATGATTTTGAAATAAACGACCAGAATCAAATAATAGATAATGTAATCTCTTATCGTAGTTTTATAAAAAACAATTTTACTTTACCTTTTTATACTTCTATTGATAATAAAGTTAAGTTCTATAATCCCTACATAACTTTTGAGAATAAAACTATACTAGAGGTAAAACCTGATGAAGATGAAGATTTATTAAGTGAACTATTAGGACTTGATAAAAACAATACTCAGAAAGCTCTTGAAAATCAGTTAGGTTCTGATTTAAAACAATACGAAGAAAGAGCTAATAAATGGTTTGCTAATCATCCAGCAGCACGAATGGCTTCCGATATTTGGAAGATGAACGATATGAGGAGTATTATGAACATGGAAAAAGTAGCTGAGTTTAATAGAGCCGGCGTTACTTTATACATGGGTTCTGACTCTACTGATTTGTATCACGAAGCTTGGCATATATTTACTCAAACCCTATTAACAAAAGAACAACAAGATAAGCTTTACTCAGAAGCTCGTAAACTACCTGGAGTATTTAAAACCCATACTGGTTCTTTTGTAAAATTTAGTAAAGCTTCAGACCTGGAGTTAGAAGAGTATTTAGCTGAAGATTTTAGAAAATACATGTTAACAGGTAAAGGTGAGTTTGTAAAAGCCCCTGCTAAGAAAGATATATTCAGAAAAATTAAAGATCTACTAATTGAGTTATTTAAAAATCTAACTACTATAGATTTAGCTAAAGGACAATCATCGGTACCATATCTCTATAATATGTACGAACAGCTAAATACTGGTAAAGGGCCTTTGTTTGAACAACCTTTTTCCTGGAATAACTTTAAAAGGTTTGATTCATTAGCTTACGAAGGACCAAAGACTTATCAAACTGATAATCAAAAACAAGAAAATATTCTTTTAGGTGGTTCTAGTGTAGAAATATTATCTAGTATGGATTATTATTTTTCTGCAGTAGTTAATAATACTGAAATTAATTATTCAAGTGCTACAAAAACATTTACTAAAGACCAGCTTCAAGCAATTATAAATAAATATAATAACTTACCGTCTGATACAGACGAACAAAAAATTTATAAAGATAAAATATACAATAGTATAGTAAATCTTGAACCAGTTATTGGTAAACAAAATTATGAAGGAAATTTTTTAACATATATAAACGATCCTGAAAAATTAAAAAAAGCATACCAGATAGTTAAATCAGATCTTGAGTTGTTAAGATCGTTAACCAATTTACAACTTAAAAATACTAGTACTAATACTGATGCTTATAGTTTATTATTAAATAAGTTTCAAGAATTGTCTTTAGCTATTGATAATTTTGGAAATCTTGATAATATATTAGATAATCTTAACAGTAGTAAAGGTGGTTTAATAAATTATCATATAAGAAAATCTAATATCATCCCTCTAAAAGCTAAAGATTTATTAGAGGAAAAAAGTAAAGAAGCTGCTAAACAACCAGTTAAAGAAAATCTAACACAAGAAGAACAAGATGCTATAGAAGCTGAAAAACGAGAACAAGGTTTTTCAGAGTACGCTGACAGAACAGGTATCGATAAGTCTACCCAGGAATTGGCCTTTGAAGAAATTCAATTTATGTTAGGTACTATGATAGACTATGATATTAAAGAAGACAGAAAAGTATTAAAAGTAAATCGTTACGGTACTCCAAAGTTTATTCCTTTTAACATAGCCTGGAATAAAGCTATCACCGCTACACAAAATAATTTAGATTTTGATAAAATGTATCAGAATATAATTAAACGTGGTGATAAAGACTTAACTAATATATTTGGTCAAATAGCTGAAAGATTAGGCGGTATTGATGAAATAGGTTCTGATGTAGAAAGATTCAAATTACAAACTCGTTTCTGGCAATCTTTTAACAAGTCTTATATTAAATTACTACAAGTAAATTTAAAAAGAACAGAGTTAGGAGAAGATGTTACTGGTTGGGAAGTAACTGCTGGTAAATCTTATGGTCAAACTAGCAAGTTAAAATCTTTATGGCGAGATAATTTTAAAACTAAAGAGTCTATTTATTCTATTGATGTAAAAAGAAATGATCAAACTTATACGACCAAGGTACTTAACTTGAGTCAAATATTTAAAAATTTCAATAGTCTTGATAAGGTTAAAGAAAACCCTATATCTTTTTTACACTCTCTAGGAGTATATGTAAGTAATACAAGTTTAATCAAAGATTCTATTAAACTAGGTGATAGTCAAATAGGTTTATCACAAGACAATCTTAAAACTATACTTACAAAAATCAGTAAATTAAAAAATAATAATTTAACTGTAGACGAGTTTTGGAAGGAATCTGATTCTGAGAATATAGTAGATCTAAGTTATTTATTTGAAAATTATGCTAAACTAGAAGCTACATACGGTGAGACTAATTTATCGTTTATGGTTTTAAACGCTGAAGGAGAGACTCAGTTTGAACATAGTTTAAATAACGAACTAACGATTATAACTAATACGATAAATGAAGTAAACACTTACCAGGAGCTTATAACGTTACCCTGGATGAGTCATTTTGATATTAAACGAAATCCGGATGCAAAAAGATCTATCGTATTAAAATCATTGTTTGAAGAAATAACTGATGAAAACGGTTTAAAAACTTTCGGTAACAAATTAAAAGAATCTAATTTTCAAAACGCAGCTAATGTTAAATTAGACTTACAAAATCTTAGTGGTACAGCTATATACGATGATGAAGAGTTTAGTAAAGGTATTGCACTTGCCTCAGCAGATCCTACAACAAAAAGAGTATCTGATATAGCTTTAGCTATAAAACTTGGAATATTTGAACTACCTCGTCATTCAGATAAGTCTACTTCTTATAGTTATTCTTTAACCAAAGTATTAGGAAGTAATTCCAGAGCTTATATTGATTTGGATACTTTTATAAAAGATAAAAATACCGGTACTCAGACTTTTACCAATATCCTTATAGGTTATTTAAACGCTGAATTAGATCGTATAAAAATACTAAGGGATTTAGACAAAAGTACTAACGCTGTATTTGATTGGAAATATGCTCAGAGAGGTTCTGATTTTTTAATGTTTAAAGATATCTTAAGAAAAGATACTAAAGAAGAATTATTAACACTTTTAGAAAATAAAGAATATTTAAAAACAAGTGAGCTAGAAGAATATCTTAATAGTAAAGATCTAGTTTTATTAAGTAAAATACAAACTGATATTACAAATTACTTTAATAAAGGTTACAAAGCAGATATTTTAAATCCGTTAACAGACTTAATAACCAACAAGAAACTAAGTATTGGGTTTAGTGAGTCATTATTAAATGATAAAAAATTATCAAACTTAAATATTTATGAAAGGTTTGATGTTATTTCTAGATTTATGTTTGCTAATACGTTTATAAATAACGTAGAAGCTTACACTATTTTTTACGGTAACGTTGCTTCTTTTGAACATACAAAACAAGAAGCTAATAAACGTATAGCAGGTGCCGGTTCTACTGGTAATATTTATAGAACTGATAAAAAAGCTTTAAGTTTTATTAATAATCTAAGAACAACAGTTAAACCTAATAATCGTTTTTCAACTTATGCTCAAAAACTTGGCGTAGAATATGACGAGTTATTTGACGGTACTATGAATACCGCTGTATTACAAGATGAAACGGTTAAGTCGGACTATGCTGCTGCTTTTGAAGAAATCTTAGGTTCTAAAAAAGCTTCTAAATATACTGGAAAAGAAGAATCTACAAATGCTCAGGGTTATATAACTTTTGATAAATATCGCGAGTTAAATTATTTAAAAGGTACTTGGTCAAACGATCAAGATGTTCTTTACAATAAAATACTTAACGGTGATACTGTTAATTTAGAAGATATTCTTGAGTTCTTCCCGGTTATGAAAGATCAATATTACGGGCCTTTAATAACTAATGGTTTACCTATAACCGCTTTTCATAAGTATTCTTTAATGCCGTTAATCCCTTCAGTAATAGGTGAAAATAGTATACTTAAAGAATTACACGATAAATTAACCAGGGAAAATATAGGTTACGTTACATTTATATCCGGATCTAAGGTGGGAACTCTTTCTAGGAAAGATAATCCAGATAAATATTTAAACGAAGCTGGTAACACATTATCAAACAATAACAATTTTGAGTATACTAAAAACACAATACATCTAAAGTATCTTAAAAATCAGGTAGACATTGCTCCTAAGTTTAAAAAGAAAGTAATATTTGCCAGTCAGTTAAGAAAACTTGTAGCTGAAAGTTTAATGGTAAACGGGGTTCCTGCCGATTATAAAATAAACGAAGGTTTAAGTTTAGAAGATAGGATATCTTTATGGAACTCTGAACCTAAAGAAATAAAACTACAGTCTAAAGAATATCGTTTATTACAAGACTATAACCGAGTAGTAAATGATTTAACTGAAGCTAAGAAAAAAGAACTACTTAATGAAATAGGCTGGGAGATAAAAAACGGTAAACCTTCTGGTAAATTAATAAACCTTGTAGAGTTTGTAAAAAAAGAATTAACGCGTCAAGAGATCGCAGATTATGAATTAGATTTTTTAAACTTTTCAGCTACAGAATTAAACAATGTAGATTTTTCTTTAACCCCTCAAGCTGAAAAAATTGAAAAATTAATTACATCTCTTGTTGTTAGAAAATTAATTACTCAAAAAGTTAAGGGAGAAGGTTTAATCCAGGTATCTAGTGTAGGCTGGCAACAATCTGGTTTTAAAAAACCCGATCAAAAAGATATACTTAAATACGGTACCAACGGTTTAAGGTTTTATCACAAGGGTAAAGACGGTACAGTAAGTATGCAAGTTAAAATTGCCATACAAGGTGATTTTGAAAAACTACTTTATCTAAAAGAAGTAGCTGTTTATGATGAAGTAAAAGATGAGAACGGTAAACCTAAAAAAGAATTAAACTATAAAGCTTCTTTAGCAAATCTTAATAAATTAATTAAGAATGAAACTTGGTTAAATACTGGTAGTAATCGTAAAATGATTACTATGATTGGTGTACGTATTCCTGTACAAGGCCATAACTCTATGGAGTTTATGGAGGTAGCAGAGTTTTTACCAAAAGAAGCAGGTAATATTATTATTCCTCCGATAGAAATTGTTGTTAAATCAGGTTCGGATTTTGACGTTGATAAGTTAAACGTAACTATGCCTAACCTTAGTATTAAAGATGGTGTTGTAAAATATGATACCTCAGAAAATACTGTAAAAGGTTTAGAGAACAATCTTATTAATGTAGTAAAAGATATACTAGCATTAGATAGTAATTTTAAATCTTTAATTACACCAAACGATACTGATATTGCTAAACCAGAAGCTACTAGAATGGCTTCTAAATCTAAAAAATACAATCCTTTTAGAAACAAAACGATTGATGGTTTTTTAGGTACAGAAGAAAAACCTTTAATAGCTGAAACGAAAATATTTGAATACGGATATAATTTACATAGTCATACTTCTAACTCTGTTGGTAAACAAGCTTTAGGGCTTGGCGCCGTAGATAATACTTTTAACACATTATTCAATATTGTAGGGATGTATATGAATCCTACAAGAACAAATAATACTGTTCCTAAAAGGCTTCCTCAAAGACTTTTAATACCACATAGAAGTCTAATAGTAGATAATGAAAAAGCTATTTCTTTATCTGATGTTACGGATGTGAATGGTGTTAACCGTATAGCTGATGTAATATCTCAGTTAATTAACGGATGGGTAGACGTAGCAAAAGATCCTTGGATTTTTAATATCCAGGGTAACAAAGAGGCCGCTCCTAAAATATTATTCTTAGTTCAGGCCGGTGTTCCGTTTACTACTATAGTTAACTTTATGAGTCAGCCGATTATTGTTGAATATATCGATAGTAAAATTGCTGCAAATAGTTTATTATCTGAAACAAATACTAGTGAAGTAAAATTTAAAATAGGTGAAGAATTAGGTCTTTCGCAAAATGATATTTCAAATCCTTATGTAAAAATAAGTAGTATTAAAGATCGATTAAATCTAGATTATAATATTAATCTAGATGATGATGGTAGAGTTTTAGAAGAAGTTTTACAAAACTTAATCGATGATGAGACGCAAAATATAGAACCAGAAGTTAAAAAATTATACGAACAGCTTATCTTTTTACATTACTTAGAAGTAGAAGAAATGTCAGATAAGGTTAGAGCTATTAAATTAAACTTTAATCCAGATACTACTCGTCCAGCATCGTTATACGAGCTAATTGAAAAAGAACAACAAATTAATAAAATTAAAAAAGACGATAGTATACCTCTTGATAAAATACAAGCGTTAGAAAAAGAAACAATGCTTAAATCTTTTTTTATCAAAGATTATCTTGAAGCGTTTATTTCAAAATTATTTCCTCTAAGAAATAACCTAGAGTTAAATAATTTTATAGCAAGCGATGTAGTAAAAAATACTCTTAATAAAGATGATAAAGAGTATAAAGTAAAAACTTTTAAGAATCACCTACTTACTTACATTTTCCAAAAAGAAATTTTAGAGTTTGATTACACTAAAGCTAATAGTTTTAAAGGAGTTGAAGTCAAGTTTAAAAAAGATACAGAAGCTAAAAAAATTAACTATTCTGAATTTGGAGTAATTGTTACAAAAACTGAGGATAAGTATACTATTTATATAGATCCTATTACTGTAAAAAAATTATACAGAGAAACCGTACAGTATAATAAACCGGTAGATAAAATTTCTGATGAAAATATTAAAACATATAGGGATAAAAGCTATAAGGGTTATTTTACTAATGATAAACAGTTTGCTGAATTTTTAGTACAGAGAGAGTTATTCAGGGTAATGTTCCCTATAGAAACTAAGTACAAAGACATTGAAGATAAAGTAAAAAGAGTAGAAAAATACGAAAAATGGTTAAAAAATCAAGCTCTTAGAAAAACTTATAATCCAAGAGCTATATTCCAAACAGTTATAAACGAAGATGTTACAGAAAGTAATAATTATGCTCAGAGGTTTTATAATATAAAAAACCGTTATCCAAAATTGGTTAATGATTATAAGCTGGTAGAAATCTTAAACATAAACGAGTTCCGCGGTTATAAAAATTTGACTTTAAAAAACGTACAGTTAACTAAAGATTTACTACAAGTTCTAAATTATGAGTTAAATCAGTTAAAAGATCCTACAGTAAAAAAAGTAGAAAATGTTCAGATTAATAGGGCAATATCTGAGTTTTTTGAAGAGTTTGAGATAGTAGCGTTATTACAATCAGGTTTTATATCCGGTACCCAATTCACTTTAACGAGATTAGTAAATCCTCAAAGGTATTTAGATGTACTTAATCCAAAAGTAATTAATAAATATATCAGATCTATTTCTGATAATCAAAATATATTAACTGACTATAACGTTTTATTAAATAGATTTTTTGGTTCTAGAACTAAAAATTATTCAGCAGACTTTTTATCAAACAACACTGATATAATTATTGATAAATATATTACTATAAAAGACGAATATCGCGGTAAGGTTATATACCTTACTCCTGGCTCTGGTAAAACAACTTTTAAATCTAAAAACCCTTTAAGCGTTATTGACGCTGATGACATTACTATAGAAGAAATATATAAAGTAGTTCCTGAGTTTAAAACTACCGAAACAACTCCTCAAGGTATTATTTTAGATTTTTCAAAAAAATATAGTTATAAAAATGATGAAGTTAAGGAAAGAGTTAGAGGTAGATTAAAAGAATTTGCAAAACGTGGGTATACAGTATTAACAGGTTCTTTACACCATTTACCGGTAGTAGATTTATTTTTTACAATAACTAACGAAGTACAATTATTAAAAAGATTTAAAACTCTTGAAGAGTTAAGAAAATATCAAGTTAAAGAGTTAGAAGCTATCAATAAAGTTTTAGCTGGTAAAGGTTTAGAAAAAATATCTGAAATATCGGCAACATCAGATTTTATTTCTGAAATTAAAGTAGTTTCTCCAGATTACGGTGTTGTTAAAGTTGATACAAATCCTACAAAAGTTGATACTCAAGAAATTATAAATCTTATAGCTCCTCAAATTCAGAGACAAGCTTATAAAGAAAATGTTGGAGTTAATGCTAACTGGCAGTTTTCTTTTGGTCGTATGTGGTCAAGAGTAAATCTTAAAGCAAAACCATTATTAATTAATTCTTTTGCTGGTGTTGAAAAAACTAAACAACAAATAGCGGCTCTAAAAAAAGCTGGATTAACAGTAGATAAGTCAAAATATATTTATGACTATCACGAATTAGATCAAAACGGTAATCCTTTACCTCCTATATCAGATTTACAACCGTTAATTGATAAAATACAAAACGCTTTAGGTCTAGATATGTCTGATTATGATTCTATATTGGGAAACATATATTTAGATAACCAAAGTATAGCTCCGCATAGAGATACTACAGAAGCTAAGTCTGCTAAAGGATATCCTGTTGTTGTTTATACAATAGGTAATAATTCTGGCCTTGGTATATGGGATGATAATAAAGGTAAGATAACTTTCCAAGGTGCCTATAAAGAAGATTACCAAGGAAGAAAACCTACTAATGAAATTGCTACTAAAGATGGTACTATTTATACATTTGGTATGGATGGTAAAGGTAGATTTGCTCTCTCTCACACAACGCCATTAGGAAATATAAAGAAGAATCCTTATCCGCCAATTAAACTTTCAGATGGTAGAGTTATTACTAATTATACTATTACCCTTACATTTAGAAGAGCTGCGGATTTAGAACCAGGTATACCCGCAACACCAGCTAAACTTACTACTCAACCGCAAGTTATTTTAACAGCAGAAGAAATTTATTCTGACATAAACAAAGACAATTTAATACAATCAGAAAATGTTATCTTACCTAAAGATTTAGAAGAAAACACAGAATATACAGGTAAAAACTTTTGGAATGATATTGTTCCAGAAGCAAAATCTATGTTTGATTATAAGTTTCCTGGTAAGAAACCTATGCTAATTGCATACAGAGGAAACAAGAAAAAAACATTTTTACAAAATTATAAAGATGGAAACACTGTAGGTAATCCTTTTGATTTTGCAGATGAAACAGGTACAAGAAAAGAACAAGGTATAAAATCTACTAAAAAGTTTATTGAGTGGATGATTACTGGTAATAATTTTGGTAATACTAATGCTACAAAAGAATATAGACAAGCTATTATTAACGATATTAAATCAAGTAAAATAATAAAAAGTCCTATTCTTTATTATGAAGAAAAGAATTATGCTACTCACGCTACAGCTTTAGATTATCTTATTAATAAATATGATTGGGGTACTGAAGTAAAACCTCAAGAAGAAGATGAAAGTGAAAGTGTAAAAATTATTTCTCAATCAGATATAGATGCATACAATCAATATGTAGAAAAATCTGATGGTAAGATGCCTAAAGAATTTTTTACTACTAATACAAGATTTAAAGAGTTTTATAATAAATCTACAGGTAAAAGAGAAAAAGCTCCTCAGTCTTCTAAGTGGATATTACAAGATAATGACTTGTATAATTTAGTAGACAAAGAAACAGGTGAGGTTTACATTAGTAATGTAGACTTAAAGACAGGAATGAAGATGACAAGCAAGATTCTAGAATCAAATCCTTTAGTAGCAGCAGGAATTAAGATTAATATTTACGCTGGTACAGGAGAGAATGCTGAGTTAAGTAACTTTGCTATTAGACCTTTTATACACTTAGGTATAAATTTTGATTCTGTAGAACAAGCGTTTCAATATTATAAAACTGAGTTCTCTCCTAAGAATGAGAATAATCGAGCTGTAGGTAGTGTTATAAAAGATACTAAAGATGGTAAAAGACTTAGAGAATTAGGAAAAGAGTTTAAAGGATTAGATCAGAAAGTTTGGGATAACATGTCTCCAACAATTATGAAAGCATTATTAAAAGATTCTTTCCAACAAAATCCAGATGCTCTTGCTAAGTTATTAGCTACAGGAAATGCTGAACTTACACATAAATATAATGGTATAGAACAAGATAAAGGTAGATTTTCCAAACTTCTTATGGAAGTTAGAGGGGAACTTAAATCTATACAATTTACTCAACCTAGTGTAACTACAAAAGTAACCCCTGTTAATGTTTCACCAATAAGTAAAATTCAATCTTTAAAAGAACTATTAACTGATGTAAGTACTGATCAAAGTATTTTTTTTGACACTGTTAAACCTCTAAAAGAAAACATATTTGAGTACCGGGATAATAATGCGATGGAAAATGTATACTCAATGTTTCCAGGAGCTCTATTTTTAGTAGACGGTGTGGGTGTAACAGAAAAAATACCTAATAAACCAAACGTAATAAAATTTGATATATTAAAAACAAATCTTAAAGATGTTAGAAATGATAAAGGTATTTTGGTTGCTAATCCTAAACTAAAAACTGATGTAGATAATTTTATTACACAGCTTAGAGAAGATATCCAAGATAAAAGCTTAATGTTAAGTTCTAGTGGTTATGGTCAAAGTTTGAATAAAGATGATTATAGGGGAGGTTTTCTTTATTTATCTAACGAGTTATTAAAAAACTTTGGATATTATAACCCTGGTTTTATAATAGAAACTTCATCTCAAAAACTTAAAGACATAGTAACTTCACAACAACCTGTATCAGATCAAGATGTTATTAGTAATTTCGTAACTTGTTTTAAATAATCAAATTCAATGAAAAATTCTTGTCCTAATTTTAATTCTCCAGAGTGGAAAGCTTTAGAAAATAATCCTTTGATCGGTAAGTTTGAAGCAATGAGGGATTGGTTAGAGAACGATGGTGTTATACGTACTCCTGAAGAAGTTATTAAAAAGATTTCTGACAGAAATATGGGTTTTAATAAACCTGGTGAACGAGTAGTACAAGAAATAAAACCAGGAGTAAAACCGAGTGTTCAAGAACTATTTGATTCTAATCCTGAATTAGCTAACAACCTTGAAAATAAATTAAAAGATTTTTTAACATCTATTAATGTAGATACTATAGTTGTAAATAATTTACAAAAAAGATTACAAGAAAAAGGATTAAATAGTAATGCTGTTGCAGTATCTGATATATTACACAAAGCTGTATTTCTTGATTCTAACAAATATAACACTTTAGATTATGCTGAAGAGGTTGCTACTTTTGCAATTGAGTTTATGGGTGCTAGCAAACACGCTGAAGCATCTCCATTAATTAGAAGAGCATTAGAAAATATAGCTAGTTGGGAAAAATACCAACAGTATTATGATTTATATAAAAATGATCCTATCTATAAAAACAATGAAAGAAAATTAAAAGTTGAAATACTTAGTAAACTTTTAGCTGAAAGAATAGTAGAAAATAAAGATAGAACTAAAAAAACAAAGCAAGATAAAAAGCTAACAACTTTAGAAACTATTATTAATGGTATACTAGCTTTATTTAATAAAATATGGAAATCAGATTATTACAAAGCTGTTGATAGATTTTTAAAGCAAAGAGGTATTGAAACTAAAGGTGTTAATAAAGTTAACATTAGACCTTTTGATGCTGTAATAAATGAAATTGTAGATGATATATTATTTAATAATACATCTAAAATAGTTAATAATTCTAGTAGAGCTAGAAAAGGAGAAACTGTTGTATCTTTAAAAGAAGTGTTAGAAAATAATTCTACTATAAATAAAATATATCATAAATTAAATTCTTTAGGTTTTATGTTTACAGGTTCTCCAGCTCTTTCAAATGAAGGAACTGTATATAGAGAATCTAATGATAACTTGCATGACTTAGATTGGCAAGTACCAAAAGAATTACAAGATAACTGGTTAGATTTAGTAAAATCTACTTTTCCAGATTTAACCTATAAAATAAATCCAAAAACAAATCAAGCTCAAGTATTTAGTAAAGGTGAAAAAACAACTCATACTTTAATAATCAAAGGTATGCCTGTTGACTTTTTTATAAATATCAATCCTCCATCTAATAAAAATACATTTGGAGACATGAGATGGCAAGATACTTTTGAAGCTAAGATGGATATAGGTAGAAATAAAGATATTAGAGACCTTATTGATTTTAAAACTTCATTTAATGATTATTTTTCAAACCCTAATTATTTATATTATTCATTAGGACAAATTAAACCAGGAGTAGAAGAACTATTTGATTCTAATCCTGAATTAGCTAATGCTGTATATGAAGCTTTAGGTTTTAATACCGTAGTTAAATCTAAAGCAATCATTACTAATGATGAAAGAATTCCAGAATATGATGATAAAGATTTTAAAAATGCTCAAGTAGCTTTAAAGCCAGAAATTTATGATTTTGAAGCAGATAAAATAAATGAATTGTTAGATTTATTTATACCTAAAATAAATAAAGCAATTTCTTTAGGAGCAGTTAAATTTACATTAATAAGACCATTTTACACAGAAACACATTCCATAGAAGATATTGGAGACAAAGCATTAGAAAATAGAGATAAATTAAGAGATGAATTATTAAATGATTTAAAAACATTTTTAAAATCAAAAGGGTTTACTACTAATGATGAAGGTTATGATTTCACTAAAGAAATAACCCCACAACAAAAGCAACAAGCTCAGCAACTATACTCTCAATATCTAGACACTATATTTTCTGATAGCAAAGTAAAAGATATTGTTTATCATGAAGGTAAAGCGGATTTTGAAAAATTCGATTTAAATTTTGCAATAGAAACACCGGGTATATATTTTAGTTATTATAAGTCGAGTGGTATATTTGGAGATAAAATAAAAAGATTGTTGTTAAATTTAAAAAATCCTTATATTGAAGATGATAGCTTACAGTACGATTCCTTAGAGCAAAAATATAAAGATAAATTTATACAGAACGGATATGATTCTATTATAACTCCAGGTGATATAGGTCTTATATTTGAACCTGAACAAATTCACATATTAGGTTCTAAACAAGACATAGAAGGATTTAGAGAGTTTGTTACTCAATCTTTTACTAACGTTAAACCAGGAGTAGAAGAACAAATAAATTTTGAAGATTTATTATCGTCTAAATTAATTGATTTCCTTAATAGTTTAAACTTTACAACAGAATTTAAAAACGAATTATTACACGAATTTAATCCTTTAGCAGTAACAGATCTATTATATAAAACTATTCGAATAAAAAATAATTTTAAAGACGAAGGATTATTAAAAGAAACGGCTTATGTTGCTTACAGTTTTTTAGGTAAAAAAAATAAGATTAGAACAGATTTAGTTTATAGTATTGAAAATATTAATAACTATCAACAAATTTTTGAAGATTATAAAAAAAGAAGTCCTCAGTTAAATGATTATACTATAAAAGAATTAATAGTTATAGATTTTATAGCTGACGCAATCAAAAATAATTTTGAAAATCCTAGAGATAGTTATCAAAATCGAAAAGCCGATTACTGGAGAATAGATGGTAATAGTAAGTTAGAAAAACAAATTAAATATTATTTATCTAAAGTAAAACAGTTTTTAGAAAAATTATTTCTAAATACTAAATTAACTAATGACGAACTACAAAATTTATTATCTGATATTGCAAACGATGTGTTAAATAATACTTTTGATAAGTTTGGAACGATTTTAGATACAGAACAACAAATAACTAATTATAACAATACTATTGAAAAAGATGAAAAAGCCAAAGAAATAATATCAAAATTTCAAAAATTAGGTTTATTACTTACAGGAAGTTTGAGTTTAAGAAAACAAGGTACTCTTTATAGAGAAATAACTGAAGATTTACACGACTTAGATTTTACGGTGACTTTAGATAAACAAGGTGATTATTTTAACAAGTTATATAAAGACATAAAATCTCAATTTGAAGGGGCTTCAGAAACAGGTAAGATATTTTTGATGGAAAAATTTCAAAAAGAACTTGCAAAAAACTATAAAAAACATCCTTTATTAAACTCTATAAAAAAAGAATATCCTTCATTTAAAATAACAAATAGTTTTAAAGGATTAAAAAGAAACGATGTAACAATAACTGGGAGTATTGATGGATATCTTATTGATTTATTTTTTGTATCTGATTTAGAATTAGATAAAAACGAAAAAGGGTTTCAAGATTGGGAACCTATTTTCGAATCTAAAATAAAAATGGGTAGGGCTAAAGATATTCGAGACTTTGCTAATTATATTCCATTTAATAGAAAAAGTGATGGTAGTTTTGCTAATATTAAAGGGTTTAGACATTTTACATTTAGTAATAAAAATACATTTATAGATAATAAAGTTGATAGTGATACAATAACTTCTGAAGATGTTTATGATCAATTAAGAGAAGAATTTATTAGAGAAAATTCGATCCAGGAAATAGAACCAAATGCGTCAGAAGAAGACCGTTCTCTTAGTATCGTATTTCAAATCGCTGAAAAATTATCAAATAAGTTAAGAGTACCTTTTCAAATAATTACTTCAGACAAAGCTTTTGAACTAACCACCGGTACAAAAAATCCTTGGAAAGGTCAAAAAGCTTTCTTCTTGGGAGGTAAAGTATACTTTGTCGGAAACAATATTGACTTTGAAACACAGTTCCACGAGTTTGCTCACCCTTTTGTAAGAGCTCTTATGGTAGAAAACCCTCGTTTAATGAATGATTTATACGAGAAGTTTATAGCCACGCCGGAAGGACAGGTGATACTACAACAAACCCTGGATGAATATTCAGGAGTCCAAGACAACTCAGGAATTGTAAAAGAAGAAGTATTAGTAAAAGCAATACAATTATCAGCTAGTAAAAAAGCTCAGGGTATTAAACCGGATAACATACTACCTACACTAATACAAAGATTTTTCACAGGTCTTAGAACTTTCTTGAACAAACTTTTCGGTAACAAACCGGTAAGTAGAATTAATGAAAACTCTACACTATATGACCTGGCCGAAATATTACTAGATGATGAGCAGTTTGAACTAGATTCTACAAAAATAACTCAAGGTGATATTGTTGCTTATCAGAATAACAATGCTGAGTTAATTAAGAGTATCATGGATGTTACTAATGATAACGCGGCACCGGTGTTCGAAATAGTAAAAGACATGTACGATAAAGCCAGGGGTACTATCAGAGCTATGAATCCTTTGAAAGACAAAGAGTTGATTGAAGCTTTAAAAGATGAGTATCAGAGAGGTGATTTATACGATCTTACACAGAATCTTAATAAGTTAAAATTAGAACTGGAAAAAGATTTAGAGCTTACTAAAGACAGGGCTAATCGATTTGTAGTTACTCTGAACCGTGTAGAAAACATGGTTTCCAAACTTAGAGAACATATTAAAGTTATAAACTCAGACTTATCAGATCTTACTAAAAAGCAGAATTTAGATTATATTAAAAAGTTAAAATACTATGAAAACATCATAAACTACTGGTCGAACTTTACTAAGAATACTATGAATGTTTTTAATAATGACTTGAAATTAAAAACAGATGATCCTATTTATTCTTTTGTAAATAATATTGATGAAAACCTTGAAAACGCCCGTAAAGAAGTACAGGGTGATAATGAAACCGGTTACTTAAAAGGTGTGGGTCAAGTTCTTTGGGAACAGTGGGAAGATATGGCTGAAAGAAATGATAAATACTATACAGAAATTATCAGGACTTTACAATTAAACGGAGCTCCTCAATCTCAAATCGAAGCTTATCATAAAGAATATTACGGTTTAACTATTAGTGAAAAAGAAACTTACGATCGTTTAAGTTCTGCGCGTAGTTTAAATATAAAAGATAAAGCTCAGTTAGAACGTTTAAAAAGGAAAATGTATACGGAAGGTGTTATTCTCACCAAAGAAAAAATACTAGAAACATTAAAAGGTAACCTCGGTGATTCAAATTATTTTAACGGATGGTTGGAAGGATATATGTATCAGAGTGATCCAGTTATTGGAGGTTTTGCTAAGTTTCTTAAGGATGCCCTTATAGAAGTTAATGTAAAAAGTTTTGATACTTACTATAATCAAACTGAAGTATTAAAGCCTCTTTTAGATGCTCTTGGATATACTCAAAGACAACAGGGTAAGTTGGGTAGGGAAATTGGTTTTAAAGATAAAAGAGGTTTTGAAGAAGATGGTGAAATTAAACCTAAAGAAGTATGGGCTTTTATAGATAAGTTTAAAGATGTTGATTATACTATTTCTCAAAAAAAGTTAGAAATAAGACAATTAAAAGAAGAATATGATAGAACTCGTGATTCTGAAATTGAAAAAGAACTAAATCAAAAAAAGACAGAGTATCTAGAATATTTAAGAAAGTGGTTTCACCAACCTTATACTGATGTGTTTTATGCTAAGGATGATATATTTAAAAACTCCGCGGAAGGTGCTGCTGCCAGAGAATTAAGAGATAATTGGTTTAATGATCTTAACGCCCAAACTGACCCTGACTTAGCACTTGATGACGAAGCTCTTGTAGCAGAAAACCTAAGAGCGCTTCGTATCAGATATAAAGAAATGTATAGTTACTATGATCGTAATGGTAATTTTAAAAACGAGTTTGATAGAAAAATAACTGATATATTAATCGAACATAGAAAGCTTACTAGAAACTTTTATGAAGAAAGGGAGAGAATTGGTGTTTTTGAGAATGAGTTTAACGCTTTTAAAGACAGATTGATAACTGTAGAGCTATTAGATCCGGTAACCCAGGCTGAAGAAATACGAAGAAGAGAAGATGAGTGGTTAAAAGAAAATACTTATCAAAGATTAAAAGTAGATGCGGATGGTAAAGTAATTTATTATAATGTTCTTAGAGAAAAGATTCAACAGTTAAACGCTATAAAAGATAGAATGCCTCAAGGTGATAAACAACGAGAGGCTATGGAAAAAATATCAAAACTACTTGAGCAACAAATATCAATGGTTAATATTAGTAAGGATGATAACAATACTCCTGATGGTACTATAATGTCTGAAGAACAAATTGATACTTTAGCTGATATACAAGAACAAATAAACTCTCTTAGACAAGACATACTAAACGTTAACGGTTTTACTAAAAAAGAAAGTGCTCAATTAAGAGGATTATATCGTTCATTAGATCGGGGAATACCTGGAATACAGCAGTTGATATCATCTCTTTACGCAACCGCTAAAGCTAGAAAAAGAAAAGCCGGTATAAATGATAAAGATTTAGAACGTTATAATCTGTTAGTCCAGGAGATATCAGATATGAGTTCTAAAGAACCAACTGAATATTATCTTGATATATTAAACGACAAGATTAAAAATATTGAAGGATTACCTGACGATTTTATGTTAAAAAATTTTGGTCAGGACGTTAATGAAATAACTATAAGTAATGTTGATAGACTTTATGAAAATATTTTGGGTTTAGACAACGAAGTACTAAAAGAGCTTTTTAAAGCTAGTCCTGAGTTTAAAGCGTGGTTTGAAAAAAACCACTATCAAGAAGTTTATTATGATAAAGATCGTGATAATGAAATAGAAGTTTGGAAAAGGTTAAATATATGGACCGTTAAAACTCCTGTGGGTGATGAGTATTATAAAAAAAGAGAAGTTACTTATAGTAATGGAGATGTAGTAAGTATTAATAGAATACCTAATTATAAATACATTCGTAAAGTAGTTAAGAAAGAATACACTGATGAAAACGGTAATGTAGTTAAACTTAGAACTGAAAAGATTGTAGGAAAAACTGTTACTAATACAAAAGAATGGTTACCTAAAGAATTACCAGATTCTCCGTTTCGTAATGAAAGATACTACGAACTTAAAAACGCCAGTCCCGATTCCAGAGACGGTAAGTTATTCAAACTTCTAGAAAAAGTAAAAGAGTTTCATTTAAAAAACCAAGAAGGTAAACCGGTAAGATCTAGATTATATTACGATTTTCCTCGTTTTGAATCTTCTTTGTACGAAAAAATTATAACTTCTAAAGAAGATAGACAAAGGGGTATTAGTAAAACATTAGGTAAAAAGTTTCCTATATTCGAATACATCATTAGAAGGATTAGACAGTTTTATCAAAAAGCTAAAGATGATGGTTTAGAAACTTTAAATCCTGATTTAGATTATGATTTAGTAAGAGTAACTTCTGAAGGGATTGAACCAGATACTATTCCTGTTCAAGGTCTCTATAATATTCCGATAGATGATGTATCTACCGATTTTATAACTAGCATGTATGCTTACGCATCATCTTTGATTAAACAAGAAAAGTTAATTGAGATACATCCTATAGCCAAAGCTTTAGACCAGGTATTAAAAACAAACACTCCAAAAGAGTTAGAAAAACTTGATAAAAAGAATTTTCTTAATAACGCTATCGAGTTTGTTAAAGGAGATTCTAATGTTAGAAGTAATATTTACGAAACTCTAATGAAACGAGAGTTTTATGATGAAAGACTATTAGGATTTGGTAAAAATAGTAAACCAATACAAACATTCTCTAAATTTATTTTTGGTAGAGCTTCGATGGCAATGTTTGCTTTAAATATTCCAGCCGCTTTAAAAGATTACTTGGGTTCTAAGTATCAGAAGATGTTATTAATGTCTGGAGGTAAATATATAGATCCTAAATCTATAGCTAAAGGTGAAGCATGGGCATTTAAAGTAATGAGTGAAAAAAGTTTTGGTTCTGCTTCTGAAGGTATGGGTCCTCAAATTTATCAAATAGGAGCTAAAACTTTAAATGTACAATTAACAGAACTTTTCCAGGTTAGTATGAAAGATCCGAGAGAAAGTTTTGCAAGAGCTGCTTCAAGATCTTTACCATCTGATGTATTAGGTATGTCATGGTTGTATAACTTTAGAGAGTGGTTACAGGGTCAATCTGAAACATCTTTATTTGGGGCCATGATGTACAAACAAACGGTTTATCAATATGACAAACCTATAGCGTATATGGATGCCTGGGAAATACGTGATGGCGTTTTAACTATTAAAGAAGGTATAGATCCTGATTATGGGCCTAGAAAAACAACACATTTATTTGTAACTGGTGATACGATGGATTCTATTTCTACTAGATACAACATTCCTATAGACGAATTGAAAAAAAGATTAGGTTTAGAAAATTTTAATGATGTAGAACCAGGTACTGAACTTACTATAGCTACTGGTGCTAAGTTTAAAGACATGCTTAATAAGTTTAATATTGTTCAGCAATCTTTAGAAGGTAATTACGCTAACATGAACCAACCGTTAGCTCAAGGATTTTTATTCTTTAGATTTATATCTTACCTAAAGAAGTTTTTTACTACAATGTTTGTAGAAAGATTTGCATTTGCTGGAGATCCTTTATCCGGAAATATAAGACCAAGATATAACCCGGGTCTTAATGAATTAAAAATGGGATTTTATATCAGTACTCTAAGAAATCTTTATAGGTTATCAAAAAATACAAGCGAACAATGGGGTATAATGAACCAGGAAGAAAGATTTAATATGTTAAGAATGCCGTTAGAAATAATGGGTCTGATATTTATACAATCATTATTATTACCATTATTTGGTTGGGATGAAGATGATGATGAAAAATATGAAAAACTAAGAGAAAAAAGTGGTGATTTGCCTTTACCATTTATAGCTGATGATCCTGAACATCCTTTCAGACTTATGGGGTGGGCTGAGAATCACGCTTTACTCCTGGCCATGAACGTTAGATCTGAAAACGAAACATTTATACCTCTACCAGGGTTTGGATTAGACGATTATACTAAACTTTTAGATTTTCAATCATTAGCTTTTGGTCCAACAATAGAATCTTATTCTAAAATGGGAGCTCTTGGTTATCATACGTTAATGAATAACGAAAGAGCTTATTACAAGAGAGATAGTGGTCCTTACGAATGGCAGCAAGAAGGTGGTTCTAAATTTATAACTACATTAGCTAAAAGTATAGGTATAGATGGTTCTAACGTTTCTCCTATAGAAAAAATCAAACAAAAAATCTCTATAAAGAATCGTAGCGCAGGCGGTTAAGAGAGTAACTATAGGAAAAAAAAAGGGAACCGAAGTTCCCTTAATTTTTTAATCTAGTACTTTGTTTAACATTAAATGGATATTATCGTGACCGGTCGGATTCATGGTGTGTACCATGTATCTTGGAATTTTAAGATTATTCTTGGAACAATATATCAATAACCAACGAGCTGAATGTAAGCCGGTTTTCTGTTTGAAAGTCATATAAAGCTTGTTATACTGCTTCGGTATATGACACAACGGACTATAGTGCTCATGAATTAAATCGTGATCAAAAGATATTAAATCTGGTAATCCGTTTTTAGTTATCCAGTTAATAAACTGATCGTGATTTCTTAGTATAATCCAATCATTTTCTTTATAATGATGATATAATTCAGAATCTCGCTTTTGCATATAAGAGTAACAATCTAACGGAACTCTTTCATCATCTAGAAATAATTTTATCATAATGTTTCTTTATCGATATCAAAATCAGAACCTGAACCTAATACTACTAAACCTTCTTCTTGTTCTTTTTTAACTTCAGCAATCATATCTTCAAGATCGATCTGATTAGAAGGAGTTTTTACTTCTTCATCATAATCAAATAAATTAAAATCTTGACAAATAGCGAAGTGAATCATCTTCATCGTTTCTATCCATTCAGAAGGATGCGCGTGTTGTCTCAGTGCATAGATTATATGACAGTAATTAAACCATAAAGACCCTGGGTTAGAATAAACAAACGATGGTTTCTTGTACTCCTTTTTTATAGTAGTTAAAGAAAAGTTTGTTAGAAGACTGTGTTCAAAGAATAACCTTCCGATTAACTCTGAAAAAGTTCTCTTAGAGATCTTTATACCCATCATTTTATTCTTATCCAAAATCAATTGATTATAAAACTTATCAGCACTTACTATTTGCTCATGAATATAGTCTTTTACCACATTAACCGCGTCTCCAGTGTGAACCCTGGACCATAAACTAGCATCTGCAGGTACTATTGCACCCATATTTAATTTATTATAAGCTCCTACGGTAAAACCAAAACTGGTACTTTTATCATAAGAGTTTACCCAACTTACCATCATTGACAATTCGGGATCGTTTCCGTATTGGATGAAGTATATACCAGAGGCTACAGTAGAATCGTGATTAGAACGATACTCTGTTTTCTCAATAGTAAAATTATGCTCTAGGAGCTTTCTTTTAACCTCGTCATCTACAAACTTGTGTGAAATCACAGTATATGTTTCAGTTTGTTGAGGTAATGGGGCCGCTATCAACTCTGATAACGGCCTTGGAAAATTAGTTTTTATCATTAAAATAAACTTATTTGGTTATTACTTTTTGGAATTAATGTTTCTAATTCATTATAAACAGCTTCGATATAATACTTATAATCAATATTGTATTCTTCCCACGGTTTTTCTTTGTATAAATTAAACTCCGTCTGCATCCACTTACCAGCTTCTACCTGGATTTTTCTACCATCGTTTATATTACACTTTAGTATTTTAGACCCTTTAACGGATACATAATATCTAACATCTTTCTGAATGTTTTTTTCTACGTAATCACCGTTAATAGTTGATAGTTTTTTAAACTCCCAACCGTGTGGCGCCTTTACAAAAGCACAAAAATGATAGATATTTCGATAGTTACGAATATAATCTTCAATAGGAGTTTTGTGTATTAGAAAGTTAAAAATCGTTTTCGGAATAATTAAATGACTCTTGTTCTTATGAAGATGTGTATACTTATATTTTTCCTGGTCTTCCCACTCAAACCTACCTTTACATTTTGGAGACTTGCTAGGATCTGTATATACAGCAATGTAGTTATTTACATCCCATATAAACATCTCTTTATAATCAGCAAACTCTAGAGAAAGTTTGGTTACTTCTTCCCACTTTTTACAAACAGAATAATAAACATCTTCTTTATCTTTTGGAATACGAAGAGTGGCACCATCTGTATTAGTTTGTAGAAGCTGTGAGTCCGGTATATTTACAATAAGATCTTCTACTAACATCGTTATTAACAACTGACCGTTAATAGTAGTTTGCATTGTATACTGAGGATCATATAACCAGGAATAAATACTGTTACTGTTACCGTAAGATGCGTTGGCTGCTTCCTTAAAGCCCTCGATAATAGCTCTATCTCCGTCTTTACCTTTGCGTTTCTCAGCAAGTCTCACGTCAACAATACCTTCTTTATATACAGTAAAAAATTCTTTTCCTAGATGGGCCGGATACATTTCGTTCATACACGCGATACTCGGATATAGAGAAGCTACATCAAGATCTTTTATGATATAACCTTCATCCGCGCGATATATTCCTGGTTCAATACACTGGTGTATACCCCCAGAACCATAGTGAAAAACATAATCTTTAAAAGTTTTCTTGTAAGTAAAATCATTCTTAGTATTTCTAATAATTTTCGTCTTAAGCGACTCATGAAATTGCTTTAAGTCATCTGTTTTAAAACTGATATAGTCAAACAAAATATCTTTAATAGGAATTTCAGGACGATTAGTACGATACTGTCTAACTTCGTAAGAATCTTTACCAGTAGCCTGGCAATAAAGTTTAAGTAATAACTCACTACCTAGTTTAGTATTTGAATAGTTATCACAAGGTAATCCATATTTACTTTTAACTTGTTTCCTTACTTCCAACAAAGGTTTTGATAAATACAATACTTTTTTTGTAGTAATAACATCGTTAACACAATATTCAATTATAGTATTAATTTCATCAAGAGTAGTTACCTCTTGAGTATGGTGTATAGGCATACTTTGTAAGTTATGCCAATCAGTAGCGAATTGTAATTCTTTTAAAGATGTAAATTTATTAGTGTTATCCCAGTGGTTAAGTTTAAATACATCTAGCTGACGAATTTTCATTTTACTTTCGTAAAACTCTTGAAACATTTTGTTTCTAGAACGGTCAATAATTGACTGTGCGTATTCGTAGAGATAACGAGCTATTTCATCAGAAGATTTATTTGAAAGAATATCTTTTTCTTTCAAGACCTTCTCAGTGATTTGAGCATCAAAATTTAAACCATTAAAAGAAATTTGCCAAGTCTTGGATTTAACAGCTTCTGATAAAAAATCCACGAACTTTTGAAAATCATTTCTTAGTTCGTGGACCACAAAAACTTTTTTTTCATCCGATCTGACATCAATAAAAACCCCAACAAAACAATTTGAAAGGGTTTCGTAGTCATAAACGAAATCCATTATTCTACTGTTTCAGCTACTTTTTCTTCTTGTAAAGCTTGTTTGTTAAGATCTTCAGACATTTTGAAGTATTTCTTATAATCAAAATTATGAGTGTTAACCGCAAATCTTTCGATGAAATTTTCGATTTCTTCAGGGTTATACATAATATGATCATTAAAGATATCTACAAGACGTCTTTCTTGTTTTACCGAATTGTCTTTTTTGTTAACCATACGATCACCGTTTTCATCTAAACGAGGGACCATTTGGAAAGAGGTTTTTTTGTTTTTATCCAAAACAACCAAGTATCCGGAAAAAGGATCAAAAATCGCTTCCGTATAAGGACAATCAAGCGATGAAGGGATTAATTTAAAAGTTGGAAGTTTCATCTCTGGAGTTCTTTCCCAGACAGATGAGATTAATAACATGTTTTGACTCATAGTGTTGGTTTTAATAAGCGCAAGTTAAGAATTATTTTTCTACTAAAACTAATTTTGATACATCTACCACTAAATTTTCTTTTTCTAAATCAGGTTTAGAGCATAATTCTCCAACTTGTTTCAACAATATGTACATCTTATCGGCCTCCTGTTCGGAAGAACTCAAAGCATCTGCGTACAATCGATTATACTTGTAAGGGTACAAATAACTTTCAATGTAAGCTAAACTATTGGGGTTAGTTTTATAAAAACTTAAGATATTATTTTTCTGATAAACCGAAAGTTTAGAATACTTACCTAATATAAAACTATCCCAATCTTTTTTAAAATCTATTAAATTAAATACAATTATAATCTTTTCTTCGTTAGTTATTTCAAAAGCTTCCTTAAAATATTTATTACCTTTCAAAACATTTTTTATAAATAGTTTATATTCGTCATCCGTTCTGATTTGAAAAGTTGCTGTTAAACAGTAATCTTCCAAACCGTATCTTCCTTCAATAGTAATATAAGTTTGAATAGGTTTTACACTACTACTTCTTTTTATCCCCAGAGCAGGATATAAAAATATCCTACTTTTCTGGGAATAATTTCTATACAAAGAAAAGTTACTCTTCATGTTAAAGAATTACAAGGTCATGGGCATAGTCGTATGGTAATTTAAAATACATATTTTCTATGTGCCACGAAGCTTTTTTAATAATATCGTCTAATCTCTCCTCCCAGAGAGTCATAGTTTCGTCCGAAACAGGAAAAGAATATACTTGTTCGAATTTATCTACAACGATAAAATTAAAAGAAATTGTCCATTCTTTAGTAAGAATATCTTTTAACTCGTGTTGAATAAGCTTTTTATATATCGCGGCCTGAATCCAGTAGTTATAGATTTCAATCGTTTCTACAAAATAAACTATTGATTTACTAGTTGTTTTGAGATCGTTAACAATAACCATCTTTTTACCATAATCAACAGTATAATTATCTAAGAACCCTCTAAAACCAAATGGTAATCCTTCTTGAGATATTTTTATTTCTTTCTCATTAAACACTTGAATATTATCATCATAATTATCCAACTTTAATAAATCCTTAGTTCTTGATTCGGTCTTAAGTATATCTACAATTTTAGCGCATCTATCTAAAGTTTCGGCATCAATTATGTGTCTATCTTTTTTAACTTTTAAGTGTTCAAAGTACTCTTCATTCTGTGTAGTAAGTATTTTTTCAAGTCGTTTTTGATCACCTGTACGTGATACACCGTTAACTGGTTTTTTATCGTCTACAAGAGATTGGTGTAAATTCATTGATAATAGTAAAACAAGAATCTCATTAAAGTAATCAGACAACAAAGTTCTACCATCATTAACTTCCAAGTGTATTTTATAAATATTATCAATTATCAGTTTATTATTATCACCAGGTAAAGTGCCCGGAGATAGTAAAAACTTTTCATCAAAACTCCCGTTATCCAGGAGTAATGAGTGTATGAGCTTTCCTTCCGTATAACGCTCTTCATCTTCTTCTTTTTCTTTTAGTACATAATGTTTGTAATAAAGTTTAGGAGAATAGTGAAGTTTGCTAAGAGAAGAATAACTAAGAAATAAAGGGGTGTTCTTAAACTCATTTTCAAGAACGTTAACATCGATTTGATTAGTCATTAGATTCTGGGTCTAAACATTCTTCTTTTGGTAAAATTAATACATCTGTATAATCGCTCGAAATGACTACATAGTCCCTACCGCTATAAGAGGTACAATGCTTAATTAAACGATTTAATAATAAGTCACAATTAGTTTTTGTAAACTTACCTTTAGTTTTCATACCTTCTATAAAACTACTAAATCCCAGTTGAGATAAATCCGTAGGTTTAAAACCTAGATACTCTAACATACTTTTAAAGTTTACGTGATTTCGTTCTTTAACCGTATAAAATGATTTATGATATTCAGCTAACAGTAATATTAAATAAACATAAGAATCATCGTAATCACAATTACTCATAATTTCCATAGCTAAAATCATGTTTGAGTTGTCAGAACTATTACACATGTTTCTTAACTCTTCATACTTAGCTTCATCAATAAAAGTACTGTTACAATTAATAATTTTTAAAAGATCATCTTGATCTACTATAGAATAGTTATGAGAATTAGAATAAAGCTTATCAGCTAAAACTTCAATGTCATAATCATCTTGAGTAAACAATAAATCTACACTAGCACATGGATTATCCGGATGTTGATTTTCATCAAAATCATCATCGTTTTCGTGTAAGTTTTTTATTTGATTAAAACTAGGACACTCGTCTTCAAGAGGTTTATTATAAATACCTTGTCTAACAAACGAATAATAATTACTACGATGTAAATAAACATACCGTGTATCACCATTTTCTAATTCAAATTGATTAAGTCTATCAATAATTTCATTACCGTTTTGAATCTTTTGAGGATTAGCTAAAACAAATTGTATAAAATTATCTTTAAATACTCTACGTAAGAGTATAGTTTTAAATAGATTTTTAAAAGTATCGTTAGACATAATTACTACATTAGAACCATCTAAAGTTCTAGATATTGACGCATCATTATCTTTAAGTACATTTCTTATTTTAAATCTAGGTACTGTGCAGCCAGGTAAGAAAAATATTCTATCATTTTTTTGAATAGAATAGTTATCTACCATATCGCAACTCAGGTCAGAAATATAACTCAATGTACTAGTAGAAAATGTATTATCATTTTTATTAAGGATATAAAAAATCTTTTCTTTTTTAATCATAAATAAAAGCGGGAGGTTTCCCTCCCTTAATTTTATTTAGAAGCCATTGTAATAACTTCCGGGTTAACTAAAAGTTTCTGAAATTTTTGCTTGTTTCCAGCTAGTAACTTTTTAACAATTACATACTGAAGATCTGCGCTTAAGAACTCTTCTCTCTCTGTACAAACTCTTATCAAACGATTTATCTGAGGTTGCGTAATAGAATTAGACTCAGCGTAATAAAGAGTGTAGTTAATAAGACGAGCAGTTACTACTGAAGCGATATCTGCGCGATAGTTTACACCTCTACCAAAAGAATCTCTCATTTTCTTTATCACATTACCTTCATTATCGTCAAATAAGATTTCTTTAGGATTTACAATCTTATCAAGGTTATTATTGATAAACATCGTAAACATTGTAGTAAATTCTGAACCGGCCGAACCTTCACCAATCATTTGAACCAAAGGTAATTCCTTAGAGAAATCTTCCAAAGAACTAATACAGTTAAAGAAGTTTGTAACACTTCTTGGGTTAACATCTCCTTGGATCATATCCGGATGTAACAACACAAAGTTTATACATCTTGTATCAACACCATCTTTCTCAGCCCACTGAGCCCAACAATCAGAATCCCACTTTAAGTTAACGCTTACAAAACGAGTTGTTTGAGCGTTATCCATAGCGTTAACTAAATAGTTACCGTTATCCGGGTTAGCTGTAAGGATAATATGCCAGTCAGAAGGTAATTTCCAAGAAATATACTCACCACGGTCTACCAATTCCATTATTGCTTGTAAGAATCTAAGATCCGCTCTGTTATAATCATCAATGATTAATATACCACCACCTTCTTTGTTTGCAATCCATTCTGGTGGACAGTAAGACATACGTTTGTTGCCGGTAAAATTATAACCTCTTTTAAGATACTCTTCCGTAGCTTGTTCATCAACCCAAATACATCCTGAATAAGTTGGTTGTATAAACTGTGTTCCAAGAGTTACCGATTCAGTAACAACATCATCTATCATTACAGTTTCTTCAACTTCTATTTCAACGTGTTCTTCTTCAGTATACTCGTAAGGTACCATTTTCTCTACTTCTTTAGTCACCGGAACTTGTGTAGTTACTTCTTTCATTGTCATACGACCATTCTCTAAAACCTGTTTTTTAACTGTTTTAGATTCCATCACTGTTTCTGTAACTAATTCTAATCTTTCTCCGGTTTTAGTAACTATTTTTGGAACAAACTTTTTAACTGTTTTAATAACAGGTATTTGTACAGTTTTAGTTACCGTTTCAGTTACCGGTAAAGCTCTATCTACAGTTTCTTCGTACTTACATAACTCAAATTGTCTTATTGGGAAACCAACAAGGTCACCTAACTCTTCAATCTGAGATAAGTTCAACTTTACAAAATTCAAATTTAATTCATTAGCAAGCTGTAATGCTACGCTAGTTTTACCTAAACCAGATTCGCCCATAATTTCTACGGCTACTTTTTTCTTGTTATTAACTTCAAGAAATCTGTTGTTTGTAATCATGTGAGTAAGAAACCCTTTTAGTTCATTACTGTTAAGATGTACTTGTTTTTTAGACATACTAATTTAATTGTATTTTTATTCCGGGTAATGATTCATTAATAGATGAATTAGAAGAATGAACCCATAACATTCTTCCTCTACTGTATTCTGGGGCTGGTGCTTCACCGTCAGTAAGATAAATCAGACACGTATACTTATGAACGTTTTCTGAATAGTATTCTACTACCGGGTCAAAACTTGTACCTCCTCTACCGAATAATTTTATTTCTTTTTTAGGATCAAAAGGACTAATATCTTTTATATCAGCATCGGCCTGTACTACAGTAATATCAGTTCCTGTTTTGTGAATATGGTTTATTTCTTGAAAAAATTCAATCAACTCACCATTACTTACAGAACCTGAAGTATCTACAGCTACAAGAACGTGTTTCTTTTGTTTAATTTTTAATCCAGGGTTTTCTTCGTATCGTTTACTAAGTTTTCTACGAGACTTTTTTGTATAAATTTTTACTGAAGCTCCCGAAAATCTTCTTAGAAACCCTTTCCAATCAAACTTAGGCGGTTCGGTATAATTAATCTTATCCAAAATACTTTGAAATTCGCCAGGAATAGTACCTCTAGACTTTTTAACCTGATCAGCTAACTCGTTTAGTATATGACCTGTTTGTTTTTCAATAAGTTTTTGGGTAGCCTCGTCTAATTCTACTTTTTCCCAGTCGTGTTCCGGAATATCCATTTCTCCAGGTTCATTACCAGCCATAGTTATTTGTATAGTACCTTGACCTTGACCTTCTAACGCAGCTTTTAAATTCGGACAAGAATTATTCTTAGCAGCGGTTATCATTTTCTCATAGTAAGAAATAGTACCTTCTTTCGGATCGAGATTTAAGTCTGGAAAACACTCCGGTAATACAGGATTTCCTGGTAACCAATCTCTATCAATGTATTGGTTAATCTCACAATCCATAGCAAGATTGAGAATACGTTGATCAGAGAGATGGTTAAAATTAGTAAGATGGAAAAAACCAATGTGTAAAAGCTCGTGTTTAAGCAATCCCATTTTTTGTAAAGGATTACACTTTTCCCAAAACTCTTCGTTTATTTCTAAACGGTAATTTATATCATTAATACTTACTGCAGCAGTAGGTACTTTTTTAGACCATGATTTATTTAACATTATAAGAAACAATCCATAGAAAGGTTCTTTTAACATTAACTCTTTACAAACTTTTGCTAAAGATTCTGTTTTTTTATCCATTGTTGTCAAATTCTTTATTTAATAAAATAGATTTGTCTTCGTATTCGACAATAATATTTTTTAACTGACCGAATTTAAAACTATCAATAAGTGAATAAATACCCGATAATGCAGCTTTAACTAAAATTTCTTCATGTTCTAGATTTTTTATACCTATTAAATCATAAAGTTTTTTAGTAAGCGTATAAGAAAAATTTCTACTAATTAATTGTTTATCAACTACATACTGATAAAATCCGTTAGTTAAAACTTTCCATTCATTAACTGGTACTTTACTATACTTAAATAACATAGTCATAGGGATCATGTTTTTAGCATAATCGAATCTATCAATAACACCCAGAGCCAAAGTAACATTTTCTTTGTCAGGAGAGTTAAGCATGTTTAATAAAGTATAGTACTGTTCGATAGAAATAAACTCAATCTTTGTAGATGAGTTTTCCATAATCGCTTAGAAGTATAGCGTCAACAAGACCATCGTGATCTTTTGTGACTTTGTTTGAAAATTTAAGTACAACGTCAGGATGACGTCTTTTTACAGCAATTAAAGCCATAGATTTAGTATCTCTCTTTTTAACACCTTTAACGGTTTTGATTATTTCATCAACCCCTTCAAACATTTGTTTTTGCCAAGCTTTAGGTGGTACGATATGATAACGAATAGCCAAGCTTACACATAAAGCTTCAATAATACCGGCTTGAAATCCCATACTAAAAGCCGTGGTTTTAGAAGATCCAAAAATAGGAGCTAGTTTTTCAAAAACTACAATACCTCTCATACCTTCGTAGCCAGAAAGAATTTTGTAAATACCTGAAATATCTAACTGATCTTTTACCATTGGCATCTTATAAGATTCTTTATCACCTTTATCGTTTTGAATAAAGATTCCTCCTTTTTTACCTATATCAATTCCTATAGAAATCATAAGTTATAACGGATAATCGTCCGTTTGCGATTTATAATGTACAAAAGTATTTTTAAAAAGATATGTTTCGACAGATATGTAACACTTATTTAAAATAATCGGTGTAACAATTTCTCCCTCCTTCTCAAAATAAATAACTAATCCCTCACATTTATCTTCAGATAAATTGTTTATTCTTTTAAACAACGGAGGTACTTTTAAAACAGCATGTTCCGGGTTTTCAGAAGCTAACAAATTATCGTTATGGTAAACGTTCGCAAAATTGTTTTCATATTTTACTACACAGTTTAAAGTCACTATCATATTTTAAACGAAGTTTACATTTTTTACAACGAAAATCTTGATCACTACATAAATTATTACAATTCGAACACATCTTCATACCTAATTTAGAAAGTTTTGATAATGTTTTAGAAGAATGTTCAATACGATTAGTTACCCGTGGATCCAAAACCTCCCTTTCCTCTATCTGTTTCATCTAAATTATTTACTTCTTGAAATTCAAATTCTTCAACTTTTTCTAAATACATCTGAGCAATACGATCTCCTACTTTAAAAGGAAACTTTTCGTAAGATGTACCTTTGTAAGCAGATTCAGTAGATGTATACGGAATACATTTGAATCTTAACTCGTACTCTCCAGTAAAATCTTCATCACCAGTAGCGGGACTATTTTGTAATATCCATTGTGTTTTAGTAATACTACTGCGAGGTACAAATACAATTCTATACCCTGGAGGCGGAGTCATCTTAAGACCTAACTTACAACGATAATAATTATCAGACTCCCTGATAATTTCTGTACAACATACATCCCAAGCACCAGCTTTAGGAAACATCTTTACCGGGAGCTTATTTTCTGGTTCTAATTTGACAACTTTTATATTCATGATTTAAAATGTTTTATTAAGATTGGTATAATTACTTCTTTTACTTTTTTAATCCCGTAATCCTTAACAGAATCTGATACATCTTTTGACAAAGGTAAATTCAAATAGTCAATGTTATAATAGTTTTTATAAGATTTACTACCGTTTATACCGGCCGAGTCATTATCAAACAAAACACCAATTTTTTTATAGTGTACTTTATAAGCATTTATATGACCTAGATGTATAAAACTAGTCTCAGAGTTAGGAGCTACATACTCTATATTACCTATATTCAGACTTTTAAAAGACATCATATCTTTTAATGATGACATAATGAGTAAATAGTCTGTTTTATAAGTTAATTGACAAGTACCGCTAATAAAATCTTGTACGGCATAAAATTTAAAATCAGAATCCGGGATATATATCTTATACAACATACCATATTTATCAAAATAACCATATAAAATTTCTCTTTTTATAGTAAAAACACCATTTATACTTTGAATGATAAATTCACTAAGAGGTTTAACGTTATAATAATCCAGGATAAATTTATTTATACCAAACTTTAACCAAAAATTATAATTTTTATTTGTCCAATAACCAAGTTTGTAATCAATGATTTTGGTTTTACGAGATTCTATTTGAGTCTCGCAATTATATACTTTAGTATCATCGCTTTTATTATATGCTTCTCTAATAATAGAATTAGCTTCGTTAATGGATACGTTAAATAGTAATTTTATAAAAGTCTCGGCATTACCTTCTACTTTACGATTGTAATCTATAAAAAAGTATTGCTGGAAATTATCATTGTATTTTAAATAAAAACTAGGATTCTTATCATTTAGATTAAAAGGAGATTTGATAGTTATACTTTGACCAACTAAATCAACATCTAAATTTAAAAAATGCTTAAAAATCCATTGAGACGGAATATCTAATTGTGTTGTCCTAAGCATTTAATAAAATAAGGGGAAAACTTTCGTTCTCCCCTCTCCAAATTAAACATGATTAAAGTGAAAATGTATCGTCAGATGCCGGTTCAGAGTCAGATTGACTAAACTCTTTTTGGGCTTGCTTTTTAATATGTTTAGAAGAGTCAAAAATTACTAACCTAGAGTTAGTAGCTCCTACGTTTTCTAAATTCTTTTCACCTTTAGCCGGTCTTACTAAGTTTAAATCAAAAGCTGGATAACCTTGTTTGTTAGTATATTCTCTACCACCAACACATAGATTAAACATAACACCTTTGAAAGGCTTTACTGTATTAAAATTATCCATTAAAGATTCGATAGTATCGTGTTTGTTATCTTGCTCTTCAAACCATTTTATAGCTTCCGAACCGCTTTCTACACAAACATTTTTAACGAATTTCAAGATATCCATATCTCTAGAAACACTAATACCACTTTTAGTAGTACCATCAGCATAAGCGTATTCGTTTGATTTTACATAAGCCACTTGACCTTTGTATTTTTCACCTTCAGGATTTGCTTTGTCTACAGGGATTCCTTGAAAACCTTCGATCTCAGAACCTTGGATAAATAATGTGATGTGATAAGAACCTTCTTTAAAAGGGAATGGTGCCAGGGCTATAGATAAAATCTCAGCCTTCAAATTACCTGGTTCGAATATTTTAGATAACGAACCTGTGTTTACATTTTTTGTACTTAAAGCCATTTTGTATAGTTTTTATTAATTAATCAATATAAATTTTGTCCCAATAAGTAACTAGTTTGTCATCCTTTAATTCAGAGATAACAAATTCTTCGTTTCTTAAATGAGGAGGGCGAGCCCCACATGCAATTTCATCAGTAGTTTTAAAAGTTATTTTATTAACTCCGTTTTTACGATAGAGATAACCTATCGCGTCCGACTGTGAGGTACTTATTCTTTTTAATTTACCAGTTAAATCTAAATCAAGAGAACTTACTTCTACACCAGCTTTGTCTAGCAAAGTATCTTTAACGTGTCCTACAAGAATAGTTCTTGGGGCCCATGTTTTGATAAATTCTACAACCTTAGTAAAAGCTTCTCTAAGATAAAAATAACCACCACCATTGGGTAAATTAAGTATACTACTATAAGTAGCTTTACCACTATCTTCAGCCAGGGTTCCATCCGGTTTTTTCTTAAACCAGTTTTTACCCATACTTGTCTTAGCGTAAAGCTTTTCAGCATAAGGTATACACATTTCTTCCAAAGCCGTTACAGTATCGACTGCGATATACATATAAGGATTATTAGCTTTCTTAATAGCTTCACCTATTTGTTTAATTTCTTCAATACTTGACGCATGAATTTTCATAGCGTCAATACCGTCTGTACCTTTTTCAAGATCAAGAATTAAACAATTATCTAATTCTGCTAAGAGAGTTGTTTTACCTGTTTTAGGCTTAGAAAGAATAATAAGATTACGAGGACTCTTTATAGAAGCCGGTATCTTAGTTGTTGGTAATACAATTTCGTTCATTAAAGTAAATTTTCTTTTCTATGCTTGGTAATAAGATCGTTAAGCCATTCGTAAGAACTTTCCGGAACTTTCAAATATAAGCAAGCAAAATCACGAGCATCCAGATCTACAATTCGACAAGTTTCCTCGTGTGTAAATTTAGGTGATTTAATTGTATTTTGATCAGGTATACTTTCTTTTTTTTCAGAACCTATTTCAAAATCTTTTGTACTAATTTTTTCTTTAACTTCTAGTTGTTTTATAACTGGTTCATCTTTAGGAACTTGTATTTCAATAAGTTCTGTAATAGGTATAAGATAATAAAAACCAGTAGTTTGCTCTAAAGGTCTAGCTTCATATTCGGTTTGAAAATGAGGATTATACCTCCATTTCCATAACCTTCTTTCAGGATCTTCTACAGTGTTATTACTAGAAGCAAATTCGATATAAATATCTTCAGCTCTTCTAAGTTCGCTTATAAAAAATGAAATAACTTTAGACACATCACCAGTTTTTTTTACAAAAGCTAGTTTGGGTAAAAAATAAGCGTTTGGAAGACCGAGTTTTTCAAATGTTTTTTCATGATGTTTTCTCATCTCAGCCGCGTTTTCCCTTTTTTCTTGCGGGCTTATGGGTTTTGGATAATTCATAATTTAATTTTTGATTGTGTAGGCGGGGTAGTCATCTCTTCGATTCTCATATTCTCAAATACAGCTTTAAAAAAACTCATTCTAGTATCTCCGTTACGACATTTAAGAAAATGGGCTACAAGAATAGTATCGTCTTTAATTATAAATCTTTCTGGACCGTAGTATTCAATTTTTCTTTGGGCCGGTCGGTTAATACCGATTAACATATCAGCGTGTTGTAACAAAGCATCACCACCGAATATATCAGAATCCAAAATAAAATTACCATACTTACCATTTTCAGCTCTTTCAGGGCTATCAACATTTCTATTTAGCTGACTAAGAATTATAAATATAACCGGTAGTTTTCTTTTAAGTCTTGTTAGCTCTTCACCAAGTTGATATAACATTTCATATTTATCTTTATGATTATGAGACTTGTTTAAAAGAATTGAGTGATCTAAAGTAACTACAAATTTTGTTTTGTGTTCTTCGTAATAATTTGAAATAGTTTCTGAAAATTCTTGTACTGTACAAGGTGTATCTACAATATCGATCGGAAGATTTAATCTAGAATCTCGGTATTGTTTACACAATTCAAAATCATTAGGATTTAGTTTATAACCACCGGCGCTACACAACTCTTTATAGGTTTTTCCTAACGAAGCGGAAAACTCTCTAATAGCTGATACACGTCCGATCATTTCAAACTGAAATTCTAAGACTCTAAAATCTTGATTAGGATTTAAGTTAAATGACTCTCTAATGATTTGATCTTTTAATAAAGTCTTACCACTACCCGGTCTTCCTCCTATAACTACCATAGAGTTCCATTCTATACCGTCTACACCTGCATCATTAAACTTAGACCAAGGTGTAATAAAACTTGTAGTTTTACCTAAAGCCCGACTTCTGAGATATTCTAAAGATTCTTGATAAGCGTTTTCTTTAGATTTCCATCTTTTTACTCTTAATATCATACAATACGCTCTTTAATAAACGATTCGTTATCATCAGTACCGTTCATATAGTTTTCACAATAAACAGCAAGATCAGACATAAACGTTTTATCAGATTCTTGTTTTCTTATAAAAAACTGAGATGTTCTCATATAAAGCCAGTTTTTTCTTTGGTATTCGTTTACATATACCACAGTAGCTTCTAATATAATATCCCAGGAATAATCATAAGTTTCGAAAAACCATCTAAACGCGTTTTCTATCTGTTTTCTATCAGATCGTGCGTACTTACCGTTCGGAAGTTTTATTTTAGGAAACAGCGATAAGTACTTTACAATATTATTTTCAAAATTATTACCCAACAATGTAGCTGACGTCTTTTTTTTACTTATTCTAAAATATTTATCCATTTTTTCAATAAACCTTACAGCGTCATCTGAAAGTTTATTGTCATCGCCAACCCATCTCTTACCTTTAAGAGTGTTTAATTCATTAGCAGTGTTTATAAGAACCGGAGCTATCGATTCCCTCATACTACATAAAAGATAAAATTCGTTAGGCGTTATTCCCTGGGAGGTAATTTGATCAAAAAATTCCCTTACATCTACATTAACAGACATTTTTTTTATATTTACAACATGAACAAAGACATAATTTACATTTTAATTATCATTACATTAATTCTAATAGGAGTTATACTATTTAAAAAAACCAATATAACCCCGTCCATCACTGATACTACTAAATATGATAAGCTTCGCAAAAAATATGATTCTTTATATGTTGTAAAATTCGAAGAAAGTCTGTTTTATCGTCATAAGATAGATAGTTTAGAATCTTTACCAGAAAAAATTAAATACATAAATGGAAAAACTAAAATCATTATTGCTGATGGTTCTGTTGCTATTCTCGATAGTATCATTCGCTCAGAATCCGGAATTGGATTCAAGTAAAACTTATACTAAATCAGAGCTGAGACAGATAGCTTTTAAGCTAATCGAAGGTAAAGAATGTTGTCAACTTTTACAAGTTTCTGAGCAATCAAATGTTTATAAAAATAAACTCATTGAGACTCAAGATTCTATAATTATTTTTAAAACATCTTTATCCGATGAGCAACAAAAACTTATTACTAAGTTTAAAGAAAACGAGATAGAATTTCAAAAAGCTCTCAAAAAACAAAAAATAAAAACTAAATTGTCAAACTCTTTATGGGCCTCTGGACTATTAATTTTAGTAGGAGGAGCTGTTGGAGTATTTGTTACCAAATAATAGGTAATTTGTTAAGTCCGATAAGGGCCTCATTTACCTTAATAAATAACTCGTTTGACTCCCAGTTTTTTAAATTATTATGAGCAGCGGATGCCGGATGAGGAGCGTAAAAATTAATTGAATCTTCAGGAATTAACTCATGATATCTAACAGACTGTTTACCAAGAAACATATAAACTATATCACGGCGATCGTTACCGATAGTATCAAGCAAAAAAGTAATAAACGGTCTCCAAATATCAAAGTGGCTTCCAGACCTATTGATTGTGGTTGTAAACGCAGAGTTAATAAGTAATATTCCTTGGTGAGACCAACGCGATAGATCAACGTCCCGCGTATAACTTTCTCCAGGATATACAGTACGTTCGATTTCGTCAAACATATACGTAAGAGAAGGTTGTTCTTTCATTGTATTACTACAAGAAAAAGCTATACCATCGGCTACAGACGGAGTTGGGTATGGGTCTTGACCTATACAAACAACTTTAACATCATCATAAGGACACTCTTCAAAGGCTCTAAATACTTGTTTTAATTTTGGAGTAAATCTTTTACTATCATTTACTTCTTTTACTAAAAATTCTAATATTCTATCAAAATCAGAACTCAAAATAAAAGATTTTAACTTATTACTCCAACCGGAAGATTTTAGTCGTTCGTTAAGTTTACTTTTTACATCGTTAATATCAATTGTTTTCATAGGTTTTTATAACTTTACAATATGAGTGAGAAAATTAAATACGATACAATATTACCTGAAGCTATTATAGAAGTAAAAATCTCAGGAGGATTTTATAAAAGACTAACCGAAGCATTATTAATGATTTCGGAGACTAAAACACCTGATGATTTTAAAGAATCTCTTGAAAAAATAAAAGAAAATATTTCTCCAAGAGATGCTTCAGAAGCCTGTATACACGCTTTGTTACCCTTAATCTACGCTATAGAAACTAGCGCGAAAGAACAAGGTAAAATAACTGTACAAGAATTTGACCCAGGAATGATTCCCGAGGATCAAAAAGAATAGTTACTTTTTATACTCAAAAGTAATTATATCTTTAGATTGTTGTTGTAAGCTATGGAGTTTAATACCGTAGTGTTTAATACCAACTAAATGAGATAACTTGTACATATAATTACCACTAATAAATTTTTTGTACTCGGAAGGTTTGATACCTATATTCTCACAAAAGTCTTTCTTATCTATTTTATAATTAGAATGTAAATCTTTGATACTAGCTATTATTTGAGATTGAGCACATAGATATCTAAAATCTAAATCAGAAAGTTCGGATATAAATCCGTTAATAAGTTTTGTCGATACATTTTCCATTATCTTAAGTTTAAGTTTACAAAATCACCTATTTCAATTATTTGTTGAATTACTAAATTAAGTTCGTCTTTAGAAGCATCACCAAGAGATTTACAAAACATAAATCTTTCGTTATCAACTGTTTTTACAAAACATAATCCAACTTTTTTCTTTATCTCAAGTTTTAAATCTTCTACCGACTGACCAGTTTCTATTGATAATTCTCTTATACAAGCATGTATTTTTGATAATTGAGCTAAAGTTCCGTTGTCCGGACTAGCGTCAAACATTACAGATATCTCTTGACCTTCCTCTAACTTATCAATAAATTTTTCATAAATCTCATTTTTTACATCAGAAATATGAACCATTTTACCATTTTTTTTAACAAGTTTTGTTTGTAATAATTGGCTACTCATACTTACATCCAGGTTTCTTTTGTTATTTTAATTTTATCATTTACTCTTTGCCATCTTTCGAACCATTCTCCCCATTCACCTCTTCTACTTCTCGAAACGAATACGCAGTTGTCTACACTTAAACTTACCATTCTATTAAGTTCTTTTTTTAAAGTCGCGTAGTCTTTAAATACTTCAGTAACACTAGAACTTTTAGATTGACCGTTACGATAATTTCTAATACTTTCGTCTGAAGTATAACTAGCTTGTGGTTTAAATTTACCCATAGTTATTTGTTTTTTGTGGTGTAAGTAGAATCGAACTACGAATGTCTAAGACAAACTCTCCTTGTTACACCTTCCGCTGTCGTATCAGCACGCTATACGCCCGTATTGTACCATCTCCTGTTATTTGGTTAACGCGTTCAACCCGTATGGTTTAGGAGTTACTTCTATTCTGCTTAAAGTAACTAAAGGACTCTAGTCAGATCCTTGTGCGTAGTCAGTCCAGGATTCGAACCTGTATGCTTAAGTATTGCTAAGAAGTACCATAGCTTGACCCAATTCCGCCACCTGACTATAATAAGTTAACTACTACCCTCCTCTTTTGCGCGGCTGCAGGTCACGACTAGGGAGGCGCTTTTACCAATAATTTCTTTAAGAAGGTTTTCCCCGGATAGTAGCTAACCGTTTTAATAATGTAATGTTTCCGGTTCCGTTGTATCAGCATCGCTATACTTTCGAGAGTCTCATCGGTCTCACATGTGTAGCCTCAACTCATCCCTCAGCGGTTTTATCAAGAGGTATCTTTAACACTACAAATCGTCTATTGGAGTAGTATCGTTTTCATCAATTATAATGTCATTTACTTCTTCGGAATCATCTCCAAAGTCTTCATCTACTAAAACCATAAACCTAGATAAATCAAAGAACGTATAAGGAACACAATCAGAAAGATCTTTCTCTTTAAGTTTTACTGCAAGACCGTCATGAAACTTTAAATTACTAACATGTACAACAGTATATAACTCACCTTCTTTAACCCATTTACTATTAGGTATTGTTTCAGGTTTGTCTTTATCATTGATACATATCACCTGGAAAGGAACGATAAGTCTAATTATTTTCCTCGACATTTTCTAAAGGTTCCGGCTCATGATCTAATAATGTAGAAAATTCTTTAACAAAGTGACCTTTTTCTAAAGACTCTTCTCTAAGAGTTTTATGATACTCCTGTTCTTCAGCGTTTTTAGCTAAAGTTAGTATTACTTTTTTAGGAGAAAACTCTTCATCGCATAAAATAATATCGATGTGTAAATCATCAGAAGCACTTTGAATAGTAGAAATCATAAGGTTAGTTTTAACCTCGTTTTTTTTAATAGATAATGACGTAGTTGCCATAAATTTTTTTACAAATTTAAACTTTTCTCCAAATTCTTGTACCTAAATATTTCTTTTTATTATCATAAACTTTAGAGTAAACAAAAACCAATTCGGGTAATTTTTCTTTTTTTGAATCGGTATTCTTTACATTTCTAGAATAACGTCTACGAGCACTGCTTATTAAATTTCTAGCAAATTTTTCATTAAAATTCGTAACAGGTAAAAATAGTGAATGATCATCCACAACTTCTAATTTAAAAATATTATCAATAAATTCATTAAGTGATTCGTTACTGCTTCTACCAACTTTGGTATATACAATCCCTTTTTCAAAAACATAATTTGATTTGCTCATTTGTAAGTAATTTTTGTTTGATCAAAATCTTGTAAAGCAGATTTTACCCATTCTTCGTCTATTGTATTTTTGTAACAAAGAACGTGTATGTTAGAACAGTCATCTGGGTTGAGTCTTAATAATCGACCTATTCTTTGACTGGCCTTTTTTTCGTTACCGTAAGCATGAAGGATTACCCCCGATTTTAAACCAGGAATATTTATACCTTCATTAAGTTTTACTACGCAACTAAGTTTAGTTATTACACCAGATTTAAAATTCTTTAAATTTTCGTCTCCTTCCGGATGACCTGAATAATAACTTTTATTACAAAGAAGATCTGCCTGCTCTTTTGTATTAGTAAAAACTATTGACTTATCTGTAAACGATTCAAATAATTGTTTAGCGTATATAATTTTTGAGTTAAACCCCATCAACGCTTTCATACGCATTAAACGAGCTTTGAGTAACTTATTACCAGATTCAGTACCTGTTAAATTAGTCCAAAAATTATAACTATTTACCTCACTGGTATACCATGTTTTACCAGACTTATTTGTCATTTTTATGTTTCTATCAGAATCTAACGATAGACTATGAATTATAATACGATAATCGTTTAAAATACGATCGTTTACAGCTTCGTCTACCATATATTCATAAACTATAGGACAATAAGTATCTACTAAAATACCTTTCTCAGATTTTTTAAACCTGGGAGGTGTACCTGTTAAACCTAAAATTTTACCAGAATAAGATTTTAACCATTTTGAATGACTAGATAATAAAGAATGACATTCGTCTAGATAAACTATATCATAATTAAGATCTTGATTTGGTAAAGAACGGTAAGTAGAAAATTCAACATTCTCTTTTAGAAAAGACAAATTAAACTTATCCATCTCTTCAAGATACGTTTGAAAAATATCTACTTTTGGAGCCACAACTAAAAACCGAGAATAGTCGGTATAGTTTCTGACCATGTGTTGTAAAGCAATATAAGTTTTACCAACACCCATAGATATAGCTATACCGCAACGAAATTTATTACCTATTATAAATAATGCTTCATCTTGTATTCCCCCTTTTAATTGATTTATCATTTTTTCATAGTATTTAAAACGTGATCCTTAAGTTCTTGAAGAGAATTTTCAGAAAGTTTAACGGCTTGAGTATACTGAGTATTACTTTGTCTTTTAACAGGTAAAATAAGTTTTTTAACACCTGAAAATCCTTCATAACTTTCCACAGTGATTCCGTTACTATGACTTCTATTAACAGGAGATACGTGTAAATAATACCCTCTTTCCTGCGGTCTACCTGTAAAGTAATTCATACCTCCAATATCATATTTTACCTCAATTCTTAATTCTTTAGAACTGTCAGGTACAGATTCATATTTTTTCATAGTTACTTTTTAAAAATCCAATCCAAAACTTCTTCTGAACAATAAGACGTTGTCATACTGGAAAGATACATATACATATCGTTTCTCGCGTTGTAATTATTAATTCCAAAAGATTTACGATCTAATTCTTTAGCAGAACTCTGATCAGAACTTCTACGAGAACCTTTTGAATAATCCCATTCCTTTTGAATAATAGTTACAGTATTGTTTTTAATTTCTACAGTAAGTACTCCACCGGCCATATACTCACCAATTTTCCAGGTCTTTTTTTTAGAAGCTATCTTTCAACCAATTATAAGCTTCTTTAAAATCGTTGGTAATCTTATAAGACTTAGCATCGAGCTCATTTTTAATACCAACCTCTTTAATTACAGGTAAGATGTCGTTATGAAATCTTTTATAACTATAAACACGACCTATTTTAATAGTCGTATTTTTAGTACTCTCTCTAGTAAAAAAACTATTATGTATACAATAAACTTTAGTACTTAAAGGAAATATATTTTCCTTATTTTTTTTCTTAGTCATATTAATCTTCGATTATTTGTTTTATTTTAAGTTTAGTAAGAATACATTCGTGTTGATCGATATCATCGCGAACTCCAAGTAGTACTGGTTGAAATAATGAACCTTTAGTAAAGTAATATAGATATCTTACTTCAACTACAGAACCAATTTCTGGCATTGTTTGATTAGGGTATACCGTAACATTACCTACAGGTACTGTAATACCGTTAGAAAATACACCTACTTCTATAGAACTTTTACTATCGTGTTTACCTATAACTACACACGAAGCTGTACTGTAAAACTTGAATTTTAACTGATCGCCATAAGAATTTGGTCTACCTGGAGAATACATCGAGGATGCTTTTTTAAATACAATACCTTCAGCGTTGTCTTGTACAAGTTTTTGGTATAGTTTATACTTTTCATCCGTAGTAAAAGCTGTTGGTACAATCTTCAATACATTTTTATCTAATCTATTTTCAAGATTCTTTAAAAATATATATCGATCAGTATATTTTTTAGGTAAAGACAATGTGTCAAAAATATGTACAATATCACCAATTTCTTCACCGTCTAAAATAACATCAGTACCAATTTTAGAACAAGCTTGTGTAATTATATCAGAAATACCAACAACTAATCCTTTGCGATTAATAGCATCGACTCTACCGTCAAAATTTACATCAAGTATTTTTCTTCGACCATCGTATTTTTCCTGGGCTATAAAATTATCGTCTTCAAGATATTTTATTAACTCAGACTCATCGATCGGATTTAATAACTGTGGTCTATGACCCGAATCAGTTTTATCTACATGTTGGATAATAGGTTTACCAGAAGAATCTTCTACATAACCTTTACCTTTTTTTTCAGAAACCAACTTATCGTATATAGCTTTAGCTTTATCATAAGCTACAGGAAGAGTTGTTTTAGCACCTGAAGTTAGACTGGTACCTCGTCTACCATAAGCAAAAGTAACTCTGTAACCAGAGCCATCTTCTTTTAAATAAGCGTTGTAAACTTTATCGCTACTTCCTTCGCGATAAAACAGATTTATACTTTCTTCTTTCATAATTTAGAATTGAGTTCTTCAATAGATTCTTCTCCTTCACCTTGTACAAGATGAGCATTATCAATGATCTTTGCGTACTGAATATTATAATTAGTCTCGCCTTTACCACACTCTTCAAGAGCGGGTTCATTTACTATTAAAAATTTAACTTGTTTACCGTGACTTAGAGTAAAAGTAAAATCATCCGGATGTAACGGTAGTTTATTAAACCATGTATTATTTCCGGCTTTTTCAGCTCCGCACTCTATTACCCAGGAATCATTATCTTCTAGTAACGTTCCTTGAATTATTTTCGATTTCATATTCATCTTTTAGTAAAGGATTAGTTTTATCAATTCCGTCTCTTTTGTGTTTAATCCATAAACCAGGAGGATCTCCCTGACCGTCCCATATTTGTAAGGCCGCCAAAGCATTAAATTTATTAGGGTAACAGTATCGACCTTGATAACCGGTAAAATCAATATTATAAACAAGACCGTAAGTGAAAGCGTATTTTTGTACACCACAATAACCTTTTCCTTGAATATATTTCACTCCTTCAAAACCTAATTCTTTAAAAAATTTCTCAAGATGTTCGCTCATAATAGTTTTTTAAAAAATATATCTTATAGTATTCCAGGGTATAATCTTATCATGTAATTCAGTCCACTCTTTGATATACTGAGCTTTTAGGTCGTGTTTATACCTTATATTTTTACCACCGTACTGTGATATTTTATCTTCCTGGAGTTCCGGTCTCCATAAAAGATGTTCTCCCGGTAAAGAATGTCTAAGATTATATTCATGTTTACCTTCATTGTGAGTCAAGAAGATTACTTCAGCTTTGATCTTATCTTTATTTCCTACTATATCAGAAACTTGGTTAAAAAGTTCTTCATATTTTTTAATCCAACCGTATGTTACGATAACAGGAGAAAAATGAGAGAAAATGAAAGACAGAATAAAAAGAAGAAATAAAAACCGAACCGCCAACATTGTGTATGTGCAAGTGGGGGTTTGGTGGTAAATTGAACGGTTGTGGATGTTAATAAACTTTGGTGAGTGTTGAAAGTTTTGTGCTTTCTAATCCCCACCTGACACATACACAAGAACCGTTGGCGGTCAGTTTAAAGGACAACAGAAATTAACGAATAAAATAAAAAAGATTGTGAGACGATTAGAAGAAATTAAAGAAAGGGTTTGTAAACAGTACAAATATTATCCTTAGATTTTAGCTAAACCATTGGTTTGGATACCAATTTTATCTTCAATTTTAATACATTTTTTTGGTGACAGTAATATGATTTTAGAATTGTTATCTAAATTATTTATAGGATTTGCAATTAGTCAAATATTACAAGAATTTAATGGACATTTTGACACAATAAAAATTTTAAGAAGACTAAGTGAAATTCATTTAACATTGGAAAGGTGGAAACAAAGAATAAGCAGTAATGACTCAATAAATTTAAATGATATTCAATACTTATCGACAGGAATAATTTCAACTCAAAGTGAGTATTCTAAAAAGTATGATATATTAAACATTAACGAAGAGAAAAAAATTATTGAATCCATTAAAGAAAGAATTGAAAATGAAGATAATATTGAAAATAAAACAAAGTTAGGTGAATCATTAATTGAACATATAGAAGAATTAGAAAAACAAGGTTTAACTGATATTAGAAGTATCACTGGAACTACAGAAACATATTTTTCACAAGTAATTAATCCAACATTTGCTCAAACAAACAGGAGAAAAATTTATGTGTACATCATAACCAGCTTCTATAAACCTATCGATAGCTTTTATTCTTTCTTCTATAGAACTAGTTTTAGGTTCTAAATAATCACAATAAGATTGAGGCATCAGACTAAATCTGATTCTAATCTTACCATCCGGATTATATTCAAGCAGTTTCTCATTCACATATTTAGTAGCAAATGAACCCATAGCCCGAGGATGGTTCTTGAAGAAATCAAACAAGTATTTCCAGTCATAGTGTTTAGCGTGTAAAGCCATATCAGAATTACAACCTATATCGTAAGTTATAAATTTCGGATGAGTTTGATTAGGTTTTTCTACATCGGCAAACCAAGCGTGATGATCTACTGTAGTAAGTATATCTCCTAAATTAGTAGCAATATCTACACCTTCTGTTTTATATCTTTTACAATAACAGTAAGAGCACTGATAACCACACCCCATAATTATTGTGGGAGTAAGAAAATCAGTACTTCTTCCTGACGGTCTTATAACCATAGACTTTCTATCTACTCTTGTTACCATCTTTTACAATTTCAATTAATTTTTTAAGACATTCAAGTTCTGCTTCTTCGTAGGATTCATAAGAATTATTTGCTTTAACAATTCTTCCACCTTGTAATATGGTGTAGAAGAAATTAATCATATCACTATTGTATATCCAACTTGATATGTTATGCTTCTCTCTAAAAAATCTAAATGCTTGTGAGTATGTTGGTGCTAAACATTCTTGGTCAGCATGTGTATATCCATCAGTTCTTGTTTTTTCTTGGATTAGCCAGTTTTTAGATTTCCAATATCCAAAACAAGGTTCATTAAAACCAATTTCTTCGAGTTCAAGACTTTCTTGATGTGGCACAAATTCTTTTTCTATCATATTAAATTGTTTAAATATTAGCACCCGTTAACTATCCCCGAAGGAAACGATTTTCATCTGTCATTAACTAGGGTCACATAACTAAATTAGTTACTTGCTGAGAACTCCCAACGGTTTATAATAGCATATCTCATACAGCTACATCCGTTCCTATATTCATCACATAGGTTTCTATCAGGGTTTAGAATAATAACTAAACGATTTCATCCGTTTCGTCATTAATTTGTTTTTCTTTTTCAATTAAATATTGATCGATTTTAAAATAAAGTTTATTGGTTATAGATAAACCAAAACGGGCTCGTTTAAACTGAACCCTAGTTATTTTCAGATCTTTGAGTAATTTTGATATTCTTAGTTTTTTAACAATATGTTCTTCAATAAAGATTCGTTGTTTAACACTAAGACATTGATTTTTTTTAGAAAACATAATTACTTTTTCTTTCTAGCATATTTTTCGCTACAAATTTCGCGATAGCTAATACTAGTAATTAAAGGTTTAAAAATATGATGTTCTTCATCATTTGTTTTATAAATAAAACCACCAAAATCAAAACCCGGAATTTCACCAGGAGTAACTTTTTTAAACTTTTCTTCATTAGCTTGGTAACTTTTACCACAAGCTAGATTAACTGTCATTAATTTTTTAGCCATTATTTACGATTTTGTGAAAACCCTTCTTCTTTAGCAAACAGAGGATTCGTTTCGATATAATTATGACAAGTTCTACAAACTGATAACCAACTTGTAGTATCAAGATAATTACCTCCGAGTCTTCCTTTTTTATGGTGAACGTCTGTTGATACCTGGGTACAGATCCCGGGTATATGAGCTTCACACATAGGTTTGTAAGTAAGAAAAAGTTTTCGTTGTTGAGAATAAATATTATCTAGTTTTTCTTTTTTAGAAGACCGGGGGCGTATAGAAGCAGTTTTCACAGTTGGTTTCTGCTTTACGTTACTAGAATGGCAACTCCAGCAATGCTTACACCACTTCTTACCCCCGTAATTCTTCCAAATTATTTTTGATTTGTTACAACCGTCACACTCCTTCAGACTTTTCATCATATTTTTCAGGAGATAATTGTTTACCGATATAAACACCGTTTTTTACACTGTGATTAAGAACACTAACGGGCCCTCTTATCTCAATGATATTGTTTTCCTGTTTTAAAAGATTTTTAACAATTTCTTCTTCAAGAGGAGTTTGAGGAACTAATATTAAACTAGTTCCTAAATTATTAACTATACATTCAACGTGCATATTTTTACGTTTTCTTTTAGGATTAAAAAATTACTAGGTAAAATTCTCTCTGATATTAACTTGTTGATTATATCTTGTTTCTTGATACCTAATTCTTTGAAAGAAAGCATACAAATAAAATTTCGGTTAGCTTTATCCTGATTCATAATTTTTTCAGCTAATGGGCTAGATTTGAATATAGAAAATATTTTGTTTGTTTTTTCTATAAGGATTTCTTGTTTCCAAAGATTTAAAATAAACTGAGCTTTATGATAGATATTCGAAATTCTTTTCTTTTCGAAATCTGACATGTTACTCAAAACCTTTTCTGGGTAAGAATTTATACCATATAAAGCTTCCTTGTAATACTTTTCCTGAATTTTAGATAAATGATAAGATTCAAAAGGTACTTCTGTTTTGTAAGGGTGATTAAAAGTCTGATAGTTATCTATGACTTTTTTCAAATCACTAATATTATTAGCAATTGTTTTCATTTTTGATTAAGATTTGTGGTGAATAAAAGGTGGAGATATTACTCTCCACCGTATCTGCAGGTATTATATTAAATTTCGTCTAAATCCAAGTTATCAGAAAACTCTGGATTGTTTTGAGAAAGAAGAGTTATACTCTCTTCGTAAGCAGCTACTATTTGCTCTTTATTAGTGTGAGCGATTAATACATCTTCCATGTTTGTATTTTGAACATAGAAGGTTTTACGATAAATAGGCTGATCACCGACACAACATACAACGTTTGTGTTACCGGCAACTTTGTAATCATTCTCAGGTTCTTTTTTGTTGAACGGCATGAGAGATTCTTTGATAATGATTTTACCGGAAAGTTCTTTACCGGCAGTCCATCCCAGGTTTTTAAGATCGTCTTTTAGACCTAGTACCAAGGCACTTAATTTTTGAGGTCTTAAAAAACCTCTTTCATCAATAAGATTACGGGTTTCGGTTACTCTGATGTAACCATACTCAGGATTAGATGTAGGAGTAATTACATTACCCGCTGCATCAGATGACACTTTTACAGCCATTTGAATTGATTTTTGTGATTAAAAAAATGAAACGATTTTATTCTTCCTCTTGATGAGGAGGTTCTATTAGTATTTCCGGCATTTCTTGCGGATCAGAAGATAATATGTCTAAGGTATTTATTATTTGATTTATACCCTGGGATACGCAGCCATCTTCAAGTTCTTCTGAATAATCGATAGATTTATCAATTTCAGTGTCTGTTTTTAAACGTGATTTCTGAGAAATAGAGGAATTAAAGAAAGGTGACGCTACGTTGTATCCTGAATTTGATGCGATGATATCCTGTATATCTTGATCTGTTAAACTAAGATACTCTTCAAGAGATATTTCTATCGTTCTACCGTTAGGTAATGAATACAACATTTATACACAAAAACATTTAATACAAACTTACTTGTTATCTAACAAATTGTACTAAATATACTAATTTCTGTTGTACTATAACGCTAACTTTTACTTAAAAACTCATCAATATCATTTTCAAGATCTGTATGATCTTTTGATAAAACGTATTCAGCAACTTCGTATTCATCAGTATAAAGTTCACCTTTATCATTAAAATAACTAAATTGAATATTAACCGTGTTTTTACTCATAGACACACTATTAACCACAGCTCTAAAACAATTTTTAAACAATAGTTCTTCTTGATTAGATTTATATCTCCAACTAGGACCAGAAGAATAAGGTAGTAAAACCTTATCTCCTGGTTTATATTTGCAAATAATATCAAATCCGCTTAACATTTTAATAAATGTTTCTTCAGTTCTAGTATTTTCTAAAAGTTCAGTTATAAATGAAAAAGCTATTTTAGGATTATCAAAACCTTTCTTTAAACATTCCATCAATTTTTTCTCAATTGCTTCAGAATCTAACGTTATCGAAATTCTCTGTTTCATTAGTTACAATTTGATGTTTAACTTTTAAATGACTTATCTTGGTTTCTAAATAATTTTCTAGAACACTTTTTAAACCGACAGGTGCTTCGCAATTTCTGAATCCTTTAAATTATTGGATTTGAAAATATCTATTTACAGTAAGAGTAAACCTTTGATCAGCACATAAAACAGAATAAATACCTATGTTTCCGTCAATTATATTCCTAGCGTAATAATTATTTCTACCAACACAGTGGTCATTAATACACGATTCTTCAATAATACGCTCTTTAGTATCAATTATTTCTACCGGATATAGATTAAAACTTTCAAATAACTTTAAAAAACAAGTGTCAGGTTTTAATTCTTTCGGAATACCTTTAAGACCTATTAGACTCGAGTTTCTACGATGTTCCTCCTCGATTCTTTTCCAGGATCTAATTTTAATATTAAACGGTAGTTTAAGATGATAAATCTCACGTAACCAATCAGAAAACGTATAAATATGCGCTGCATAATTAGTAAATCCCATAGTAGTAAAAAGAACATGTTTAAAATCAATATACTCAGGAATTATAGGAATTTTTGCTAAAGTATTTATTACACTTCTAAAATCGTTTTTATTCTTCATACGTTTGATTACATTGACTAAATGATAATAATCGTCAATAGAAAAGTTAAAGCGAGAAAGTGTTTTTGAAACTTTATAACCTAAAAGATTATCGATAACGTGACTGTCGTTTATACCGTTTTGGTAATGTTTACTACTTACCGGCACAAGCCTTCTGCTAAATACATCCCTTCCTTCATAGATATTGATAATAACTCGTTCTAATCGATCTAATAAATTAAGTGAAGATCTATCAAAAGAAATATAACAATTATTATAAACTCTAATAAGCCTGTTACGATGAATTTTTGTAAAAGAATATACCTGACGAGGAGTTATTGTTATAATCGGACAATTTTATCTAAAAGGATAAATATTACAGAGTTTATTTATACCATAACCGGAGTAAAATTTTTTGTAACTAAGTTTATCTTTAAGTTTATCATAGCCAATAGTATGATAACGACTTCGATGATATTTCATACCCTTTTCAGTAACAAAATCCGTAGCGTTTTTATAACCATTTTGAGATACATAATCTTTTATGATTTCTATTTTTGGATTTAATTGATCATTTTTGTTTTGAAAAGAGAGATAAATAAAATCACCTTCAGTACACTCTTTAACTAACTTAAAACAATCGAGAGATTTGATAATTTCTAAAACTTTGTGATACGTTTCTTCTATATGTGTCATGATAAAAGTTTAAAAGTAAAAAAAGGACTCAGTGTTTCGTACTCTTTACTCTTATAGAAGTCATCGTGTAACCTAGCCTGGGTGTAATCAAATGTAGCCTGGGCTTTTTTAAGATAAAACCCTACAAGTTTAGGAGCATCGGTTACTTCTATAGAGTACTTCTTGTCTTTAATATCCAAGATAGATACAACCGGTTTATCGATAATAATTTCATATCGAGGATTATCTTTAGCTAATTCGTAATCTGCAGTTATGTAAGTTTTATTATTGTTAAGAGTAACTAACGCGTCATAAAAAGCTGTTTGTAATAACGAGGACTTAAGAAACCAATCTGCTATTTCATCACCATCAAAGTATTTGTGTTCTATAAGAACAAAATGATCATGATTATCTACAATTTCGTCAAACGTGTATTTTAAATCAAAATCAGAGTTTACTTTTAAAGTACCTACAAGTTCTATCAGATGAGACTTTGATTTATCTTTTGCCGATTTATCTCCTACAATCATACGAGGAGTTACTACAGGTTTTATTTTTTTTAAACGAGTGTAAGTTATGGCCATCGCGCTCTTTTTAACAAGATCAGCGCATGAGATTATAATTTTTGACATGGTGTTAAAATTGGTGAATAAAAAATAAAAAAAAAGGTGTAGATTTTTATTATCTACACCTATTATTTACAGCTCTACCTGTTCGTACCGCGGTGAATTAATCACCTTCAGCATCATCGATACCGGATCTGTAACTGTACCATCAAGAACTGACGTCAGTATTGAAGGGCTAAACCCACTTACAAGAGCCACTCCCTTATCGTTCATTGTAGCCGGAACGTTATTCAGTCTACCGTTTACGTTCCAAAATACCACTGAAGGTAATTTGTAACCGGCTCTAGAATACATTTCGCGCAACGAATCAAGATTAGAAAGTTTACCACAACTATCAAATTCCATATCGGATATGATAAGAAGTGATGTCGGCATCTCGTTTTCTGGTAAGTTCTCTCTTACAGCCGAGTCTAGAATAAGACTAAACACAGCGTTTAAATCTGTATTCATACCCCATTCTGCAGTATCTAACTGACGAAATCTCTGATAAAGATTACCTTGTAGTATCTGTATTTTAGGGTCTTTAGAGAAAGTAACAAAAGCATCCTTGAAGATACCTCGATTCTTTTCACTAATATATACCCCCAGGGAAACAGATACTTCCATAGGTAAACCTGACATACTTCCCGATACGTCACATATCGGTAAAATACGATGATTTTCCGACTTAGTAAGGTAATCTGGTAACGCGTTCCACTGAGCCTGAACCTGATCTTCTGATTCATTCATCAAATACGCTCTGTAAAGTTGATTAGGAAATAACACCGAAGCGTTTATTTTCTTATCACCTTTAAGTACGTCCTGGATGTACTGACTGAATCTAGGATAATCATGTTTACCAAAAGACTTAGCGTAAGTTCTCATGGCTACAGACGGAACCTTAGAGTACTCAATAGCATCCCATTCGTTGTTACACATTTGTGTCTCAACTACTTTGGTCATCTCTACGAGAAACTTTCTAAGCGTCTTAGGCTTTTCTTCCTGGTGGATACGAAAAGAGTTAAACCATTTCCCTTTACGAGGAAAATACTTAGCCAGAAGATTTCTTTGAGGATGATGACTCAACGCCCAGGCAAAGTAATTTAATAACTCCTGTGTAGGACGCATCTTGAAGAGATCTTTGAAATATCCGTATTCATAAACTAATGGATATATTTTGGTAAATACATCCGGATAAGTTTTCTGAATATGTGATAAGATTATCTGAAAGAATCTTTTCTCACCAGCACCTCCACGCGCATCACGGGCCCAGAACAACACTCTAATTGTTGTCAAAGGGTTTTGACCAAAAGCTCTTTCGAATACTAGAATTATATCTTCTTCAGACATATTACGCGAAGCTCCGGCCAGGAAAAACATGTCTAAACAAAAGTTAAGACTTGTACTGTTAGTAACAGCACCATTGTTGGTTAGAGAATCTTTAGTTCTCATAGCATTTAATAAACTCATATTTGGTAATTGATTTGGTGACAAAATAATGAGAGGGAAATCCGCTCTATCAAATCGATAGAGCGAATTTTTTGGGCAATCAGGTTAGTTTAATTCGCTCATCAAATTGACGATTACGAACTTCCCCCTTTTACAACTAAACTAATACATGTTTGTAGATGTAATTTGCTGATCTAACCTTTAAACCCGGGCAAAGACCCATCTTGGTACGTCATTACTGACGTGATGGATACTTTAAAGTTACCACCTATCTTTTATAGGATATTAAGGTAATTGTAGCGGAAGTGGATTCGAACCACTGAAGTTACCGACTTAACTTCCGCTGAATTTTTACTAGAATTTAGATAATAAAAAACGGGATGTAATAAAACAAAATCCTCAATTTTGGCTTTTATAATGTGCTGAAACATCCCTTAGTATTATTCACCAAATCTAATACTTAACTTCAAGCTCACTTAACTCTAAAGTTAGCAAACTTATTTCTTCATTAAATTCTTCTTTCATCGATTTAATCTCAGAAATCTGTTCGTAATAATCGTCAGATTCATGATTTAAACGAGTTTCCTGTAAAGATAATTTAATTATCTCTTTTTTCAAATCTTTGATTGTCTGGTTGATATCTCTTTTTGTCATAAAGTTAGGTTTTAAAAGTTAACTATTATTTTTATCTAAAAAATCTTTTAACTTTCTTAATCTATCTCCTAATAAATTCAAATCTTTAGACATTCTTTCGTTTTTTTCTATACGAGCAAGATTGATAAAACTTAGATCTAACAGATAAACTATTTCAGAATCTTTTAAACCACTGATAAAAGTTACTAAAACATCTTCTAAAGAAGCTGATGTAATTATCGTATCAAAAGCTTTTTTTTGAAGATTATTCATTTCTTCATCAGTTAAATCTAAAGCTACATGTTGACAATTTTTATTATGTTTGTCACACGTACCTTTATTTGTAATAGATTCTAAAATAGAGTTTTTACTTGTAGTACTTAAAGACTTAGCAATAAATACTCTTTCTGAGGCGTCCAATTCATGTTCGTTTCCTGAGAATAATTTGTCAATAATTTGTGTTTTCAAATTCATGTAATAAAAGTTTAGTATTAGCACCCTCGACTTTACGTTAGGGTCAAGCTTGGAACTCATTCGCACACTTCCAGGTTAAATATCAATTATAAAAACCGTCCTTTCCAGGGGACATGTACGTCGCGATTTTCACCGCGTATTTTGAAGAGAAACCTTCCGGATCAATGTTTACCGTTTATTCAAACCCACAATTATTATCTTTATCTAACCATTTTACTTCACAAGCACAAAGTTTTTTTTGATTAGAACCGGCTTTATCAACACAAGTAATATATCCGAATCTTATAAAAGTAAGGTACAGAGCAGATATAAGAAGAATCATTACGATTAGTAAGACTAATCTAAAAGCAAAATTATTTTTCATATCGGAGATTAAGATAGTAAAAAAATACGTTTCCCATGCTTACCGGATATATCACCAAACTCTCGACACGTCAGAGATTGGTTTCATCGGGACTTTACACCAGTACCTGTTTCCTGGAAACGCTTAAGATGTGTAACCCATCCCTAAAAGAGACGGGTTACTAACAAATACAGAATAGATACAATTCAATTTAGCAGATTGATGTTTGAAATGTGCTGAACTATTCTTTGGTTTGTTATTTCTTAAATACATTGTTTGTCGATAGAGACAAGTTTTTTGATACGGTCTTCAACACGAATTGCTCGAAACGGAGAGTTTTTGAGATCATACCCGGATTCTTTGAGAGCGGTAATCATAGGTAACGGACAGTAAACAACGTCTACTAGATCATTATCCCATAACGTTTTACATTCCATCATCCTGGTATGTACTTCTGGACCCAGGGTAAAGGATAACTCAACATCGCCATTATCATGTACATTTTCGATGAATGTTACTTTTAAACGCTCGGCATCTTCGTCAGATATCCTGGGTAAAATAGTACCATCAACAAAATGAAAATCATGAGGAGACGAAAAGTTTATAACTTTCTTATCGTTAGAAAGAGTAATGATAGGTGAAATCATATATAGAAGGATTTGGTGACAAAGTAAAACCGACGGTACTAACCCAATTACCGCCGGCTACATACGATACCCGTTATTTCAGGGTACTTAAGAGTCGGCATTATAAACAATGCCGCAAACTGTTCCTGATAATTAGTCAGGACTCTGTACATATAATTTTGAACACAAGTCTAGATATTCTTGGAGCCGATCCACCCTTTTGAGGGACTACGCTTATATCGCGTAAGGTGTTTAGGTGACACTTCTCGGTTTGACTATGTTCTACGCTCCCGCTTACCAAGTCTTACCTAACTTGTACCTATAGCGCGGGAGTAACTAGAGGATTTTTCAGCATGATAACAAAAAACATCATAAGTAATTTAACAGTACCGGTGTACCAAACCAATACCGGATAAGAGTCTACAAGAGTAAACTCAAATCAATTAAGAGAAAAAAGGTTCCTCTGCACTCAGTTGTAATAGTTAAATAGTCAAGTTCAGAGGTTTGTTAAAACATAACTTGATTAGTTCAGGGATATGATGACTCCTGTTAAGGACATTCAACTTATATAACTAACA
>Ga0247839_1000171_pt1 | contig 112398 bp, 115 predicted proteins | sample LaCruzMarch2015__6_FD_192405 | JGI IMG/M metagenome (GOLD analysis project Ga0247839, IMG submission 192405) | Freshwater microbial communities from meromictic Lake La Cruz, Castile-La Mancha, Spain - LaCruzMarch2015_16m | ecosystem: Environmental > Aquatic > Freshwater > Lake | place: Spain...
CAATTTATTTTACTGCGGACTGAACCACCGCGAAAGAAGACTTTTCGACGAATTAATCCCGCTTCCGATGGGTACTACTTACAATTCGTATTTGATAAAAGGTAGTGAAAAAACAGTTTTGATCGATACAATGTATCCCCCAAAAGCTGACGAGTACATACAAAAATTGGAAGATTCAGGAATTGATAATGTTGACTACATTGTTATAAACCACGGCGAGCAGGATCACTCGGGGGCTTTGCCGAAGGTTCTGAAGAAATATCCGAACGCGATAGTGTTAACCAACACAAAGTGCAAAGAGCTTCTTCAGGAAATGTTGCACATTGAAGAGGAGAAATTCCAATTGATAGCTGACGGCGAAGAAATTTCGTTGGGCGACAAGACGCTTAAATTCATCATCGCCCCTTGGGTTCACTGGCCTGATACGATGTTCACTTATGTAATAGAGGACAAAATTATATTTACGTGTGACTTTTTGGGTTCGCACTCTCCGTTTGAAAATGTTTTCGCGGTGGAGAGCGAGACACTCCTTTTGGCGGCAAAACGTTATTACGCAGAGATTATGATGCCTTTTAGAAAGTTTTGCAGCAAGTATGTAGCGAAACTAAAGGCGATGGATATTGAGATGATTTTGACAAGCCACGGCCCGGTCTACAAAAATCCTCAGTACATTCTAAATGCTTATGAGAAATGGACGGCGGATGAAGTTGCAAACGAGGTCGTTATTCCTTACGTTTCCATGTACCAAAGCACAAAAGAAATGGTTGATTACATGTGCGAAAAGCTAAGCGATAAAGAGATTACGGTAAAACCGTTTGATGTCGTGAATGAGGATTTGGGCGAACTGGCTATGGAATTGGTAGAGGCTTGCACAGTTGTATTCGGCACATCGATGGTATTGGCGGGCCCTCACCCTGCGGCAGTTACGGCGGCTTTTCTTGCAGGTGCGTTGAGACCGAAGGCTAAATTCGTTTCTTTTATTGGCTCTTACGGCTGGGGCGGAGTCTTGACGGCAAAACTTGAAGAGGCACTGTCTAACGTCAAAGTGGAAAAGCTTGAACCGGTTATCATTAAAGGAAAAGCCAAAAAAGAAGATTTTGAAAAATTGGACGTTCTAATCGAAGCGATTTACGAAAAGCACAAAAGCTTGGGGCTCGTGAAATAGACCCCTCGACCGAAAAGTTTTTTGTTTCTTTTTTCTAAAAAAGAAAGAGGAAAAGGTAATGCAAAAAATTTATCGCACCAATTTAACCGCTAGTTAAGTCGAATGGTTTTGAAAAAACCGTTCGACTTAACTAGCGGAACTCTATTTAGTCTTGCTTGGGTTAAATGCGAGCTGATTTCCGCCTTTTGTGTCAAACGATTTTTGCAAAATCCTTCGACACAAAAGGCGGTTAGAGTGAGATTTGAGAAATCATATTATCTTTTCTCTTTTCTTTTTTAGAAAAAAGAAACAAAAAACTTTTCTCTCGGGGTTTTTTGTGGGGCCCCAAGTTTTATGCTCCGCTGTTTATATTTTTCCCCAGATTATTCTTTCAATTCCGGCCAAGTCCTTTTCTATTTTGATGTCTTTAAACCCGCTTTTTTTCATTAATTCTGCCACCAATTCGGCCTGATTAATCCCCAGCTCAAAAATCAAATACCCGCCCTCGTTCAAAAACTTCGGTGCTTCTTTGGCTATTCTTTCATAAAACTCTATCCCAAGTTTATCAGTCGTGTAAAGTGCCAACTCTGGGTCGAATCCCACTTCCTCTTGAATGTTAGTCTTTTCACAAGGGGGAATGTATGGCGGGTTTGAAATTATCACGTCAAAAAACTCGTCGCCCATAAATCCTTTATTGATATTTGAAAAAATATCCGACTTTCTGAAAGTTGCCTTGTTGTAAAGATCCATTCTAGAAGCGTTATCAAGTGCAATTTGAAGCGCATCAGTCGATATATCAACCCCAATCACATGAGCACCTGAAAGTTTCGCTACCATACAAGCTATGCAACCGCTACCAGTACCTATATCAAGTACCTTTTCAAATCCGTTTTTGCCTATAATCTCAACAGCCTTCCTTACAAGAATTTCCGTCTCATCTCTCGGAATTAGCACGTTTCTGTTCACAATAAAATCTTCACCCATAAAATGTGCGAATCCAATTATATGCTGAATAGGGGCTTTTGATTCCGCCCGCAATTTCGCTTTTTCCTCAGCAACAGAATAATCCGAAATCTCAGTATCGAAAATAAAATCCCTGCCTGAAAGTTTCAAAAAATGCTTCATAAGTAATTCAGCTTCGATTTTGGCCTCGCTTGGCTCAATTCCGCTTTCGGTGAGTATATTTGCTATGTTTTTTTTAATTTGATTTGTGTTCATTTACAATCTCTTCTATCGCGTTTCTTAAATCCAATTTTGATAAATCATCAAAAACCCCATTAAGTTCAATTTTCTCTATACTATATTTTTTGCACAAACTTTTGTAATATGAAAGCTGTTTTTTTGAAGGAAGCTCTTTTGACATTTTAACTTCCTGCAAAAATTTACGTTTTTTTTTGTCAAACTCTTTCTGGGCTTCAATCAAAGGCGCTTGGGTCTTTTTGTAGTCGTAAAATTTTCTGCACTCTCGGATATAGGATTTTGCGTCCTTTGCAAACGACTCCTCATTAATATAATCTTTTAGAAACTCAAATCTCGAAGAATTCATCTTTATATAATAACCCTCATCCGCGATAAATTTTTCGCAGATTTCATCAATCCCCAAATCGGGAGACTTTTTGACCAAAGCTCTTAAAAAATTGCAAATGGCTGATTTTTGGGTCTTTGTCAACTCCAAAAAAATTCTGTTTTTTATTTCATACATAAATAACTACCGAAACACTCTCTCATTCTGTCATGCTGAATTTATTTCAGCATCTATCCATCTAGCGGAAGCTGGTAAGATCCTGAAACAAGTTCAGGATGACACAATAATTACTTAAAAATTACCAAAGTAAATCTTTCACCGAAAATTTATCGCCGATTTTTGAATTATGAAATTTCATCATTTTTTTGTAAATCGGATTGGTTTGTTTTGGATGCGAAAATTTAGGCGCGACTTTTTGCTCAACCGCCTCGTTGAGCAGATCTTCAGTTCTTGCCAGAACTCTTAATCTTACAAAATTATTCTCATCCATAAATTTATTATACCATATCTTAGCTATATTTATATAAAAAGTTTCCACAGCTAACTATTGCTAGCGGGTGATTGTAAATTTTTATTACAAATAGCCCAAATTGAAGCCAGTCATGAAATTCAACCCTTTTAAAATACTTAATATATATATAAAGTATATAACAATTGAGGATTACATGAATTTTTCTAGCAATATCACGAATAAAGAAAACTTCTTCATCGACGCCACTAGCTGGTTCGGTCAGCAAAAGGCGGCTGAGAAAAACGAAAATCTCGTAACTATTCCTATGGTTGAATCTCAACCAGCAAAAACACCAGCGCAGTTGGATTCAACAGGAAATGTTCCGATTGTTAAAAATGCCCAAGCGAATGAAACAATGGGATTAGGCGTTGAAAAAACTACTAAAAAGCCCGCAAACAAAGGGGTTAGTCTTGATCAAGCCATGACAAATTTTTATGGGAAGAAATACGCAAATGCTTCTGAAGAAGAAAAAGAAAAATTAATTGTTAAATATTTCGATTGGTTGAGCACAGAAAAAAAGGATTTTACCACCCAATTAAATCAATTTAAATTATATAGAGACAGATGCAAAGACGAAGGAGCTGAATACAAACGTTTATCAAGTGTAATCGATAAGCTGGAAGCAAAATATCAACTTCCTGCTGCAACAGCGGTAATGACAGAAGGTACTGCTAAACAAAAAGATATCGGACAGAAAGCGGTTGCTGACGATTATCATCATTATGACAAATCAGTTCAAGTCGGAGTTACAAAATTAATCGTTGATTCTAAAAATGAGCAAGCTATCAAAATCGGTGCATCCCACTCTTCCAAATTAAGCGACGAAAATCAAGTAAAAGCCGTTGATATTTACAAAACTACTGACATTAGCGAAAAAGCTAAAACTGAAGTCGGTAAAACAATAGTCGCGCAATACGCCGACTTTGCTAGCCAAAACCAAGTTGAAATCCACAAAAGTATGTCTGACAAAAATTATTGGGATACTAAAGTAATTGAATTTGCGGCTTCTAATATTTACAACTTTGCGGCAGAAAACCAAAAACCTTCGGTTCAAGTAACCGTGAACACCGGTAATGAGGCTGCGATTGCTGCTGCTGCTGCCAAAATCAACTACTACGACAAAACAGTTCAATCAGCTATAAAAACAACACTGGTAAGCACAGGAATTGAGAGCGTCAAAATGGCTTTGGCAAATGCCCCTCAACCCCCTACTTCAACTGTTAAAAAAGAAAGTGTCGCTCAAAAAACAGCGACAACTACTGCTCCCACTGTAAACAAAATCACCCTCGCTGCACAGGCTCAAGAAAAATTTGAAAAAGCGAGTCTATCTCAAAAGATGCAAATGTTGTCTTCCATGAAGGGGTCCGAAAAAGAAGTTTACATGAAAAACATTATAAAAAGTGCACCTCCTGCTGTAGTCTTGGCGTTGCTTTCTACTCTTCCGTCGAGTATGCTTTCTTCAGTTATTAACATTGTTCTGGATTCAAATCCTTCAATTGAAGTAATGTCAAAAGTGACAAGCTTAATCGGAAAAGTCCCTGATGGTGACAAAAAAGCCCTAATTAAAAAGATAAATGACAGCTATTCGACTTCTCTTTTGAATTCACAAGCTTCAATGTTTGATGCTGATTTTCAAAAAGTTGTTGTTCAAGAGATGGCTAGAAACGGTAAGCTAGAAACGTTTGGCCAATTTAACTGGGCTACAAGTACTAAAGAATTTTATAAAGATTTGGTAAAAAATCAGGAAAATAATTCATAGGAAACGGATAGGGAAAATTAGGTAGGTAGAATAAAAAGAGAGCCAAATTGCTTGCAATCGGGCTCTCTTTTAGATTTAGAATTGTTAATTACGCTTTAACCAAACTTTTTTGCTCTAGTTGCAAAGTTACCGTGGTCAAGTCGCAAACTTCAGTAGGTCCGAAGTACTGAATAGCACCTGGGAATTTGTATCTGTCGTTCATCGCCCAATCTTCTCTGCTTGCTTCAAGTTTTTTGAAAACAGGCCCATTTAGCTCTACAAGCGCTTTTTGAATTACAGGCTTCATTTCGCCGTGACGTTTTTCCATGTTCATCATCATAGTCAAAGGTGTTCCGCCCGCAATCCACTGGTCTGCAGGTGAGGTAAGGTTTTTGATTGATGAAAGGTAACCAGTTTGTCCGAAGTTAATCAAAGCAAATGCGTTGTAACCGAGCGAATAACAGTAATCAGAATCGAAGTTCGATGGGAATGCGCATCTTCCTTCGTATCCGAAGAAGTGTGCTTGGTCAGCGAATTTACCAACATATTGACCTTGAGATTTCATTTCCTCAAGCCTTGATTTAATCATCTCTATCAAAAGCTTTTCTGTTTCAATTTTTGAAACTTGAACATTGCCGTGCGGGTCTCTGTCCATCAACAACTGGGCTTTAATAAGCGCAGGAAGTGATTTGAACACTTTTGAGTTTTCATTTTTTAATCTATTTTCAACAATTTCAAATTTTTTGTGAGTTGAAGTAGCATTGTTGTAGTTTATATCCTGTTCCAATTCGCCCATTATATCGTTCAAATTAGAAATCATGGACTTCATTTCAGGAATGAATTCAATCAAGCCTTCCGGAATAATTGCAATCCCGAAGTTTTTACCTGTTTCTGCTCTTTTTGCAACAACGTTGGCAATGTTGTCGATAATTTCATCAATTGACAATTTCTTTTCTTCGATTTCTTCAGAAATCAAAGTGATGTTCGGTTGTGTCTGTAAAGCAGCTTCTAGTGCGACGTGAGAGGCACTTCTTCCCATTATTTTAATAAAGTGCCAGTATTTTTTTGCAGAATTTGCATCTCTTTGGATGTTTCCAATAAGTTCCGCGTAAGTTTTAGTCGCTGTGTCAAATCCGAATGAAATTTCGATTTGGTCGTTTTTCAAGTCGCCGTCGATTGTTTTCGGGCAGCCAATCATTTGGATTCCGGTGTTGTTTTCTACAAACCACTCGGCCAAAAGTGCCGCGTTCGTGTTTGAATCGTCACCGCCGATAATTACCACCGCAGAAATCTCAAGTTGTTTACAGATTGCAAGCGATCTTTCAAACTGCTCTTGGGTTTCCAATTTTGTTCTGCCTGATCCGATGATGTCGAACCCGCCTGTGTTTCTGTATTCGTCGATGAAGCTGTCAGTGAATTCCACGTATTTCCCATCGATAATCCCAGCAGGGCCGCCGAGGAAGCCGTACAATTTATTTTCAGGGTTAGCTTGTTTAAGTGCGTCGTAAAGTCCTGCGATTACGTTGTGTCCGCCCGGAGCTTGTCCGCCCGATAAAATTACACCGACGTTTTTCTTTTCGGAAATATTTTCGCCTTCAGTTGTTTTGAAAGTTACGATTGGTTTTCCGTAAGTGTTTTTAAATAATTCTTCTATTTGATTGGCGTCGCCGGCGGCGGTTGTGTCAGCTCCTGTAACCATTTCGAGTTTGTTAATCCCTTCTTTCAAAGAGTTTGGCAGTTTAGGTTGGTATTTCAACCTTTCGATTTGCAAAGGGGATAGTTCTTGTAATAGTTCTTTCATAATTATACTCCTTATTATATGTGGTAATTATACAAATTTACTCGGGATAACCAGCAATCAATCCTTGTTTCATCCTGAATTTATTTCAGAATCTATCCAATATACAAATCTGGCAAGATGCTGAATCATGTTCAGCATGAAGTGGAGCGAGGTGGTATAATCCTCATTAAATATTTTACAACAAAAAAATTACTTTATAAACAAAAGGCTTATCCATATAAAAAATATCCCCGACATTATCCCAAAAACGGAATAGTGTCCGTCTCCGTAGTCTCTTGAAAGAGGCAAAAGTGTGTCAAACGAGATGTATATCATAATTCCGGCAACTGCGGCAAACAAGAAGCCAACGGCCAGTTGAGGGAGGAAATACTGTAAGATAAATAATCCAATAAGAGCTCCGATTGGTTCAGAGATTCCAGACAGGAACGAATACCCTATCGCGAGACGTTTTTTGCCTGTTGCGTGGTAAATTGGAAGTGCTACCGCTATTCCTTCGGGAATATTGTGAAGCGCAATCGCTATAGCAACGGAGACACCCATTGTAAGGTCCTGGGTTGTTACAAAGAAAGTCGCCATCCCTTCTGGAAAGTTGTGTATCGCAATAGCAATAGCTGTAAGTATTCCAGCTCTCTTAATTCTGTGAGACCGGTGGGTGCAGTTTTCTTGAGCAGTGAATAAATCTTCTTCTATGTGGTCGGGAATAAAGTAATCGATTAAAACGGCAATCGCTACCCCAGAGAAAAACCCCAAGAACACCAACCAGTCGGCGTTATTTGGAAAATATTTGGACAGCATCTCCCTAGCTCCCTGCAAAATATCAGTGAAAGATAAAAATATCATCACACCCGCAGAAAACCCAAGCCCGATAGACAGAGCCTTAATGTTGTCCCTTTTAATGAAAAACGTGAAACAACCTCCGATGACTGTTGCTAAGCCTGCGAATAAACTCATTAGGAGTGCTATTTGATAATTGTGAGGCATGTGTGGTTGCATAATTTCCCTTTTTTTAGTCTGTATTGAAAATATTTTACTACAAAGAAACAATATTTGAAGATAGTCGTCTTAATTATTAGTAAGTTGTAATAGTGAAGAGTGAAGAGTGAAGAGTGAAGAGTGAAGAGTGAAGAGTGAAAGAGTGAAAGAGTGAAGAGTGAAAGAGTGAAGAGTTGAGGGAAGAATTTTCTCACCCTTCACAAAATGAATAGTTTGAGGTTGAAAATATGCAAGTATTTCATCATTTGGTTTATGAATATCAAAAAGGGCTAAGGGATTTATCGTTATTCACATGCTCAGCGGAACTTTTAGAAAAAATAAAAAAAGCTTTAGTAGCCCAAAAAATTGATTATTTGGTCTACAACTTAAAAGGCGACAAAATAAACGTATTTTTCGGCTGCTTTGAGTGCATTGAAATAGTTAAAAGTTTTTCATCACCCGACTTGAGTTGTATAACGGACGAAGAAGACTTCATTTTAGGGATGATGTTGGGTTATGCCAAACTCCAACAATACCAGCGATTTTTGGGACGAAAGGTGTTATGCACATAGGTACTTTAAGACCAATGAGCCATCGCATATTTTATCATTCATTTACTAATAGGTTTCTTTTTTGAAGTCAATGCCTTCAGCCTTAGCTATATACAACAATATATAGCTTATATATACTATGTTACAGCTTTGTAAATTTGCTAAAAGAAAAGGTCAATTCCTTTTAAAAAAAATACTTTATATAAGGGTAAGGGATTAAAAAAAACAAACTAGTCTAGAATCAAAAGGGACTGTCACTTACAGCTAAAATAAGTTCAATGTCTTTATCATCGAACTATTTTTTAAACAGATTTTATACTCTCTCTCTTAATATCCTCGTGTTTATTTAATGTTTGCCCCACTCGGGCAAACTTTTTTTTTGCTATAATTATAATGAAAACAATATTTAATTATAGGAAAAGACGATGGAAAATGAAAAATTAGAAATTAAACCGGAATTTTTGGAACAGGCAAAAATTCTTGCCCGCTCAGCCGAAGTTTTACCGGGGGGCGTGAGTGAATTGGCCATAAAATTACAAAAATCAAAAGAAACCAATACTCCGCTCAGGGTTAAACTTGGTATGGATCCGACCCGTCCGGATTTACACCTAGGTCACTCTGTTGTTATGAGAAAATTAAGAGAATTTCAGAAATTCGGCCACCAGATTGTTCTAATCGTTGGCGGAGCCACTGCAATGGTTGGCGACCCTTCTGGGAAGTCTGAAACAAGACCCAGTCTAACCAAAGAACAAGTTGACGAAAATGCAAAAAGCTATTTTGAACAAATGTCCAAAGTGGTTGATATCAACAACGCAGAAATCGTAAACAACGCAGACTGGTTGCACAAAATGAATTTCGTGGACGTTTTGAAGCTATCTTCACACATTACGGTCGCCCAAATGCTCGTTCGTGAGGATTTTTCAAAGAGAATGACTGAAAACAAACCAATTTCAGTCCACGAACTTTTCTACCCGCTGATGCAGGCCTACGATTCTGTCGTGGTGGATTCTGATATCGAACTGGGTGGGACAGACCAGAGGTTTAACGTGCTTTTAGGCAGAGACATTCAATCAGCCTATGGCAAAAAACACAGCCAAATGGTAATGCTTTTACCGCTTTTGGAAGGTACCGACGGTGTTGTAAAAATGTCCAAAACTTATCCTGAACACTGTATTTCCTTGAATGAAAACCCAAAAGATATGTTCGGAAAACTTATGAGTATTCCCGATAATTTGATTATAAGATACTACGAGATGTTGACAGATATTTCTGAAGCAGAACTAAAAGAAATTACTAGCCAATTGGCGTCTAGTAATGTTAATCCCCGCGATGTTAAATTAAAATTGGCCTATAAAATCACCGAACAGTACTGCGGCAAAGAGGGAGCGGAATTCGGCAAAAGCGAATTTATCAATGTAGTGTCCAACAAGGGAATACCCGAAGATATTTTAGAGGTTAAGATTGAAGAAGATAAAAATTTATTGGATTTACTTGTTGAATTGAATTTTGTTCAAAGCAAGGGCGAAGCAAAAAGGCTTATTCAAGGTGGCGGAGTCAAAATTGAAGGCGAAAAAATATCTGATTTGAATTACGCAATCGTTTTTGACAAAGAGAGTCTGGTTTTGCAGTCAGGCAAAAGGAATTTTGCAAAATTAACAAAGTAGGGTGCGTCACACGCACCACCATAAAGTGAGGCATTAACATGTACAATAATATTCTTGAACTTATCGGAAAAACTCCGTTGGTAAAATTAAACAAAATGAACGATACAGATTGCGAGATTGCGCTGAAGTTGGAATTTTTTAACCCATCGGGTTCTGTTAAGGACAGGGCTGCTTTTTACATGCTTAACGAAGCTAAAAAAGTGGGGAAAATAAATAACGAAACTGTTGTCATTGAGCCCACAAGCGGCAATACCGGAATTGGGCTTGCAATGTGCTGTGCCGTTATGGGGTTAAGGCTTATCCTCACCATGCCTGAGAGCATGTCGATTGAGAGAAGGAAATTAATTAAAGCTTATGGTGCCGAACTAGTATTGACCCAGAAAGAGGGCGGAATGCAAGGGGCAGTGGATAAGGCTATGGAGTTAGCTAAGGAATATGAAAATTCTTTCATCCCTTCGCAGTTCACCAATCCGGCAAACGTTTTGGCGCACAAGGAAACGACTTCCGTCGAGGTTTTTAAAGATACTGACGGAAAGGTTGACATATTCATTGCCGGAATCGGAACTTCAGGGACAGTAATGGGCGTTTCGCAAGGGTTACGAGCACTTAAGCCCTCAGTTCAGATTTTTGGGGTAGAGCCTCAAGAAAGTCCGCTTTTGTCTGAAGGTCACGCCCACCCTCACAAAATTCAAGGGATTGGTGCTAATTTTGTACCCGAGCTTTACCATGGAGAGAATATCGACGGGGTTATAAAAATTACCGCTGATGAGGCGATGGAAACCGCCCGCGCTTTGGCAAAAAATGAGGGAATACTGGTTGGGATTTCCTCAGGGGCAATATTGAAGGCTGCGCTTAATTTGGCAAAAAAACCGGAAAATAAAGGAAAATTGATTGTGGCAGTTATGTGTGACTTTGGCGAAAGGTACTTGTCAACCGAGTTATTTGAAGGGTAAAAAAACAAAAGGAATACAGATGATTACAAAAATATTACAAACGCTAAAAGAAGATATAAAAACTATTTACAAAAAAGATCCGGCGGCTCAAAATCTGCTAGAGGTAATACTTTGTTACCCCGGGTTACACGCGCTTTTGGTTCACAGAGTGTCTCACAAGCTTTACCAGTGGAAAATCCCAGTGCTACCAAGATTTATTTCTTTTGTAATGAGGTTTTTTACCGGTATAGACATTCACCCTGGTGCAAAAATAGGCAGAAGATTTTTTATCGACCACGGGATGGGTGTGGTTATTGGTGAAACTACAGAAATCGGCAACGATGTCCTTGTTTATCAAGGAGTGACTCTGGGTGGAACAAGCTCCAGTCAGGGAAAACGACATCCTACAATCGGTAACGGTGTGGTTGTGGGCGCAGGAGCAAAGGTTTTAGGGAATATTTACATCGGCGATTACGCAAAAATCGGCGCAGGATCTGTTGTTGTAAATGAAGTGCCCGAACACGCTACCGTTGTTGGGATTCCTGGTAGAGTTGTTATGCAAAAAGTTGCTGATGAAAACGGCGGACTAATGCACAATAGAATTCCCGACCCAATCAGTTGTGAATTAAACCGATTAAAATACGAAATAAAAGACCTCCAAGAGATAGTGGCGGCTAAGATACTCAAAGACTAAAAGACAACCTAAAGAAACACATTACTCAATAAAAGACTAAATAAAAGTGCAAGCGAATTGCTTGATTTATACAAGGATGACGTAGTGGCGGTTGACCCTTCACCCTTCATCTATATTAACAACACCCTTGTATAATTTAAAAAAATGCCCTATAATTATTAAAGGTTTAAAGAATGATTGGAGCTTTTAATGATTAAAAATAAGAATAGTAATATAAACGCGTTTACGCTTGCGGAGATGATGGTAGTATTACTGATTTTGAGTATTATTGCGGCGGCGCTTTTGCCTATAATAACCGGTAGAACAAAAACTAATGGTGGTTTCCCATGGAAGTATTCGGAAAACCGCTCAGATGCTTATTACGGAACAGGTGCCACTCAGGGTGCAATAATAGGTAAAACTAAATTTGAAACCACAGACCCCAGCTCAAGACTTTTGATTAGCACCGCTGCTTTAGGTCAAAATCACATGTTGTTCAAACAGGACAATGCTATAACCGGTAGGCTGACCATTGATGGTTTAGGTAATGTAGGATTGGGTGCAATAACTTTTGATTTACAAACTCCTACTGTTCAAGCCGCAATTGCAGTTGGAGCAGGTACACAAGCTTCGGGTAATGACTCACTAGCAATTGGTCGTAGTGCATCTGCTAGTGCTGTTAGCTCAATTGCAATAGGGTCAAGTCCGACCCCGGGGATTTTTACTGCGGCAGCATCTGAGGGTAACATTTCGATAGGTGCCGGGGCAAAAACAACAAGTGGAGGCTCTGCCGTTGCAATTGGCGTAGGTGCAATAGCAAATGATAACGACACTACAGCTCTTGGTCACAGTGCCTTAGTTAACGGAGAAAGAGGCACGGCAATAGGAGCTAATGCCGTGGTGAACGTTGCTCATGAAGATTGTACCGCAATAGGCTTTGGTGCAGCAACAACTGCATCAAGGCAAATCGTTCTAGGTAAAGTGATAGATCCGCCAGCTGTTGTTATCCCAGGCTCGCTGAGTGTCGCAGGAACACTGAGTGTTGGAGGAAATAACGTCGTCAATACTGCTGGAACTTGGACAACGTCAGATAAACGCTTAAAAAATATTAGCGGTGAATTTGTCGGTGGACTAGATCAGATTAGAAACCTTCAGACCTTCAATTACTCTTACAAAAAAGATAAAAAGAAAACTCCTCGAGTCGGAGTCATTGCTCAAGATTTGCAAAAAGTGTTTCCAAGTGCTGTAACAAAAGGTAAAGATGGTTATTTGATGATTCGTCAAGAAGATATTTTCTATGCAATGATTAATTCCATAAAACAGCTCGATAAAATGGTGCAAAACCTTGTAGCTCAATTTCAAACGAATATGGCAAAAGTCCAATCACTTGAAAATAAATGCAAAATTCTTGAATCCAAAAATAACGCACTTGAAAAAAATAATAAGCTCCTTGAGGCTCGCTTATTGAGATTAGAAAAACTGGTTAAATAAAATCGAATTATTTAGAAGAAATATTTGTTTTTTAGTTTTACACTTGAATTCTTTTAATAAATAGTGTATAATAATTTGTTAGCGCTGTGTGTTTAAAAGTTACTTTTCTGTTTAATATTTTAATTTTTCCCATTAGTTGTGGTTTGTTGGTATTTATATATGGGAGTTTTATCATGAAATTTTTTAGTGCAAGTTCAAGAGGTGGGTTTTCCTTAGCTGAAATGATGGTAGTTTTGTTTATGATAAGCGTTGCCTCGGCAGCTTTTATGCCGATAATGACAAAAAAAACAAAATCAATCCCCATCAGTCCATGGAAATACGTAGCGAGTGGTTACGGTACAAATTCCGATATCTTTTTTGGAACCGGCACTCAAGGGGTAGCAATTGGGACAAATTCCCTCACTGGTAATCAGGGTTCAAGGCTCTTGATTAATACTACCACCGGTTCAGCCACTACTCATATCGGGTTTTTAAAAGACAACATAAAAGTCGGCGATTTGGTATATGACCTATCGGGTTTTATCGGATTGGGAAATAATATCCCCCATAATTATATAGGGGTCGATGTTCAAAGTAACGCCGTTGCAATCGGTAACGAGATGACCCTTAAAAAAGGAAACGAATCAGTATCCTTGGGTTACAAAGCCCTCGGCTCCGGCGTTGACTCAGTGTCTTTGGGTTCCAACTCTTTGGCTTCAGGTTTATCTTCTCTCGCTATTGGTCCGTCTTCTGCTGTCGCGGGGTCTTGTGGTGTTTCAATCGGAATAGCAAATGCTAGTAAAGGGGCATCGGGTGATAATGCTGTTGCTATAGGAAAAGACGCCAAGGCTTCTGGCTCAATGAGTAATGCTTTCGGGAGTTCATCATCGGCTTCTGGCTCCAGCAGTATCGCAATCGGCCAAGCACAGGCAAATGGTTCTTCGAGCTTGGCAATTGGAAGTCAAGCCAATGGCTCGGGTGCGGGTAGCTTAGCTTTTGGAAGCAGCTCAGATGCTTCAGGTGCTGACTCTGTTGCTATAGGTTCAAGTTCCACCGCTTCAGCGGCCAGCTCTACCGCAGTAGGCCATCTTTCTTGGGCAAAAAGTGCAAATACAACGGCGATGGGAAGCAGCAGTGAGGCTTCTGCCCAAAATACAACGGCATTAGGTTCTGATGCCAGTGCTACAAAAAATGACGCAACAGCTGTAGGTAACGGTGCTCAGGCAACAGTTGCAAATAATACCGCATTGGGAAGTAATTCTAGAGCGTCTGGTTCAGGTAGTACTGCCATAGGTTATAATACAGTCGCATCGGGTTCTGGCGGCATTGTTTTAGGAACTTCGTCTTCTGCTACCGGAACCAACAGTGTAGCTATAGGTAATTCTGTTACAGCTGGTAATTGTTGGGATTTTGTTCTTGGTACATCTTCCCACAATGTAAGAATACCCGGAACATTAAGTATAGGTGGTAACAACGTTATTAATAACTCTGGTACTTGGAAAACTACCTCAGACAGACGTCTGAAAAATGTCGGAGGTGAGTTCACTGGCGGGCTTGACCAAATTAGAGAACTTAAAACATACAACTTTACCTATAAAAGCGACAAGCAAAATGAGCCTATGGTGGGTGTTATGGCACAGGATTTGCAGCAAGTTTTTCCAGATGCTGTTACCAAAACCGAAAAAGGCTATTTTATGATTCGTAAAGAAGATATGTTCTACGCGATGATTAATTCCATAAAACAGCTTGATAAAATGGTTCAAAACTTCGCAGCAGAGCTTAAAACAATTGTTGTAAAAATTCAAACGATTGACGATAAAATTTCTGCCTTGATAATGGTCAACCAAATTAATTCACAAAAAATCAACGTGATTTACAACGAAATTAACGCCTTGAAGCTTGAAAACAAAGAACTTAAGGCAGAAGTACTTAAGCTAAAAGCACAATAGTTAAATACCAATAGGTTGGATAATACGGCCCATCTGTTTAAAGAGATCGTGTAACACACGGTCTCTTTTTGCAAACTTCATCTATATACACGATGTTAGATTCCACATATTTTATACAATTAGTGTAGGTATATTGTACTAAAATTGGATTATTGATGCATCAAGAATCGGAATACAGCTCTTATAACAAAATCAAAAGGCTAACTGACGGTGAGCTCGCTACTTTGTGGTCTGAATTTCTTAAAGATAAATCAAATAAAAAAAATAGGGATACTCTTATCGTTCAATACATTTATCTGACCAGATACGTTGTTGGACGGGTAAAAGTGGCTTTGCCTCCGACTTTCTCGATTGAAGATATTTCAAGTTACGGAGTCGAAGGGTTGATTGACGCGATAGAAAAATTTTCCCCAGACAAAGGTGCCAGATTTGAAACTTACGCGCTTGTGAGAATCAGAGGAAACATTATCGACAAAATCCGTTCTCAGGACTTTTTGCCGAGAAGTGCAAGGAAAAAAATTAAAGACGTCAAAGAGGCACAAGAACATCTAAGACAAAAATTCGGGCGCGTCGCTACTTCATCAGAAGTCGGCGAATTGCTTGGATTGGACAAAGAAAAAGTCGACCAGATTATGGCTGACGATACTTCCATAACTTCTATCTACGACAAAAAAGGCTCATCCGAAGACAGCATCGAAATCATCGACACGATTCGTGATACAAATAGTCTTACGCCTCATGAAGAACTGGAAGAAAAAGACGTTAAAAAAGAGCTTGAGTTTGCGTTGAAAAAATTGCCTGAACGCGAACGTATGATTATGGTTCTTTATTACCACGAGAACATGACTCTCAAAGAAATCGGTGAAACTATTGAAGTTTCCGAATCCAGAGTCTGCCAACTCCATGCCCAAGCGATTATGAAGCTGAAAAATATTTTGAGCGAAAGCAGAACAGACCGCATGAAAAAGAGTATAGTTTAAGCTTTTAGACTGATGCACAAGTCCAAAATAAGAGCTATTTGGAGGCGTGCATTGGTCTCACTTATTAACAAAGCTGTCTAAAATTGAGGTTGCAAAGTCTCAAATTGTAAAGATAAGATTCAACACTAGCAACAAAAAATGTTGTTATGTTTTATAATAAGAAAATATAAAAGGGGTTGAAATATCGTAAAAATGCGTTATTATGAATAATGAAACCCCCAAGAGCATTGACACACAACTTAGAAAGGGAACTAATGGGCAGAATGGTAATTAAAGAAGTTAGCGAATTTTTCGTTACAGACGAAAATAATAATCAAATCCGTAGGTCAAAACTGGTCATCTCCGAAGACGGAGTAGACACAGAAATTATCCTTGAAGGCAAAGGTAAAGTAAGAGTTACGACAAAAGTTTAGTCTTTTCCTGTTTTTAAATTTTAATTTTCAGTGGCGAGTTCTTTTTCTTCGCTTTCTTTAAGCTTGCTTTCATTCAAAGAGAAATTGAACCTCAAAAAGTAGAATACCCCTACGGTAGTTAAAATTATCATCAAAATAGCTTGGTGGACTGTTGATATTGCCAAAGCCGTTGACTTGTCGACCCCATAAATTCCCAACGCCAAAATGTAGGCGTACTGATAAGGTCCCAAAAAGACCGAAGTTGACGGTATCATTGTCGAAAACGAAATTAGACTGATGACAAACAACGCTGCCGAGAACCCCAAATTTAAGTGGAAGCTGTTTATTATCAGAATGGCGACGTAACATTCAAGCAACCATATAACCAGGCTCATCCCGAAAGCTTGGATTGTGTAGTTTAGGCTGTTTAGCACTTCAAATCCTTCGATGAAGGAGTTGGTGTGGATGTTTATTTTTTCTATGAAAGTGGTCAGTTTTTGAGAAATTATAAGAGGCAGTTTTTTGCTGAAAGAAATTAATTTTTCACAAATGAAATCCACTTTGTTAAATTTGAATATCAGATAAAATCCCAAAAAGCTTCCGATAAAAAGCACGCCGATTAAGTATGCGAGGTTCAAAATCCACTGCTGGTTTGAATAGGACGTTACTGCAAAAAGCAATATTAGAAATACACAAATCCCGTCAAAGGTCCGCTCCAAAATTATAGAGCCAAATATTTTCATCTTTTTTTCTTCTTCGCTCGAGCCCAAATAGTAGGCACGATAAAGGTCGCCGGCTCTGGCTGGCAGATACACATTCAGCATGCTTCCGACAGTGAATACGGATGCCAAATGTAGTGTTTTGTACTTTGGGTTATTCAAAAGAAGGGATTTCCAGCGGATACCTCTTAAGTAAAGCCCAAAAAGGTATGCCGGAACTATTACCCACAAATTTTTCAGATCAAAGAGTTTGAAGGTTTGCAAAAGCTTGGACCAATCCATTTTGTGAAAGATTAACCCCAAAAAAATCAAAGTTATTAATAATGCAACAATCTTCTTCTTACTCATAGGGAAATTTTACCATAAAGATATCAAATTCATGTTATTGGGCCTTCAGCCCGACAACATGAAGCTCAATTTGCAAAGTAGGGTGGGATTACTATCCCACCGTCAAGAATACGTCGAGGCAGTAAAGAGTTTTTATCTGGCATACCCGCCCTACTGCCTTGAATCAATAAGCCTTGTTTATCAACGCCATGTGGGCCTGAAGCTCCATGTCGTCGTCGAGCTTTTCCAGTTCGATTGGTGCTTGGTGAGTTCTTTCGAGTGCCAATTTAATCAATAGGTCAGCAAAATGTGGGTTTTTCGGGAGAAGCGAGCCGTGAAGATAGGTTCCGAAAACATTTTTAAATCTTGCACCTTCGGTTTTGTCCTCGTTGTTGTTTCCTCCGCCGACTTCAATAGTCGCAAGCGGTCTTGTTTCGCCTTGAAGATAAGTTAAACCACTGTGGTTTTCGAATCCGACGAGGGTTTTTGGGACGACGAATTCCGTTTTAGCCGTGACGTTTCCGATAAATCTTTTGTTTCCGGCAACCGTATAGGCATCTAAGAGCCCTATTCCAAGAAGTCTTGCGCCGTTTTGGGGTTGGTAATAATGGCCAAAAAGTTGGTAGCCGCCACAGATTCCCAGAAAAACAGCATTGGAGTGCATTGCCTCGTGCAGTGCTTCTTTTTGAAGTTGTAGCTCCCTTGAAACTTCCGACTGCTGTTTGTCTTGGCCACCGCCGATAAAATAAAAATCGTACTTTTGAGGGTCGATTTGGTCACCGATGTTTATTTCTGTTATTTCGATGTCTATGTTTCGCCATTCACAGCGGTTTTTTATTGTCAAAATATTGCCGAAATCGCCGTAAATATTAAGTAATTTCGGGTATAAATATGCCAATGAAATTTTTAGTCGATTGTTTTCCATCTTATCTCCAAAGTGATTATAACACGTAATTTATGAAGTAAATAGTAAATGGTGAATTGTAAATGGTTAATTGTAAATGGTGAGTGCGTATGGCGAGTTCGCCCCTGTCGGTTTACGTCATTGCGAGACATTGGTTGTCGACTGTGACATTAACAACCCACCGAAGCAATCTCCAGCGAGTCTTGGAGGAGATTGCTTCGGTGGGCTATTTTCGCAATTCACTCACCCCATGTCTCGCAATGACGTGGTGGCGTTTACCTTTATTCGTCAACAGCTCGCCGTTTGTTATACATATTCACCAATACCCATATAGACCAGATGGTCTATACGAATTTAAACCTACGGGTTGATGTCTTATTCCTTAAAAACAACTATGCTAAGCAAGTGAAGTTGAGTGTAAGTTCAAATTACGTTGAGATTAAATTTTATGGATAGGGGAGTAAAAAGAGTGATTAGAGAGTGTATTAGCGCAAAAGGCTTTAGGGCTATTATTTTATTAACACTTGTACTGGGTTTCTCACTGTTAGGGAATTCAAAAGCACTTGCTTCGGACAACGTTTTGCAGGCGATTCAAATCGATGGCGTTAAAGACAGTTACAAAATCGTCTTGAGGTCTGATGACTCGGCTGAATTGAGAAAAACTATCCAAGCTCCAAATAAAATGATTTTGGATTTAAAAGGGATAAGAGCTTCAAAATCGATTAACACAATTTATAACAATACCGCAAGCGTTGATAGCATAGTGGTTGAACCTACCGGTCCTGATTCGGTGAAAATTTTAATTCAGGCGGATAACGTAAATGCAGCTGATGTTCAGTTCGATACATTAAAAACCCCGCTAGGAGTTTTGGGTAAAACTGCAGAACAGCAGAATGCTGACAAGTTGGTTTTAAGTAAGCCAATGCAATCTTACACCCCAGTTTATGGTACCGAAATAGATGAAGAAGCAGACAATTCAGGTTTTTCTCTACCTTCTTTCTTGTCTGGAGAGTCCGGCAATCAAATTAAAAAAATACTTAAAAACGAAAAAATCAGCTGGATGGTTGCATTCGGACTGCTCGCAATAATTATAATAAGTGGAATAAAATCTATTAAAGGAAAAGACAGCGATATAAAAATCGGATTATCTCAAGGGTTCAAGGAAAGAGAACTCGACCTTTACAGAGGGATGGGCAACCAAATCGCCGGCTCTCCAATGAGCTTGAGACAAAATAACCAGCCTCAACCGCATCAATCTCAGCCACAAGCACCAAATTTTGCGGCGGGAGCTAATTACGGACTAAAAGCTTACCAGAACGGTACAAGAAACCCTTACGTTTCCTCTGAAGCCCCACGCCCAAGACCAGTTGCTGCTCCGAAACAGACTTTTCCGGCTCCTCAACCATTAAAAAACACTGTAGCTTCTGGCACACAGAACGCAGTAAATCCAGCGCAGTCACCTATCCAAAGACCAGTCGCGCCGGCAAACAGAACAACGAATATAGACAGCATGAAGTTTTTGGAATCTATGACTAAGATTTATGAAAAAAACGGCCGTACAGATTTGGCTCAAGGGCTTAAAACCAATATGCAAAAAGCCAAAATGAATGCGGTTTAACAAGGTTGAATAATAAACACTCCTGCGTCATCATGAATTTATTTCAGGATCTATACAGAAGACAGAGCAGGTAAGATCCTGAAACGAGTTCAGGATGACATAATGGCGATTGATTTTTGCTAAAGATGAAATACCAAAAAGTTAAAATAACAATACTCAACATATTAAAGGGACGTTATAAGGGTCCCATTTTTTTAATTATTTATTTAGTAATTCAGCCCTTCCTTGCTTATTTATCAGCTACGTTGGTTTTTTTCTTTGACCCTGGTTTTACTTCTGTTGAAGTTTCTTCAACCACAGGAGCTTCAGATTCTGTAGGTTCGGTTTTAGCTGCGTCTACTTTAGGAGCTTTGACATCCATATCTCTTTTTGCAAGTACGGCATTTGCGTTGGCAATTGTTTTGGTTATATCACGAATTGCTACCTCTATGTTCTCTTTGAATTTTGTTGCATCTTTGGATGCTTGTTCTGCTTTTTGTAATGAGGCTTTTGCCCCATCTAAGGTTGTTTCCAGTTCTACTTTATGAGCTTCAGCTTTATCAACTGCTCCTTGGGCGGCTTTTTCCGCTTTTTCTGCGTCGGTAACATTTTGTAGAGCTGCAGCTTTTTCTTCTGTGGTTGCAGTGCTAGGTAAATTTCCGTAAGCCATTTTTGCTGCGTGAACATCTTGCGCCGCTTGTGAAAGCGTACCTTTTTGAGTTTTTATATCGTCATCGGCCTTGTTGATGTCACCCAATGTAGCGGCTATAAACTTATTATCTTTATCCACTAGGCCCTGAGCTGTTGTTGTTTTAGACCCTGCTGTTTCTAGTTCTGTTTGTTTTGTGGCTAGGTCTGTATATGCTTTACCTACTTCAGATTGAAGTCCAGAAAAGTCGTGAGATTTTGCAGCGTCTGCCATTGCTGTTTTAAGTCCGGTAATAGTTGCGTTTGGAGCAGTGGCCTGTTGTTGTCCGCCTTGGTTTGCCGCTGTTGATTTTTTAGGGAGTATTGAAGCTACAAATCCGCTAAGCGCAATTCCCATTGAGGCAAGCACTCCTACAGTTGCAATAGTGTTCATTTTGTTTGTTGATTTTGTAAGGTTTAGTGAAGTGATTGAAGCCGCGGCCTTATTTTTAGCGGCCTGGAATACAGATTCGTTAAGCTCTTGTTGTTGCAATTTAGACAGTTTTCCAAGTCCAGAAGGCAGAACTGAGAGGGATGATGTTAAATTATATTGTTTTGGTATTTCAGTAGCCATAATGCAATTCCTTCTGATTAATAATGAACTTGTTATATACTAATAAAGTATTTTATATATACTCAATTTCACAAAAGCATGTCGTAGCATGGGCTTCAACCACTTTGAATTACTATAAGCATAAGGGTTTAAGCCATTTTTTACTTGTTACAAAACTTTACCAAAATATCTGATTTTTTAGTCTGCAAAACTATTTTGTTAAGAAATATTGCAGGAATCAAAGATTTGAGCAAAAATCCTTGCCAACAGTGCCATCCTTAACTTTTTTGATGGCGGGATGGCAATCCCGCCCTACCTTTTACCTAGCTTCAATCGCCCCCTGTGTCGTTGCGAGAAGTGAAACGACGAAGCAATCCAAGGTGCATTAGTCTAAGTATTTTGGATTGTTTCACCCTGAGGGTTCGCAATGACGCAAAATAAGAAAAATCCGTTTACTATTCACCCCCCACTCTCAATATTACTTCCTTGCCAAAAAACCGATTTTAGTGTATTTTATAGTGATAATAAGGCTTAAAAAATATGGACGAAAAAATTGGACCTGATTTAGACTTAATCGCGGTTGAATGTGGACTCTTAGAGAGCATTGAATCGGAACTTATGATTAAAAATATCGAAAATCTTGAGGGTAAATACTGTGACGCCAATTTGATTTCTATTTATAACCATTTTTTAACTGTTACCAAAGACCCCGATGTCTTGATGTTTTTAGTCAGATGCGTCGACAAGTATAGGGATAAATCTTCGCTTAGCATTATTTTGGATTTGTTGTTGAATTTTGACAACTCTGTAAACCTCCGTGTAATGTGCGCAAAAGCAGTCGCAAATCTCAAAGATACTAGTGCCGTCACCCCTTTATTGTACTGCTTGAACAACAAGCACGAGCATTACAAGGTAAGACTCGCCTGCGCGGATTCTCTGGGTAGAATAGGCGACAGATATGCTGTGGCACCTTTGATTAACGTCGTCCAAGACGAGGACGAGAAATCTGTGTATGTGCGGGAATCAGCTGCGGTAGCTTTGGGTATGCTGGGCGACTACAGGGCGATAGACCCTTTGGTTTCCATCCTTGAAGGAAAAAAAGGGTTTTTAGACAAATTTACGTTTCTAAAAGAGAGGGTAATTGAAGCCCTCGGCAAAATGAAGACAAGCAATTCGCGGGTATTCAAGGCTCTTGAACATGCGCTCTCAGACGAATCTTCGTGTATAAGAATCAACGCCATTGAAGCGCTTATGGATTCCGAAGACGAGAGAGCCTACGGGCTTATAAAAGAAATGTTGACTGATTTGGACCAAGAGGTCAAGAAAAATGCCTTAATCGCCTTGTATAATATGGTCGGTCGGGATATTTTAAACGAAGTTATTGAAAGCGACGAATACTGTGATTTTGTCAAAATGACGGCGGTGAGCCTTATAGACGAATACGAGGATGAAAGTGAATTGGAAGATGAAGATAAAAATGACTAAGGGGATAATTTTGTTATCGGGCGGATTAGATTCGTTGGTGAGTCTGGCTTTGGCTAAAGAAGAATTTAACATCGAGCTTGCCTTAACTTTCGATTACGGTCAAAAATCGGTCAAGCAGGAAATTTTCGCCTCAAAAAATATTTGCGACCACTACAAAATCCAGCACAAAGTTATCGAGCTGCCTTGGTTGAAGGAAATTACCCAAACATCGCTGGTGAGCGAAACTGAAATTCCGGCGGTAGTTTTTGAGGATTTGAATTCATCGAAATTTGTCGAAAACAGTGCAAAATCAGTCTGGGTTCCAAACAGAAACGGCCTGTTCTTGAACATCGCTGGTTGTTTTGCCGATTCGTACGGTTACGATTATGTGGTATTCGGAGCTAACAAAGAGGAAGGACAAACCTTCCCTGACAACACGCAGGGTTTTATCGACAGCGTGACAAAGGAGTTTGAATACTCAACCCAGAACCGCCCCAAAGTTGTCGCCCCCTTGATTAATTTAGTCAAGAATGATATAGTAAAAAGTGCGATAGAACACTCCGTTCCCTTAGAATTGACTAGGAGTTGTTACTCTAATAGAGAGAAAAATTGTGGAGTTTGCGAGTCTTGTGTGAGGTTAAAATCTGCACTTGAGAATAACAATTGTCACAACCTAATAAAGGTATTATTTTAATTATGAAAACAAAATTTATAGAAGAAGAGATTAAATACACCGGTGAAGAGCTTGCGCCGCATTGGATTTACAAAAACTTTCACCTTCAAGGCGATGCTATTGTTGCGTTTTGTGGTGAATGCGAAGTCAAATTGACGGAAATGGTCGATATAGAAGATGTTATCAACAACGAGCCCATTTATTCAAAAAACATGCTGAGCTTGATTGTTGAGCATTTTAATATCGGTCTAATCGAAGGGGTCACTAGGCAGAGGCTTTTAATCTGCATCATAAAAGAGGTTTTGGAATCGAAGTTGGGCTGGAATATTAGGGTTTTAAGAAGTGGAGATGATTTATTTATCGATAAAAAAAAGCTGTCTGTTTCAATTGCAACAAAATCATTGACCTCTGTTTTAATCCATATCGGACTTAACATAGATGCAACAGGAGCACCGGTTTCGGCCATCGGATTAAGCCGCGATTTACACATTTTTGACACGAAAGAATTTGCTCAAGAAATTATGGTAAGATATTCTGAGGAAATTGATGATATAATTTTAGCGAGTACAAAAGTCATCGGGCGATAAATTATGTTCTCAAATTTTAAGGAGAAAAAATGAAGACACCGGATTATATGAGTTATAGCAGATATAAAAAAAAGAAAAACACCACTTCAAAAAAGAGTGTTTTGATATTTGTAACGACCTTTTTTGCTACTTTGCTTATTTTTACGGTAATAGTTGGCAGCCTTTCTCCCAATGTTGACGTTACTATAGGCGAAGACACAAGCATGGAAGCTAAAGAATCAGGCCTTGGCGTAAAAAGATTTATTGACGACAGATTAAAAATGATACAAATGGAAGACAATGGCGCCGGAGTATCTTCACATACTATCGAAGACAAAAAAACGGCTGGTTATCAAGATGAAAGCTTTGACAGTTTTTCAAGAGAACTGGATGAAAAAGTTGAGCTGCCAAGTCAAGACGCCTCTGAGCCTGAAGTTATAGAACAAAAAGTTTCAATGAAAGCCAAAACGCCTCCAAGACCTAATAAAAACGATGATTTATCAACCCCATTTCAGAGCCCGACAATGACCAAGGTATTTGTTGGTTACTATAACACGGTTGACCAAGCAAAGGTTGCTATGGGGATTTTATTAGATTCAGGGCTTAACGTCACCCCTTTTGTAAAAGATTTGGGCGGAGCTTACACCTTGCAAGTCGGGTCATACTCAAACAAGGCCAAAGCAGACTCTTTGACTTCCGAGTTGTTGAGAAACAATTTTCCGGCCAGAGTGATTCAAGAATAAATCTAAATTAACGACAAAAATTTATCTTTGCCTTTGTTCGACTGCAAGTTGGCAATCTTTGCAACTCTTTCTTTTACAAAAGATGCGTGGTGAGAATTCGGTTTACAGGTTAAAAATTTCTTATAGTATCTCACTGCATCAGCGTTTTTGTTCATTTTGTCGAAACAAATACCGATTCCCAAATACGCTCTGTGGTAATCAGGGTTGAGTTTTAGTACTTTATTGAAAATAACACAAGCGTCGTGGTAATTCCCCATGCTGATTAACAGCGCCGATTTGTGATTGTATGCTCTTAGGTAACCAGGGGAGGTTTCGATTATCTTTTGATAAATCATCAACGCCATGTCGGTTTCTTCCATAAGCTCATGGGCAATGGCCAACTGGATTTGGGCATTCAGATTTCTCGGATTTAATTTCAGAGATTTTACCAAATTTTTCATCGCCAAACATATTTGTCCAGAGAGAAGGTAGCAAATTCCGAGTTCGTAATAGATGTTAAAATCCATCTCGCGGATTTTCTTGGCTTTCTCAAGGGTGGAAATCGCTTTTTCAAAGTTGTTTACGTGTTTATAGCAAACCCCAAGTCCGAAGTAGGAATCGGCGTTTTCTCTGTCGATTAAGATTGAGTTCAAATATTTAGAGATGGCGTCTTGGTGTAAATTAGCCAATCTGAGTGCATCGCCTTTTACGCAGAGTTTGTAAGCCACGCTAGGTGGGTCAAAATCCGGCTTAGTACAAAAATCTGAAATATTTTTATTTTTTTGGTTAACTATGATTGCCACTGCAACTATCCCTCTTTTCCAACTTCTATACTTATATCTTAGCCATTTTTTCTCTTTTGGATAACGACCATAAGGTTTAACTTTGCCTAGGCCATTGGATTAAGATTTTTCAACCCCAGTGGTTGCAGTCTTGGACATGTAGCCAAATCTATGATATATATTTGGTATGAAGAAGATTTTTTTAATTATTTTGACGGTTTTTTTAGCCTCTATATCTGCATCTATGAACGCCTTCGCTTACGACGAAGTCAGTCTTGGCAAGATGGAAAAGGAACGAATCGAACTTGCGCCTGCCCCAAAGGTGCTGAAAGGTTCTCTTTTGATAGGCGAAAATCAGGCATTAGAAGAATTAATAAAGTTGCAAAAACAAAAGGATATGGAAGATATTGAAAGCCTCTGGAAGGGTACGGTGGCAAACAACAAGGTAATCGAATTTGCACTAAAAAAGCTTTCAACTCCGGAAAGCCAGAGAAGAATCCACTCTTCATTGATGGCAAAAACTCTTTCCGCTGTAATAAGCGGAGGCTCGTTTGCCCCTTCTTTTATGGGTGCCGATCCGCTTGTAAGAACTTCAGCTTTTGCTGCGGGGAGAATTGCCCAGACATTATTAAACAAAAAAAATATCCCTCAGGAATTTCCTCTTACCGACACTGAACTCATAGAGTTGGCGGGTCTGGTGGAAAATTTGCAGGACAAAATTATCAACGCTTATTACAATTACAAAAGCTGTATTTCTCAGGTGAAGGATTCTCGCTCAAGGTTAATTTTGTACAATAAAAATTACTCAAAAGCTCTCGATAGCGGTGACGTTCTTGACGTTGCAATTTCTTCTTCGCTCTATGAGAATATGGTTTTGCAAGAGTATTATTATAAGCAGAGCGCAAAAAAATATCATCTCGAATTACAGCGTCTGGCTGGAAAAAAAGTAGTTGCCAATTTGAATTTGTACCAGTATAATTTTAATTCGACCCTTTTTAAGATAAACCAAAAACAGTTTCAAAAAAAAGGCGGTAAAGTATGAATATGAAAACGCCGCAAGTCAAAAAAAAATTAAATGACGTCGCCCTGAATTTATTTCAGGGTCGCAATGGCACTCGCTCTTGCGATGCTGAAACGAGTTCAGCAAGACGTTTTTGCATGTTGAGCAGGGTTCTGAATACTAAAACTCTAAATCTTATTTTAGCCTCGTTATTGATGCAAAGTTGCCTTCAAGCTCAAGTTTTAGCAATGAGTTACGAAGATTTGAACTCGCTCAAGCCACCGGCTTACAGGGTAGGTACTTCCGACGACGTTGAGCAAAAGGCTAATTTGATTAAACCAGTGGCTACTGATTCAGTTAGGGTTATGGATTCTTCAGTTGATATTGCAAGCTTAACTTACGCGGATTTGAGCATCAAGAAAATTTCCGCCCAAATCGCTCAAGAACTTGATATGGATTACGACGAGATGTTGGGTGATTTATCGATGTTGTGGCAGGGTGCTGCAACACGAAGTGACATTATTAAATTTGCACTCTACAAACTTTCCAATCCAGAAGCTGATAAGCCCGATGAAAAATCTGTTAAAAAAGTACTTCAAACAATCGCAAATATGTCGACTCTGGTTGGTGCAGGGGTAGGAAGCCCTATTCTTTCCGGCGGTTCTTTTGTCGGGGGTAACATTCTTGGAATTATGTCTCAGGATGACAAAGAGATTAACTACAGATTTACAAAAGTAAATGACGCGGATATGATTATTCTGGTGAGAAAAGTCGACGAGCTTCAGCAAGAGGTCGTTAATGTTTACTATGACTACTCAACTTCCAGAAAAATGTTTGAGATGACTTCCAATATGGTCAAGCAGCGTTATAAAAACTACCAACATGCACAAAATTCCTCAAGAGAAATTATACTAATATCGGACGCCTATTACAGAGAATCTTTGGATATGCAGATGAAAGCACGTTCCGAATTCTATTCAAAACGTGCTTCTATGGAGCAGTTAGTTGGAAATGACGTGTTTGTTCAATTTGAAGAGATTGTTAATTTAAGAGAGAGCAACGAACAATAGGTTTAATAGTTTTACTAGTTGGTTATTTCGCTTTTCCCCTGTTACTTTTCACTTTTTTCGACGATACTTAGTTTGCAATAATTTGTTTGATATAATCAAGCAAACTCATTTTTATGAGCGTTTGAACTTTGAAATTAACGTCTTCGCCTTCTAATAAATCGTCGGCAAGGAAGTCTTTTACAGGTTCATCATCCCAAGTTGTTATCAACAAAAGGTCGAAATCCATTTCCAAAAGGTCATAAGGCCCGACTTTTTTATAACCGAAATAATCACCCTCTTGGTCGTCTTGAAACTTCATGTCAGCAACCGCAACGACATTTAGCTTTGAAAAATCGTAATCTCTCAATAAGTCGCTTGCAAAAAATCCGGCTCCGTAAAGAACGACTTTTTTGTCTTGGTATTTTTTAGCGATTTTATCGATGGCTTTTTGAGCTTTTTTCTTTTCTAAGTAATCTTTAAAATTTGTTTTCATTGATTGTTCTCCTCTTTATTCTTCTCTAATTTTTCCAGTAAATCGTTTGCCTCTTTAAATTCGGGAAAGATGTTTATAGCTCTTTCCAACTGTGCCTTTGCCCCTACGTAATCTGACTGCTTTTCGTAGCATCTGGCACTGTTTAATAGTAAATTTGTGTTCATCGGAGATTTCTCCAACAAATTCAAGAAAATGTTGTTGGCTTTTTCAAACTCTTCCATCGCGAAAAAATTCAAGGCAAGTAGGTTTTTAACTTCAATCGTTTGGTTTTTTTCAAAAGACTTTATAAGAAAAAGTTGGGCTGTTTCGTAGTTTTTTAATAGGTAGCTTATTTTTCCCGCGCAGTAGAGGGCAAAATCGTCCTCTGGCACTATTTTTAAAGCCAATGTAATAGTTTCAAAAGCATTATTCAGCTCGTTTAGCTCAATCGAATTCAGCGCGCTGAAAATCAAAATATTTGGGCTATGAGGGGATTTTTCAAACGCCTTTTCGTACATTTTTTTTGCTTCCTGGAAATTTGAAGTAGCGTGAAGAAAATTTGCGTACTCGAAAATTATCTCAGCGTCCTCGGGCAAAAGTTTGTAGGCTTGTTCGAATTCATCCTTGGAATAGTCGAAAAGTCTTTTGGTTAGATAAATAACCCCTAAATCTTTGTGGGCACGCGCGAAGGTCGGGTTAAGTTCGACCACTTTTTTCAAAATTGTTTCTGCCGTGTCTGTGTCGTTTGTTTTCACGCAAATCAAGGCGTACTCGTAATAAACCTCCGCCGAGACTGTCCCAGTTGTGATTATTCTTTGATAAATTTCTTTGGCATTTAATGGTTGGTTTATTTTTAGGTATATGTCGGCCAATTTTTGAGCCATAGTTGATGATTTAGGGTTGAGAAGAACAAGCTGGTCCAAAATACCTATTGCAAAAGTGTATTCTCCAATCTTCTCGTAACAGCAGGCCAAGTTGTACTGGAAGTTGTGTTTTTCAGGGTGCTGTGACGCCAGAAATTTGTAGTTCTTGATAGCTGCGTCGTACTGCTCTGATTTGAATTCGGAAAGTGCCAGAGAAACTAAGTAGTGCTCCTGCTTTTCGAGATTGTAAGCTTTTTCAAAGTATTCGCATGCCTCCAGGTGCTTGTTTTTGATTTGCAAAATGGATGCGATGTTGTAAAAAGTGATGGAATTTTCAGGGTCTAATTCGCTTGCTATAACGTAATGCTTGTAAGCTTTTTCGTAATCCCCTGTCGTCAAATAGGCGGTACCAATGTTGTTGTGTAATTGGGCATGCTCAGGATTAAGCTCGATGGCTTTTTCAAAGAACGGAATACATTCCTTGAACCCCTTTTTTGCCAAATGTGCTGTCCCTATCATGTAATAAACCGAATAGTCGTCTTGGGTAATGGTAAGTGCTTTTTGCCCAAGTTCGATTGCTTTATTTTCTTCCTTGGTTTTTATATAGACTATACAAAGGGATTTGTAGGCCTCAATGTAATTTTCCCGAAGTTTAATGACTTCAAGGTAGGCCGATTTTGCGTGAAGAAAATCGTTTAAGTTGTCGTAACAGCTGGCCAAATAAAACCAACTGGATGCGTCGTCGCTTTTGTACTTAACCACAGTCTCAAAATTCGTTTTGCCCTGGTTAAAATGCCCCAGATTAACGTTACATAAGCCCAAAAGCTTCAGTGATTCAATGTTCTTCTCGTCAGCCTTGACCAACTGCTCCAAATTGATTTTAGCCTGTTCGAAATCTTTTTGCGCAATAAGTTCGTTTATTTGGTCTAAATTCATCGTGTCCATAAATATAATTATAAAATAAAAAAAAATTGTTTACAAATAATTGAGTGAGCCGCGAGTGCTATATTAAATTTCATTACAAATCTAAAACAAAGTAACAAATATTGTTTTTAGGGGGTTTATTCTATACAGCAACTATTCTAAAGGTGTTTAATGAACAAAATAAAAAATTCATCCAGTATTTATTTCACAAGTCTCAAACCCCAAAAAAGATTGGGGGAACAAGTTTTGCGTGAATTTGAAGCTGAAATGGGTCATCTAAAATCCTCGTCTAATTTGTTATTGCGGCTTAAAAAAAATAAATCAAGACTAAGCAAACCTCTGATAAAAAATTTGCAAGAAAAAGCAATAAAGTTACACCGAGACATTTATGATTCTTCCGCGTGTGCTAGTATTAACAAAGGCAATTTTGAAACATTTCAAGAGTTCAAAGAAGTTCTTACTGAGAATATAAAGCAAAAAGGCAACAAGGCAAACTGCTGGGAAAATGCGATAATTGTATTCACAAATTTATTAAAAAAAGGTGAAAAACCTCGTCTTTTTCAAGTTATAGTAAATTCAGCGGCTAAGGAAACTGCTAACCATTACTCAGTCGTGGTTGGGTTAAAAAACGGTGCTAAAATCGCGGATCCTAAAACATGGGGGTCGAAAGCATTAGTTATAGACTCTTGGGCGAAAAGTGTAAAACCTGCACATATAGCTTTAGTTGACATAGAGACAGTATTATTAGCCGGCCAAAAATCTAGCGAGGTCAAATATTATCCAGTTTATACCAGTTTTATTGCCCAGAAGCAGTTAAAGCAGTAAATAGACTTTTGTCGTTAGTTCACTCTTTGCCAACTGCTCAAAAGCACCAATCTCCAAGCTTCTAATCATCTAGGCTTCTATTGCACCCTCTTGCATTAAAGCTTGGTTGTGGTACAATAAGGGTTATGGAGATTAGAGGGGGTATGAATTTTGAGTCAGCAAAATATGTTTCAAGAAGGTAAAATTGTTCCGATTGGAATAAGAGAAGAAATGAAACGTTCTTATATAGATTATGCGATGAGTGTTATCGTGGGGCGTGCACTACCGGATGTTAGGGATGGCTTGAAACCTGTTCACAGAAGGATTATCTTTGCTATGAACGAGCTTGGAATGACCTCTGACAAGCCATTTAAAAAATCTGCTCGTATCGTTGGGGAAGTTTTAGGTAAGTACCACCCGCACGGTGATACGGCTGTTTACGAATCTTTGGTTCGTATGGCACAAACTTTTGCTACCAGATATTTAACAATCGACGGGCATGGAAACTTCGGTTCAGTTGATGGAGATTCAGCAGCTGCAATGCGTTATACCGAGGCGAGAATGCACAAAATTACCTCGTCTATGGTTGCCGACATTGATTGCGAAACTGTCGACTTTGTTCCAAACTTTGACTCCTCTTTAGAAGAGCCTTCAGTTTTACCTGTAAGGCTGCCGATGCTTTTATTGAACGGTGTTACCGGAATTGCCGTTGGTATGGCAACAAACATTCCTCCACACAACCTTCGTGAAATCGTGGACGGAACCATCGCGCTTATTGATAATCCAGACCTTGGTGTAGCCGGACTTATGGAACACATCAAAGGGCCGGATTTCCCGACTGCTGCTACTATTATCGGCTTGAGCGATATAAAACAAGCTTATGAAACAGGACGCGGTTCTGTAAAAATGTCAGCGGTTTCCACTTTTGAAGAATTGCCGGGTGGAAATGGACGTATGAGCAGAACAGCTATAATTATCCATGAGCTTCCTTATCAGGTTAACAAAGCGATGCTAATCGAAAAAATAGCAGACCTCGTTAAAGAACAGAGACTGGTTGGAATTTCCGACTTGCGTGACGAATCAGACAGAGACGGAATGCGTGTGGTTATTGAACTTAAACGTGATGCGAAGCCGGACGTAGTTAAAAACAACTTGTATAAATTCACGTCACTTGCAACTTCTTTCGGGGTAAACATGCTTGCACTTGTGGGAAAACAGCCTCGTTTGATGAATTTATACGAAGTGTTGAGCGAATTCGTTGAGCACAGGGTTGAAATAGTCACAAGAAGAACAATTTTCTTCTTGAAAAAAGCTAAAATGCGCGCACACATCTTATCGGGATTGTTGATTGCGCTTGGGTCGCTTGACGAAGTCATCGCGCTCATCAAAAAATCAAAAACAACTGAAGAAGCTCGTCTTGGACTTATGTCGAGATTTGGTCTTGACACTGACCAGGCAAACGCTATTTTGGAAATGCAATTAAGACGTTTGACAGGTCTTGAGCAAGACAAGCTTAAAGCTGAATACGATGAATTGTTGAAAAAAATCAGCGAATTTGAATCAATTTTGGCTGACAGACAAAAGGTTTTGACTATCATCAAAGATGAATTGACTGAAGACAGAGAAAAATACGGCGACGAAAGAAGAACTCAAATCCTTCCTGAACAGGGAGATATGAGTATCGAAGATTTGACTCCAAACACTCCGATGGCTGTATTTATTACAAACCAAGGGTATTTAAAACGTATTTCTTTAGACACTTTTGAGCGTCAACACAGAGCCACAAGAGGCAAGAGCGGAATTAAAACCAGAGAAGACGACGATATCCAACACTTCTTCACTGCTATGATGCACGACAAAGTCTTGTTCTTCAGTTCTAAAGGAACAGTTTACAGCTTGAACGTCTACGACTTCCCAGAAGGCCAAAGACAGGCAAAAGGCTTGCCGATTATAAACGTTCTCCCTATCGAACAGGATGAACAAATAACAGCGGTAGTTCCGGTCAGTAGTTTCACGGAAGAATTGAACTTGATAATGCTAACAACCGGTGGATACATCAAGAGAATTCAACTTGACAACTTCTCAAACATCCGCAGAAACGGTATTATTGCAATCGGACTTGAAGACGGCGACAAATTGACTTGGGTCAAATTAGCCAACACCAAAGACGAAATCATTATAGGAACAAGCACCGGTATGGCAATCAGATTCCCAGTGGCGGATTTGAGACCTTTAGGCAGAAGTGCAAGAGGCGTAACTGCAATGAAGCTGCGCCAAGGCGACTCAATCATCGGCTGTGATATTGTTCCAAGAGATTACGACGCAGACTTGTTGGTGGTAACCTCAGACGGTTTCGGTAAACGTTCTAAATTGTCAGAATTCAGAGCTCAAAACCGTGGCGGAATTGGCTTAATCGCTACCAAATTCAAATCTAAAACTTCAAGGCTGGTCGCATTGACTATAGTTGAAGAAAAAGACGAGATTATGATGGTAACGGCAAACGGTATAGTCACAAGAATAAAAGCCGGAGACATTTCAAGACAGGGACGTCCTGCAACCGGAGTCAGAGCTCAAAACCTAGTTGGAAGCGACCAGGTTATGTCAGTAAACAAAATAGTTGATCCTGATGAAGAAGTTGCCTTGGACATCAAAATGTTGGCAGATGGCGAGGGCGAACCTCAAGCTCCACAAATTATAGCAGAGCAAACAAAATTGGTCGATTTAGACTAATACAATTAAACATACCAAAAGGGCAGTTTTTCCAAATCCAAAAATTTGTTAAACGGCCCTTTTTTCTGCGATAAATTTAAATTATATTTTGGGGATTAAGTTTCTTTCCAAATCGGTTACTTGACAGGCCAAATCTTCGAGTGTTCCGTTGTTGAAGATGATGTAGCCGACGATAGGTTTTTTTTTATCCTGGCTCATTTGCAATCCCAACCTGTTTCTTGCCATTTCCTCGTTTAAATTGTTTCTGGCTATGAGTCTTTTTATCCTAATCTCGTCATCGGCGTAGATTAAGACTGTTTTATCAAAGAGGGGCTCAAAATTTGCCTCAAAAAGCAACGGCACCGAGACGAATACGATTTTTTCGCTCTTTTCGTGTAAGTTGAAGTGCTTATTTATTTCTTCTCTAATTAACGGATGAAGGATTGATTCGAGTATTTTTCTGTATTCTTCGTTGACGAAGATAATTTTACCCAATTTTGCACGTGATATTTCCCCGTTTTCAAGGATATCTAAATCAGAAAAGGTTGCAATTATGGCTTGTTTTGCTTGATCGTCTTTTAGCAAATTATGCGAAATGTCGTCAGTATCGAGCACTTTGTAGCCTTTATCTTTTAAGAGCCCTTCTACTGTGCTTTTTCCTGCGGCAATGTTTCCGGTAATGGCTACTTTTAACATAAAACCTACTTTACTTATTTATTTTTAATTTTATTTACAAACTGCTTTAAATCTTTGATTTGCTGGGGTTTTATCGGTTTATATTGACCTTTTTTTAATCCTTCAAGAGTTATGAGGGCATGCTGAACCCTTTTTAGCGAGGAAACTTCAAACCCGATTGCTTCAAACATTTTTCTGATTTGACGGTTCAAACCTTGATGGAGAGTTATTTGCATGATGGTTCTCTTGTTTGTGCTTTCCATAATCATTGTGTTTGCGTAAGCTATTTTGCCCGGTTCGATTTCAATCCCCTGTGCCAATTTTTCTAATTGGTGAAGGTGAATTTGGGCTTCTACGCTGACTATGTAGATTTTTGGAACTTTTATTGAAGGGTGGGTTAATTCGTTTATCAACTCACCGTCGTTTGTTAAAATTATAAGCCCGCTTGAGTCTTTGTCCAATCGCCCGACTGGTTTTAGGCTGTGCAGTTCAGGTGGGAGCAAGTCATAAATTATTTTTCTTCCGCTTTCGTCATCGGCTGTTGTGATAAACCCGGCTGGTTTGAAAAATCTGTAGTATTCCAATTTTGTGGGTCTAATCATAGTTTTTTCAACAAAAACCTTGTCTTTTTCCCCTACCATATGTCCCATTTCAATGACTTTTTTACCGTTTACTGAAACAACCCCACTGAGGATTAATTCGTCTGCTTTTCTTCTTGAGCAAATCCCTGAAGAGGCTATGTATTTGTTTAGTCTTGTTTGTTTTTTCATAATTTATTTAGCCGCTTCCATTTTTTCTTCTTTTATACTATCAGTAGCCGCCTTTGCTTTTGCAAAAGTATCCAATAAAATCTGAGGCATTTTTCGGTATAACTTTCCGCCATTGTCTATCGCTACAACTTCAACTATGGCTTCGACAAAGACTTTTTGGGTTTGCTTATTTATGATTTTTTGTTCAAAAGTAACCGCCAGAGGGGTATATTTTTGGATAGAAGTTTCTATAATCATTTCGTCGTTTAATTTTGCAGATGATTTATAACGCACATTTATATTTACGACGGGCAATGCAATATTTTGGGATTGAAGCTCAATTAAATTATGGCCCAATTTTTCGCAGAGTTCGACCCTGCCCATTTCCAGCCATCTTAGATACGAGCCGTGCCAGACAACGCCGTAGGCATCGGTATCGGAATAATATACTTTTTGTTCAAATTCGTGTTTCATAAACCCATTTTAACATAAAGAGACTGCCTTACAAGAGGTTTAAGTATTAGTTTTATAAAAAATGAGCCCAAAAATTTAATTTATGATATTATAATTTAAAAAAAAGAGTGTAGTAGTAAACAAAGGAGAAAAATCATGGCTAAATATGTATGCACGGTCTGCCAATGGGTATATGACGAGGAAAAAGAAGGAACAAAATTTGAAGCTTTGTCAGAAGACTGGGTTTGCCCAATCTGTGGAGTAGAAAAGGATATGTTTGAAGTAGTAGCTTAATTACAAGTGAATTCAAAGAAAAAGATGGGAATGACAAATTCCTGTCTTTTTTTGAATTTACTTTTTCGTCATTGCGAGGCATTTTACAATGGCTTTGACCTAAGTAATCCACCGAAGCAATCTCCTCGAGTCCCATCTTTTTGTCGTTGGGCTGGAAAGCCCGACCTACTGTTTCGAATCATTAAAGGTAAATTTTTATTAAGCGACTAACAAAAAATACCTTTTAGGTGTTTTATGAGAGTAGAATAATAAAAAAAGGAGCGTTCAATGGCAATAACTTTCAACCCTCAAATAAAAATGGCATCAAGCGTATCATTTAAACAGAATAATGACATTAAGGCTGAGACGCCTCCTGCTACTACTCCTCCAGCTCTGGCTGAAGATGTTGTTCAAAAACAAACAGAGATTCCAAAGAAAAACGGTTTGGCTGATTTTTCATCAAAAATAGCTTACGCCTGGATTAATGCAACCGAAATGACAAAAGGTGTTGTATCTGGAATTTTTGCCGGAGCTGCTGCTGGAACAGCTGTTGCTGGTACAGATTGGCTTGTTTCCGGGCTTAAAGAAACCTTTAACCCACGTGAAAGCGCCGTCCTTACCTCTTGGCTTGAAAGATTTAAAACTATGTTTAAGCATCCGACAAAAGTACTGGGAGTGGTTGGTAAAATCGTGGCACCGATAGTAGCAGTAGCCTTTTTTGCCGGTAATATTATATCTGCAAGGCTAAATGCAAACAAAAAAACAGCAAACGTCGATCACCAATTATATACAAACCACAGGGCAGACCAGAAATAAAACAAATGCTACAAAAAAGGATTTAAAAATGATATCTGAAAGAATACTATACAAAGAAAAACAAAGACAAATAGCAAATTATAACGCTGAATACGTTGTGACAAAAACTCTTAAAAATGACCGCCTAAATTTTGTTCCACATTCGCTTAACGCTGGTTTTAGCTCAGACCCGCCTCGATTTATGACAGCTCTGGATGAAAGAGTTGAAAAATTAACAACCCACAGACAAACAAAGTTTTTTAAAAGCCTTGCAAAAATTCTCAAAAAGCAAGATTCAAAATTTTTTACAGACCTAAATAAAAAAACTGAATATCTAACACTTAATGGAGAAGCGTTCAAAAACAGACTAAATAGCTTCAATTATCGTGCAAAAAGACTCATGGTTCTTGCAACGCAAAACGGCGTAGATTTAAAAAGGTTTATTGTAAAATAAAAGTACAAAGATAATTTAATGAGTGCAAAATCGTACCATTGATTTTATACAGTTTGATTTTGGCGACCATGACCGAGTTAGCTATTGTTTTGGTATTGTGTAGTAGTCTTATTTTGTTATATAATATCCTAAGCTAATAGCAATTAATAATTTTAACTCTGAACACTGCTGGAGAAATTAATGAACGATTCTTATCAGGAAAAATATGGTAACTTTACTGAAACGCCTAAATTGAGCTTTTGGGATACTTATAAAAACATTTCTCGTGAATCTCCGTTTATGCAATTGGGGTTTTTAATTGGAGTTAGTTGCTTATTAATTGCCGGCATTAATGAGCTTTGTTTCCAGCTTATGTATATGCATGCGTCCGTTGATTCATATACACAACAGCCTATAAATATTTATCAAGAGCCAATACAAATACTGCCTTCATCGAAAAAACCATTTGCTTTTTATACTAAAAACAAAATGGAATGTATGATGACTCCAATGGCTGATTACAGTATTTCTGCATTAGTTGTTGCCAAGAATACTAATGTTTGGCTCAGGGGATTGATGAATTCTAATTTTGACAACATTGCACTTATCGATTTTGGCTTCCTTTGTGGGGAAGTTGCAAGTCCTGAAATTTCAAAACATTTTCGCTTTAGGTCAAAAAAGAGGCTTGATAATGCAAGGGAACTGCGACCAATGCCCACTTGGGGAAGTTCTTGGAGTGGTGTTAGTGACTATTTAGTGTCTAAAAATCTCTCATTGGATTATTTTTTTACGCATATGTCTCATGTCCACGTAGTTCCCGCAAATGACAATGTAATGTCTGCAGTTATGCAATTAAAAAAAGGTGATTCAGTTAAATTGGATGGATATTTGGTAGATATGAATTTCGACGGCACCTCTACAAGAACAAGTTTATCCAGATCTGACACAAACCCGACGTCAAGAGGTAATGGTGCTTGTGAAGTAATGTATGTTTATAGGGTGCAAATTAAAAACAAGATTTATGAATAATTAGTTGAGTCAATAGTGTAGCCTTTTTACTTTAGGTCAAAAAAAACGACGTTATATTTTTATGGTATAATTTATTTTGGAAACAAGGGGCGTTAGCACAGTTGGTAGCGCGCAACGCTGGCAGCGTTGAGGTCAGGGGTTCGAATCCCCTACGCTCCATTTTTTGACAAGATAACCCTTTGACTAATATGTCGAAGGGTTTTTTGTACTCATAGCTTCCCTTCCCTTCCCTTCCCTTCTTACTCTGGTCAGCTCCACTTGCTTATTGAACTTGCATTTTGCAAAAATGTTACAAATTGTTGCAAATTATTACGAAAACGGAAAATATGTCCATTTTATTCCCCTCTGATTAGTTTAATATAGTATAAGTTGTTAGCAGGTTGGAATTTATTACTAACAAGCTTAGGAGTATTATGGAAAATTTTAGTCTTCCTTGTTTAGAGAAAAATGGTAAACCACTTACAAGCCGCGAATTTCAGGTATTGGAGCTTATTGTACGAGGAAAAAGCAATACAGAAATTGCTAAGGAACTTAGCGTGAGCGTGCATACGGCAAAGGCTCATGTGTGTTCGATACTGCAAAAAATGTCCGTCGACGATAGAGTTCAGGCCGCTGTAAAGGCTGTTCGAGCAGGCTTACTTTAAGAACTCTATGCACGGACCTAAATAGCTCTTGTTTTTGACGTGCATCAGTCTCAAAAACTATGCCTTAAAAATTTGAGACTGGAACATTTTCCGTTTATGGAACTAATAAGACTGAAAAATGCCCCCTTTTTAACAAGTCATTGCAATGGTCTCTCTATACTCATTGCAAAAATGCTTTATCTGTGGCAAAATTTTATTATAAATATGTTTATATTTCAGATAAATCAGAGGGTAAATGAATAAAATTACAGTTAAAATTAATGGCAACTACGTTGAACTAGAAAACGTTTCAAATATCTATGAAATGCTTAAAGCAAGAAACGTTACTGGTGAAATGTTCGTGGTGGAAAAGAATTTGGAAATTATTGCCAAAGATAAATACGACACAAAAGTAGAAGACAATGACACCATTGAAATAGTGGGGTTTTTCGGCGGGGGCTAAAAAAGTAAAAAGTAAAAAGTAAAAAGTAAAAAGTAAAAAGTAAAAAGTAAAAAGTAAAAAGTAAAAAGTAAAAAGTAAAAAGTAAAAAGTAAAAAGTAAAAAGTCAGACAAAAAAGGTGAGAGAAAAACAATCTCATGTTGAGGGGCAAAGAATGAAAATATTAGTTGGAATGTCAGGTGGCGTGGATTCATCAGTAGCGGCACTTATATTGAAAGAACAGGGGCACGAGGTAATCGGTGCAATCATGTCAATTTGGAGCGAAGACAAGCACAAAAGGCTAGCGCCGTCAGTCGGAAACAGCTGCAAAGACGCATGTTACGGGCCTAACGAAAAAGAAGACATGGAAGAAGCGAGAAAAATCGCCGACCAAATAGGCATCCCCTTCCACGTTTTCGATTGTTCAAAAGAATACGAGCAGATTGTCTTGGACAACTTCAAGACCGAATACCTATCGGGAAGAACTCCAAACCCTTGCATCAGATGCAACAGCTTAATCAAGTTTGATGTTTTACCGTTTTTAGCTAAAAAATCAGGCTTGGAATTTGACAAATTCGCCACCGGTCATTACGCCAGAGTGGAATTTGACGAACAAAACAAAAGATATCTTTTAAAAACCGGAGTAAACCCTAAAAAGGACCAAAGCTACTTCTTGTACAAACTAAGACAAGACCAATTGGCAAATATTTTGATGCCTTTAGGTGGCCACGAAAAAGCCGAAATAAGAGAGCTTGCCAAAAACGGCGGACTAAAAGTTTACGACAAACCTGACAGCCAAGATTTTTACAGCGGGGATTACAACGAGCTTCTTGAAGTATCCGCGAAAGAGGGCAATATCGTCGACAGAGAGGGGAAAATTCTCGGAGTCCATCAAGGGATTTGGAATTACACCATCGGTCAAAGAAAAGGCCTAGGAATAGCCCATACCAGCCCATTATACGTAATTGAATTAAACAAAGACAAAAATGAAGTGATAGTCGGTGAAGTAGATGAAACTTTCAAAAAATTCCTGACCGCGGTCGACCTGAACTGGGTTTCGATAACTGGAATCGATAAAGAAATCAAGGCGAAAGCCAAAATACGCTCCGCTCAAATGGCGACTGAAGTAACATTGCGACCTGAAGGAGACAAAGTTTTTGTCGAATTTGTGGATATGCAACAGTCTTTGACGTTGGGTCAATCGGTGGTGTTTTACCAAGACGACATTTTGCTCGGCGGAGGAATAATCGATGAAGTCAGCTGATTCAAACCCACTTGACGAAGAAAAATTCTTACAACGCTACAACAGAAATATTCTAGTGGAACCAGTGGGTGAAGCCGGACAGCTCAAACTTTCCTCAGCAAAAGTGCTTATTTGTGGAGCGGGCGGACTGGGCTCTACAGTCATAGCAAACCTTGCAAGCGTTGGCATCGGAACTATTGGGATTGTCGACAACGATATTTTAGAATTGTCCAATTTGAATCGTCAGTACATCCACAAATTTGACAGTATCGGCAGACTAAAAGTCGAGAGCGCAAAAACTTGGATAAAAGAATTTAACCCGCTAATAAATGTAGCAACTTATCCAATTAGGCTCGATGAGGAAAATTATCACCAAATAGTAGATGGCCATGATTTCGTTATAGACTGTTTTGACAGTTACAAATCGAAATTTTTGTTGAACAAAATCGCGGTCAGTACTGGAAAAACCCTTATCCATGGTGGAGTGACCGAATTTTTCGGACAAGTTACAACCATAGTGCCCAAAAAGAGTGCTTGCCTGAATTGTCTTTTGCCAGAGACAGACCAATATTCAATCAAAGGGGTATTAAGTCCAGCTGTTACAACAATTGCATCCATTCAGTCAATGGAAGTGGTAAAATTAATTTTGAATATCGGCCAGACGCTTGAAAACAAACTTTTAAGTTATGACGGGTTGAGCATGCAGTTTAAAATTATTAATACTGCAAAAAATCCGAACTGCAAACTTTGCGGTCAAATCTAAAACCTGACAAAAAACGCTATTTTCATCAAAACAGCACAATTCAAATGAAAAATCCTTGAGTTTGGGCTGTTTTATCTACTTACATTAAGTAAATTAACATAATGACATGACTTGATTATGTGTACTATAATACATATATTATATAAAAATCTTTTTTACAAACTTTTCTCAAACATAGGGAGGGCTAAGTATGGAGAATATTGAATCTCACAACATAGATAACTCAAGGCCTATTACAGCTAGAGAATTTCAAGTTTTAGAACTCTTAATTACCGGTAAAAGTAACAATGAAATAGCCAAAGAATTATCGGTCAGCGTCCATACAATAAAGGCTCATGTTTGCTCTATTCTGGGCAAAATGTCGGTTGATGACAGGGTTCAAGCAGCAGTAAAAGCTATAAGAAGTGGCCTTATCAAATAAGAATTAAGCTATAATCAAAGGGAATGAGCCCAAACTATATTCTCATTGAAGAACTAGTGTTTGGGTAAATAGCCTTCACGGTTGCCTGTTTTTTATAATCATCTATCCCTATTCTGTTTTGCACATGAATACGTGGAAGGATTGGAGTATTTTGAGCTGGTAAAGTGGTAGGGTGCGCTGCTTTTTCAATAGAAATTTTCTGTGCTTTTGCACCTAAGTGGTTTCTTAAATAAGGTGTAACTATGTTACATGCAATTACAGAAGCAACGACATTGACTGCAACACAAACACCATTTTTGAATTGATTATATGGTTTTTTTATTCGAATAAGTTCAGGAGTGGCTGCAATTAGGTCGTCTATTTTTGTGCTGAATTTTCCGATTTCTGCATTTGGAATTTTCTTTTCTATATAGTCTTTTATTGGCTTGTAGGACAATTTTCCAGTTGAAACGAGTTTTGAAGCCACCTTGTTGCATGTATTTGTGAACAAATAAAACGCAGCGATGTTAATTCCTGCATCGGCGATTTCTTGAGGGATAAGAAATTTCTTTTGATTTTTAGGAATTTTATCATTAATTAATATCGCTCCAACTTGTGCAAAAGCAGAAAATACCCAAAACAAAGTCCCAGTAATGACAAGCATTCCGCCAGGATCTTTTTTATATTTTGAATATATTTTGGTACTGTATTCGTTGATAAGATCTAATGGAGCTTTCATTTGCTACCCCCTTTAGAATCTGTCTTTTGGTTTTCAAATTTTTTGGTAAAAATGTTTGTAAGGAATTTGGTTAAAGGCATGTCTATAGCAAAGTTTGTAAATAAACTCACTACAACCGCCAAAATAGTTCCGATTGTCTTGCGGTGTTGTATAATTTGGTCAATATTTGTTGCAAATCCAGGAGTAAATAAAGTCGACCATTTAACAGCTTCACCAGAAACTTTTTTGAATTGACAACCCAACTCGGCAAGTTTAATACATCCGTGGCGAACAAGGACACCTGTTGTGGTTCCTACAACTATTTTTGCGATAGTTTTAGCACAGGAAACAATTCTTGTCTTTTCGTCAACTTCTTTATTGTGTAGGTCAATAAATGGTTGGCTTGCAAGGGCTGTAACACCAGTTATAAGACGAACTTCAGGAGAAGAAATTGTTTTTCCAACATGCATGAAAAATTTAGCCGTTTTTCTGCTAACGACTGTTTTTTCTGGCATTGCTTTGTGCAAAGGCTCGTATATTCTTCTGTCTAATATGTCACTTATTTTTGTCATTTATATTCCTACCCACTGTAGTAAACCCGCTCAAGGGGCTAAGTTGCTTAATCCTCCATGTTTTTTACGAAATGTTTACAAACTAGTGCAAGATATATTTTAATACAAACAAGATTACAAAAAAGGTATTGCTAAGATAGCCTAAACTTTTTTAATATAACTGCCTCTAAAAATGTTTTTATAATATTCTTTATTTGAGTTATTATTAAGATGGGACTATATTAATAGCGAGGAGAAATTATATGTATAACCCAAAATCATCAAAAGCTGATGAATTTATTTGTCACCAAGAAGTCCTTGAAACGCTTGAATATGCCGAAAACAACAAGACCAATATTGAGTTAATCGACAGCATTATAGAAAAAGCTAAATTACGAAAGGGGCTTTCCCACAGAGAAGCCTCGATATTACTAGATTGCGACATTGAAGAAAAAAATGAAGAAATTTACGCTCTGGCTGAGCAGATAAAAAAAGATTTTTACGGAAACAGAATTGTCTTGTTTGCCCCGTTATATCTATCAAATTACTGCATAAACGGTTGTGTTTACTGCCCTTATCACCTGAAAAATAAACATATTACCAGAAAAAAAATGTCCCAAGAAGAAATTCACAAAGAAGTTATTGCACTTCAAAACATGGGCCACAAGCGTATAGTTATCGAAACTGGAGAAGACCCTGTTAACAGCCCGATTGAGTACGTTTTGGAAAGTATCAAGACGATTTATGACATCAAGCATAAAAACGGGGTGATAAGACGCGTTAACGTGAATATTGCAGCCACTTCCGTTGAAAATTATAAAAAGTTACACGATGCGGACATCGGAACCTATATTCTTTTTCAAGAAACTTACCACAAGGAAAGCTATGAAAAATTGCATCCGACTGGGCCAAAGCACAATTACGACTATCACACAGAAGCGATGGACAGAGCTATGCAGGGTGGACTTGATGATGTTGGGATTGGCGTATTATTTGGATTAGAGCGTTACCGCTATGAATTTTCAGCTTTGTTAATGCATGCTGAGCATTTGGAAGCGGCTTTCGGAGTTGGTCCGCACACAATTAGCGTTCCAAGAATCAAAAGCGCAGATGATATCGATCCGGCTACATTTGATAACGGAATAGACGATGACGTTTTTGCAAAACTTGTTGCCTGTATTCGTATTGCCGTTCCTTATACAGGAATGGTCGTATCTACAAGAGAAAGCAAGGAGTGTCGCGAACGCGTTCTAAAGCTGGGGATTTCCCAAGTAAGCGGCGGCTCTAAAACCAGTGTCGGCGGCTACGACACTCCTGAAGAAGAAGACGACAACTCCGAGCAATTTGACGTAACTGATAAACGTACAGTTGACGAAGTTATAAAATGGCTGATAGACTTGGATTACATCCCGAGTTTTTGCACGGCTTGTTACAGAGAAGGTAGAACTGGAGACAGGTTTATGGAGCTTTGCAAAAGCAAGCAAATTCAAAACTGTTGTCACCCGAATGCGCTTATGACTTTGAATGAATATTTGGAAGATTACGCAACTGAGACAACCAAAACGGTTGGCGAAAAACTAATTTTAAAAGAAATTGAGAACATCCCAAACGAAAAAACAAAAGGAATTTTAAAGAAAAACCTCGAAAGCATTAAGCGCGGGGAAAGGGATTTTAGATTTTAAGACAGATTAACAATTTCAAGCAAAGACCTGCTGAGTTTGACTTTTACTTTATGAGCCTATAAAATAAAAGTATGAAAAGTACCTTTTAACTTTTTATTAGTTGCATTTTTAAGGCTTTGTAATGTGAAATTTGATGAAAAAGACAAGAGTGACACACAAATGACAAATGATGAACAATCGACATAAAAAACTGATTTAATAAAACATCAAAAAATGGGCCCGGATGGATTCGAACCAACGACCAAGGGATTATGAGTCAAATTTTTGGGGTATTTAGGGTGAAATCAAAATCCCAATATTACCTTGCGTTACTCTGATTTTATTGAGTTTCGCCGATTTGAATAAAATCCTAACTCTTATGAAAAAGTAAATCAATTACCCACAGATTACCCACAGATTTTAGGGTGAATTTATTTTTTGTAGTACCCCTGATAAGAACCTGTTTTATCATAATGTTTTACTTTATTACCACTTTCTTTATAAGAACCTTGGTAACTTCCAGTTTTTCCGTATTCTTTGGTCGTACTTCCACTCTGTCTATAATATCCTTGATAACTTCCTGTCTTATCGTATTTTTTAACGGTTTGACCATTGGAAAGTCCAGAGGAATTACCATTTTGAACTGCGTAACAAGGTACAGATATGATTGACAAAACTCCTAATAATAATAAAACTTTTTTCATAAACACTCCTTTTGGAAACATTTTATCATGTACACACGTCAATAGTAAATACGGTTAACAGTCAGGTAGAAATGTGAATTTAACTTAATAAATAAAATAAAGAAATGTTTTTTGGTGTAAACTTAGGGTTGTAGGAATTTTCTGACTGGGGGTACAATGAAGAGTGCATATCATGCAAAATATTTTTCATACGAACTAACTAAAAGATGTTCGGCAGATACTATTAAAAAATTTGTACGAACACTCTCCGAAGCACAGGTTCAGTTGAATCCTCACCAAATTGATGCGTCCTTCTCTGAAGAGTGGGAGTAAGAAAGTTTATTAATATGGGGGGTGTTTGAATAAAAAGATTACGAGCGTTAATTTCTTTTTTAAGTTTGCATCAGCTAAGTCTTAACCCCCTTGCCTTGATTGGGCTTGAAGCCTTTCCTCACTTGACAAAATGCGGTTTATACGTTATAATATATAAGCAATAGTAAGGAATTATTAAAGTTTTTAAGAAATTATGCCGATATAGGCAACTTAGGTGATGAAAAATACTTTATATAAGTATACAATATTCTTGTAAAGTATTTGACCTATGTTATTTTAAAAGTAGAATATTATTATAAAGATTTTCTTCTTGTACCAAAAGATAGGTATAATGAAGGTTACGAAACGCTACGAGTTACCTCGAGCGTTTTTTGTATTTATCTAGTTTTCTGTAATATACGCAAATAGTTTCTTTTTCATCAATAATAAAAGCCGTTTTTAGATACAATAGATTTTTTTGTTTAGGGTCGAATATATTTTCTCCGATTATTACAACAAAACTATATTTTTTTAGCCACAAATAATAAATTTTTTCAAAACCATTGGCGGAAATTTCGTCAAAATAAGTAATTTCATTTGTCCCTCCATTGTTTTGTTCTTCAATTATGCTTTTTATCCAACGAACCTTTTCTAATCTATCTTTTATTAAAAGCCCGGGCACTCTACTTTTACCTTTATTTTGATATTCAGGTTTTAATTTTGATATAATAGCATCGTCACGTTTTGATATTATATGACAAAATAATTCGTGCTTTTGGTTATATGCACAATTTTCACAAGAAAAAAGATTATTATTGCAATTTTTTCCTTCTATTATAAACTTATCTTGGCAGTTAAAAGTACGGCTCTTATTTACCAATGGTAAGCTATTAAAAAAAATTTCAGAATCGACAAGATCAGAGGTATAGTATTTATAATAATAATCTACTAAGAAATTTATATCTCTATATTCAGTAATTGCAGTCAATGGTAAAGGAAGCCAATGAGGTAATGTCATTAATAGACCCCCCATTTAAATATATTGAGTTTTGAATTATTGTTATTCTTATCTAGTTCAATATTTAATGAAGATTTAAGATGCTCCATTAAATATTTTTTTGTAGGACTGCAATCCTTAAGCAAGTATAGTTCTCTATTATAAAAAGAAACAATCCCTTGTATAAAATCAGCAAGTTGCATTAAATCAGATTGATGAGACAAAATATTCTGAACTTTAATTTCTTTGCTATAACGTTTGTGTAAAAAATCCCTTGTTTTGCGAATTTCGCTTTTTGATTTTGCACTATTTTCTTTTTTATCAAGATATACAAAATAATCCAAATCTGCATTTTTATCAATTATATATTTTACTAAAACATAAATCATACTGTAATACCAAGATATATTTTCTTTTTGGGGATATTTTTCAGGATTTAAGATATTTTTATTAATAATAACAGTTCTAAAGCATAAACAAGATTCTTCAAGGAATAAATTAAGTAAATCAAAATAAAAATCCTTTTTAGATTCAGAAACTTTTGTCCACTTTATTTCTGCGAATTTCCATATTCCATGTTTTTCTTTTAAAATTTTTATCTTCTTAACTATAAATGAAACCTTGTCTTTAGAACAATATACACAAGAAAGTAACATTATTCGTTCTATACTTTTTTCAAGATGACAACTTTCATCACAATAAATATTGATTTCTTCCGGCATGTAAATCCTCTCCAAAATTATTATCCATAATATTATTATAACATATTCCTGAAAAGCATGAGGCAGCAAGCCATTTAAGCCTCGTTAATTTTGCTAAACGATAGATAACACCTAGAAAACGTTTTGCTCATGCCCGTCTACGCCCTATACGTTAATGTCTATGCCCAACATAGGGTTGAAGTTTAAGCTTAAGTCTTTTATTATGTGATTAATGAAATTACTAAAAGGGAGGCTATAATTATGAAATTTAATATTGGCGACAATTTTGATGATAAGGGCGAATATGAATTAGAACTTGAAATGAAAGATATTGGCGATGATGACTCTAGGAATGAACTTATTCCACAGCTTATAATGACAACTATGCAGGCAATTAATGAATACGTTCAAAAAATACCTGTAAATAACAGTTATGAGCGTGATGAAGATGGTTGTATTTCAGTAAATGATTTGAATAAATGTATGGATGAATTTAGAACGGAACATTTAGATAAATTTCTTGATCTGTTAAAAAATGATATACAAACAATTCATTTTTCTAATTAAATGTAAATAGAATTATTGCCATTTGTTGTGGGCAAGTGTCCCCAAACTGTCCCCAACTAAAAATTTATGTAAAAATAATACTAAAAAACCACCTATTGAAGATGGTTTAAAGTATTGTCCTTATTGGATTTAAATAAAATGGGCCCGGATGGATTCGAACCAACGACCAAGGGATTATGAGGCGTGTTTAATCTCTTCTTAGAATGCGGTTATAGCTTTTGTTTCAGGATTTTAATTCCTGCTTGTGTAATATTTTGTGTAATTTTTAATGCATTATGCAGAGGTGTAATACACTCTGAAATTCATACTTTGCAAACGTATTTGTAAAGTATGCTTAAAGTATTTACACCTTAAATAAAGCCATTTTGAATTTAGTTTTAGCCTCAAGTCCGTGAGGTTCACCTTTAGGCATTAAGATAATATCGCCTTCTTTAAGGTCAAATTTTTCGCCAGAAATAGTAATCTCAACTTCACCTTCTACCGCTTGCACGACAGCATCAACAGGTGCAGAATGTGATGCAATAGATTGTCCTGCATCAAACGCAAAAAGCGTTAGCGAGCTGTTAGTGTTGTTCGTAATAGTTTTACTCACTATTGAGTTTTCTTGGTATTCTATACTATTTTTAAGGTTTAAAACCTTCTTTGCAAAATTGTTTGTCATGATTTTTCTCCTTTTTTTATTACTTCTAATTATGTCGGTTAAAGAATTTTAGTTTATATACATTGTCTCTAATAACTTTTTACCGTACGCCGTTTTGAAATATCTTCCTTCAATATGTTCAGCATGTTCTTTCGAAAGCCCATCCTCAAAGATATTAACTAAAAAATCAGCTTCTATTAAAATCTGGTAATCAATACCGTCAATATTGTCGTAGTTATGATGATTAGCAATTAAAAAACTAACCCTATCTATCAAATCTTGTTCAAAACCCAACCCTGTAAGCATCTTTTGAGCAACAACAGGACCTTCTTTTTCTTGATATTTGCCTGATGTCGAGTTGTATTTTTCTAAACTAATTTTTATCCCGATATCGTGAACAATTGATGCGATAGAAACAATCTGTATAATATCCTCTGAAAGGTTTTCATTTTCTGCAATTAAACTTGCAAACGAATAAACTTTTAAAAAGTGGTTAATCCTTTGGGGGCATCCTGCCTCATATTCAATCATTTTATTTATTAACTTTGTTGGAGTGTTCATTTAATACCTCTTGAAAAATAAAGGGGGCAAAAGCCCCCAATAATTTTATCCTAATATTGCTTTTAGGTCTTCTTCTGGAGTAGTTATAGGTTTGATTTTAAATTTATCTACCAATACATTTAGGACTGTAGGTGATACAAATGCAGGTAATGTTGGTCCAAGTCTGATGTTTTCAATTCCTAGGTATAAAAGTGTTAGTAATATACAAACCGCTTTTTGCTCGTACCAAGAAAGCACCATTGATAAAGGTAATTCATTTACTGAACAACCAAATGCTTCTGATAGTGCAACCGCAACTTTGATTGCAGAGTAAGCGTCATTACATTGACCCATATCTAGTATTCTTGGAATGCCGTCAATATCGCCTAAGTCTAAATCATTAAATCTAAATTTACCGCAAGCAAGCGTCAAGATGATTGTATCTTTAGGAGTTTGTTTAACAAAATCAGTGTAGTAGTTTCTGCCTGGTTTAGCACCATCACATCCGCCTACTAGGAAGAAGTGTTTAATTTTACCTTCTTTAACAGCTCCAACAACTTTATCAGCTATTGATAAAACTGTTCCGTGACCGAAACCTGTTGTTAGGATTTCTCCGCCGTTAATACCAGTCATTTTTTTATCTTCTGAATAACCACCAAGTTCAATCGCTTTAGCAATTACTGCCGAAAAGTCTTTATTATCGTCAATATGAACAGCCTCTGGATATTCAACAACAGATGTTGTGAACACTCTGTCTTTGTAGCTGTCTTTTACTGGCATAATACAGTTTGTAGTGAACAAAATCGCAGCTGGAACATTGTCAAACTCTTTTTGTTGATTTTGCCAAGCTGTACCAAAGTTACCTTTCAAGTGAGAATATTTTTTCAACTCAGGGTAAGCTTGACAAGGAAGCATTTCACCGTGAGTATAAATATTAACACCTTTATCTTTAGTTTGCTCAAGCAATGTGTGCAAATCTTTCAAATCGTGACCTGTTACAATAATGAAAGGTCCTTTTTCGATATTTGTTGTAACTTGTGTAGGAACAGGTGTTCCGTAAGTTTCTGTATTTGCTTTATCAAGCAATTCCATACATTTTAGGTTCACTCCACCTGTTTTTAACACAAGGCCTAAAAGTTCATCTATCGATAAATCTTTTGAAACAGCTTGTAGCGCTTCATAGAAAAAGTTATTAACAGCTTCATCTTTGTAGCCCAATACCCAAGCGTGTTCAGCGTAAGCCGCAATACCTTTTATTCCAAATAGAATAAGAGATTTTAAGCTTCTGATGTCCTCGTTGCAGTCCCAAACAGCTTTGATGTCAAAATCATTTGGACGTTTAATCATATCGGAAACTTTTTTTGTAAAAACGTTCAATGACGCATCGTCAAAGTTTACGTTTGTAATTGTAGTAAATAAACCTTCTATAATAGTTTTAGTTACTTCTTCTGTTGGTTCGTTTGAATTAGCAAGTTCTATTAAAGTGCTTGTAAGTTCATCCTGCAAATTTGCAGTTTCAGCTTTTTTACCGCAAACACCTTGTACGGTACAGCCTTTCCCTTGAGCTGTTTGCTCACATTGAAAACAAAACATTGATGTCATTTCTTTCTCCTTTTTTTCTTTTTTGAATAGTTTGTCAAAAAACATTTCTACTTCTCCTTGGTTGTTATACTTTGCAGAAAACACTTTCCTGCTTATTTTACTAAATACGTCCTTGTTCTAAATCCTGCTTTTGGTTACAAAAATCGGATAGTCTTTTGTTTCCGAAAAACTCCCTTACGCTTTTGTTTGTTTTATTTAAGAAATCGCCCATGATGCAAGTTTCACAGCTACACAAGTCCTTGCCGAATAAACAGCATCCTGTGTTGAGTTTTCCATCTATTGCTTCATAGATTTCTAAAAAAGTAATATCTTCACATTTTTTTGTGATTTCAAAACCACCAAGCGGACCTTTGGTTGATTTTAGCAACTTAGCTTTTACAAGCCTTTGAAGAACTTTAGAAAGATGGTTCACGGATACTCCAAAGTTATTTGCTATATCTTTAGTGCAGGCGGGTTCATCACTATGAAAAGCTACATATGTCATAGCATGTAGTGCTATGGAAGCCGCTTCTGATATTTTTAATACACTCTGCATTTTATCTCCATTTCTTTATTGGTATTTTAATACCATAATGCTAATATACGGCAAAAGAAATTTTTGTCAAGGTCTTTTTGTTTTTTTATGTTAATCGGCTAATCCGTCAATTGCGTCATTAATTTCTTGCTGACTGACATCAAGATAAATTTCAGTAGTTTTAGACGATTTATGATGCAATACTTTTTGTGCTATTAAAATGTTTCCTGTGTTTTTAAAAACTCTTGTACCGACTGTTCTTCTTATATCGTGAGTTGTCATGTTTTCAAAATTAATACTTTTGCCTGCAGTTTTCAGAGCTTTGTTGATACTTTTAAAAGGTTGCCCCTTGTATTTACCGCCTTTATGCGTAAACAAATAGTGTTCCGCTTCGTCATAATATTTTTCTATGATTTCTTTGGCACGTGGGTTAATTTTTAGTTTAATATTTTCTTTTGTTTTGTTCTCGTCAGGTGCAATAGTTATTACTAGATTTTGCAGGTCAATCTGATTTTTATTCAATAGTAACACGTTATTTATTCTTAAACCTAACTGCAAATTCAATTCAACAAGGTCTCTTTGCATTGCTGTTTTTTTAGTAAACCCGTCAAGAAAATCCTGTTGCTGTTCTTTTTGAATAATATTTTTCTTAGCCTCTTTTTCGGCAAATTTTCTGATGCCATCGCAGGGGTTTATCCAAAAATCAATTTTCTTGTTCTTTTTTATGATATTAAAAGCCCGTCTTAAAGAACTCATGTACCTGTTGATTGTTGCATTGGATAGACTTTCACCCTTTTTGTTTTTATGCGTTCTAAGTTCAATTATCATATCTGTTATGGTATCTTCATCAATTGTTTTTATGTTTCTGTCTTCACCGAAAAATGCTTTGAAAAAATCGGCATGAGTTTCTATTTTGTCGATTGATTTATGATTTGATTTTTTGTAATCGTTAATCAATGCATTACAGAGATGTTTTATGGTGCAAATTATTATCACAGGTTTAATAATTTTTTGCTGTTTTTCAAAAAACGCTTTTACCCTTTCATCCATTGGTATTAAAGCGTCAAGCATTGCTTTTACGATTTCTTTTCTGCGGTTGCCGTATTTCTTAGCCTCTGATTCAGTTGAACAATCAGGTGCTATTAAATGTTCTCTGTATTTTTTTGCCAGTTTACCACTAGCCATGATGTTGTAATAGAAACTCATTTTACCCCTATGCCAATTGCTTTAACAGTGCGTTATCATCTAAAGGTTCACCTGCTATGAACCTATTCCATAATTTTTTAGGTATTCGAACGCAACCTTCAATTTTTGTGAAAAGTTTTTCAGGAAAGTTTTTGCGGTGTTTCCAACCTCTTATAGTTGCCTCATCATTTTTAAAAATATCTTTTAAATCTTTAATGGTTAAAAATTCATCTGATAAATCAATATTATATTTTTTCTCAAAAAGTTTTCTGCGGATTTTATACGTTCCTAGTTCAATTACTATGCCGAATGTATTGTTAACAGGTAACTTCTTGGTTTGTATCCAGTTATAAATAGTGCTTTCAGCTACTTTTATAATTTTTGAAAGTTCGTTTACTTCTAGCAAATCGCTAATCATTATTCTTCTCCTTTTTTAACTTTTCTAGTGTGCTATCATCAAAATTCCAAACAGCTTGTATGGAATTAAACATCTTTTTTGCGAATGCATGTTTCTGTGTTTCAGGTTTTAAAATCCTTGTTAGCACCTCAATGGCACATTCTCTATCATCAAAAGGCGATACGGCAGTTTCTTTATCTTGAGCGTATTGCTTCATTAATTCTTTTGTCGAGTTTTTACATCCTGAATTTTGAAAAAAAGTTTTTTCTTTTATTTGTTTAGTATTATTTGTTATATGGATTATAGAATTGTCTACTGCCTTTTTATAGATTCTATTATTGCAAGATACATTATTGTTATCTGCTACCGTAATTGATTCTTCAGGTTCTATCAGAAGGTCATAGAAGAAGTTTGTAAAGCTATAATTGAGCCTGCCCATATATTTTACCGTTATAATTAATTTTGCCTTTCTCAGCTCTTCTATTGCTCGGTTAATGCTTGCGACTGTCAGCCCCGTTGCCTCCGCTAGTGTTTTTTGTTTTGGGTACGTCAAGCCAGTTTTATGGTTTCTAAAATCAAGCAGACTTCTAAAAGTTAGTTTTGCCGATGGGGTTAGTTGCACCTTACTGAAAAATCTTGATGTTGTGATTAGCTTACTCAAGTCAAAGCTTGTAAGTTCCTGCCGTTGTTGATAATTTGCTGTTTGTGCCATTTATTTCTCCTTTTTGTTTTGTTGCAGCGTCCATCTAAGACGTTTCTGTGAATGTTTACTATTGTTGATATGGAAATATATTAGTACGTTCGGTTATTACGTCTTGGGGAATATATACTTGCCCCATGCCTTTTTAAATCGCTGAGCCAATCATTGAGGTAAATATTAAAAGATTTCCTTTTTTCTGTATCCCCGTCAATCAATGCAAAATTGCCGATTACTTCTTTAGAAATTGCTTCTGCAGTTTTGTTCTCGAAATTAATTTTTATTTCAATTGCAGGATCGGGATACGTTCCAGCCGTGAGCTCAATATACTCAGTAATGTTCATTATATTTTTTTTACCAAATTCAAATATAACTTCTGGAAGTCCTCTTGACACAACTCTTTGACGCCCAATGAATGATTGACTCGAAAATCTAAATCCGAGAATTTCTTGAAGAAGTTTATAATTCTGCTTAATTATTGCTTCAATGTTTATTACATTTTTTGCTGAATCGTTTTGCGGATTTTTTATTATTTGTTTCATTTTATTATTCCTTATGTATTGTAACTATTGTTTTTATTGGTTTTCTGCCTTATACAAGACGTTTTGAGGGATGTTACCATCCGCAGATGCCAAAATATATTCGTCAGATATGAACTTTTAATCAGAAGCGACTCTAGGGTTTTGATAAAATCCTTGTGCCTTGAGGTTTTTTAACCAGTCATGCAAGAAAAGATTTAAATCTTTTTGCAACTTCAAGTTGATTCCACCATCTGATAAATGCACTGTTTGAAAAATCATACTATTTTGAAATGTTGTAGCACTCGCAGAGTGTTTTTCAAAGTCAATTTCTATCTGCATATCAGGATCAGGAACTAAATCGCCGTTTTGTAAATAGTAATGGGTGAGTGACACTTCATTTGCTCCAAGTCTTTCAATCGTCAAATCCATATATCCTTGCGACTTGAGTTTGAGATGCCCCTTCGGGCTACTGATGAAGTTCAGCAGCCCCCCAGTCAATTCGTTTAACAACCGAAAATTTGTATCAATCGTCTTCATTTTGTTTATACCTCCTAGCTTTGCTTATTCTTTCGAATACTAAATCTTGTACAATTAACCTATATCCACGAAGCGATTTACTATCAAATTTATTTTTACTAATTTCACTGATAATAAATTCAGCCTCTATGTTTGTAAACGAAGCACCGCATAGCAGTTTAAATTTAAGTTTAAGCCCCGTTGATATTTCGTATAACTGTTCTGTGTCCGCTATTGCGAGTAAATCCGACATGTTCTTTCTCCTTTTTACTATTACTATTACTACTTTGGATTTACTGAGCTAGCTTGATTTTTATTATATATAACCAAGTCAAGCCCAATGTAAATGGTCGTCTCAAGGCAAATAGGTGCTTAAAACACCGTATCCGCCTTGATTAACCGTTAATTAATTGTCACTTGATGCAAGTTAGAGCAGGTTTCTGCGGTGGTTGAATCGTTGCCGGAGGTTCACTGCTAGGTGTTTCTGTCATCTCTCCCAAGTCCTCAAATTGGCTTATGTCAATTATCATGCAGCGTTTTTTCGTTTTGCCGATATAGGCACCTTTTGCAACCTGATCAGTACCTTTTTCAACGCCTGTGTGATACTTTGCAGAGTTTAAGATGTCTTTTGATTTTGGAGGTTGTTCACCTTCAGTTTGCCGATAAGCCTTAGCAAAATGTTTATAAATTAACGCATAATGCAAAAACAGTTTGCCATCTTTAACCTTATAATCGCTATATGAGCTGATTTTCATTTCACTTTGCAACAGCGGAATATATGAAATAAATTTATCAAGCGGAGATTTAACGTCATAAATCTGCTCATAGTCCCCAAGATATTTATCAATAGATTCTTGAAGCTTTTCAGGTATTTCAGTCTCCGCAATATTAAATAATGACTTTATCCCTGTGAGTGCGATTGCCATATTATTCGTATCTCGTTCACGCAAGTTAGGATATTTTTCACTGACTTCAAGCTTATTAGCCTTGAATATTTGCATTAATTGTTCATCTGTTAGTGATAAAAAGCCGATTAGCAAGTTTGATAAATATTTGTCTCTGGTTTCATTGAAGCTGATTAATTCATCATTGACGTTAAACATTTTTGGGTCAAATTCGCAGTAAGCAAGTCTATTAAGTACTTCTTCTTTTTGGGGTGGTGCTTGATTACTGCTAAGAATTAAAGTTGCGTTAACTGGCTGATTATCTTCTTTTTGTCCGTTGAACATTCTTTCACGCTTTTTACAGTCGTACGCACATTTCAACAAATTTTCAAAAGGTTCAACATATCGATTTTGACTTAAAACTTCATCCATCAAAACAGGAATGCGACTGCGTTTAGCTAGGTTCTTCCATGTAGCGTTTACTGTTGAACTACCACTTGATACAAACGATTTATCGAATCCGTATAAATAACTGATGTAGTAGAGCAAATTAGTCTTTCCGCCTTGCGTAGGACCATACAAATATGGTATTGGGAAGCCTCCTGCAACATCTTTGAACAAATCTCTAAACACAGACATTGAAGCTACGCCTAGAACTAAAAATGGTTGAACTGAAAAGTTGTAACCGTTTGTCAATATAGTAATTAATTTTTCGGCAATTTGTTTCGGAGCATGCTCTTCACTGTGTTTAAGCTTAGGTGCATTTGAAACCGCATCGTCAAGGATGATTTCTTTGCCGTCTTCAAGCTTTATAACGTCGCCTTTTTTCTGAAAAACTTTGCCGGTGCCGATTTCAATAGCTGCATCCTGACATAAATAGACATTATCATTAGTTCTGCCAGGCATTGAGTATTGATAGATTTTGCTCAAATAGTTTTCTTTATAAAGGTTGTCAAGAATTTGTGCGAATTGCTTATCATTGAGAACATCCGAGTAATTGCCCTTTTCATATACCTTTGTTCTGAAACTTCTAAGGTTTGCTCTATCTTCGGGCGTCAATGTTAATTTAGCACTTTTTACCCCTGAGTCTCCAACCAAGCATAATTCAAGTAGATATTTTATTTTATTTGAGTCGAATTGGTCTACTTCTAATACGTTTCTCACAGGCTCCATAAGGTAATTTGAGAGAACTGTAAAGCATAAATGTGGTACATCGTTTATGGGTTTTGTGCATACCTGAACATATCGTCCTTTGTAATCTACGATTTGGGTTTTAAGCAAAAGTTCCTCTTCCAGAACTTTTGAAGTTTGTATCCCTAGTGCATATTTCTCAGGGTTGCCAATTTTACTTGCAATAACCGAATACACAACAGGCTCAATATTTTCATATAGTAGATTTGGGTTATCATTGCAATTGTTGTACCAATCAGAAAAATCTTTTATGAAATCTTTATCGGGTACTTGCGGCAACTTCAATTGATAAATCCATCTGTCCATTGATAGTGCAATATTTTTTGTTGCACCTCTGCCTGCTTTGTCATTGTCTAAGCATAGAATTACTTCTTCATATTTGCTTGTTTCATAATCCTTTAACAGTTTTTTAATGCTTGCAACTCCATTAGAAGGTGTTACAACCTGATATTCTTCTGATTTGTCATTTTCGCTAGAATGCTGAACTATATTGTAAGCATCTTTAAAACCCTCGCCTATAATCAGTTTTGTTGCATTCTCAGGAAAATTTACGTGGCAAAGTGTACTTACAGTTCCTACTGCTTTTAAAACTTTTGCTCCGCTCGAAAATTTTGAAAAATCAAAATTTCTGAATTCAGCCCCAAATAAATTCCCGTCCTTGTCGTAACAAGGAAAAATGAATACTTGGCATTCAAGCGAAAATCCTAGTTTACACGTCTTTACTGTCGTTGCCTTAATTCCAGTTGCTTTTTCAAGCTGTTCAAGCAAAGTCTCCGATTCTAATAATGTTTCATTTGTTTGTTTAATTAAGTCAGGTGTTATTTTTAGCTCACTAACGCGTTTTCTAATTTCTAGAGATTTAACATTTCTAGCCTTAATTTGCTTGCGAATTTCTTTAGAGTGAACATCACTAGCAAAACAGGTAATCACACCTTTTTTTGAATTAAATTTCAAGTGATTCCTGTCACTGTCTCTACCTTCGTCAGCACACAGCGGACACTGAAATACTAATTCAGCCCCATCTTGCTTGTAATCGTTGCCTAAATAATTTAGGACTTCTATCTTTGTTGTCATTGTTTTTTCTCCATTTTAATTTGACTAATACACATTTTTATTTTTTGCTGTATTATTAAAGGAGGGCTTTTGTTTTTAAAATAATTTTTCTGCATTGTTACTTCTCCTAAGCTGTATTTAAATATCTTAGGATTTCAAATATTAAAATACAGACAGGAAACCATCAACGTTGTATCTCAAAGCGTCAACATTAATTTAAAAAACGTCAACATTGCGTCAACTTTTAAAAAATGCATAAAAAAACAACTAATTTCTTAGTTGTTTTGAAAAATTATATAGATTTTATACTTATATTCCCACAATGACTTTATTGTCATCAAGAGCTAGCTTAAAACCTTTTTTACTTACGCCTTTAATTAATTTCTCAGGGTCTATAAAAGATTTTCGATAAAGTTCAGTACTTTTAAGTGCAAAATCTTCTAAAGAGAAAATCTTTTTAATTTTTCTTTTAGTTCTTGTCGGAAATGCGCCGCTATTTATATGTTCGACTAATTTTTTTTGCTCTTCTTCATGTTCTTTAATTTTCTTTTCTATGACCTTTTTTAAAATTTTTAATAATTCATATTTCGAATTTCTTACTCGTTTCATTTGGTCTTCTCTAGCAAGCTTATATTCAACTTCATTACTGTAATCTTGTTTTTCGATTTTTCTTTTTCCGTCTAGGTTATGATAATCTATTGCTTCATTTGGACATTTAGCTAATTCTAATAAAAAATTGAATAATCTTGGTTCTAATTTAATTTCTTGTCTATAAAAATAAAAAACTCTTGCTCTTGATAATATTTGTATAATAACGTTATTAACATCAAGATATGATTCTAAAATTTTTAGAACTTTTTTATCGTTTGAAGTAATAATTGATTCATTAATTTGCATTTATGCCTCCAGTTTTTATTTTTAGTGATTTAAGTTCTGTTGCGATAAATCCTGCAACGACTTAATTATATCAGAAATATTTCAGCACAACAGAACTTATTGCAGAGTTCTACGTTCATGTTGGATTCTGAAACCCATCAAGTAAAAATTTAGTTCTATAAGTTCTAAACAGGTTGAAACATTGTAGCATCAAGCATTACCGATAGAACTTTTATGAGAACCAAAAACTTTTTAAATAGTTCTAGCAAAAGTTCCAAAAAATCCTTGATTTTATTGGAACTTTAGTGTTTTAGAACTAAAAGAACTTATTTTGCAATATGTTGTAGCCGTGCATAAATGCGTTGATAAAAGTATGAAATTTCAGCTATATTAAATATAGCACCTGTATTTTAACACCCCTTAAACGTCATCTGACGTCTTCTGATTTTTAATAATTTCTATCAATTCCTGTAATTCCTGCAAAGCTTCTGATTTGCTATTTTCTTTCAACAACAACCAAGTTCTGCAACATGGCATTTTATCTTGTGCCATTTTTTCAATCGGTTTGCGTTCCCCAAAACATTTACCCTTGTCTCGAGGCACTGCCGTTACAATTTTTTGATTTATATCAATTTTTCTTACACCTGTCCAGTATTCACAGCAACAACAATTTTTATCACCCAATCGATATTGTCTAGTATTTGTGTCCATTTTTGTACTCCATTTTCTGTTTCAAAGTTAACCATATATATTAAATATAAAAGAACCCACCGTGAACGCAGAAAGAGTAAATAGGTGTTGGTTATTAAGAGTCGTATATTGTAGTAAAAAATTAGTGCAAATACAGCAAGTTGAGCAAATACAAGGTCTTAAAAATATTTATTATTTGTTGCGGATATAGTCAGCCCAAATTTCATCCGAAAGATTAAAGGCTTTATCTAATGTCGATATACTATTTTTTTCTTTTATCGCACAATACATATCTGACATGCTCATTTTAGCTCTGTACATATTTGATTTTTCAAGAAAAAGTTTTAGTGCATTATACGTAAAAATAGGTACTATTGAAATATTGTTTTTATCTTGATAGTGAAAAGCAATTTTCCACTTGTAGGTTTTACCTAAATTTATTTTATCAATGGCTTGTAAATCATTTCTTTGTGAATATTTAATGACATTGTTTATCGCTAAAATGACGCTATTGAAAGCATCATCTTTTGTACAACCATACTTTTTAAACCAAGCAAAATCTGTTTCGTAAATTTTTCCACGAGTATTTTCTTTATAAGAGCTATCTTTCCTGTTATAAATTCCGAATTTAAAAGAGCTTCCACCTTTAAAGCTCCCCAAATACTTCATTAAAAACTCTATGTCATATGTGAACGAATTTTTATTTGAATTTGTATAATCTTCAATGTTGAGCTTTTCCATTTTTTTTATAGGCCATTTGTCTAAAAATTCGCAGTATGATTCTATTTTTTTATTGGTATCTGTATCAGTCATTTTGGTTACTCCAGCGTTTCTTAAGTACTAAATACCTCTATAATATCATTCTTAAATAAGAAATAAAGTATTAATGTACTTTTATTACAAACAAAAAATGACAACTCTTTTTTAAGTTTATTTAGAAATAAAAAAATAGCCTGTAACTATAATACAAAGTTTTCAATCGTTTTATCTTTCATATCGTCGTTGATGCCGATATAACGTAAAGTTATTGATGGTGCTGAATGATTAAAGATATCCTGCAAAACAGCTATATCTTTATACAACTGGTAATGGTGATACCCAAAAGTTTTACGCAGAGTGTGAGTTCCAACCTGATCGGCAACGCCTGATTTTCTAACTGCGTTATTTATAATACGGTACGCCTGAACTCTTGTAATTGGCTTATTACCGCCTTGTCTGCTCTTAAATATATATTCTTCGTCAGGTAAATTTTTAATATATTCGTTCATAATCGCAGTTAGATTCGGATTGATTAAAAAACGTTTCTGCTTGCCAGTTTTTTGTTCCGTAATAATAACATGTGTATTGTTACGAATATCTTTTACTTTCAGCTTGATTAAATCAGATATGCGTAATCCTGTATTTATTCCAGTAACAAACAACAGATAATCTCGATACCCTGATTTCTTGAGCTCTGTTTTAATTTCGTCGATTTTTTCTTTTTCCCTTACTGGTTGAACAAAATTCATAGTTTCTTAACTCCAATTTTCTACAGCTATTTTATCTATTATATTACATTGAGTGATACTTTTAAATCCAATATGTTAAACTTGTTACAGTTCCCAAATACGTCAAATAGCCCCAAAGATATTTATTGATTACCTTTGGAGTTACAAAAATCTCTGTAACAAAATAGCAATTGTGTTACAGTCAAGTCATTAAATTCAATTAGCGATTAAGATTAATAATCATACCACCTTCGGCTGATAAACCTACATTAATAAGTCCATCCCTTTTAAGCTCCAAAATAGCTTTGTGCAAAAGAACGTATGCTTTATTTTCTTTATCATAATCAGGTGGTATGAATTGTTTTTTTGGACTCATTAATATTGATAATTCAATAAAATCCTTTGCTAATTGTAAGTCGTTATCCTCAATCAAATTGACCTCATTAATTCTTCTAAGTGCTCCTTAATGTTCAAGGAAATTGCTCTTGCTTGGGCTTTGATAACATCTTTCTCCTGAATTTCATTTTCTCCACAAGTGATTATCCCTTTGAGGTCATTTATATCATGCTGTAAATATTCTAATATTTTAATTTTTACCATTATCTATATTCCCTTGAAACAGAATTTTCATAATCAATAAAAAGCAGGGGATAATTATCCCCTGCAGTTGAATCGTGTTAAGTATTAAAAGTCATTTAATGGAATGACTAATTCTGGATTAACATTTCCTCTATTATTAACATGAGCACCGTATTTTTTATCACTTACTGAAATATGATTTACAAGCCAATCTTTAAGGAACGATGTTATGCTTGCAGACATTGAAGTTTTGCCTGCATCATAGTCGCTTTTAAATTTTAGAGCCTTATCTACAAATGCCTCATGCTCTTTGATTTGATTTGTGAGTCCCGGATAAGAATGTTTTTTCATAAATTCTTCTTCACTTGTAAAATGAGTCTTAGTGTAGGAGATTAATTTATTCAAAACATTTCCGATTATTTCCGAACTTTTTTTAGACTGCATTGCACTGTATAAATCATTCAAAAGCTTAACCAACTGCTTGTGTTGATTGTCCATTTCGGTTACACCAACGCTAAAGCCTTGATTCCATTCTATTAATACGCCATTGTTTTTATTGGTTGCTATACTTGGCGTGTAGCTTTTTGCAACGCTCACTGTTGTGCTAGGAGAAATAGCCATTAAAATATTTTTAGGCTTTGAATAGTTTGTTTTAATATTGCCTGGGACGGTAACTGGAAGAACCACTTCTATTTAGTGCATCTGCACCGTCGACAAGTATAATAAGCGAATTGACTATATCTTTAACGTTAGTAGCTTGTTCAGACAAAGCACAAGATGCAGATGCAGCTTCTTCTGCTGTTTGAGCATTTGTACTAAGAACTATTTCCATCTGAGAAACAGCTTTGTTAATCTGCTCAACCCCTTGAGCCTGCTCATTAGTAGCAACTGAAATTTCTTCAAGCAAATCACTTACTTTTGTAGCTTGCTCTCCGATTGCTTCGACAGATTCCCTCACCGCTTTTGCTATAACAACACTGCTATCTGATAAATTAACGTTGCCTTCTATTATTACAGCTGTGTCTTTTGCTGCTTGAGCACTTCTTTGTGCTAGGTTTCTGACTTCTTCTGCCACTACCGCAAAACCTTTGCCTGCGTCTCCTGCTCTTGCTGCTTCCACAGCTGCATTAAGTGACAATATGTTCGTTTGGAATGCAATTTCATCAATGACTTTAATTATCTTTGCTATTTCATTACTGGAATTTTTTAGCTCCGTCATGGAAGTGGACATTTTCCCCATTTCAACATTGCTTTTTTCGGCATACTGTTTTGCTTGTTTAGCTAATGTTGAAGCTTGTTGGGTGTTCTCTCTATTTTGATGAACCATAGAGGATGTTTCTTCTAATGTTGAAGAGGTCTCTTGGATAGCTGCAGCCTGTTCCGATGTTCCTTCTGCCAGTTGTTGACTTGCTGCTGATACTTGAGAAGCCGCTGAAGAAACTTCATCAGTGCCTTCGTTCAAGCTATCAATAGCGTATTTGATTGGTCTTGTTATCATATTTGATATCATTATACCCATAAATACCAACAAACCGAGTGCCAAAAGTGAAGCGGTTAACAAAATCATATTCGCTGTTGCAGAATTTTTGTCGTTTTGTTTATCAATGTTATCGGCTACTTTTTCATTATAGTCAGATAGTGCAACAAGAGCAGTGTCAACAGCAGCTATTTCTTGTGTGTGTGAAAATAGATATTTAGCAGCTTCTTGATTTTTATTAGCCATTGCTAAATTTATAGCTGTTTTTTGAATATCTCTATATGCAACTACGGCTTCTTTATATTTTTTAATGCCTTCTACTTCAAAAGGATCTAATTTTGTGGCTTCATACAAACTAAAATGTTCGTTATTTTCTTTTCTAAATGCGACAATTTCATCATATAGTGCTTTTTTCATACCATAGCTAGATGTTGATGTCATGGCAAACAAGTTCCCTCTTGCTGCTTCCATATTTGAATTTATAGTACTGAACCAAGCTATAGGAAGCGTTTTATCATTATACATGGTGGCTGTAGCGTCAGCACCTTTTTTTACGAAAACGAAGCCCACAATTGCTACAACAGCAACAAAAAACGCACCTAATCCAATCAGCACATACAATTTCCGGGCAATTTTTAATTTTTTAATCCACTCCATTTTAAACTCCTTCTTATTTGTGTATAAAACTATCAACTCTAGAATATGTTTTTAAAAGGAACTTATCATTTAAAATATAAATAACAGAACCATTTTTCCTTTTTGCAACCCCTGTTATATAATCCGTATTGGCACCAGCATTATTAATCAAATCTTCATCGACTTCAAATATGTGCTCAATAGCTACTATTTCATCAACAGAAACGCTAATTGCATTTTGCTCAGTTTCGCCAAGCACCACAAGAATTTCTCTTCTGCTTTTAGCATAAGCCTCTTTAATGCTTTCAAATAATCCTATCATTTGTTGCAAACCTGTAGCCTTTGTTGAATTAATAAGATTACTTGCACCCTCTTTATTGCCTTTTTTTTGCATTTCTACAGCATCAATTCCAAGTTGATGAATAGCCTTGTGAGGGTTATCAAATTTCGCAAGCTCAAACTTAAGAACAGAATCATTTGTTTTATAATTATCATACCACTTTCCGAATGCACATTGATGAGGGTCTGTGGTTAAAGTAAATTCTTTGTCGGTTAAAATGGAATCTTCTAGTGTGTGCACCCAAGTTAAATGTGCTTCTTTCATACAATCCATTAGTTCAGAAAATTCTCTGACCTCATCAACGATTGATTTGGAGTTAAATAAAATTCTAGTATCAAGCAATTCAATAATTTTGCCTCTAAAATTTACAACGCCCCTTACTTCCGCAGGTGACGTCGGCAGTGGCGTGACTTTTGATAATTGCTCTAAAGAAAGGACACAGCTACAAGGTATGGCATATACCAAACTGGCTACGTCTACTAAGACTTGAGGGCAATCATTGTCGTTTTGGTTCTTAACAACTTCTTCACCATTCAGCTGAATCGTTTCCATACGCACTCCATTCTTTATTCCTAAACCACTAATTTTTAAAGACCAAACAACTTATTACTTTTGTAATATTGTACCCCCCCCCCCCCGAGTTTGTCAAGCCCTTTTCCTACTCCATGTAGATGGCTTTAAATCAGGTTTTAGCCTCATTTAAAGATTCATTTTTGACATCGGCTTCAATTGACCAAAAATCATTTAAAAAATAAATTAAATTATCTTCATTAATTATTTTGTTTAAATCTAAAAAGAATATCATTTGTTCCTGTATATTAGTCACTCTAGATATAAATTCATTTTCACCCATAGAAGGGAGTTTTCCTATTTTGTATTCTGGGATATTATTTACACCTGAAACAGTATCAACAATAAAACCAACAAGTTTGTCGTCCTCTTTGAATCTAACCCTGACAATTATTGCACAAGTTTTATCTGGAGAAGTCGGATCAGGCTTTTGCAAGAGCAATCTTAAATCTATAATTGGAATATTAAAATGTCCTATGTGAAAATTTCCTGTTACAAATTTAGGTGCAGCTGTAAGTTTGGAGACATTCGGATTGGCAACAACACCATGCAAAGACAAAACAGGAACTGCATAAGCTTTATCGTCGATTGAAAATATAAGATATTTTTTATTTTCTTTGCTGTGTTTCATAAACTCTTTCTCTATTTTTAAAATAAATACAAACTAGACTTAAAAAACTCTTTAACTTAGGTATATGCGTCCTATTTATAAGAGCATATAAATTGTGGCTTTAAAATACCAATCTATGTATTCTTTTGTCAATATTGTCAATAAACACTTGTCAAATAGCAGGATTAAACCATTTTACCAAGAAGTAATATAGAAATTCCTACAGTTTTTAATATCATACACCACCAAAGGCTCTTTGTCAAACTACAGAGAGTTTTTAAATATCTTATATTTGATTTGTATCTACTCTAGAATAGTAAATTGAGGTAAATTATGAATGAAGAAAACAACCTAAAAGTTCTACTAGGAAAAAGAATTAAAGAACTTAGAAATAAAAAAGGACTGACTCAGGAAGAATTAGCTGAACTTGTTGGAGTTGGTGAGAGAAACTTAAGTAAAATTGAATGCGGTAATAACTTTGTAACTGCAGATACTCTATCAAAAATTCTAATGGCTCTTGATCTTGATGCCAAAGACCTCTTCGACTATGAACACCATAAATCTAAAGAAACTTTAAAAGAAGAACTAATTACTGAATTAAATAATAATAAAATAGATGTTGAACTGCTGTATAAGATTTATAAAATAATTAAATAATTATCTCGTAATATAAGCCGAAAAGAATTAATTAAAAAACTTGATGCTCTTATAAAAAGTTCTAAGGATTAAGTATGATTTACAGGGTTACCATAAGCGTGCTCAAATAAAATTTTTGTACGTAAAAATACGGACAAATTGCATGAAAAAGGTGCAGGCAACATTAAGGCTATGAGAGGTTAAATTTCCGTGGGTAAATTGTGGGTAATACTTTTGTTGGTTCATTAGTATTCATGTTTTGTTCAAAAGTTCTAAAAACACCTACAAACAGATTAACGCAGAGTCATATTGAGCTTTGGAGAAGTATAAAAAAAATTGTGTAATTTTTGTGTAATTTTCTGTGTATTACAAATACATTTCATCAATATTAATGCGTAAAATTAAATCTAAGTTTAAAAACATGACTTGTTGAAAACCCTGTTAAAACAATAAAAAACTCCCTGCTAGAGAGAGTTTTTAAAAATGGGCCCGGATGGATTCGAACCAACGACCAAGGGATTATGAGTCCCCTGCGCTACCGCTGCGCCACAGGCCCGTGACTAATTATTTTGTTTTCAATTAGGCTTGCTTGCGGTAGCATCGCTACCTACCTCTCCTAAAACCTGACATTAAGTCAGCTTTTACTCGGCAGAGTGCCACAGGCCCGTGACTAATTATTTTGTTTTCAATTGGGCTTGCTTGCGGTAGCACCGCTACCTACCTCTCCTAAAACCTGACATTAAGTCAGCTTTTACTCGGCAGAGTGCCACAAGCCCGTTTATTATAAATTTACCATTGAAAAAGTTGAAAATCAACCCCTCTGACCAAAAATTTAACCTTCATTATAATTTTTCAGCGTGTTAGTTATAATTTCTGACATCTCCTGTCTTAAACTCTTTGGTGAGATTACCTCACAATTAAATCCGTACCGCATCAGTCTCTTTAACATACTGCTTTTGTCCTCTTTGCTGTTCAAAATCACCTTGCTGCCGTTGGATTCTAAGTTGAGAAGTTTTTCTCCGTCGTGCAGCCTGTAACTTTCTGCCAAACCATCCTTCAGTCTAAATGTGCTTGTTGACAGGATGTTTGTTTCATTTGACCTAATCGGTAGCTGCTTGATTTCTTTTATATTGTTAAAATTCAGGTCCTGAATTTGTGCTGTCAAAGAGTTATATACGCATAAAAATACCTCATCTTTTTTGTATTTGATTTCTTTGGGCTCCGCTATTATTGACGTTTCAGATTCGCACAAAAGTTTGTATGTTATTTTTAATTTTTGCCCTTCCTGACAGTATTTTTCATATTTTATAATTTTCCCAGCATATTTTTCGTAATTATAATCTAAGGTTACACAAGTTGGTTTGATTATTTTATTGGCCAATATTCTTGTGTTTTCACTAAACCTACGCTCCAGGCTTTGTAAAAATTTATTTATGTCTTCTTTTATTTTTTCTTCAGGGAAGGCTTTAGCTAAATCCTCAATTAGGCAAATCGTTTTGAGTTCTTCTTCGTTGAAATCGATTTGGTCTGGAAAATTCAACAGTACATACTTATCTTTATTTTTGACAAATCTATAGCCAAAGACTTTTAGCGTATTTATGTATTTTATGATTACTTCGCTCGTATAAATCCTATTATTAGGGTCTATTTTCTCAAAATGATTAATTATTTCTTGAACGCTGGCATTATTTTTCACTAAAAATTTGAGCGTCTCCATAACCCTTATACTTGTGTCGCTATTTTTTTTGGTCGTTGTCAATTGTAGCTCGCTTCCATTTTTTTTAGCAGTTCAATTACTTCATTTCTTAAAGATTCAGGATGGATGATTTTGCAATCTTTTGACATGTATAGAATTTTCTGTAGCATTTCGAATTTATTTCCAAAAAATTCTTCAATTAACAATTTATCACTAGATTGTTCTAATATTTTCTCAGTTTTCACCGGTGAGTAATTCTTTTTTAATTCGTTGGATAGTTCATAAACAACCTTCATCATTGGGAAATCTTTTTCTTTCCGTTTCAATTTAACTGCGGATATTTTTAAAATTCTGTCGAGTCTAAAATAGGAATATCCTTCATGTGTAAGGCTTTGGCCCCAAATATAAAGTTTTTTAGACTTGAATGAGATTTTATCGGCAATTAGTTCAATGTTTTTTTCTCCTGTATTTGGAGAGTTGTAAACGAAAATTATTTGATTTTTATTTTCGCAGTGGTGGAGAAGTTCGTTTACTAATTTTAATTCAATATTTTTTAGCGCAGAAATGTTCTGTATGGCTTCTCTTGTTTTTTCATCCTTTATTAGTGGATATATTTTTAAAAAAAGGGTTTTTAGATTGCTAAGATATTTTACGTCTATTTTTTCGTAAATGTTGTTGTAAAGTTTTAGAATACTGCTAAGTTGATTCATTGGGATTTCAAAATCAAAAGGATGCGCTAACAATTCGTATTTGTTTCCGTTGGATTTGTTTGCCCTTGTTATGTCGCAACCCACTTCCCTTAGTGAATTTATATAAATTCTAATGGTGTCATTTGAAAACATTTCTTTGATATATGGATTATTTGAAAAATAATTGTTAATTTCTTCTGCGGATTTTGGCGACTCCATTAATAAATCAAGTATAACAAGCGTCCTGTATCCGGTTAAGGACATCAAGTTGCAGTTAACTGTATTGTTTGCCAGGAATTCTTGCATATATTTTTTACATACCCTCATGCTCTTATATCATTCTAGCGTAAACAATTAAACTATAAAGAATTTATGTTATTGTTTTTTTACAATTCATTACGTCTTTGTGTTTTGTGCGAATTAGTGGTTAAATTAAAATATGAACTACATATTTTACGGATTAATTGTTATATCTATTGTCGTTGGGGCTATAAATGGAAAGCTTCCGGATGTTGTGAATTCAATTTTGACAGGTGCTGAAAAATCAGTGCAAATCGCTTTTTCCTTGATCGGGATTATGGCCTTTTGGCTTGGGATTATGAAGATTGCAGAAAAATCCGGGCTTGTTGAATTTGTCGCTAAACTTATACAGCCAGTAACTAGAAGGCTTTTTGACGATATTCCAGAGAACGACCCTGCGATTGGTAGCGTTGCGATGAGCTTTTCGGCAAATGCCTTGGGGCTGACAAACGCGGCCACTCCGATTGGGATTAAGGCGATGCAGGAACTGCAAGTTCATAACAAGGATAAAAAGACGGCATCTAACGCAATGTGTATGTTTTTGGCGATGAATACGGCAGGGTTTCAACTCATTCCGGCTACAGTTATTGCAGTTTTGGTTGGAATTGGGTACAAAAACCCTACTGAAATTATCGCACCGACTCTTATGGTGACTTCGATCACTTTTTTGACGGCGGTTTTTGTTGCAAAAATATTTCAAAAATTGTTTCCACCACAGAAGGCTGAATGCCCTATTGATGGTTTTGTGGAATCTTCAGTCAAATTGGACTGTGAGGCTGAACAATGACACTTCATTCCATTATGAATATACTTTCGCTGTGGGCTTTGCCTTTTATAATCTTGCTGATATTAACCATGGGCTTGGTCAAAAAAGTCCCGATTTATGAAGTTTTCACAGAAGGGGCAAAAGACGGGTTCAAGGTTGCTGTTAACATTATCCCCTATTTGGTCGCGATTATCGTCGCCATCTCGATGCTAAGGGCTTCTGGTTCCATTGAAATGCTGGCAAGCGCCTTTGCTTCAGTTCTGGCTAAATTCAATATTCCGGCTGACATTTTACCATTGATAATAGTAAGACCGCTATCGGGTTCAGCCGCACTGGGGCTTTTTTCGGACATCGCGACAAATTCAGGCCCAGCAGCTTACGCCACAAAATTAGCCGCGGTTATGGTCGGCAGCTCTGAAACAACTTTTTATGTATTGGCAGTTTATTTCGGCTCTGTTGGGATTGCAAAATTTAGATATGCCTTGGCAGTAGGGCTTATGGCCGACATTTTGGCGGCAGTGCTTTCAATTGTAGTTTGTAGTTGGATGTTTTTGTAGTTGAAAGTTGAAAGTTGAACTCAACCTTTTCAGCTAGCCGCCTGATACTAGTATTCGTTTATTTTAAATTGGTATCGGTCAATAATCGTTGTTGATAAACGCTCCCAGTATCCACCCAGCTTTGAGTAAAAGAAATATTTTTGTTGTCTACAACTTTCATAATGACGATTGCGTAATTTATATCGATAAAATTTATTTTATTTATTTTTTCGACAATAAACGAATTGTTTCCACAGTTTCTGCAAAAATTTGTCTCAGTTGAGATTTTTTCTTTGAGGACGATTGTTTTTTGCTTGATACCGCAGCAGGCACAGCGGCTTAAAAACCACTGGTTCTCTATATACTGACCGCAATCAGGACAATAGGCCGAATCAATATCGGGGGTGATTTTCTCGTGATAACACTCTTCCTTTTTAAATAAAATTCTGAACATAAATTCCTTTTAATGACTGCAATGAATTTTTAAGGTTAAAATTTTATTAGTCAACATTTAGAGACCACTGCAAAAGTGAAAAGCCACGGAAAAGTTCGATTTTCCGTGGCTTTGACACTAGATGCCAGAGACTTGTCACAAGGCTAAATTAGTTAAATATTTATATTGTTTTAGACCTGTGCATCAGTATCATTAAAAGGATTTTTGGTCTTTTTTAATTACTTATTTTCTTTTTAAGCTAAGCCACAGCTCAGTGCCATAAAGTCTTTGTCCATAATGTTTTGATTGATTATTGGTTGGTTCATTCCTCCAGCGTAAGGGTTTGAAGCGAACGGGTTAGTTGTTGCTGAGTTTTGATTATAACCAAATTGTTGGTTTTGCCCTTGAAAAGATGGATTTGTTATCGCATCAGTGTTCGTTTGTGCTTGCGCTGGAATTGCTTGTTTAAGCTTGCTTAAACTTCCGAAAGCTATTTTTGCGTCTTCAGATTCATTTCCTTCTGCTTGGAGTCTTTGCTCAGCTGTTGCGATAACTTCTTGGATTGCCTGAGGATTTTGGCCTACTTTTTCTGTAATGGTTTTTGCATTTTCTTCTTTTGCTATGTCTAATTCGTTTTTGCCTACTAATTTTTCAGCCGCCTTGCCTGCAGCCCAGGAGCCGATGAATCCGCCTATCATACCGCAGATTCCGCCTAGAGCCCCGCCGATTGCCATCCCTATTGGACCGCCAATTACACCGATTGAAGCCCCCAATGCCGCTCCACCAGCAGTCCCTACTGCTGAACCAGCTATCCATCCACCGATATTGGCGGCTGTTTTAACTACCGATTTACCCAGTTGTTTCAGTCCTTTTTCAAATCCTAATTGAGCGAAAGTTGGAATTACTTGGGTGAACATTTCGATTGCTGCTGTGATTCCGAGGAAGATTCCGTTTCCTTTTCCGAATTTTAATACTTTTGCAGTCAATGGAGATTTTGTTGCCAAGTTTTTGACCGCTCCATTTAATTTAGAAATCCCGGTATATTTGCCGAGAAATTTTCCTATTTTACCGAAGAAACCAGTTGCCCCAACTTCTCCGTGAGCAAGAGCGTTTGCGTTGGCAAGTCTTTTATTGGCTACAGTAAATGCGCGTTTTGCATTTTCTGGATGTTCAGCTGCATATTTAGCTGCGATTTTAGCCGCTTCGTAATTTTTCAAAGCTTTTGCAGCTCTATCTGAAGTTTTTGCCGCTTCAGTCAATTTAACAAATTTGTCACCTGTTGGAACTGCATCAGTGATTACTTTTGCATTGTGAATGTTCATTATATTTTTAAGACCGGCTTTGGTTGTGACTCCGCCAGCTGTTTTTATTCCTGCTATTTGAGCGTTTGCACCTGCAGTATAAGTAGCCCAACCACCGGATAAATCTTTCTTATTATTCAAAAGCCATTTTCCGCCCTTGAAAGCTTCCATCGCTCCAGCGATTCCAAGCATAAGTCCCATTCCTTCAAAAGGGCCCGGTGCCTGTTCTACAATAGCGGCACCTGTACCGTATTTCACAAGGTTTTCGATATCTTTGGAATATTCTTGAGAATTAAGACCACTTCCAAAACTCGTATTGTTAGCATAAAGTTGTGGAGTATTTGCGCTTGCAAAATCTACATCTTTTAAATCCTTAGGATACTGTTGCGGATTAAATACGTTACCATAACTTACATTATTTATCATTCGTCCCCCCAATATATTAAATAACCCTATACCTGATATATGTATAAAGAAATAGTGGGCGCAGAAATTTACTAATTAAACCATATTCCAGTTAGAATGCAACACTTTGTTACAATTATAATTTTGTGAGTTCAAGAGTAGGGCGGGAAAAGTCTTGTTACAAATGGAACATCTTTAACTAGACTTTAGTAGAGCCTACTGCTCAATTTACTTGTTGTTCGGAAAGGAAGACACCTATTTTTGTTTTTTGCAGTAAAACGTCATGAAATTCCCCCAGCATGCGGGAGAGATTTTGGCATTTTTGTAGTCAAGCATCTTTAGTATGTTAGTCTCGGTGAAATATTCGGTATCGAAATACGGAAAATCGACTGCTACTATATCAAAACCAAAATCTAAAAGCATGCGTTTTAAAGATTTAAAGCTGAATAAGTTGACATGAGTCTTATCAGAGAGCATTCGGAACTTTTCCTTAAATAATTTAGCGCAAATGCAATCAAAATCTGGGGTAGCCAGAATTAAAACCCCATCAAGAGAGAGAATTTTGTTGATATGTGCCAAGAAAACCTCAGGACTATCCACATGCTCAATAACATGATGAGAAATAACCACGTCAAAAGAACCTGCTTCTAACTCCAAGTGCTCAAGAGGCTTATCGTATATTTTTGCATATTTACGTGCGTGTTCGCAAGCGTATTTAGAAATCTCCAACCCAGATTTTTGGTGTTTCTCATCAATTGCAGATAGCAAAAATCCAAGCCCGCAGCCCAAATCAAGAACCCTTGACGGCGGAAGTGAGTTTATAAAGTCGACTTCAGTCTTTACATTTACGAGAAACTTTTCGCGCTCATCACAAAGTTTTCTAACTTTCCCGTCAGGGTCAGTAACGACGCCCCAGTAGTCTTTTTCGTAATTAATATTTTCTTTGGTTATTTTCTTATAATAGTTAGCCATAACAACAATATAGCATGGAATGGGTGAGCTGTGAATAAAATATTAATATCAAATTCGAGCTGGCAGCCTAAATAGGGGCAGGCCAGAGTCGACATTTGAAGGTTGGTAATTTGTGTGTAATATCGCGATTATTTGTGAATGATTTATTTCTTAATGGATGCGCTATGTCTAGCTATGGTGTGTTAAAAAAAGCGACGGGCCTTCTTTTGGAAAGTCCGTCGCTTAAGTCTTTTTTTGGTTCTAAATGTCAGAGTTCTTCAAGCCCCAACCAAGGTCGGTATGTCTACGTGCGTAGCACTTCTTACTCACTCGCATTAAACGGCGTTACGCGCGGAAAGTCTCCCGTGCTTCAGCCTCTGCTCGCTCGCGCTACATCATGCCGCCCATTCCACCCATGCCTGCCATTGCTGACATATCCGGCATTGATGATTTTTCTTCAGCGATTTCAACAACCGCAGCTTCTGTTGTTAACAGCATAGAAGCAACAGATGCAGCATTTTCGAGTGCTGAGCGTGTAACTTTAGCTGGATCAACAATCCCTGCTTTTATCATATCTGTGTATTTATTTAATAGTGCGTCGTATCCGAAAGAATCTTTTTCTTTTCTGATGTTTTCAACAATAACGTCGCTTTTTGCCCCTGCATTTTGTGCGATTAATCTCAAAGGAACGTCAAGAGCTGCAGTTAGGATTTTGAACCCGATTTTTTCGTCGTCTGTTTGGAATTCAATTGAAGAAATTTTATCTTCAAGTTCTTGTTGGACTCTTACAAGTGCGACGCCGCCTCCAGGTACGATACCTTCTTCGTTGGCCGCACGGGTTGCGTTAAGTGCATCTTCTATTCTAAGTTTTCTTTCTTTTAATTCAACTTCAGAAGCGGCTCCGACTTCGATAACTGCAACTCCGCCTGATAATTTGGCAGTTCTTTCTTGAAGTTTTTCTTTGTCGTAATCTGAATCTGATGCTTCAATTTGTTTTTTAATTAGTCTGATTCTTTCTTGAACGGCTTTTTTAGTGTCGTCGCCGACTACGATTGTTGTTTCGTCTTTTGTTACGGTAACGCGTTTAGCGTGTCCCATCATTTGGGTTGTTACATTTTCAAGCTTGATTCCAAGTTCTTCTGTGAACATTTCGCCGCCTGTTAGGATAGCCAAATCTTCAAGCATTGCTTTTCTTCTGTCTCCGAATCCAGGAGCTTTTACAGCAACCGCTCTTAGGACTTTTCTCATTGTGTTAACAACAAGAGTCGCAAGTGCTTCGCCTTCAACGTCTTCTGCTATAAGAAGCAAAGAACGGCCGTCTCTGGCAACTTGTTCTAAAACAGGAACCAAGTCAGCGATTAGGTTGATTTTTTTGTTAACGCAAAAAACGTAAGCGTCATCTAGGACTGCTTCCATTCTTTCAGCATCGGTTACGAAATATGGTGAAATGTAGCCTTTGTCAAATTGCATTCCTTCAACAACTTTCAAGTTGGTTCCGAATGATTTTGATTCTTCAACTGTTATAACGCCGTCGTGTCCTACTTTTTCCATTGCTTCGGCGATTAATTCACCAATTTCTTTGTTGTTTCCAGCAGAAATTGTGGCAACTTGAGCAGTTTCTTCTCTTGTGTTAACTGATTTCGACATGTCCTTGATTTTAGTAATAGACATTTCAACTGCTTTATCAATACCGCGCTTCATGCACATCGGATTTGCACCGGCAGTAAGGTTTTTTAATCCTTCTCTGACAATTGCTTGTGCCAAAACTGCTGCTGTAGTTGTTCCGTCGCCGGCTACGTCGTTTGTTTTTGATGAAACTTCTTTAAGTAATTGAGCCCCTGCATTTTCTAAACCGTCTTTAAGTTCGATTTCTTTTGCGATAGTTACTCCGTCATTAACTATTTGTGGAGCACCGAATTTTTTTTCTAATATTACGTTGCGACCTTTTGGTCCAAGCGTTACTTTTACTGCGTTAGCTACTGCATCAATCCCTTTTAAAAGGCTGTTGCGCGCTTCTTCTTGAAATACTATTTTCTTAGCCATGTTATCACTACACGAAATTATTTTAATTTCGCCCTTTCATATTTTACTTTGTTGTTACTTACTGGTTGTTTTAGCGGGCTTACTAGCCTAATGCACTCGCTATATTGTTGCTTGCGAACATCGTTTTATCGTTACTTTGTCCACTCGCACCTCTTTTGCTTGGGGTTTTTAATTACTCAATTATTCCCAAAACGTCTTTGATAGAAATGATTTTCAAAGTTTCTTTGTCTAGTTTTACGTCAGTACCGGAGTATTTTCCGTATAAAACGATGTCGCCAACTTTTACGTCAACAGGTTCTCTTTCGCCGCTGTCAAGAACTTTTCCAGCTCCGACTGCTACTACTTCGCCTTTTTGAGATTTTTCTTTTGCGCTGTCCGGAATGAAAATTCCGCCGGAAGTTTGTTCAGTATCCTCGATTACTTTAATTACAATTTTGTCGCCTAAAGGTTTAATTGACATGATGTTCCTCCTTTTTTTTACTATTAATACACATACATTAATTTTATATAACATTTTGTTAAAATAATTAAAATAATTAACAAAAAATTAATTGTTCCTTTTTATTGTAGCATAACCAAGATAAGAATGGATAAACGGAAATTAACGTAAAATTTCACAGGAATTATAAATGTAGAGACTACCGCACAGCTCAAATATTAAAAAAAAATAAACAAAGCTTGTTTCTGCGCCTTGTTAAACTATAATGAGTGAGTGAGCGAAACAAAAATTTATTTTTGTTTCCGAGCGAGCGAGTTACAACGGCGTAGCCGTGTTATAATGAGTGAGTGAGCGAATAAAAATTCATTTTTGTTTCCGAGTGAGCGAGTTACAACGGCGTAGCCGTGTTATAATGGTATTATGGTAGAAAACACAGGTGAAAAAATGAAACATAAAGATAAAAAAGAACATTCTCAAAATCCGTTCAAAAAAGAACATGCTGATGACGAAGCTAACGAAACGGTTAAAGAAGAGCAGATTCAGCCCGAAGAAACAGTTCAAGAGGCTGAAAATAAAGTTCAACAGGATTTTGACAACTTGAATAATCAGTATTTAAGACTGGCTGCTGATTTTGATAATTTTAGAAAAAGGCAAGCTCAAGAGCGCGAAAGCCTCCTTAAATACGGAGCTGAAGAGTCTTTGAAAAAACTGATTGAGGTTTTAGATAATTTTGACCGCGCAAAACAGGCGATACAAAATGTCGAGGACGTCAAACAGGTCAAAGACAGCTTTGATATGCTTTACAACCAGCTTTTTGATAATCTTTCAAAATTGGGGCTGGAAGTTATCGACGCCCAAGGCAAAGAATTCGACCCGAATTTTCACGAGGGGGTTATGCAGACACCGACAAGCGAATACCCTGAAAATACTGTTATAATGGAATTGCAAAAAGGTTACAAATTGGGGGATAAAGTTCTAAGACCCTCGTTGGTTAATGTGGCGACTGAGGGCTAGACAAGAGGATGTAGGGTGCAGTTCACTGCACCGAAATAAGGAATTAGAATAAAAAATGACAGATTTTTACGAAATATTGGGAGTGCCCAAAACAGCAGAAAAAGACGAGATAAAAGGGGCTTTCAGAAAAAAAGCAAGACAGTGCCACCCGGACGTGAACAAAGCACCGGATGCGGAAGCAACGTTTAAAGAATTAGGCAAGGCCTATGAAACCCTTATGGATGATGAAAAACGTTCCCTTTATGACAGATACGGCGAAGACGGACTCAAAAACGCGGGATTTAATTCAAGCGGGCCGTTTGACGGCGGATTTGGCGATTTGAACGATATTTTCAATTCGTTTTTTGGCGGATTTGGCGGATTTTCTCAACAACAATCCAACCCTAACGCCCCACAACGCGGTGACGATTTGAGAGTCGACATCGAAATCGAGTTTGAAGAAGCTGTGTTCGGGGTAAAAAAAGAGATTAAAATAGACCATTTAGAAAATTGCGAAGCATGTAAAGGCTCCGGCTCTGAACCTGGAAGCCAACCTGTTACATGTAAAACTTGCGGCGGAGCCGGTAAAGTTCAACAAACTACTCAAACAATTTTAGGCCACTTCTCCCAAGTGACCACTTGTCCTGATTGCCACGGTTCAGGCAAAAAAATTCAAAATCCTTGCAAAGCATGCAAGGGCTATGGAAGAATCGAAAAAGAAAAAACAATAGAACTAAAAATCCCAGCTGGGGTGGATAATTCATCTAAAATGAGGCTTTCAAGCGAAGGCGATGCCGGCAAAAATGGCGGACCACAAGGCGATTTGTACGTGGTATTGCATGTTAAACCGTCCGACTACTTCCAAAGAGAAGGGACAACTGTCTACTCAAAACTCGAAATCGCTCCTTCACAGGCGGTTTTAGGCGATGAAATCACCGTAAAAACTCTAGACGGAGAAAAAGAAGTTTCGATTCCGGCTGGAATCCAAAGCGGAAGCCCGATTAAAATAAAATCAGTAGGCGTTCCAAATATTTCAAGACCCTCCCACAGAGGCGACCATATTATAGTGGTTAGTGTTAAAACTCCGACCCAGCTGGGCGAGGAAGAAAAACAGCTTTACAAAAAATTGTACGAAATGAACACTGGTAAAAAGCATACTGAAAGTCTGATTGACAAAGTCAAAGGGGTTTTCGGAGGGTAAATAAGAAACTAAAAGAGCCTGATTTTGATTTTGAAATTAGGCTCTTTTGGTACTAAATGTTCTAAAACTATTTGCAGCTAATATTACTTATCCGAATTAAATTTATTAAAAATTTTATTTTGTTGACAAAACCTTTTTTTGCAACTATATCATCGGCCATTATGTTGCCCTTGAGAATAACCACATCACCTTTTTTTGCAAGTTTTTTTAGGATATTCAATGTAGAGTATGGGTTTTTTACTTTTTCTTCTTTAACTACTTTTGACATTACAATTTTTTTGTTGCCAAGTATTTTTCCTATTTTCATCTTGTTTGCCCCTTTTTATTTTATTAACACTTATATAAAAACACTCAAAAAATAATTTGCTACTTTAATGTGTCCTCTATTCTATTCTATTCTATTCTATTCTATTCTATTCTATTCTATTCTATTCTATTCTATTCTATTCTATTCTATTCTATTCTATTCGGCATTATAATTGGGCGTGGACGTTTAAAAACCCATATTTACAATTTGTAATATTGTACAAATCGGCGAGTTTTAGGTATAATTCAATTACGATAAATTTACCGCACTCACGTCATCCTGAACTCGTTTCAGGATCTATCCAATAACCGACACTGGTAAGATGCTGAAATAAATTCAGCATGACTCGGGGAGCGTTGTTGAAAAATAAAGGACATAAAATGAAAAAGATATTATTAGTTTTGATTTTAATGCTGGCAACGGCAACGGGTGTTATGGCCGCGAAAATCCCCGACGGCGTCAAGAGCTTGGTCAAAAAAGACTACCCGAAAGCCGATTTCAGGTTCGATGGGGTGCTTATTTTGCCTGACGGTACACTTTACTTGCCGCTTTACCCTTCTTTGATTAAAAAGCCGGAAGTGCTCGAAGTCAAAGCCACCAGTCCAGAAAAGAAAACTTTAGCCGACAAACCAGACGTTATTATTTTGAACAACGATTTCGTCCTTTTGAAAGTTTTAATAGACCAAAAAGGGAGAAAAACCGTAGTTAATATGACAAACCCTCCTCTTGAGGTTAGAACCGGGCTTTTGCCTCAAGATATGCTTGTCCCAAGCGGACTGACAATTCCTGACAACATCAAGGGAATAATCGGCAACCTTCAAATCGCAACTGCACTCGACGCAGGGCTTAGAGTCAAAACAGAGCCATTTTTACAGAAAAAGGTCGTTACGACAAAGGCCGGCAAAAATTTGCTTTCAGTTATTCCTCAACTTCAAAACAAATTGCTTTATATCGCCACCTGCTACTCAAAAAACATTCAAGTAGTCAACGGCGAGGGTCACGCACCTGATTATGCACTTGCTCAAAAGACTGTACCTATCGATATTGAAGTTGTAGGCGACGACAAATTTATGCTTGTTACAACTTTCTCCAAAACTTTCGTGGACGTGATTTCTCTGGCAGACGAAAGGGTTATCAAACAAATTGATTTGACCACTCCGGCTGAAGAAATAGTTTTTGACAAATTCTCAAACACAGCCTACGTTTCAAGTTCAATGGCATCAAGCATTTACGTGATTGATTTGAACTCTATGACCTTGAAGCAGAAAATAAAAGTCAGAGGGACTTGCGAAAAACTTTCACTGAGCATTGATGGCAAAAAAATGTTCTACACTGACAGAAAAACAAACGACGTGTGGGCAATTGAGTTGGACAACGATTTTGTCATCAAGAACATCGGAAAATTCCCGAACGTTTCAAAGATTGCATTTTCCCAAAACAAGATTTATGTTACAAGCAGAACAAAAAATAGGCTTGCAATTGTTGATTACGCTACGTTAGGCTTATTGAACGAAATAGAAGTGGAAGCAAAACCGATTGACCTGCTGTTGTACAAAGACAAATTATACATTTTGTCTGCGCAAAACAATGTCGTTCAAGTTTTGGACACAGCGTCGGACAAGATTACAGATACAATTTATTTGAATACCGGCGGATTTTCCACCAAGATTTGTCAAGTAAAAAACACCAATATAGCACTTGTCACCGACACAAAAGCCGGAAAATATTCAGTTTTAGATTTGGACAAGAATCTTGTGTTAAAAACCACTCCGCTTGAAATCCCAGTAAGTGTGATAGTTGTCGCCAATAAAATAAAGAAAATCAGCAAGTGAGTGAACAAGTTATGAGTAAAATTACCAGCGTAATTGACGAAGCGAGCTTGGAAGTTCTAAGAGAATTGGAAAAAACATCCGTCGATTTTTGGAATATCTCCCCTGCCACAGGTAATTTTTTGAACATGCTGATAAGGATTTCCGGCTCGAAAAACGTTCTTGAAGTCGGGACTTCAAACGGATATTCTGGCATCTGGCTTGCAAAAGCTCTCAAGGTAACCGGTGGAAAGCTCACTACTGTTGAATATTATCAAAAAAGAATAGATTTGGCACTTGATAATTTTAAAAAATGCGGTGTTGCCGATATTATTACGGTCAAACAGGGCTCTGCTTGTGTGGTTTTAGAAACTCTTGAAGACGAAATTGATTTCGCATTCATCGATGCCAATAAGGGCGAATACGTAAAATATTTTGATATAATAAACCTGAAATTGAAAAAAGGCGCGATAATCGCCTGCGACAATATAACTTCTCACCCTGAAAAAGTAGCTTCCTTTGTTGATAAAATTCAGGCAGACCCTAATTATCAGGTGGAAATTTTAGATTTACCGGCGGGGTTGCTTTTGGCTTATAAGTTAAATTAAATTCAGCGCAATAAAAAAGCGGCTTGTGCCGCTTAAAATAAATCTCCATAAAATCTTTAAATAAGATTCTCCCAAATAACCGAGAGCGATGTGCTTCTTCGGCTGCTAGTGCACTCTTTAATTTTTGTGAGTGTCTTGGATTATCGGCAGTTCGGAAAAGCGTGGTTTACCTCACTGAGTCGAGCTGGGGCACGTTGTGCCACGGCGCTCTTGCCGAAATCCTCTAGCCTAATAGCGCTTCTAATACTTCTGCGTTTTTTGTTGCGACTTGTGTGTCTCTGACTTTGTTTCTGTGAATATACGTTCTTAAAGCTTCTCTGATTAGTTCTGAGCGTGAACGGTTTTCGTTACCTGCAACTGTGTCAATCTCATCTAAAAATCTTTCGGGCATTGAAATCAAAACTCTGGCCATGTGGTGTTCTCCTTTATCTTATTGTCTGTAATATCTCTCGTTCCTATATAAAGGACAATCGTATAGAGAAATTGCCTATTTAGTATATATTCCTTATCCATTGCGTAACATGTCTTAATACAATCGACCAAAACCCAGCAATAGCAGGAATTTTTATTTTAGAGATTTTACGAAGTCATTTAGAAGATATGCCTCATTCGGCCCCGTGATTATTTCAAATTCGGGAAGTGCTTCTTTGATTTCATCTTTCATATGGGCCAAAAGCCCGGGGATTATTATTTGTTTGTTTTTAATTTTATCTGCAAGCCCAGCTTTGTTTACTGTTTTGGCCGCTATTTGGGCGGTAAATTTCTCAGCTGACCAAGCTGTAAGTACGCTCATTCCGTCAGACGGGGTAACCACAAGATACGCAGGTCTGTTCAAAGCCTCGATTTCGTTGGCGACCGCAAAGTAGGTCAGAGCAAAGTTTGTGGTCAAAAACACGAGCGAGTTCTCGTCCGGGTTGTTAAATTCATAAACCTTTGGTTCAACCTGTAGCGGCTTTTGAGGGTCGGTGTATATGTTTTGTCTCAACGTCATCAAAGTCGAAATTAGAGCTTCGTCAAAATTTTCAAATATAAGCATGTTTGCGTACTTGCAAAGGTAGATGCTGGCTTTTGCCATCAAATCAAGCAAATTCGTGCTGTGCGCAAAATAAATCGCAACCGGATTTGAATAGTTTTCGTCCTTTTCCAAAATGGCTTTTCTTCTTGTTTTGGTAAGGGTTTGAACTGTTTCATCAACGTTGCTGCCATCTTTGTCCATTATTATTGTGATTTCATTTAAGTCGTCTTCAACGATCCACGCAAAGCCCATTTCATAAAGTTTTTGGGTTAACTCAGTTGTGATTTTACTTCCTGTTAGGTAAATCAAATCAACTTTATAAGTGTCGCTGATTCTTGTTATCTCAAAATCGGCAACTCTGTTTAATTTTTCGTCAAAATCGGTTTGGTCGGTGTCAAGAACGACAGTTATGGCCGTTTTGTTTATAAAAGTCTTGTCGTGTCTGAATAAAACGTTTTCGCCGCCAACCAAAACCTTGTTAGCGTGTCCCAAAAAGATCTCTTTTTGAGGTTTTTTCATACTCTGGTTGAAAATCCCTATTAATTCTTCTGGCAAATGAGGACAAAGTTCAATTTCTGTCTGTCCTTTAGCCAGTTTTAAAGCGTAGGCCATGCAAGTTGGCATACCGCATTTTTTGCAATTTCCATCCGGCAATTTTTTCGCCGCAGGTAAGTATTTAAAAATCTGTAATCCTGATAGTTCAGCCATTTTCGCCTCCAAACATATTTTTGAGGGTTTTGATACTGTCCGGATGCTCAAGTACGATTAAATTGGCACCAGCTGTCACTACAGCGGCTGCCGTGGTGATTTCAAACATAATCGAGCGGGTTTTGAAATCGCCGAAGCTTTTTGAATAGGTGTCCGATTTCGCCTCTTTGACTTTGAGTGCCTCCTCGCCTGCAAAAGCGACAAGCGGCATATTAAGCATCGAATCGCCTTCGAACGCTGCAAGTTTAATTCTCTCCATTATGCTGTAGCCGTATTCAAGCCCGTATCCGAGTCCGCCCATGTCTGTGTCAATTAGGATTTTGTCGAGGCTCAGTCCCATATCGGAGGTCAAAATGTTCATTTCTTTCGCCAAGTTTATGTCGATAGGGGTTCTTATTACAAGAATATGCCCGCCATTAACTACAGATGGGACGATTTGTTTGTAGGTGTTTTCATCGGCAAAGGCAATTATAGCTTCCCTGTCGAGGACTTCGATCAAAGCAGGCAAAAGTTTTATATCGGTCGATTTGTTATTCAACCCTCTGATTAAAAGCGGTTTCGTAATTGAAGGCAAAAGGGATTTTAAAAGTTCTTGAGCCTCTTTAATTTGTGCGTCAAGATTTTCTTCAGAAATATTAAATTTGAGCGCAAGAATGTCGCAATCTGTTGCTTGAGCTTGAGATATCAAATTAATTGCTAAACTTGGGGAGATTGCTTCGGCGTGTTTTTGTTGCTCCTTTTGTAAATCAAAGTCTCGCAATGACGTTTCAAAATAATCTTTCACAATGTGGGAAGACACACTAAAATCGGAGATGTTCAACTGCAAGGCAAAAACAGGTTTAGATTTATTGCCGTTCTCCTTCAGAAAATTGAAAGACTTGTCTCCGCCGATAGTAATCCCTTGAAAATTTATAGATCTTATCGGTTGGTTTATTTTTAAATTATCCGTTGTTAGCGTTTCGTTCATTTATAACTTTATCCATAAGCACTGTAAATTCTTTTTCATCGATAGTTTCTTCTTCCAAAAGGGTTTTTGAAATGTATTCAAGCATATCTCTATTTTCACTAAGCAGTTTGCGTGCGATTTCGTAGCATTCATCGACAATCTTTTTAACTTCTTTGTCTATGTCTGCTGCAATTTCTTCTGAAAAATCTCTAGTGTGTCCGAAATCTCTGCCCATAAAGACGTGTTCGTCACTTTTTCCGTAAGCCATATTACCCATTTTTTCGCTCATCCCGTAGGCAGTTACCATACGACGAGCCAACGCTGTGACCTTTTCTAGGTCATTTGAGGCCCCTGTGGTAATACTTTCAGGTCCATAGACAAGTTCTTCTGCCATACGGCCACCAAGGGTCATTGTTATTCTATCCAAAAGTTGGTTTTTTCTCAAAGTTAAATGGTCTTTTTCTGGTAAGGTCATCGTAATTCCAAGAGCCATTCCGCGAGGGATTATTGACACCTTGTGTAAAGGGTCGCAATTTTTAAGCAATTTTGATAAAAGTGCGTGTCCCACTTCATGGTAGGCTGTATTTTCTTTTTCTTCGTCAGAAATAATTTTACTTTTCTTTTCAGGTCCAGCCATTACTTTGTCAATGGCTTCTTCTAAATCATCCATTCCTATTTTTGCTTTGTTGTGGCGAGCTGCCAAAAGAGCCGCCTCGTTTAGTAAATTCTGCAAATCAGCACCGGTAAATCCAGGGGTACGTTTTGCTAAAACTTTTAAATCGACCTCTTCTTCAAGTGGCTTGTTGGTGGCGTGGACGGCCAAAATTTGTTCTCTGCCGAGGATATCTGGTCTGTTTATAACGATTTGTCTGTCGAAACGGCCCGGTCTTAAAAGTGCGTTGTCTAATATATCAGGACGGTTTGTTGCAGCTATTACTATTACGTTGGTGTGCTCGTCAAATCCATCCATTTCAACTAAAAGTTGGTTAAGAGTCTGCTCTCTTTCGTCATGCCCGCCGCCAAGTCCTGCTCCACGCTGACGGCCGACTGCGTCGATTTCATCTATAAATATAATACAAGGTTGGTGTTTTTTTGCTTGGTCAAATAAATCTCTTACTCTGCTGGCACCTACACCGACGAACATTTCCACGAAGTCAGAACCGCTTATTGAGAAGAAAGGAACTCCCGCTTCTCCTGCTACCGCTTTTGCCATAAGGGTTTTACCTGTTCCTGGAACTCCGACAAGCAGTGCACCTCTTGGAATTTTTGCGCCAAGTTTAAGGTATTTTTCGCCGTTTTTAAGGAAGTCAACGATTTCTTCAAGTTCTTGTTTTTCTTCGTCGATTCCCGCAACGTCTTTGAATGTAATTTTAACTTTGTTGTCAAGCATCATTTTTGCTTTGCTTTTACCGAAGGACATCGCCTGAGAACCGCCTGATTGAAGTCCTTTTGCCATAATTAGCAAGAAAACTATAAATAGTATCGGCAGAATCAACGAACCCAAAATTCCCATCCATTGCGAAGATTCGCTAGGTTTTTTGACGTTTACATCGACTCCTGCATCTTCCAATTTTTTCATTAAGCTTGGATCGCTTGGTGTTAGAACTTTATACTGAACTACGGCCACTTTCTGCTCGCCGTACATGGCTTTCAAAGCTTCATTACTTTTCTTTTTAGCAGCTTCAGGTTGCCTTACAGGGTATGCAATCAAAGAGTCTTTATCGATTTCAACGCTTTTTATATCGCCGGTTTTTAGTCTTTGTAAAAAATCTGTGTAAGAAAGTTCTTGAGTACTGGTAGTTGGGCCGGCCATAATCATAGACACAAAGGCCAAAACCATTATTCCAAGAATTACGTACATACCCATTGATTGACTTTTGTTCATACAGAAATTACCTCTATTATTTGTTAATTAGCCTCTTTATTGTACCTCAAAAGTAGAAAAATGGTTAATTTCATTTATTGTTAATTTGTCTTCTTCTGGAATTTCCGGCTTAAGTTCTTTTAATGCCAACATTTTATTCAATTCGCTACTCAAGCTGGCAAAACTGACTATGCTGCTATGTTGGCTACCCTCGTTCCTTTTATGGATAAACGAGTTAATTTCGCTCAAAATATTTAAAAAAACCTCTCTGTCTATTAAGTTGTTTTCAAAGTCATCCAAAACTTCCATCAGATAAGGGTATGAGTCTTCCCCATCGTTTTCGTTAATAGTCATAATCTGGCTCTGGATTTCAGGGTCTTCAAAATCCGATTGAATTATTTTTAGATAAAAATCAGAATATTTTCTAATGTAGCTCATTATCTGTTGCGGTTCTTGGTAGACAGAAATCTTTACAAAATAACTCCTAAATCCTGAGTAGATCTCGCTTTCAGCTGGAATTTGACCGTTTTCTTGGATCGTCAAAAAGTTTTTAACAAAATCTTGAGTAAGCGCCAACAATCCAAGGTTTTTAAAATTTCCAAGAATCAAATCCCAAGTTTTACAAGAATCTGCGCATTCTTGAGCGATAAAGTTTGTGATTAAGTTGATCTGGCTTAAATCGACCTTGTCTTGGTTTAGAGACTGATAAAGCACCCTGGCAGAGACTTTTTCTGGCTCTGTAAACACAACCATGAATTGAATCCTAGATATAATAGTAAATAATTTCATCGCTGAGATTTTATTTTCAAGCAATTGCGCAATGAAGAATTCGTAAGTTTTAAATAGATTGCTTTGGGTTTCTACTGTTGGCAAATTTTCTCCGCGGATAATCTTTAGATATATGTTTTTTTCTTTACCCCTAAGTTGCAGTTTCACCACGTCATTCTGGGACAAATAGCGGCTGAAAATCTTGTGCTTTGCATCGTCATTCTTTTCTGAAGCACCATTAACCGAAGTGCAAAGCACACTCAAAAGGAGTGATATAGTTGTGAGGCGCTGAATACCATCGATAACCTTGTATTCGGTACGGTCTTGAGAAGCTTCTAAAATAATGATCCCGCCGAATATGGGTGCAGTTGGGTGAACGTTTTGGATTAATTCCTGAAAATAATCAGCGGCCTTTTTTTTATCAAAATTATATCCAGATGAAAAACCCAAGGAGTTAAGCCTCTTGGCCGATTTTAAAAGTTCCAGAATATTTATAATAGATGAATTCATTTCACTTCCCAATAAAAAACAAACGCTACTAGTATATTATAGCATTTGTTTTTTTTAAACAAGTATATTAAGTTTCAGACATGTATGTATGGAGCTATACGCTCAATACATACCCGCCGTTGTCGGCATTTTGTAATTTATCGCCGTCGATTTTTGAACGAAGGTTTTTGATATATTTATAAACATAATCTCTAGGTAAATCCAACAAGCTTGCCAAATCTTTTGCGTAAACAATTTTGTTTTTGTTTATGGCAAAATGATCAAATACAGCTTGCTCTCTATCAGTAAGTGCTTTGTTGAAAACCAGTCTAACATCTTCTTTTAGGGAAGATTCGGTCGGTGTTTTTACAGCTGCAATTGTTGTGCCGGCAATTACGGTTTCGGTTTCTTCAACTATTTCTAGTTTTTTAGGCCTCATAACCATAGAAATTTTTGTCTGTTGATCTTTTTTGCCTTGCTTTACGATAGACAAAGATGGTTGTGTAATTTGTTTTTCTCTTTCAAACGCACGCTGAGCTATTGAAGTTAATTTTTCACCTCTAACTTGGATTAAATTATCGATTTTTGACATAACAGGTTGCCCCCGTAAAACGATGTCAACAAGGTCATTTGTATGTTTTTCTTCTTCTATTGTTTTTCCTAACCTAGTAGCATACTCTTCCAATGTAATTTTTTCTAATGAGCTTCTCCAGTGTTTAATTTCTTCTTTGCTCAAATATTCTGACATTTAAATCTCCTTGATTAAAATACATATTGCACCTTTTTAATTTATCATAAAACTTTTTGTCTGAAACAAAATATTTCATAACGTAAATAATTGTTTTCATTAGTTTACAATATAATGACCAGTAAATAGTGAATAGTAAAAGGTTGATAGGAGTTAAAATCTATTTACTGTTTACTATTTGCTATTTACTGTATAATAATGCTATGGACAAATTTGAGTTTTTTAGTAAATTTAATGATGCAGTTATAATCATCAACGATAAAAGAGAAGTTTTGTATCAAAATCACACTTTTAAGAGAACTTTCGCGGATTTTGTCAGCCTACGCAATTTTTCGCACCAGCTGAATTTTGATATATGCGCGCTGGACAGAGACAATGTTGAGGTCTACTCCCCAGTTTATCAAGCTTTGGCAGCCCCTCAGAATTTTTTTGCATGCGTAACATACCAAAACCTCCAAAAAGAAGACTTATACTTTGAAATTACTTCAATAAAACGCAGCAGGTATGTGGTTATAATTCTTAATGATGTAAGCGCAAAAAATAACTTCACCAATCTTGAACAGGAGCACAAAGCACTTTTAAGCAAGTACAAAAAATTGCATACGGAGAATCAAAACTTTGTTAAAATCAAGCAAAAAGCGCAGTCTCAGGCTATAAAAATGGTTATGATTAACAAACTGTCCAACATAATCAGGGAATCAATCGACATTTCAAAAATCACAAACGCCACATTAAAAGAGCTTTCCGCAATGTTCGGCGCCTTTAAAGCATATTACGCTTCGACCTTGGACAAATCTTTTAAGCTTGAAGAATTCTATGGAAAAGAGTTCAAGTCCGAGATAGGCTCGAAAATAAGATTCGACGAAGCGACCTATAAGCTTATCGTAAACAAACAGGTGGTCGTTTCAAACTGCTTGAAAGAGCATCTGAACTCAAAACAAAACCTTAAAGAGTCGGCAACAAGAATAATAGTACCTATCTATCACCTCAACCAGTTACACGGAGTTATAGTTCTATTATCAAGCCAAAAGCGCGAATTAAACGACGAAATTGGTATTCTGGAAAGTGTTTCGGCTCAATTGGGAAGCTCGATTGTTCAGGCGTCGCTGTTTAGCCAGATAAACAAGCAAAAAGACGAGCTTCAATTTGCACTCAAAGAGCTTAAAGACACGCAGCTTCAGTTAATAAATTCAGAAAAAATGGCATCTCTCGGTCAGTTGATAGCCGGAGTAGCTCACGAAATCAACACGCCTTTGGCCTCGATTAATTCCAACAATGCAATTATTTGTAAATTTATCAAAAAAATTGAAGATAAACAAACTGCCGAAATACTCAAGGAAATTAACGACATCGACAAAGAGGCTGTACAGAGGATTAATAATATAGTTAAATCCTTGAAAAAGTTTGTCCGTCTTGATGAAGCTGAATTGCAAGAAGCGGATATTAATAAAGAACTCGATTTGACGCTTGATTTAATAAGACACGAAACAAAAAACAGAATCGAAATCGTGAAAAATTACAAAACTTTGCCGATGATTAAGTGTTATCCGAACATGCTTAATCAGGTTTTTATGAATATACTGATAAATGCCTGCCAAAGTATCAAGGGTGAGGGTAAAATTATAATAACGACATCGTTTGAGAATAATAATTTGGTCGTTAAAATTAAGGATACAGGCATGGGTATCGAGCAGGAGCGGATAGATAAAATCTTCACCGCTGGGTATACAACAAAAGGAGTCGGAGTCGGAACAGGACTAGGATTGGCTATTTCGCAGAAGATTATCCAGAAACATTCGGGAGAAATAACACTAAATAGCGAGCTATGTAAGGGGACGGAGTTTATTATTACTATCCCTAGTGAGTAGTACATGTTAAGTTGTGTTAAGTGTAAAATTTAATTATAACTAAAAGGCGTTTATCTTTAATTAAACAACTACTACAAAGATAAAAATAATACATCTAATGTAAGCAAAAGTGTAAAAAATATGTTATGATAGTAATATAAAGTGTCAAATTTACCCTTAATAGCAGAAGTAGAAGTTATATGTTACAAAAAGTTTATAAATTATAGTAAAATAGTCAATTTTTTCCCACCAAAGTTCTTTATAAGAATATATAGGTGTGGAAGTAGTTTAATGTCGGAGGAAAATAAATGACCATTAGTGTGAACAGTAAGAAAAAACAAGTTAAGAAGTCTTTTGATGAATTGCTAGTCGATTTAAGAACAAGCAATTCGGAAAAAATCAGATATAACGCAGCTCGCGTCCTGGGAGAAATGGGCGAAGCTAAAGCAGTAGAGCCACTGATTGACGTGTTAAAAAATGATAAAAACGGTTCAGTCCGCTTATACGCAGCTCGCGCTTTGGGCGAACTTGGTGATTCAAGAGCCACCGTTTTCCTAATTGATTCTCTACGCAACGACAGAAACGTAGACGTTAGAGTACGCGCATCTAGAGCGTTGGGCAGATTAGGCGGCGAAATAGTTGTTGAGCCTCTAGTTGAAGCTCTTAATGACGAAAATCCACAAGTTTGCATTACGTCAACTGATGCCCTAATCGAAATCGGTGACGTTGCTACAGATGCTTTAATTTCTTCACTGGATCACGAAAAAGTAAATGTACGTTGTGATGCGACAAGAGCATTAGGCGAAATCGGCAACATAAAAGCAGTCGACAAAATTATCAAAATGTTGTACGACGAATGGGTAAATGTTAGAATTTATGCAGTTACATCTCTAGGTAAATTGAACGACGTTAAAGCAGTTCCTGCACTTATCGGCGTTATGAAAAACCACTCTGAAAACGAATTAGTAAGAGCTGGTGCAGCCGCAGCATTAGGTGTACTTCGTGACCAAAGAGCTTTACTTCCTTTAAGAGAAATGATTATGGAAGCTGAAGAACTTGGTGAATTAGAGGATACAGCGCTTAAATCTTTCAAAAAAATTATGGCAGCTAACTGGCAATCCATACCAGGCGCAGCCCCTCAAAAAAAACCTGCTGGCGCATTCTAGTGAAATCTTGGCAGAGAGTGAAACGGTACGCAGGACTGCGTGACGTTGTAACTCGTTTAACGCCAAGTATTTCAAGACATTTAACGCTAGTTAAGCATAAAAATTAAAAGTCTGAAATGGAAATTTCAGACTTTTTTATGGTTAATATTTTTTTAAGTCTTAACTTAGCCGCCTTCAGTTACAGAAATACTGGTTATTCCCATATTTCTGGCAGAATCCATTAATTTTACTACGGCGCCGTGGGTTGAATCTGGAGCTGATTCTATTAAAAGTCCATCGGGAGAAATCTTTGCCTGTTCTTTTATTCTAGCTTCAAGATCCGTGGATATTATTTCTTGTCCGTTCATCAAATATTTATCTTCATTTGTAACCTGGACGGTAATATTTTTGCTTTCTTTTATTTGTGCTTGGTCAACCATATCCGGCACAGTCAAATTGAGGCCTTGTTGGTCTAAAAGCGGAGCTATAACCATCATAATGATAAGAAGCACCAGAAATATATCCGTTAATGGTGTTATGTTTATTTCACAAAAACTATCTCTGTTTCTACTCATTTTGTTATACCTTTTATTTCTTAACTTGCGGTCGTTGGGTTAGAAAACCCAACCTACTATACTGTTTATGACTGTTGTTTTAATTATTCTGCCCAGTCGCTGCTTTCGTCGGGTTTGGTTTCTTTGGGCTCTGCTTCAGCTGCTTGTAACGCCTGGCTACCAAGATTTTTTTGGTCTTTTTTACTTAATGGTTCTCCTGCAACAATAAGCTTAGTGAATTCAGCTTCTTTTGCCGCGTTCATTATTTTCATTATTTCTGAGCTTTTTGCTTTTTCATCCGCTTTAACAACTACCTCTTTCTTTTCTAAAGAAGGTTTTAACGCAAGAAGTTCGCTTGTTAATGAATCCGGATTTATTTTTTTGCCGTTTATATACATAAGACCTTCTTTTGTCACAGAAACGGTTGCGTTTTTTTGTTCGATTGAAATCCCGCTGTTAATTTCAGGCACCGTAATTGAGTTGTCGTTTGACTGAAAGGTGGGTGCTACTACCATCATTATGATTAGGAGCACCAAAAATATATCCGTCAGCGGAGTTATGTTGATTTCTGTAAATAAAGCCTCTTTGCCTTTTGAACTTTTCATTCCCATTTTTTATGTCCTATTGCTTGGTGCATTTAGGCACCCTACATTTCACTTTTTACCTTTTACATTTCACCTATAGTGCGATATTTGAAGCTGATTGAACTTTTATGTCGTCTTCTGAATCAACGAAACTTAAGAAAAGCAATTTGATAAGCTGGAAGTCGTCTTCATAACGTTTTACGATTGATTGGAAAGAGTTGTAGAAAATAACCGCAACAATAGCAACGCCCAAACCGAATGCAGTTGCAATCAAAGCGGATGCAATACCATTTGCTACTGCTGCTGATTGGTTACCTTGGCTTGCTAAATCTTGGAAAGTGTAGAGAATTCTGACAACCGTACCGAATAGACCCAAGAAAGGAGCGACTCCACCGATAGTTCCAAGGATGGTCAAATGGTGTTCCAATTTTCTTGTTGCCAAGCTTGCCGCTATGTCAAATGAACGGGAGAAACCTTTTCTCTGTTCTGAGAAAATTCTGACAGCTTCTTCAGTTACTTCGCCGATTACTCCGCCAAGTTGGATGCTGAGGTTTTGAGCACCGTCTAAATTATTTCTTGCCAATTCTTTTTGCAATTTTGGTATGAATTGTACAACGTCTCTTTTGTTTCTGTTGTAAAAAGACCATCTGTTAAGTGCGACAGCTACAACCAAGATTGAGCAAATAAAGATTGGTAGCAATACAGCCCAGTCTTGTAAAATTGCATTTTTAAGTATTTCCATAATTTTTATCCTCTTTTTTTTGTAATAACTCTGATTTTGTTTTTGTTCTTATTGGAGATCCTGAAACAAGTTCAGGATGACGTACTTCTAAGACTCGGCTAAGCCTCGTCAAGAATTACATCAATTGTATCCTGATGCTCCGAACACGTTGTAATCAAATGTGAACTGAATATCTATGCTGCTTCCTTTAAAGTCTGGTGGCAGTGGCTTGAAAGGTGCCGTCAACTCAACCGCGCTAAGGGCAGCTTTGTCTGCCGTTGGGACTCCGGATGATTTGAAGGTTCTGACCGAAAGTAATCTCCCATCTCTGGCAATTTTAAATAAAAGAACTACTCTTTTGCTTTCGTTACCTTTGGGAGGCTCCCAATTCATTTTAATTCTTCTTTGTAATTCACGCATGTAAGGTCCAAAATCTGGCTCTCTAATTGCGTCTATGCCTGGTGCTCCACCTCCGCCTCCAGGATTACCAGCATTTCCATGTCCAGAACTGCCTCTAGAAAGTCTAGATCCGTTTGCCCCCCCGCCGCCACTAGTTGGTGACAAGGATGGCACCGGAGCGTAATGTCCGCCACTTGAGCTGCCACCAGATTTTGTAGAACCGCTGCCTCCAATAGGTCCTGTAGAATAAGATTTACCCGTTGCACCACTAGATTTCGGCACCGGGATTGAAAATTCAGGACGAGGTCGGCTTGAAAGTTTCGGCGTTGAAGGTGGTTTTAAAGAAGGTCTTGCCGATGGAGGTTGAGGCCTTGCCTCAGGCATTTTTTGCGTCAATGTTTCAAATATATTTCTTTGCGGCTTGACTTTTTTTTGAACTTTTTTTTGCGTAGGTTTTGTTGCCTTTGGTCCAGGTGCAGATTTTTGTTGGGCAACTTGTTTAGTACGAGTCGGCGAAGGCATAGAAACCTTTCTTTTAGTGTCTCGCTTTCCACCAGTTCTTGAATTTATATCGGCACGATAGCGTGTTTTTTTATTTAGCGGCATCTGCTCTTTTTCTACAAGAACGAATTCAATATCGTTAACTTTTGGTTTTGGCCTGTCAAAAGTCGAAAAAGTAATCCCCAATAGTGCCAATATGAAAACAAGCAGCCAAATTAATCCTACAATAGTCGGGTGTAAAACTGCTGACAAGATTAAAGATTTCTTCAAAGACATTTCTTGTTCGTCGTGTTTTATCACAGCCGGAATCGTGTACCCCTGTTTTTCTTCTATCTCGTCATCTATTAAATTGTTTCTTCCCAATATGGCCATTTTATCCTGTTATTTTTTGTAGTTGACCCATTTTAGCCAAACGCTAACTTACTAATTTGATTTTTGGGGTCGTATTCCCTTAACCCATGATTCTTTCGTTTCGTATTATATTTCACATCTTATAGAAAATATAAAGAAAACTTATTAGCCAAGTTACTAGTAATCGTAGCTATTTGCAGACGGATTAACTGTTATAGGTTGGTCTATTAAAAGTTCGATTGTTGAGTTTGATGGAATGACAACGTCACTGCCTTTGTCATAAACAGATTTAGCAAGCCCGCCAGCCATTCCGACACCTGTCATAATCGCCGTTCCTTTACCAATAGCTCCACCAGAGATAGCAGAAGCGACAAGTCCACCAAGTGCTCCAACGCCAGCCCCTACGCCAATATCTTTAGCGTAATTTTTAGCTACATCCGCTTTTGTACCACCTTTAAGTAGCCCTATACCGTCGTCTGTTTTGATAACTGCTGAAATAGGCACTCTAGAGCCGTATGGAGTAACCACTTCGGTGAATCTGAGCTTTAAAGAACCATTTATGCTTCCATGTTTTGCTTTTGCAACTTGAGTAACAGTACCGCAGACAGTACTTCCTGCAGGTGCTATTAAAGTAGAATTATAGTAAAAATCTGAGCCCAATGTTAAATTAACAGGTTGTCCCAAAACTAAAAATTCAGAACTGATGGGCGTTGTTACAACTGATGAAAGTTGTGCCCCAGCTGGTACTGTAACAATGCGCCCTTTTAAAGTTTTTGGCGCAGCACTCTGTTGACTATATGTTTGTCTATTTTCAGGGTAATAATTTTGTTGATATTGTGGTTGTGGAGCAACGTAATTGCTTTGGTATTTAAAATTGCTCGCAGCAAAAGATAAATTTGCCCCAGCCATAGTTGCTAAAAGAGCCAAGCTCAAGTTTCTAGTAAAAGTTTTATTCATTTATATGTCCTCCTCTTTTCTTCATCTTATATAATTATCATTGCATTTTACATTTATGTCAATTTTTTATTAATTTGTTACGGTGTGGGTAATCCATGCCGGTTTTGCTAAAATTATAATCAAATCTGCGCCTGCTGCAACAACAGTATGTGAACCCATCATTCTCGTCGCCCCTGGGACGTATTGGGTCGTTCCGTATGAGAAACCCTCCTGATATTGGGCTACTTTATCGAAACTGGCAGGCGCGGTGAGCTCTCCACCGATTAAATTACGATTTGATGTGTAAATATAAGCATTAATTGGCATTTCAAATCCGTCAGGTAGTTTCAATTTATTGATTTTAATAAGCAATGAGCCGTTTGTTCCGACAATAGGCTCATTGATTTTTTCTACGTAGCCGTAAAATTCGGTCTCTTTTGGTAATATATTTATTTCGTAAATGTACAAATCATTTGTTGCAATGAATTTGACTTTGGCGCCTTCGTCGCAGTAGGCTGTTGAGATTTCCTGAGAATTTATGACAGGTATAAATGACCCGGTTGGGAGTTCTATTCCATCATAATCTCTTAAGTTGATATCTTCTTTCGCAAACGTTTTGTAAGCGGTCGAAAATATTAAAATAAGTCCTATGGTTAGTATAATTGTTGTGTTCAGTGCCTTTTTCATACTTAACATTATATTATTATAATAATATTTTTTAAATCCACTTTATGCAGTAAATAGTCGTCTTTTTAATACAACTCGATATCTTTAATGTACCTTGGTCTTGCTTTAACTTCCCTATAAACTTGTCCGACGTATTCGCCGATTATGCCGAGGCAAAAAATCTGTAAACCGCCGAAGAACGCGAGCATAACGACCTGCGTCGCCCAACCTTTCGGGGTCGAGTTAAAGAATATTTTTTCGATAACTACCTGCGCTCCCAGCCCTAAACTAAAAAGTGCCATTATAAAACCTAAAACAGCGATAATTCTTAAAGGAACTATGCTGAACGACGTAATACCGTTGAGTGCGAGCCCTAATAAGCTAATATAATTGAACTTGGATTGGCCTAGCAGCCTTGGTTTTACCTCGAAACTTACGTATGCGGTTTTGAGCCCTATTTCATTGAAGAAGCCTCTTAAAAATAGCTGTTTCTCTGTGTATTTTGCAAGAATGTCCAATGCACGTTTACTTACAAGCCTATAATCGGAGTGGTTTACGGGTATTTTTGCGCCCAGTAAGTTCATTACCTTGTAGAAAAATAGTGCCGTATATTTTTTGAAAAATGAATCGGTTTCTCTGCCGTTTCTAATTCCTGAAACAACGTCGTAGCCTTCCGAATACTTATCAACAAAGGCTTCAATTGCCCACTGGTCTTGCTGAAGGTCTGCATCTATTGAAACAACGCAGTCGCATCCAACTTCTCTAACTCCTAAAAGCCCCGCCATTAGTGCTTTTTGGTTTCCGTAATTTTTTACAAATTTCAAACCTTTGACAAGGTTGTTTTTGCTGTGTAAATCTGAAATTATGCTCCAAGTCTTATCCTTAGAACCGTCGTCAACTAAATAGATATAACTATCTTCGAGTATTTTACCTTTTTCTATCAGGGAATTTATGACTTCAAGCAGACTGCTGACAGTACTTTCTATTAATAACTCTTCGTTAAAACAGGGTATTATAATCGCTAATGTTGGTTTTCGCATTTACATAATTCCATATTGTGTACTCTTCTCTTAGTATTTATATTATAATATTAATGTGATTAGAGCAAGGGAAAAATACTTTGAGTAACAAAAAATTTATACTTAACGCTGACGACTTCGGTTTGTCAAATGCCTTCAATATGGCTGTTTTGGACGGTTACAACAACGGTTTTCTTACGAGTGCCAGTATTTGTGCAAATGGAGAGGCTTTTGATTCTGCGGTAAATGAGATTATTCCTGAGTGTCCAAAACTTGGAATAGGTGTTCACTTGAATATTATCGAGGGCTACGCGTTACAAGACTTTACAAAAATGAGCTTACTGACTGATTTAGAAGGCAAATTCAAAAACGGCTATTTGGAAATGATTTTTGCGTCAAATAATCCTGCTTTTTTAGAACAGGTTGAATTGGAATTTAGAGCCCAAATCGAAAAGGTTTTGAGTTCCGCAAAAGTTGACCACCTTGATTCTCACGTTCACGTTCACGCGATCCCAAAAATATTTGAATTGACGTGTAAATTAGCCAAAGAATATAGCATAAAACAGGTTAGAACCCAATATGAAAACTTTTATTTTGTTCCTGAAGTAAATAGACACCTTAATATCAAATATCCGGTAAACGTCCTAAAAGTAGCACTTCTGAACTACTTTACTTCAAAAAACATTCAACTAATTAAGGATTACGGCCTCTCAACGAACGACTACTTGATAGGGGTGGGTTACACCGGTATGATGGACGACAAGACCCTCGAATTTGGCCTTGCATCGATAAAAGAAGACGGAATCGTCGAGGCGCTCATTCATCCTTGCAAATTTTCCGAGTCAAAACTTCAAAAAAACCAGCATCAGATAGAATTTAATATAACTCAAAATAAAGATTTAAAAGATAAAATTCAACGTTTAGGGTTTGAAATTACCAATTATAAGGTTTAATAGATGAAAAAAAGCTATGTAATTATACTAATTGCATTGTTCGGGGCTTTTTTAGGGTATGAATTTTCCCAAGACGTCAGCTTTGAGGTGCTCAAAATTCTTTCCCCGACCGAAGTCGTCGTTGATATTAACAATAACGGGGTTGAGGACGATGATGAAATTTTCTGCCTAAATGACGTCCAAAGTTTTTCCACAAAGCTCACAGGTGAACAGCGAGAACTGGCGAAAAAAATAAAAATATCAGAAGAGGATGCAATCGGGCTCGGGTTTTTGGCTCAAGAGTTCGCAAAAGAGCACCTCGCGCAAAAAGCAGTCAAGCTGAAATTAAAAAAGTCACCCTGCACCTCTTGCACTCCGGCCGAGATATACGTTGACCACCAAAACTATCAGTCAATTCTTTTAAATTCCGGATTGGCACTTTCTTCTGGCTTATCTTCTGGCTTATCTTCTGGCTTATCTTCCACTGTTAAGGACAAAGCCCCAACTTCTACATTGTTTAATCGGAATTTACAAAAGGCAAGGAAGCTCAACCTAAAAACCTTTAATAATAAAAGCCACAAATACCATAAATTAAATTGCAAATACGGAAGTTTGGCCCACAATTCGCAAATTATCCCTTCTTGTCAGCTACCCAAGGACGCAAAACCTTGCAAATTCTGCTCGGTAAAACATGAGAAATACGAAAAACACCAAAAATATGGGACACATCAGCAAGATAACTTTTTTATCATCAGTAATTTTATTCCAAATGTCGCTCAGGTTCCGACTTCTTTTTGCACGAATTCAATAAAGGTATTCTTGACAGATTTAACTACAGTACAAAAACCATCAAACCTATGTAATACTGCACTCTGTAGGGAACTAGTCCAGCAGGTAAATTCCGCCCAAAGTTCGATAGATTTTGCAATATACGGCTACACAAAAATCCCCCAAATCCAATCTGCGCTAGAAAACGCGCAAAAAAGAGGGGTTAAAATTCGGTTCGTGTACGATATCGACGGAAAAAACCAAAACATCTACCCCGACACAATTTATTTAACCAAGATTTTTACAGCTAATCACTCCGATTTTAATACTAAAGGTTCTGCAAAAAAATACCAAAGCTCGATTATGCACAATAAATTTTTTATCTTCGACAATAAAACCGTTATGACTGGTTCCGCAAACCTCAGTAATACAGACTATTCTGGCTTTAATTCTAATGCAGTTATTTGGATTAATTCTCCGGCTGTTGCGAATATTTATTCTCAGGAATTTGAGCAGATGTTCGGAGAAAAATTTCACAATTTAAAATCAAAGTTGGCGGATAAAGACAATATACAGGTTGAGGTAAGCGATTTTTCTGTTTATTTTTCCCCAAAGGACAAGGCGATAACTACTCAAATAGTTCCACTTGTGGATTGCGCGCAGAAATATATTTATATGCCAGTTTTTTTAATTACCCACAAAACACTGGCTGAAAGTTTAATAAGGGCATCAAAAAGAGGGGTTGAGGTTAAAGTAATTGTTGATGCAACAAACGCCCGCGGAAGTTCCTCCAAGCATCAACTTTTGAGGGATAACGGAGTTTTGGTTAAGACTGAAAACTACGCCGGCAAGCTTCACTCAAAATCAATAATTATAGACGATTTGTACACGGTTATTGGCTCGATGAATTTTTCCAAGAGCGGTGAGACTGCTAACGACGAGAATTTGATAATAGTGGAAAACAGAGAAATATCGATGTTCTACAAAACTTTTTTCAGATATTTGTGGGCAAAAATCCCAGACAAATGGCTAAAATTTAACGCCAGAGCAGAATCGCCCGATTCCATTGGTTCTTGCAGCGACGGATTAGATAATGATTTTGATGGCAAAATTGATAGGCTGGATAATTCTTGCGTTCATCTTAAAAATAAAAAGTAGTGTTGAATTGCATTCCATCCATAATTAACATAAATAAGTCGATCACTAGTAGAAAGAATTTTTGGTAGCCGCCTACATTGCCTCCAGTTTGGTTTTAATTTGAAAAACAAGCTGAATATTATCTGTCTGTTTTGCACTCAAGAGCGCTTTTTGCAGAAGAGATTTGGCCTTTTGCGGGTTTCCAAATTGCATCATGACGTCAGAGGCACCTTGGTAGTTTTTTGCAGCTTTAAGAGGAGATTTAGCCTCTGTGTATTCAGTTATAGCCTCAGAGTAAGATTTCAAAGCATTTTGAGGTTCATTAAATTTTTGATATGCGATTGCGGTGTTGCTTGAAACGTAACCTTTTGTTTTGGCATCCTTACTCTCATTGGCCATCAATTTTGCTTCGGAGTAGTAGTCGAAGGCCTCTTTGTTGTATTTTTCCGAGTACATATTTCCTATTTTGATCAAAGAACTCGACTGAGCAGTGAAATTACCGCTTTCACCGGCGTATGAAATTGAACTCATATAGTGGTTGATTGCAGGGTCAAATTGGGCAACGTCATCGTAAATTTGTCCCATAGAGTAATGTGCCTTTGTTTTAATATTATTATCAGAAGTTGTTTTGAGAGATTTGTCGTAACTTGTGAGGGCTTGAGAAAGATAATCATTTTTGTCGTAAATTTTTCCGATTTCAAAAAGCACTTTTGACTGAGTTTCAGTGTCATTGACTGCAACAGAACGGTTAAGCGCCATTTCAAAAAGTGCCATCGCTTTCTTTGAATCATTTGCGTATAAATACTTTTTCGCTTTCAAGAACAGGGATTTCAATTCGGCATCTTGTGGAATTAATACAGCTGATTTTTCTTCCTGAGTAGGAGTTTCTTCTTTAGCTTTACTCTTTTTTGTTTGATCAGAATCATCGACGTCGATAACTTCACTGAGCGGCTTGCCGTTAGGAAATTTCACCAAAAACTGTGAATTAACTTCGTCTGTATCAAATTTGTAGTTAATTTGCTGCAAGAATAGGGCTTCCATCCAGTTTTCGACAACTTTTGATGGTCGCTGTAGGGTTTCGGTAATGTATCCGTCCAGAAGGGTTGAGGCGTTTTTCAGGTTAGATTTTATTAATTTTACGTTCGGCTCATCTTTTCTAACTTGTGTTTCAATCAAAGTTAGGTAGGAATTAACTTCCTCGCTCAAATCATCCGGCGTTCCGATGGCAGCGGCTGTATTTTTAAAATCTTTTATAATTTGCGCGATATTTATGGTGGAACTTTTAATATTGGCATTGTAGGACGTTTTTGCATCTACATTAGCCTTTTTGGACTCTGCCAATTGTTGGTATCCATTTTGAGTAGTAGCGCTTGTAACATGCCGTTCCTCGGGCTGGTTTTGGGAAGAATTGGAAGATTGAGAAGACTCTTCATCTTCTCTCTGCTTCACAAGTTTCTTATTATCCTTTAAGATATAAGGTCTTGGTCCAATGGGGTACATTGAATTATATACCATTTTTGCCCTTCTTTAGCTGAAATCTTCTCTTTATGTTTGTCGGTAAAATGAATTTAATTACTCAGTATTTGGTTAAAATCTCATACTTTCGTATGACCTACTTTTTTTAATATTTAATGAAATTTGGCAAAAAGTCATGAAAACTTCTTTTTTTGGTATAATCAATCCAAAGGATTAAGATTTGACTAAAGCTATCAAAAAAGTTCTCATAATAAGACTGACTTCGCTGGGCGACGTGATTTTTACCATCCCTTTAGCCTGTGCGCTCAAGGACAACTTACCTGAGGTGAAAGTCGGATGGTTGGTAGCCGAAAAAGGCTTGGCGCTAATAGAAAATAACCCCTGCGTGGATAATTTGCACTTTGTCCCTTTGGAAAAATGGAAAAAACATCCATTTTCGCTGAAGACTTTTAAAGAATTTATTCAAATAATAAAGGAAATCAGAAAAGAAAAATACGACGTGGCTTTAGACTGCCAGCAGATGCTCAAGAACCTATTTTTGTTCCTGTTCTGCGGAGCAAAACGCCGAATTACCTTCAGCGAGGCGAGAGAATTATCCGTTCTTGGCGGAAATGAATTTGTTAAACCTAAGGCCAAATTCACGGATTTCAATTACCACATAGTGGAAAGAAACCTTGATTTTGCAAGGCACTTGGGAATTGACACAAAAAACGTAAGATTTTCCCTGCCCGAAACATCCATCCAAGCAAAAGAGCGCGTGGATCAATTGATTAAAGATATCAGTGATGACAAACCGATTGTAGTCCTTTCTCCTGCCACCACTTGGGAGAACAAACACTGGGAAGAAAAAAATTGGGCCGAATTGATAGATGGAATTGGCCCGAAATGCAATCTTATTTTCACCGGAACAAGCATGGATTGGTCTTTAATCGCAAAGATTTTGAATTACGCAAAAGACAAAAATATGAACTACACAAATTTGGTTGGAAAAACCAGCGTCGAGGAACTTCGCGAGCTATTTACCAGAGCAACGCTTGTTATAAGTCCAGATTCCGGCAGCGCACATTTGGCATGGGCTACAGGAATGCCGTCAGTCGTGGCAATTTTCACCTGTACTCCTCCAAAAAGATTTGGGCCATACGACACTGATGGTCAAAAATATTTTTCGGTTTCTTCTGCTTTGACCTGCCAGCCTTGCTTTAAAAAGAAATGCCCGAACAAGAAAAATAAAAACATTTGCAAAAAATACCCTTCACCGCAAGAAATTATAAATATTGTAAATAAAATCTTATAACAATAGTTACAATTTTAATCTTGATAGTGTATACTACTATTATAAAGATGTTGGGTTTTGAAATTTAACAACATGTTTTGTTTAATAAAAAAATCACGAGGTTTAATGGGCTTTTTCGACATACTTAAGGAATTTAAGAATCAGATTTCTGAAGTTGAAAACAATATATACAATAACAAGCAGGATTTTTTAGAAATATACGAGAGAAACGTTCAGCTTGAAAAGGAAATATCTGAGCGCACCAAAGAATTGGATGCTGCAAATCACAGAATACTTACTCTTCAACATATTTGGGAGATGATGAACTCGTCCAAGCCTTTGTCGAGCGTGCTTGATACTATCGTGAACACATTGCAAGGCGAATTGGGATACCTTCACTGTTGTATTTTTCAAAAAAAAGAAGCTGACCGTCAGATTTATATGAAATTAATTTCCCATGTCAACAGCCAACTTTTGGACAGGGTTAATTCAGCACTGCCGGCTCCGGTTCAGTCGTTAAACCTGCATTATGACGAAAAGGGAATTTTTGCCCAATCTCTGGTTAATAAAAAAATAATGGAAACTGTCGATTTGAGAGCTATCATAAAAGCTGCAATGCCAGATTTGGCAGAATCTGTTGTTCAGAAAATTTTAAATAATGCGAAAAGCCGCTCAGTTATTCTTGTGCCATTGTACACAATGGATGTAGAATTCGGCTGGCTGGTAATGTTTTCGTCAAGAGAAGAAGCCACCGATGGAGAACTAGATTTTCTTAACCTTTTTGCAAGGCAAATCGAACTGGCGATTACAATCGCTGACTTGTTTCAAGCTGTGAAGAATCAGGCAGTGACAGATTCTTTAACAACACTTTATAACAGAAGATATTTTGAAGAATTTATGGAAAAAGAGGCGACCAGATCCCTAAGGACAAATCAGCCATTTACCTTGATAGGCTTGGATTTGGATTATCTCAAACAGATTAACGACAAACACGGACACATTTATGGTGATTTGGCCATCAAAACCGTGGCTGACGTGCTCAAAATAAACGCCCGTTCAATCGATGTGGCAGCGAGAATGGGCGGAGAAGAATTTAACGTCCTTTTGCCAGGGATTGATTCTGCAGGCGGACTAATAGCTGCCGAGAGGATAAGAGCTGCAATAGCCGACTGCAACCTTGAGCAGATAGGCAAAATTACAGCCAGTATAGGGGTGGCGACTTTCTTGGAGCACTCTAATAAAGTTGATGAGCTTTTGGAAATTACCGATCAAGCGATGTATTCAGCGAAAAGAAACGGACGAAATCAGGTTCAGCTGGCAAAACCTATCACTGAAATTTCTTGGCAAGAAGTTGCGATGAATACCTTTATGGACATTCTCTCTAAAAAAAGAATACCTGTGTCAAAGGAGTTTGCCTATGATTTATACAAAAAACTTTCAAACGCCCCCGACGAGAAAACGACTCCAAAGGCTATGCTTTACTCAGTCGCAGACATGCTTGCAAAAACCTATAACCCGCTCCACGCAGCTGGAGTAACAAGGTTGAAGATTATATTTACAACAGGACTCGCGAAAAATTTTGACTTCACAAAAGAAGAAACCGACAAATTAAGAATAGCGACCTTGCTTTACGATATTGGTAATTTAATGCTCCCGCAGGAACTTTTGCAAAAAACAGAACCGTTGACTGCCGAAGAAAAAGAACAGATAATGACTCACCCAGTAATTGCAGCGCGTGAGATTTTGGAGCCAATTTCTGACATTCAGGATATAATTCCTATTATTGAGCATCACCACGAAAACTGGGACGGCTCTGGCTATCCAGGTAAAATGGCGGGTAAAACAATCCCGATATCTTCACAAATTATTCTTATTGTTGACGCTTATTTTGCGCTTATAGAACCTCGCGCTTACAGAAAGGCGCTGACTCCTAAAGAAGCACTTGAAGTTATCAATCAGGATTCAAATAAAAAATGGAACCCCGATCTTGTGAAAGAATTTATGATTCTGGTTGAAAACGACTTTAAATAGAATAAGTAATTACCTTTAAGGGCGAACAATCAATGATCATCCGCCCTTAAAAGAAACTTTGCATAGGGGATTTTGTTACCTGCCGTTTTCTAGCAGGTGGGTGAGCGCCTTAGCTAATCCGTTTCCCACTATTAGCTTGAAATTAATCCGAGCCTGCCCTGATATTAATTCAGGGGTGGGTATACTTTAAAGCAATCAGAGTCAACTCTCCCTTTAGTATAGTTGAAGGAACAAAACCGCACCCATGCAAAGCACTATTATTATGACATATTTTTTTTAGAATTTCAACTGGTTAAGAGGCCAACTTTGTATCAAAATTTTATTTTTAGTTTATAATTAACATTAGAAAAAGAAACCATGGCTTTAACCCCAGAGCCTGCAGGCAATATCACACTAGGCGAACAAGGGGTAGTTTGGCAAAGTAGTAGGATTTAAAATGAACAAAGATAAAACCTCAATAAAAAGCATACTCCAGGCAATGGGCTTGGTTTTTGGAGACATCGGCACCAGTCCGATTTACACCTTCACTGTAATATTTTTAACCACACAAGTAACTACAGAAAACGTAATCAGCATTTTGTCTTTGATAATATGGACGCTTTTCTTGCTCGTAACAGTACAGTACACTTGGTTTGCGATGAGCTTGAGCAAAAGAGGTGAAGGCGGAACAATCGTGCTCAACGAATTACTCAGAAAGCTTTTAAAAAGCGGTAGGCCAATTGTTTTCTTTTCTTACCTCACCTACATCGGAATTTCCCTTTTGATAGGCGACAGCGTCATTACCCCTGCTATCAGTATTTTATCAGCAGTTGAAGGTTTGAAGTTGATACATATTTTACAGAATATTCCTCAATATGTTATTTTGATAATTACTTTGATAATTGCGATTTCTCTTTTTTCAATTCAAAAAAAAGGAACGGAAGAAATATCAAAACTGTTTGGGCCTATAATGGCTCTGTGGTTTATAGCTTTAGCGATTTCTGGGTTGTTGTCTTTCTTGCACATGCCTTCTATTATCAGCGCATTTAACCCTATTCACGGCCTTCACTTTATTACCAACCACGGCTTGGCCGGATTCTTTGTACTATCTGAGGTAATTCTTTGTGCGACAGGTGCGGAAGCACTTTACGCCGATATGGGCCATCTGGGAAGAAGACCTATTATGAAAGCATGGTATTTCGTTATGATTGCATTGTTGCTCAATTATTTGGGACAAGGGGCATTTTTGATCGCCCATCCGGACTCCCAAAACATTTTATTTGCAATGATTTTATCCGAGTCAAAATATTTTTATATTCCGTTCTTGATTACAAGTATTCTGGCAACCATTATTGCATCTCAAGCGATGATAAGCGGGCTGTTTGCGATAGTTTATCAGGGAATTAACACAAGAATTTTACCCATGTTTAAAATCGATTACACCTCCGAAAAAATCAATTCACAGATTTATATCGGAACTGCAAACTGGTTTTTGCTATGCTTTGTTATTATTATAATTCTTGTATTCAAAGAATCGGCAAACTTGGCATCTGCCTACGGGTTTGCAGTAACAGGAACATTTAACATAACCATAACACTCATTGCAACAATTTTCTTTTTGAGAAAGAAATATTTCCATTTTGCCATTGCAATTTTCCTATTGTGTATAGATTTTGCTTTCTTGCTGGCTGCATTTTCCAAAATCCCGACTGGAGCCTACTGGTCTATTATCATCGCAATGATGCCTTTCTCCTTGATAATGTTATACATCAAAGGGCAAGAAGCTATGTACACTGCCATCAAATTGATGGATAAGGAAACCTTTTTGAATGAGTACGAGGAAACTTACCCAAGGATTAACAAAATCCAAGGAAAAGCCCTGTTCTTCGCAAGAGGAATCGAAAAAGTTCCACCTTACATTATTCAAACAATGTTCACAAACAACATAATTTACACCGAGAACATATTCATCCAGATTAACAAGACCAACGACGCATTCGGGCTTCACTACGAAATTTCAAACGCCGCAGAGGGATTAAAAGTCTTAAAAATCGACGTTGGATATATGCAGGTGTTCAAACTCGAAGCCGTACTAAAAGCTCTCGACATCGAGGAAAAGGCGATATTTTATGGGGTTGAAGATATTGAAACCAGCAACTTCTTCTGGCACATATTTTCTGTCATCAAAAAAGTCACTCCTACATTTGTAAGTTTTTACAAGTTGCCGGCCAACAAAATCCACGGCGTAGTTACACAGATTAAAATGTGAGACCAAGGCAAGCCTTTCACTCATTCCTACGCATACAGATTCAATGCAAGACCATAAAATGGAGGCTGGATTTAATCTAGCCTCCATTTTATTAAATGATTAATAATAATCATTTAATAATTCATTTCCCAACCATCTTCAATTACTCTGCCAGTGCAGAAGAAACCGTAAGGATTGGCTGAGTTACAACTTTTTGTAGTGCCGTCCCACCACCCCCCTGCACCCATTTCGCTCCCACCATAAGGGTACAACATTGCTCCTTTTCCATTAGATATGTAAAAATGGAAAGTATCCCTCCCCATCGCATTTGGGGGTTTTGCGCCATTTACGTCTACATATACTTCTCCACATGGTTGAGATAAGTGACCAGTAAGGCCACCATAGTTGTAACACGCAGCTCCAGTCCAATGATTAGGCTCTCTTTTTACAATATAAGACGCACCACTTAGTGATACAAATCTAAATACATCTGACATGTTGTCATAATTAGAGTCACCGGCGTGAGGTCTTTTGTCATAATTCATTCTTGTATAACTGGCAAAGCAGCCTTGGGCTGTTTCGGTACCACAATTTTTAGCTATTTTAATATATTTGGCAAGCTCCAGACCCACTGAAATATTTATACCCGGAGCAAACCCACTCTTCGTAAAAGCATCCACGCATTTTAAGTCATCCGGGCAACCACTGTCTAGTGCCATTTGCTTTAAAGCTTGATTAAAAACAGTATATTCTTTTTTTAATGCAACAACGTACTGAACATTGCTAATATCATTCATAAGTGCTGGAATAGTCATATTTGCAACCATACCGATTATACCTATAACTATCAAAACCTCAGCCAGTGTAAATCCTGTATATCGCTGAACCTTTGTTGACAAATTTTGTTTATTAGTAAATTTCATTTAAATCGTTTCCTTATTTTTAAGCACATTATAAATTTTATTATATCACATTTTGCGATATTGTATTTAGTAGTAGTAGTAGTAGTAGTAGTAGTAGTAGTAGTAGTAGTAGTAGTAGTATGGCTTTTGAGGCACATTACAAAAGTTCAAATACCTCTGTTACTTGAAAAGTCAAACAGTTAATAGTAGTTGACTGCACAGCATTTAGGTAGCCACTAAGAGTTGGTCTCGTAAAAACAGCCCATTATTTAAACCATGTAAAACCCTATTTCAAGAAGATTTTCGATCTTTCCCGACTCAATGGCCGCCATTATTTTGTCATAAAGGGCGTCCAACTGCTCGTTTGTTAAATCTGCAAAATGATCCAATGCCTTCGGCAACTTAATATCAGAAGTTTTAATAACTCCAATAAAGTTGTTGTTCAATTTTGCAAATTCGTTGTAGCCTTCCAGTATTTCAACTGTAATGTTGGAAATTCTAGCAGGTTTTTTCAAAAGGTATTTGCAATCTTTGTCGAAGTTTTTAATGAACTCAAGGATATATTTTGTTTCTACCGCATAATCCAGTTCGTCAATCTCCTCGCCAGATAGGTTTGCCGAGTAGTTGCCCGAAATTTCTTTTGGAGTTTTTTTGAATCTGGCACTTAAAAACCCGCCCCAAAGCTGGCATCCCAGATAAAAAGCAGCACTTTTGTTTATCATTGATAAAACTGAATTTTCCAACTGGCTCAATTTGAATTTTTTTTGGTTAATAGTTTTCAGCTGATAATAATCACCCATTACGTAGTCTATATTTGATAAAAACGAGAACGAAATCTTTGAGTATCCCGGATCAAACGGCACAGAGTTTTCAAAATTAGTCATAAATATCCCTTCCTTTAATTAGTCTTCAAACCAATCAATGATGGCTTTTTGTTCGCCAAATTCAAGCCCGAGCTCCTTGGTCATTGTGTTGTCAATCAAAAAATCCAACCCGACGTTATAGGATAATGGTTCAGTTTCTATCCCTGTTGCCTTCCACATCTCAGAAGAAATCATCCCTGTTGCCTCATCAAAAACATTGCTGTAATTCAGTCCCAGCTCAGAACAGCAAGGTCTTTTATAGGAAAGCTTATTATCTTTATCATTAGTAAAAAACATAAGGCCGTAGCTTCGGCAAATTATCCCCCTGTGGGAGTAAATACTGCATTTTTTGTCAATCAAAAACGGACATTGATGTAGAAATTTCTTATCTACTGAGTCCTTTTTGTTTTGTTTAATTTCTTTTACTCTTTCTTGAATGGCACTTTTTTCTTGGTCGCTAAGCCCTTGATATCCAATCATGGCGTACTCAAATTCGACTTTTGAAAAAGGGTATTCGCCGGTTTCACAGCAAATTGCACAGCCTTCCTTGCAAAAGATGTAGGGTTTTTGTTGGGCGAAAAATTTCTCCAAATAGGCACCAATTTTTTCTAAATATTTTTCATATCTTTCTATCATATTAATAGGATATACCAAAAATGTATAAAAATATATATCAATAATATTTTTTTAAATTTGAAATTATTCTTTTAGCTGATTTTCGCCAGAGAGTGAAATGGCACGCAGGCATGCGTGGCGTTGCAACTCGTTTAACGGCGAATAATTCAAGACGGCCGTCGCTCATGTCAATATTAGTAGGGTGTATTTTTTTTGACTTGGGCATCAGGCTTGTGGTATAACTAGAATATAGTTATTACTAATTTGAAAGGAATTTTTATGCCAAATATCAACATAGTTTTACCGGATAACTCCACTCTTCAAGTAGAAGAAAACGCCACGGTTTTTGATCTGGCAAAACAAATTTCTGAGGGACTTGCAAGAGTTGCGATTTCTTCAGAAGTCAACGGTAAAATTTGCGATTTGTCTGCCCAACTAAAAGATGGCGATGCGGTAAAAATCCTTACGGCAAAAAACCCAGAAACAGTTGCTATATTAAGACACTCGACTTCCCACATTTTGGCACAGGCAGTTCAATCGCTTTTCCCACAGGCTAAATTGGCAATCGGTCCTTCTACAGAATCCGGATTTTACTACGATTTCGATTTAAACGAGCACTCTTTTTCCGATGAAGATTTGGTTAAAATAGAATCTAAAATGAACGAATTGGTAAAACAAAATCTTACGTTCGAAAAATATGCAGTAGAAGACGTTGATGCAAAAATTGCTGAATTTATGGCTCAAGGCGAAATTTACAAAGCAGAATTGTTGGAACAGCACAGAAATGATATTCCCACTTTGTACCTAACTAAAGATAAAGAAGGAAACACAGTTTTTAATGACCTTTGTGCCGGCCCGCACATTCCAAATTCGAGCTTCATAAAGGCGTTCAAATTGTTGAGCGTTGCTGGAGCTTACTGGAGAGGCAACGAGAAAAACAAAATGCTTCAAAGAATTTATGCGACTGCATTTTGGACAAAAGAAGATTTGAAAGCTCATTTGGACTTAGTAGAAGAAGCGGCGAAAAGAGACCATAAAAAATTAGGCACTGCGCTTGATTTGTTCTCAATCAGAGAAGAAGTCGGCTCTGGACTTGTTTTGTGGCATCCTAATTTGGCGACTGTAAGAGAAGAAATTGAAAATTACTGGAGAACTGAGCACAGAAAACGCGGTTACCAAATCGTAAACACTCCCCACATCGCAAAATCAAACCTTTGGGACATCTCAGGCCACACTTCTCACTATCGTGAAAACATGTATTTCATCCAAGACGGAGGCGAAGAAGGTCAAGAATACGTCTTGAAGCCAATGAACTGCCCTTTCCACATTTTGATTTATCAAGCAAACAGATACAGTTACCGTTCGCTTCCGCTTCGTTTGGCTGAACTTGGAACGGTTTATAGAAACGAGCGTTCAGGTGCTTTGGCAGGACTTGCCCGAGTAAAAGGGTTTACCCAAGATGATGCACACATATTTTGTGCTCCTGAACAATTAATTGAAGAAATCATTGCAATTATCGATTTTGTCGCTGACACATTTGCTATGTTTAATATGCCGTTTGAGCTTGAGCTCTCTACCCGCCCTGAAAAATATGTTGGTGAAATAGCTAACTGGGACAAGGCTGAAGAAGGCTTGAAGAAAGCTTTAGATCTCAAAGGTTTAAAATATGAAATAAACGAAGGGGATGGCGCGTTCTACGGTCCAAAAATCGACTTCAAAGTTAAGGATGCAATCGGCAGAACATGGCAATGTTCTACAATCCAGCTGGATTTCAACCTTCCGGAAAGATTCGGTATCAAATATCAAGATAAAGACGGAATAATGAAAACTCCGGTCATGCTTCACAGAGTAATTTTCGGCTCTTTGGAAAGATTTATGGGGATATTAATCGAGCACTACGCCGGTTCTTTCCCACTTTGGCTTGCTCCGACTCAGGTTTGCATCGTTCCTATCAGTAACGAAAAACACGTTGATTTCGCCCAAAAAGTTTACGGAAAATTAAACGAAGAAGGAATCAGAGTAAAGCTTGACGACCGTTCTGAAAGTATGAACTACAAAATCAGAGAAGCACTTCAAGACAAGAAAATTCCTTACGTTGCAGTAATCGGCGACAAGGAAATCGAAGCCAATTCAGTTGCTCTCAGAGCCCGCGGCAGAGGTCCGATAGGCGTTTTTGAGGTTGACAGTTTTGTAGCTGACTTGATTGAAGAAATCAAATCTAAGGGTAAAAAAGAGATTGAATCAAAATAACAAGTAAAAAAGTCGTTAAGCCGAATCATTTCCTACTTACAATGGATAAAGACGGTAGAAAAAGTTCATACTTTTTACTATTGTAGCGGGGTGCTACTTCTGGTTATAATTTCATGAGAAATAGCTCACATTTGGACAAATGGGAGGGGGAGTCGTTCATGAAAAAAATAATTTTACTTATATCCATCCTAATAACGACTGCTACAGGTGCATTTCCTGCAGACTTTCCCGATATTCCTGACGTTGCAGGCTCTCATGAGTTTCCAGATATTCCTGTACTTCCTGAGATTGCAGACTTTTCTGATAACACAGATATTCCTGTCGTGTCTGATATTCTTGATATTTCAAAAGGCGATATTTTACCCAATAAGGAAGAACAGCACCTCCCATCTAAAAACATAAAAGATGACGAGTTATCAGCTAAAGTGGCTGAAATTAATTCAATGGAAAATAATGAACAAAAAATAAAAGAATGGGCGAAGTATAACTCGGCAGAAAATTACGTAATAATAGATAAAAAAGACTGCTCCGCCAACGTTTACGACAAAGAGGGCAAAGAAATATCAAGGTTTGAAATAGGAATTGGCACGGAAATCGGTGATGATTTCAACGACACCTCGGGCTTGGTTGGCAAATCTAAAAACACGACTCCTGCGGGAGAATACACGCTATTGAAAAACATCTTTAATAAATCTGCTTATGGCGAGTTTTCACTTTCTTTGGGCAAAACCCCGAACAGAACTCAAAAAGCCAAAAAAGTTGTTGCACTGCATCAGGTTCCTAAATTTCGTGAAAAAGACCGCCTCAAGAAATTTTATGACGGTAATTTGGCCAATAACAGAATGTCCCACGGCTGTATAAATTTTATGCAGGACGATTTTAAAGAATTTACAAAATACATCAAAGCCGGCCTCAAAATCTACGTACTTCCTGAAGAAAAAGACAACAGCCTAATATTGGCAAAAAATAGCAAAAATGAGTTTGAACTTGCCCAAACAAAGTATACAAAGGACTAACACTTATTCAAATTTAAATCTGCAAATACTTCTCCCAGCAAAGACATCGCCTGCTTAAAAATTTAATTTTCTTCAATAACCGTTGTCAATAATTCGCCGTAGCTGTCAACATGCCCGGTTGTTTGTTCAATAATATATTTAGCATCTTTATCTTTGACAAGTTCTTTTTCCAACCTTATACGTGCGTTGTCAATATTGCTGAACTCTCCAACTAATTTTTTTGGGTCAAAAGCCGCGTCATCCATAACATAAACTTGGTACATATTATTCTCCTTTTTAATGCCTGTTAATTATATTGTAGTATAAAAACGGTTTTTTAGATTTATTTTTTTTAGTTTTAAACACTTTTTTCGTCATAATTACCCATCAGCCTCATATCCTTTATTTTATAAAGATTATAATATTAGACATGTATAACAATATCAAATAAAATTTGTACTATTTATTTAGTGATACAATTCAATTAAGATTAAAATGAGGAATATATTATGACTGAAAGAAGAAAATTCACACCCGGAGAGGAAATAGCAAATACTATTACGCATTTGCTGGGGGCTTTAATCGCCATCTACGGGACTTTAACACTAGTGGAAAATTCTAAAAACACAACGCAGGCGGTTTCCAGCGTGATTTATGGAGTAACCTTGTTTTTGATGTTTCTTTCTTCTTCTTGTTATCATGGGATGATAAATGAAAAGGCAAAATTAATTTGCCAGAAATTTGATCATTCAGCTATTTATCTGTTAATTGCTGGGACATACACGCCCGCACTAATGATGACCGTGAAATTTCCGCTTAATTTTGTTGTGGTTGCAATGATTTGGGTCTTGGCAATTATGGGTATTGTATTTTTATGCAAAACGATTAAATCCAAATACCTGTCAACTGGACTGTATTTATTTATGGGGTGGCTTTCTTTGTTTTTCATCTATAATCTTTGGATGGCAAGTCCTTTATCGGTATGGCTCTTGCTTGCTGGGGGGATATTCTATTCACTCGGATGTATTTTCTATCTAATGAAAACCCTTTATATGCACTCTATTTGGCATCTATTTGTTATTGCAGGTGCTGCAGTTCATTATTTCGCAATAATGGAACTGCTAAAAGCGGTGAATTAGGACTTGCTTAAAACAAAATCAACCGGCATCTCTAGTTTCACCCTTTAATGAGATATTTAGCACAAATAGACAGAAAATAGCTGATATTATAGATATACAAGAGTTACATGCAACAAAAAAGAGACCCATTTCTGACTCTCTTTTTAAAAAACTCCCCAGGTTGGACGCTATTCACAACTTTTCGTTAGATGAAGAGTTAGTTTATGAAATTAAAACATTAATGAGCTAAAGCTTAAACTCCAAATTGCTACTCTCAAACATTGAAAATATTATATTATCTTTCTGTTCTTGAATTTTTATAAGTTCTAATAAATATTTTGCTTTAATAATCTTTCCAAACGGTATACGAACATTTGCAGTTGACATCCCATCGATAGGTATTGATGCCTGTTGTGAAACAATACCAACAAGTTTATTATTTTCTATAATTGGTCCTCCGCTATTCCCAGGATAAATACTCATATCCACCCAATAATTGCTTAGCTCTTTATGAAGCATTGCCACTCGTCCAAAAGTAGTTACCGGTAAAGAATAAATATTAGAAGCCCATGCCGCACTAGCAGGATGCAAATTTCTAAGGCCAATTCCCGACATAGCTCCTGGAAATCCGATTGTAAAAACTTCTACCCCTTCTTGAGATGGTTCTTCAGCAATATCATCTATGGAAATGGGTATATATCCGTTTTTTATTAAATTTTCTGCAAATTGAGAATAAAATGGACCTCTAAGAGATATAATAGCCAAGTCAAGAGCAGGATCAGAAAAAATATAAGGAAGTGTACTTGGCGCCCCTGTGCCTAAATTCATTAAAAAGTTTTTATCGCTAGAGGAATCCTCTTTTTGTAACACAACTTCATCATACGATGGGACTCTAAATATAATACCAAAAATATTATTTAATTTTTCATCATAAAGCACATGTCTTGCTGTCAATAAATAATATCTTGAATCATTTTTTAAAAATATCGCAGTACCTCGACACCTAATATCACGAGTCCCACCTAAAGAAAGAATATGAAGTTGAGTATTTAAATCCTCTTGAGATATCTCACCATTCTTTAATTTTTCATCGAGCATTCTTTGTTTTTCAATCTTTTCGGAAATTTCCACACTATCGGCAGCCCCTTCAAGATGAATAACCGCCCTTTTCCATTTTTCAATCATATTTCAATCCTCCTTTTCTTTCATAGTAGGTCAATATAAGTCAGTTAGCTATTCCCCAGTAGACT
>Ga0247839_1000173_pt1 | contig 112006 bp, 98 predicted proteins | sample LaCruzMarch2015__6_FD_192405 | JGI IMG/M metagenome (GOLD analysis project Ga0247839, IMG submission 192405) | Freshwater microbial communities from meromictic Lake La Cruz, Castile-La Mancha, Spain - LaCruzMarch2015_16m | ecosystem: Environmental > Aquatic > Freshwater > Lake | place: Spain...
GACACCAACGCGCCCTTGCCCTTCTGATCCGTCCCGCCGGGGCGCTCCTCACCGAGCGCCCCGATCCACACTCCCCAACACCTGCGAGTCCGCCATTTTTACGCGGTTCTTAGCAGCCGCCAACACCGCGATCTCCCGCCCGACGGTCCGCGCGTGATAGATGTCCGCGATGACGGCATCCGTCTCTTGCGGGCTCTTACGCCACTGCCCGGCGAATGCGCGCTGGACCGTCCGGTCGGAGGGCGGCGTGACGCTTGCCGACTCCGGGTCTTGAAGGGATTCTTGCAGCAGCCAGACGACCTGTCCGTCCAGCGTCCGGTGGTCCGCCGCGGCGCGCTCGCGCAGGCGCGCGAGCAGTGGCATCGGCATATCTTTTAGCAGTAGTGATGCCATTTCCGACTGTTTCTATCGACTAAACTGAACCCATGGCCGGGTAGCTTCAATGGCGCGGAACAGCAGCGCTTTGAGGTCCTAAGCCGTGCCGCCCAGCGGTGCGAAGTCGGGCCGGGCTCAATCCACCGGCACGTCCAGGGAATCGCCGTAGGTCTCGATACCCAGCGCCTGCGCCACGGGGATTGCCCGGGGGTCGATCATCGGCGAGATAACGATGAGCCGGTCGGCCTTGCGGTTGTGATGGCGCTCGTAGAAGCGGGCCTTGCGCTCAAAGATGTACATGCCGCCCTTGTCGATGGATGACTTCAGCTCCATGAGTAACAGCATGCCGTTCTTGACGATGATGTCGATCTCCACCTGATCCGGCCGCCCGAAGACCTCGCCGGCATCGTCGAATTCACAGACGTTGCGCACGCTGACGCCGAAGCTGGTCTCGAGGATGCCGGCGAGGGCATTGCGGAAGGCGGCCTCGGATTGCAGACCCCAGCGGGCGCCCAGGGCGCCGATAGAGCGGTCGTGCTTCTTCGCCTGCGCCATGATCTCCTCGTGAACCCGATCGAACGCGCGGCGAGACTCCTCCCACTTACGGGCCTGCTCCTCGCGGTCGCGGCGCAGCTCGTCGAGGATGCGGTCGAAGCGGTCATCGGTCTGCACCCGGTCGGCGAAGTGTCCGCGGGCAATCTCCAGGACGTAGTGGCGCAGCTCCGGGTCTTCCCGCAGCAGGCGCGGCAGTTCGCGTTTGATGGTCTCGACTGTGATGTCCATGACTGGCCTCAAGCGGAGGATCACGGGCGTCGGGTGCCCGCTTGCCCCGAATCATAAACCCTTTCTCAACCGGCAGCTGCTGCGGAGGAAAAAGCACTACAGAAACTCGATCTGACCCGCCATCTCATCGCCGTCCAGCAGGCGGTAGATCAGCATCAGTCCAGGAATCATCGCGCGAATCGATATCACTCATGGGGCGCGGCGTTCAGCCTCTTCTCAAGCACGGACGGCAATTGCCTGCGCAGTCCATCGACATAGTCGCGACTGTCGGCGATGGCATGATCGATCTCGGCCCGGTGGTCGAAGTAGTACGCCAGGGCGGCATAGACTTCGGCCAGGTCGAGGTCGTGTTCGGCGCTGATTTCATCGGCACTCCGGCCCAGGTGCTCGTGCCCGATCGCGATATCCCGGACCTTGATCCGATGGCCCGCCACATGCGGCTGGCCGCCGGCGATACCGGGCGCGATCTCAATGTGCTGAACTGGAGTCTTGACGGTCATCGCGCGTTTCGCTGCCGGATCGGGGTGTTAGGGTCATCGTGGATGACGGCGGATAGAGCGTCTCCGCCTTGGTCTCGCCCTGGCGCCGCGCGAGACCCAGCGGACCTGCACCCTGGTGTCGTTCGCCCTTCGGGGCGGCCGGGCCTGCACGATGTCCGGTGGCCGCCTTGCAGGGCGACCGACGGAAAAATCGTGCTCAGACCAGGACGCGGTGCGGCGCCGCCCGGCTCCAGCACCCCGCGCGGCAGGCCCTCAGGCCGCCGCTCCCCTGTCATCCGTTGTGGTGTTGGGGGCTGCCGGTCCCTCACCCTCCTTGCCCAGCAGTTCTTGCCGCACCGTGATCGCCCCCTCGGTGCGCAGCAGGGTCTCGTGACGCTGTGTCTGCTGCAGGCGCAGCGCGTGCAGGCGCTCCTGGCCCTTTTTCTATTTGGCCCGGAGGCCGGCAAGGCGGCGCTCGATGGTCTCGCTCATCTGATGTACTCCTTCGCGTGCCCCGGCATCCGGCAGCGACACATTGGTTTGGTCCTGACTAGACCAGGGCATGAGCGACGTTCTCCGCTTCCCGTACGCCTGGAAATCGTCTAGGCACTTGCACTGCTTGCAGCCGAAGAACGTGCGGCGTTTTCGAACCTACGTACCTCATTGCTCAAACGATTCCCGGTTGCTCCGTGATAGCGGGTCAGCGTGGTCTGTCCCTGATTTCCCGTGTCCCTGATTTCCCCGTGTCCCTGATTTCCCCGCGTGTGCGCCACAACCGCCGCACATAGGGCCTGGTGATCGACGGGTGGAACGGCCGCCCGATGTCTGTATGATCGCGGGTCCTGCCATCCGCCTTCGGGCGTCGTGGCGACGTATAAGTCAATGTTAAAAAAATTTTACCGTGCAGGCGGGGGGAACCATGCAGATCACCGGAATGCTGTGGGGGGCGAAGCTCCTTGAGTATGTGGGCTATCCGACCGCGGAGGTGCTGGGTCCGGACGCGACCGGCGCGCAGGTCAAGGACCTGATCGACCGCTGGGGCAGCGTGCTGATCAAGCCCATTTTTAAGGGCGGCATCGGCAAAAAGGGCAAGTCCGGGTTGATTGGGCGGGCGACCGACCTGGCCACTGCCATGCGCGAGAAGGAACGGCTGTTCTTCGTCGAGCACCGGGTCGGCAATCAAGTGGCCAAGGCCGAGGGTGTCACCTTCGAGGGTGCAGTCCCCGCCGAGCACGAGATCTATGTGTCGATTCGGGACGCGACCCGCTACCGTGCCCCGACGCTGACCATCAGCCACCACGGCGGCGTCAACATCGAAGCGCTGGCGCCCGACCAGCTCGCGACCATCCCCTTCGACGCCCTCACCGGCTTTAAGGGGTTCATCGTCGCCAATGCACTGGACAGCATCGACGCACCGCACGAGATCATCAGCCCGCTGGTGCAGAACCTGCCGAAGCTATGGGATCTCTTCAGTAACTACGGCATGAGTATGCTGGAGCTGAATCCGATCCGCATGATGCCGAAGGGCCAGGGGCGCTTGGTCCCGGTCGCCTGCGACTTCAAATGCGCCTTCGACGGCGACGATCCGGCCTGGCATCGGCTGAATCTGCCCGCCAACCTGGAATCCGCAAGCTACTCGGCCTTCGAGATTGAAGTCAACGCGCTGCGGACCTACCAAGGCCAGTCGGACGTGTTCGTGATCAACGACCAGGGCACCATCGCGGCCATGACCTTCGGCGGCGGTGCCAACGCGCTGGTCACCGAGTTGCTTGGCGACGTCGGCAGCATCTCCTCGGACTTCGGCGGCAACCCGCCCTACGAGAAGATGTACGACATCAGCCGCATCGTTTACAAGCACTGGCTCGAGCAGAGCAACGTGCTGTTCATTATCGGCGGCAAGGCCAACAACACGGACATCTACACCACCTTCCGGGCCATGGCCGATGCCTTGCGGGACTATTTCAACACCCAGGGCCGCCGGCCACTGTTCGTCGTCGTCGGGCGCGGCGGACCGAACCTGATCCGCGGCATGGCGTATCTCAGGGACACCCTCGACGGGCTCGGGCTGCCGTATCGGATGTTCGGCCACGACTCGGCGATGAGCGGTGTGGTCAATTACGCCCGCGACATCGACGCCTGGATGCGCCATGGCGGCCGCGCCGAGATCGCCCGCCAAATGGGCCTTTCAAGTAACGAGTCAGGAATAGGTTAAACAACCACCGTTGTCGTTGTCGTTCTTGACCCGTTACTCACCCCGAACCCGAAAACTACGCCCGCAGCACGAGATTCGCTATGTCTGCCAACGACTCCCACTTTCTCGGCGCCATGCGCCGCAAAGGCATCCCCGAGTTCCCCCACTATTTTGTCGGCCACGGCAACCTGGCCCAGCTCGCGACCCGCGACGACCGGGTGTGCGTGCTGAACATCCTCGGCAACGAGAGCCGCGAGGTGACCCCGGTCAGCCATACCTACTCCGGCGGCAACGTGGTCTGCGGTGTGCAGCCCGGGCGGTCCGGCTCCGTGCTGAAGACCGAGCTCAACGACATTCCCGTCTATAACACGGTCTCCGAGGCCTTGAAGGCCGGCCACCGTTTCAATGTCGCGGTCGTCTATGTGCCGCCGGCCGGGGTCAACGACGCGGTCATCGAGGCGGTGCGCGTCAACCCCTTGCTCACCCGTGTGGTGATCCTGACCGAGAAGGTCCCGCTCAGCGATGCCCGGATCATCCGCCAATACTGTCAACTCCAGGGGGTCGACGTCTTCGGCGGCAACTGTCTCGGCATCGCCGACGCCCACCATCATGTGCGCATCGGCGGCGCGCTGGGCGGCACCCATCCGGCCGAGTCGCTGGTGCCGGGCACGGTCGCCATCTATTCGAACTCAGGCAACTTCACGACCACGATCGCCGTCTACCTGCTGACCGCCGGCTGGGGGACGACCGTCTCGCTGTCGTCCGGCAAGGACGTCTATATCCACTTCGCGGCCGCCGAGTTCACGCACGCCTTCCACAACGACCGCCGCAGCCATGCGGCCGTCATGTACATCGAGCCCGGCGGCTATTACGAACAGGACCTGGTGTTCGAGAAGCCGGTGATCGCCTGCATTGTCGGGCGCTGGAAGGACCGCTTGACCAAGGCGTGCGGCCACGCCGGTGCCATCGCCGGCAGCGGCGATAACGCCGCCGCCAAGGAGCGCTGGTTTATGGAGAAGTTCGGCGTCGATGCCATCTATTCCGCCGACCACCCGGTCTGCTCGGCCAAAGGGGCGGTCGTCACCAACATCGCCGACATTCCATCGGCCATGACCGCCGTGATGGCGCTCAATCGCCGACAACCGGACTTCGCGCCGATCGGCGACCTGTCGATGAAGTGCTGGTTCGCCGATGGCACCGGGCTGGCCCTGCCCCAGGCGCTCGACGTCAAGCCGGTGCCGGCCGTCGATCCCTATCGGGGGCAGATCGAGGCGTTCAACCGCCAGATCGGCGTGATCCCGCCGCGGGAGATCATGAAGGACGCCTCCGGGGCGTCCATGATGGACTCGGAGACCCAGATCACGCGGCTGCACGGCGTCAGCAGCCTGGACCTGGCCACCCGTTCCTACGAGGAGAACCTGGTCCTGGCCCTGGTGCGCGAGTACCCCGACGACGCCGGTCGCGCGCTCGCGAATGTCGCGCTGAATGCCTATGTCAATCTGCACGGCACGCCGCTGCTGGCGGCGGCGCACGCCGCCCGCGAGGCCGGCAGCAGCCCAAACACGGCGTTGTGCGGGGCGGTCGCGCTGCTCGGGCCGAACCTGGTGCAGGCTGCCGGCACGGCCGTGCAGACCCTGCTGGAGGTCTTTCGGCAATCGGGCATCACGGACCTGGCCGATCCGCACGTTGCCGTCGATGCGCGCATCGCCGCGACGACCCCGGAGCAGGCCGGCACGTTGCTCGCCGCCGCGCTGGACCCTCTGGCCGCGGCGATGCTCGCGGGCGCGCGGGCCCGCGGCGTGGTCGAGACCGCGATCCTGCGCTACCTGACCGGCCTTGCCGCCGCCCAGGGCCGTCATCCGAGCGCGGATGCCGTGCTCGCCGCCATGTGCTTCCACCTCGCCTGGCGGCCACTGCTGCATAAGCGGATCTCGGTGACGACCCTGGTCAACCTGCCCTGGCACCTGCGCATCGCGGCGACGATCGTCGGTGCGTCGGTGAGCCCGGCGCGCCAGGACGCGGAGCGCTTCGGCGGCGTCCCGGTGCAATCACTGATCGATGGCTGGAGCTTCACCGAGACCGCCTTCCTCGCCTTGCTGGCGTACCGGCCCGATGCCGATGCCCGCTTCGCGTTCTCGGTGCTGCTTGGGCTGACCGCCTCCAACGGCCCCGGCACCATCTCGGCCCAGGGCGCGAAGGGTGCGGTCAGCGCGGACGGGCCGGAGATGCCCGAGCGGGTCCAGATCAACAAAGGCTATCTCGGCTTCCTGAGCCACACCGGCTTTGCCCACGGCGGCAACGGCTTCGAGGCCATGCAGTTCCTGATCGAGCGCTTCAGCGGGCGCAACCTCGCAGATCCCAGCGATCCGAACCATGGCCTGGACCTGGTCCGCATCGCGGCGGACTTTGCCGTCGACTTCAAGCTCTACAAGACCAAGGCCAAGGCCGTCGGCAACCTGTCCTACGCCAAGATCCCGTGCGTCAACCATCCGATCTTCAAGGGCAAGGAGGTCAATCTGGATCCCCGTGAGGTCTATGTCCGGGAGCTCTTCCAGTCGCGCGGCAGCTACAACGTCTTCCACGAGTTCTACCACGAGCTGGTCCATGCCCTGGCCAGCTACGGCGTCAGCAGCAACGTCTATTGCGTCAACGTCGACGCCGTCATCGCCGTGATCCTGCTGAAGATCTTGTGGCGGCCCTACGTCGCCGGCGAAGTCGACGCGCGCTTCCTGGAATACGGCGCCTTCACGACCTTCCTGTACGGCCGCGCCATCGGTACCGCCGCCGAGGTCGAGGATCACACGACGCGTGGCCGCAATATGGATACGCGCACGGCGGCGAGCCAGTGCCGGTTCGTCGCCTGATCGGGGTCGAACGCGCAGTCCTGTAACCCCGGCCACCGCGCGATCGGCACGGTCGTCGGTCCGCACAGCGGACCCTACAGGTTACGATGTTACCGGAGGGTCCGCCGTGCGGACCGACCGCGGCCGGCCGGAACGATGATCAAGGCCAGCCCCGGCTTCACTGTGATAGCAGAAAACCGTGTTCTGTCTTCGGCTTAGGTCCGGCCCGAAGTTCCGGGCGGGGCGCCTGCCCCGTCCGCGCCGGACTTATAGAAACTCGATCTGACCCGCCATCTCATCGCCGTCCAGCACGCGGTAGAGCAGCATCGGTCCATGAATCATCGCGCGAATCGATATCACTCACCGGGCGCGATCGCGATGTGCTGAACTGGGGTCTTGACGGTCATCGTGCGTTTCGCTGCCGGATCGGAGTGTTGGGATCATCGTAGCACGAGATGACGGCGGAAGCGTCTCCGCCCTGGTCTCGCCCAGGCGCCGCGCGAGACCCAGCGGACCTGCACCCTGGTGTCGTTCGCCCTTCAGGGCGACCGGGCCTGCACGATGTCCGGTGGCCGCCCAGCAGGGCGACCTATGGAACAATCGCGCTCAGACCAGGACGCGGCGCATGCGCCGCCCGGCTCCGGCACCCCACGCGGCACCTCCTCCGGCCGCCGCTCCCCTGTCATCCGTTGTGGGGTTGGGGGCTGCCGGTCCCTCTCACCCTCCTTGCCCAGCAGTTCTTGCAGCACCGTGATCGCCCCCTTGATGCGCAGCAGGGTCTCGTGACGCTGTGTCTGCTGCAGGCGCAGCGCGTGCAGGCGCTCCTGGCCCTTTTCCTATTCGGCTTGGAGGCCCGCTCAATGGCCTCGCTCATCCGATGTTCTTCTGTGCGTGACGTGGCATCCGGCAGCGACAATTTGGTTTGGTCCTGACTAGACCAGGGCATGAGCGACTTTCTCCGCTTCCCGTACGCCCGGAAATCGTCTAGGCACTTGCACTGGTTACAGCCGAAGAACGTGCGGCGTTGTCGAACCTACCTATCTCATTACTCGAAGTATTCCCGGTTGCTCCGTGGTAGCAGGTAACCGTGGTCTGTCCCTGATTTCCTGTCCCTGATTTCCCGCTGATTTCCCGTGTCCCTGATTTCCCGAGGTCCTAAGCCGCGCCGCCCAGCGGTGCGACGGCGGGTCGGGCTCACTCCACCGGCACGTCCAGAGAATCGCCATAGGTCTCGATGCCCAGCGCCTGCGCCACGGGGATTGCCCGGGGGTCGATCATCGGCGAGATGACGATGAGCCGGTCGGCCTTGCGGTGGTGATGGCGCTCGTAGAAGCGGGCCTTGCGCTCGAAGATGTACATGCCGCCCTTGTCGATGGATGACTTCAGCTCCATGAGCAACAGCATGCCGTTCTTGACGATGATGTCGATCTCCACCTGATCCGGCCGCCCGAAGACCTCACCGGCGTCGTCGAATTCACAGACGTTGCGCACGCTGACGCCGAAGCTCTCCTCCAGGATGCCGGCCAGGGCATTGCGGAAGGCGGCCTCGGATTGCAGACCCCAGCGGGCGCCCAGGGCGCCGATGGAGCGGTCGTGCTTCTTTGCTTGGGCCATGATCTCCTCGTGAACCCGATCGAACTCCCGGCGGGACTCCTCCCACTTGCGGTTCTGCTCGTCCCGGTTGAGCTTCTGCTCGCGGTTTTGCTCGTCCCACTTGCGGTTTTGCTCATCCCACTTGAGTCTCTGCTCGCGGTTTTGCTCATCCCACTTGCGGTTTTGCTCCTCCCACTTGCGGTTTTGCTCGTCCCAGTTGAGCCTCTGCTCGCGGTTCTGCTCGTCCCACTTGCGGTTCTGCTCATCCCACTTGCGGTTCTGCTCGCGCCACAGTTGGGTTTGCTCGTCCCACTTGCGGGCCTGCTCCTCGCGGTCGCGGCGCAGCTCGTCGAGGACGCGGTCGAAGCGGTCATCGGTCTGCGCCCGGTCGGCGAAGTGTCCGCGGGCGATCTCCAGAACATATTGGCGCAGCTCCGGGTCGTCCCGCAGCAGGCGCGGCAGTTCGCGTTTGATGGTCTCGACTGTGATGTCCATGACTGGCCTCAAGCGGAGGATCACGGGCGTCGGGTGCCCGCTTGCCCCGAATCATAAACCCTTTCTCAACCGGCAGGTGCTGCGGAGGAAAAAGCAAGCGCGGCGCTGGACGATGCCGACGGGATGCGGCATTGCGACGCCCCGGCCAGTAATGCAAAGTTCGGCCTGCACGGCCTGCGGGAACTGGTCCTTGATCACCGTTCCGGCCGATGTCCGGGTCTCCCGCACTGGAGGTCGAGGCTTCAGCCGGGCGAGGGCCGTCCGGACGCGAGGTCGACCGGCTGAAGCCTCGACCTCCAGTGTTCTTGCGGCCGAAACGACGACCAAGGCCGAAAAGTCCATCTCAAGTTGATCGTCCACCAACTAATGCAGGATCTTTTCGACACCGACATGCGTGTCGAAAAAGCCAAAAAGTTCCTTGCGTTGACGCCACCCCGGCATCTTGAAAGCGATCAGCGCTTCCCTACACTTGGTGCAACTTTGCCGCTATAGAGATGGTCCAGGTCCGCAACCGATAGCATTCTTGACAAATCCAAAGTCTGAACCGCTCGTTGCACTTGCTCGATCTTGATGCCGGCCAGAAAATTGGGATCCATCATCTCGGCATGAGTCACCTGACTACCCAGGGCATGAATCGTTTGATCACTCATTTCGAAAAGAGAAAAATAGGGACTGTTGATCATCAAAGATGGCTCGCATAGGTCCCCGGCGGCACGCTCGGCACCGGATGCGTCACCGTTTGCCAATCCTGGGCACTCGCCGACAGAATTCCGCGTTTCTTGAGTTCATCGATGAGCTCAATAGAATGGCAACCCGCCGGTAAACTTTTCAAGCTCCACAGATCGAATGGGAATCCTCCTTTAGATAGCGCATACAGTGTTCGATCCGGATTCAAAGACGGATCGACGTAAAAGTCATCTTGCAAAACCTTTGTTTGGCGCTCCGTGCGCCATTTTCCGAACTTAAACTCGACACCCCCGACATAAATTGGCGCGGTATCGAAGAGATTGATGCCCCAGCGGGCGGCTTCATCCAACACGGCATGAACGTGGCCGATACTCGGTTCCGGTTGAGACGCGCTGACCCAGCCGGCCTGCGCCAGATGATCAGTGCCCATGACCAGTCGTGAAAAGCGACGGCACTCGCTATTTGTTGGATTGCAAAGCTGAACATATTCCATCGCATTCTCCGTTGTCGTTTCAAGAAAGGAGTCTGGTTCTCCTTCCGTCCCTGATCTATGCACGGTAGACGCTGGAGGATCACGAACCGCGGCGATTCACGCGCACCAATTTCCCGCAAAGGTGCCCTTCTTGGGCGATCGCCCGATGGACGCGCTCTGCCTGTGCCGGGAAATCGGGATCGAAGGTACAGACGATGATCCCCGCATGGTGACTGGAGGCGATGTGCAGCCGGATGAAGTCCTTTCGGTTGAGCGTCAAGACCGCCCGGTTCAACCCGGATGCGTAGGCCAAGACCTCGGCGTCCGGTACCGCGTATCCGGCCTGCCCCGTTTCCGCAATGGTGAGGACATCATGGCCCAATGCGCGCAGACCCTGGACGACCGGTAGCGGGAAGTTCTCATTGCTATAGATCGCGGCCAACCGGTCACTCCTCATTCTCGGTGATCGCACGCTCGATCTCGGTCGGATTGAGCCGCGCATAGTTCCAGGCGTTGCCGAGATCCTCAGCGCGGAGCGTCGGATAGCTTGCCAACAAGACCGCCTCGGATACCCCAAGCCGTCGCGCCTGCTCCAGAGTCCAGATGGGGATGCGGGTACGCATCACCCGTGCCTCCCCCCCGCAGATACCGGGCGTCTTGTCGATGCCTGGTGTGGTCCCGCCCAGATCCCGCGCAACCCACTGCAAAAGTTGCGCCTTCTCTCCGGGTGAGAGTTGCGGAAGCAGTTCTTGGATGGCATCGAGATCGGTTGACATGGTTCCTCGCCGGGCAGTGCGGGTTGCAGGCGCCACAGGGATAGCCGAATTCTAGTCGGACTCCGACCTGAGCACGGCTACCCGTTGCTTTGATCGACCGCGGATGTCCCCTCCGTCGAGCCGGCTGCCGACTCGGGGAGCCGGTCGAGCAATTCCTGCAGCACGGCCATGGCACCCTCGATCCGCAGCAGGGTTTCCTGGAGCTGGGATTCCTGGAGTCGCAGTTCGCGCAGGCGCTGCTGGCCCTTTTCATATTCGGACTGGAGGCCGGCAAGGCGGCGCTCGATGGTCTCGCTCATCTGATGTTCTCCTGTGCGTGACGCGGCATCCGGCAGCGACAAATTGGTTTGGTTCTGATTAGAATAGGGCATGAGCGACTTTCTCCGCTTCCCGTATGCCCGGAAATCGTCTGCGCACTTGCACTGGTTACAGCCGAAGAACGTGCGGGGTTTTAGAACCCGCGTATCTCATTGCTCGAACTATTCCCGGTTGCTCCGTGATAGCAGGTAATCGTGGTCTGTCCCTGATTTCTCTGATTTCTTAGGCGGCGCTCGATGGTCTCGCTCATCTGATGTTCTCCTGTGCGTGACGCGGCATCCGGCAGCGACAAATTGGTTTGGTTCTGATTAGAATAGGGCATGAGCGACTTTCTCCGCTTCCCGTATGCCCGGAAATCGTCTGCGCACTTGCACTGGTTACAGCCGAAGAACGTGCGGGGTTTTCGAACCCGCGTATCTCATTGCTCGAACTATTCCCGGTTGCTCCGTGATAGCAGGTAATCGTGGTCTGTCCCTGATTTCCCCGGTAATCGTGGTCTGTCCCTGATTTCCGTCCTGATTTCCGCAGCGAGTCTCTCGATGATTTCATATCGACATTGCATGAAGCGAATAGTCGAATTGTATATTCTTGGTTTGAATCTTATTGTTGGGACATCGTCAGGGAATATCGCACTTCTTCCCACATCTGATAAGTATCATTTTGACTGGTTTGGGTATTGAATTCACTGTGCATGGGTCGAAGTGTTATTCGTGGTTTGTCGCCTCTTGCTAGTCACCAAGGTTGGTGAACCAGAACCGCACGGATGCCGACCCTGGGAAATTCTCGTCCACACTTGAGGCCACGACCGTGAAGTACTCGTCATCATTACGATCCGGAGGTAAGTAGAAAACGGCAGTGGTGGACGTTTCAACTTCGACTCTGCCGCGCCCCATCAACACGCTCCACGCCAAGTCAACGTTCGGATCCATCGCGACGATGAGCCGAACAGTGCTGATCGAATATCCATCAAAACCCGCGTCCCACTTCGGCTCGACGAAGGCCAGCCGCAAACCCGCGCTCGCTGAAAGTCCAAGGTCCTGCGTTGATGCGGCCCACCAGCGGATACGCACGCTATTGACACTGGTGTCGGTCCGAGCAGCGTCGATACGGATCTTCCCGCTTGCCGGGTCCACCTGCGCGGACACCTTGAATTTGGCGGTGGCGTCCATCCCGATAATCGTGCCATCGTCGGCGGCCATCGCCACTTGCACTTGTAGCGGCCCAGGACCCAAACTAGAGTCGATCCACGGCGAGCGGACGACCACGTTCGGAGCTACCGCAGCGAGATAGAAATCCACGTAGCCTGAGATCCAGGTATGGCCATTGGCGAGGTATAGCTCACCATCCACTGTGAGATCGCCTTTCACCCGGACCTGGCCCATTAACGCAACCTCGGATATCGTCCCCCAGCCCATGTCTCGACCGATGGTGATGCGGTTGCGGTCGCTTCCGTCGGTCTGCGTGCCCTCGTAATAGGCGAGGCTCGCAAGTCGCTTACCCGCATCATGGACTGCAATCTCGGTATTGTCCTTGGTCTCCAGCAACAACCCGGCGGTATCGGAGTTCCACCCAGTTCCGCCGCCGAAGCTGCGCTCGGTGCTGCCGATGGTGAGAGAACCGGCAGCCATGTTGCTATTGTTGGCGGCGGCGGAGCCCACGCCGAGACCGTCGTTGACCACCGCGGCGCCCACCACCTGAAGAGCGGATTTTGGGGTGGTCGTCCCGATGCCGACGTTGCCTGCGAAATAGGCCCCGCTTTCGGTGGACATGATGGGGCCGTCGACTACGAGCGCTGCCAGGCCGTTCTGGGCATGCAGGCACAGACTACTGTCGCCGTCGAGCTTCAGGTTGGCCTTGGTGGTAAAGGTCGTGCCGGCGAACACGGGATTCGGCAGCCAGCTCTTATCGACGCTCAGCGCTCCGGAGAGCAATGCGCATTCTCCCGTCCCTGCGACGGAGAAGACCTCGGTCCCGTCGTAGCCGTTCTGACGCAAGGAGAAGCGTCCACCGGTGGGGACGAAGGCATTCAGATTTCCGCTATTGAGTCCGAACCCATAACGATCCGTCGGCCCGGTGTCATAGACGACCAGCTTGTTGCCACCCTCGTTGCTGTACTGCAGGCGGCTGGGCTGGCGCAGGGGCTGGCCCAGGGCGTCGTCGTTACGGATGGCGACCTGGCGTTGACCCGCGGCGTCGACCGTCACCGAGATCCGGGCGATGGCTAGCTCGAGCCCAACCTTGTCGCTGGAGGGGAGGACGTCGCGCAGCTCAATCTTGGTGCGCTCGGTGATGCGAATCGCGCCCTCGTAGACACCGTCTTTACGCTTGTCCGCATCATCTTGTTCCTCCTTGTAGTAGACAACTAAGTAGTGGTCCCCTGCCGACGCTGCTGCGATATTGAGGGTGACTGGGTCCAGCAGGACGATCTCCTGGCCCTCGCGGTCGATGGCGGTGCCCGCGCCGACCTCGATGGAGTCGACCGTCAGCCCCGGCGTGACCAGAAAGCCGCCATCGAGGATGCCCGGTCCATAGCGGAGCCGGTTGTTACGGCGGCGCTGCGCGAGGTGATAGGCCTGCTCGTCCAGGAAGTCGTCGGCGGTCAGGAACTGGCCGATGAAATAGTTGAGTCGCTTGATCTCGCTCATGTGTTCTCTCCGGTGCCTTTGCCCCAGCGGGCGGAGCCGAGCCTGGTGTTGCCGACGATGGGTTGGCCCTCGGGCCGGCCGCCGACCTGGGCCCGCAACGGGTTGTCCGCCGGCAGCGGCCCGAGCCGGAAGCTGGGGAAATCCGGGGTCAGCGTGAAATAGGTGTGGGCGGGCTTCTCCTGGCGGATCACCGCGTCGGCCACCTCCCAGAGGCGGTCGATCTCCCCTTGATCCAGCCCCAGCATCTGCTTGCTGAGGTCCAGGGTGACGCTGAAGTGGTGGGGCCGGTCCCTGGACTCGATTACCTGGATGCTGGCCGGTTCGCGGTCGGTGAAGAGCCCGAGCAGCTCGCGCAGGCTGCGCTTGGTGCCACGATAGGGATAGATCGCGCCGATTCCGCCGATGAATCGGCGCAGCAGAGCATTGTTCTTGGCGCTGTCCCGGTCATAGATATCGGTGCGCAGGGACAGGGCCAGCCATTGTCCGAGCCAGGGGAGGAATTCGTCCGGGGCGCCGTCCGTGGCGGATTGGCCCGCGCCGAGGTAGCGGGGGATGTCGCCGACGATCCGCTCAAGCCCCTTCGGCGACGGACTCCGGGAATCCGCCGACTGCAAGAGCACCGCCTCAAAGGCGAGCAGCAGGTCCACCAGGGCCTGGTCCTCCCGCAGGGCCGCCGGCAGGTAGTCGGCGAGTCTCGGTCTCGTCACGACTCCGCTCCCGGCCGGGTGCCCTGGCGCTGGATGCTGAGGCTGAGCCCGCCCTCGGCAAGCTGGGGCAACTCGTTGGCCTTAGTGGTCCAGCTCCCCTGCTGTCCGTCCAGGTCCAGCAACAGGGCGCTGACATAGTCCACGCCATCCAGACCGTCGAGGAGCGCATAGAACCGGCTGGGTTGCAGGTCCGAGCCGAAGGACCAGCCGGAGCCGTCGGCCCCGCCCAGTAGTGGATCGAGATAGCGCTCGATCTCGCGTTGCGCTTGCTCCTGGACTTCCTGAGCGGAGCCCTCGGGGTACAGGTGCAGCGTGGCGCTCAATTTGAGCGGGCGTGGCTTGGCGGGCACCAGGTGCAGGTGGGTGGCGAGCAGGCAGCGGGCGTCGAGGCCCCCGTCCGGCGTCGGTGCGTCCCGATTGCCTTTGACCCGGACGAGCAGGTCGGTTGGCGCGAAGGGGTAACCAGATGTGGTCGCGGTCGGGACCACCACCAGGCTCAGGTGTCCCTTGGCCAGGGCGTCGGGCGCGCCCGACTCCAGGTCGACCTCCGGTACACAATGGGCGCGTGCGACCCCTTCGAAGGACCGCGCCAGGCGCTCCAGGTCCGCCGCGGTCACCGCGCGCTGCTCAGTCCGCAGGGCAACGATGGCCGCGGCCAGGGCCTCGTCGATGGGGCCGGTCGGTTCCTCCAAGCCGGGCGCCCCGCGGAGCAGGCGCAAGAAGGCGAGCTTGTTGACGTCGCCGATGCGATCCACCCGGTAGAGCAGCATCTCGGTGACGCAGGCGAAGAGCTCGATCAGGGTGATGCCGGGATCGGACGGATTGTGGTCGGTCCAGGAGGGGGCGAGCCCGGGGATCAGGCGCTTGCCCTCGGCGACCAGGTCGTCGAAGGTGCGGTCGTCCAGGTTGGGTAAGGGGATGGGCATGGGCTTTGCTCGCTGATCACGCTCAGGAGGTTAGGAAGCTGTGGGTCCCGGAGCACACCAGGAAGCGTCCGGTCGCCTTGACGCAGTCCACGGCACAATCGACCGGACGTGTGCCATCGGACACGTTAAGCTTGATGTCCACGGAGTCGAGGGCGGCAACGCCGGGGATCTTCGCGGTTGCGATCAGGGCATGGATGTCCGACGGCTGGGGGACGCGGCCAAAGGGCCAGCCGGAGCCGCCCCGGCCGGTCAGGGGGTGCAGGAAGCCGCTCAGCAGGGCCTGCAGGGCGTCGGTGACGCGGACCTGGGCGCTCGGCGATTCCAACGCGATCCCCAGCGTCACATCAATCGTCAGGTACAGGGGGCCGGTCACCGAGATGTGGGCGCCGGGGGTGCCATGGCGGCGCAAATGGTCTTCCACCTGGCGCAGCAAGACGCGGTCAGGCAGCGGCGCGGATTCGCTGCCGAAGGGCACGACGATGACACTCACCCAACCCGCGCCCGCAACCTCTTCCTCGCTGCCCCGGTCGGGCGGTCGACTCGCCGGCTTCTTGGTCAGGTCCAGGAGAGGGACACACAGGGCGCGGGCGATCTGGGGTGAGGCGAGGCGCGCCAGGTCCTCGAAGTCCTCGGCCGTCACCGCGCGGTCGCGGTGGCGCAGGGCCTTGGGCGCCCGTTCGAGCAGGGACTCCTGGGGCTCGCCATCCGCACCGCCGACGGCGGGCAGGAAGTTGGTCACCCGCTCGATGAAGCGGCCTTCCGCCACCAAGGTCTTGATGGCGCCCGCCGGGACATTGCCGACCAGGCCCCCGCCGCTGCGGTACTCGGCCAGGCGCAGGTTGCGGATGCCGGGCGGCGGGATCATGCCGCGCCGGCCGTCACCGAAGCGGACCTCGCCGCCCTGCCGATCGACCACGTAATGCCGGTCCGAGGGGCCGGAATCATAGAAGTCCCGCACCTGGGTCCAGGGCGCCCAATCGGTCGGGTCCGCCGTGGCTCCGATGGCCGGGCGCTCCCGGATCTCGAGTCGCTCCCCCTCCAGGATCGGGCGGTGCCGACTGCCGAAGCGCTGGCCGGCATTGCCGTTGCTGGAGCCCAGCACCTCGTCCCGCGTCGTGACCGTATGGCGGGCGAGCACCGTGTTCAGGGCGACGCCGCGCAGGAGGGGGTGGCCGGAACGACCGGTGGCGCTGGCGCGCAGCCAACGGCAGGCGAGGTTGGGGTCAATCCACGGGATTGCCGTCATGTCCGCCGGGACCAGGAAGTCGATCGGGCCGCTGCGGGTGAGCCCGTCGGTGCCGTCCGTGACCGCGAGGGCGGTCCATTGTGGGTCCGGTGACGTTGTGCCCGTCCGATAATGCTCCCAGCGCACGGGCCCCGGCTCCGGCGGCGTGGAGGTCGAGGGGTCATAGACCAGGTCATCAATGAGGACATAAAGGCGCAGCGGCCGCCCAGGCTCCAGGTTGCGCCCCGGGGGCAGGAAGAGGCCGAAGATCAGGGCCTCGTCCCCGTCGAAGACCGGCTGGTCCGTCACTGACCCTGGTCCCTGGAGGCGCGCCAGGGTGTCCTCCACCGGCTGGGTCATGATCAGGTCGCCAATGTCGCGGGGTGTCTGCTCCGACGGCCTCTGTTTGCCCAGGCACTTGAGCTCGAAACCGCTGAGCCACAGGTCCTCGATCGTCTCGAACAAGACCGGTATGCCCCCGGTGGCGGCGGGGTCGGCCTGGACCCGGGTGCCGATGGGCACCGCACGCCCCTGGGTCGCACTCCCGTCAAGGAAAAAGGTGAGCGGTGCCTCGGCCGGGATGGGCGGGGCCAGGCTGTTGCCGAGCAGGTCGAGAAAGGCCAGCAGGTTCTTTTCCGGGGCCCGGTTGATGCGCTCGATGAGCAGTCCGCAGTAGTGGGCGAAGACGCCAACCAGTGCCTTGCCGGCCTCGCCGCCGTCGCTGTTCGCGTCCCAGCCGTAGTCCGCAAGATAGTGGCGGAGCAGTGCGCGGGTCCGATCGGCGATCTGCTCGGGCGTGCGCGGGTCGATGGGCGGTGGGCGGCGCACGGTCAGGCCTCCCCGCGCTCGACGTAGAAGGGATAGACCAGGTTGCCCACCCGGTCGGTGAGTCGGACCCGATAGTCGATGCTCGTCAGTAGTGTCCCGTTGGCCTGGTCCGGGGTCACCGACACCTGGAGCACGTCGATACGGGGCTCCAGACGGGCCAGGGCGTCGCGCACCCGATGCTCCACCAGGGCGGCGGTGACCGGGGTCATCGGCTCGAAGGCCAGCGCCTCCATGCCGGCGCCGAACTCCGGCCGCATGACCCGCTCGCCTTGTCCGGTGCGCAGGATGAGGAGGATCGATTGCGCCACCTGGGACTCGTACGCGTTCATGCCGATCCGGCCCCCGGCGAGGCGCAGGGGGAAGGCAAGGCCGCAGCCGAGGGTGGCGTCGCCGGTGGAGTCGTTGTTGACCATCGTGTTCCTCAACTCAGGGTTACCCCAATGGCAGCCTCGACGCGGTCTCGCTCGGCCCCGGTGTCGGAAACAGCGAGTACGGCGAGCGTGATTCGATACGATCCGGTGTAGTTGGACACTGCGTCACCCAGGGCCTCGCCAACCGCATATGCCAGGGTGAAGTCGCTGGAGCAGAACACCAGGCTGGTCCGCCCCAGCGGCCCGGATTCGTAGGTCGGACGCCCCGGCGGATCTCCGGTTGGCTCCAGTCGCCAGGCGTACGCAAGTCGGTTCTGAATGTGATAGCCATCCTGCCCCCAGGCCCAAGGGGCCTCGGCCCGAAGAACCAGGTCCCTGACCACGATCTTGTCGCCATCGTTGGGCTGCCTGATCTCGGCCTTGAGGACATGGATGACGCAGGGGCTGTCGCCCTCGGTGCCGCCGGTCACCGCGCCAAGGGTGATCGCATCGAAGGCGTTCTGGTCTTCCCTAGGCTGATCGCCGGCAGCGAAGGCGATGGCCTGGGTGCCCATGGGCAGTTCCAGTTGGAAGGGGCTGGCAAGGTCGGATGCCAAGAGTGCGTTGAGGTTCAGGGAGTAGTGCTCGGGGGGGTCGCCGGGCACATCCCGGTTCAAACTCGAGTACCAACGGAAATAGAGCGCCGACAGGGTCAGCGCATCCGACCGCGCGGCCCCTTGCAGCTTGATGAATGTGCCTGCCGGAAAAACGCCGTCATGGGCCGGTGACTCAATGGTCAGATCAATCTGTGGCATGGCGCGACCTATGGCTGTCCACTCTCGTTGAAAGTGACCGACCCGCCGTTGGGCAGGGTGATCGCCTTGTCGTTCTTGACGTTTATGGGCACGCCGTCGATCTTGACGCCCTTATTCGTGGCGCTGGGTAGGATCATGCCCGGCCAAGGGAAGCCCTTGGCGTCATCTCCCTGCGTGCAAATGCCCTGGGTGACGATTGTCTTGCCATTTGCAGACACGGTGGAATTAAAGGAACGCATGACCTTGACCTTGGTGCCCTCGTTGAGGGGTCCTGAGGGTGGCGGCGGCTGGAGCACCGGCACCCCGACCCCCTTCGCATCCACGGTGAGCACCTCGTCGGAGTCGACCTTGACCTTGCCGCCCGCGCTGCCGCTCAGCGCGAGCGATCGGGACAGGTTAAGGTCGCCTGAAAGTATGAGATCGGCCATCACTACCCCGTTATCGTGTTCTTGTCGATCACGGTCTTCTTCGGGCCCGTGCCGATCGTGACCCTGTCGTCGAAGGTCGACTCGCCTGTGACATTGAGCTGGCCGTCGATCGTCACCTCGGTCGCCGTGAGGGTCAGCAGCCCGTCGGCCGCATCGATCTCGATGACCCCGTTGGCCGTATCCAGCCGCACGACGAGCGTGCCGCCGCTATCCCAGACTTCGACCTTCTCCTCGCCGGCCTCGTCGGAGAGCAGCAGCCGATGGCCACCCGTGGTGAGGATCTCGAGGCGGCCCTTCTGATCCTCGTCGCTCAGCACCAGCGAGTGACCACCGGCCGTCGCGATCTTGACCGCGCCATTCTTGTCCTCGTCGCTCAGTACCAACGTGTGGCCGCCGACCGTCCTGATCTCGATCGCGCCTTGCTTGTCCTCCTCCCCGAAGCGAATGCTGTGACCGCCCTTGGTCTTGATGGCCTTGACCGCGTTCTTGTCATCGGTCGCGGTTACCGGGGGCTTGGCCTGCATGCTCCACAGGCTGCCGATGACCACCGCCTCCTGGCTTTCACCGCCCACGAAGGCCACCACCACCTGGTCGCCCTGCTCGGGGACCATGAAGACCCCCCGACCGTCACCGGCACCGAAGCTGGCGAGGCGCGCACGGAGATTGAGCTGACGGGACTCGATCTCGACCGCGATGCAGCCCTCGTTGTCGAGCTTGGCCTCCTTGACCTTCGCGATGTAGACGCCGCCCAGTTCGCCGCTCACAGGATCTGCCTCATGGTGAAGTCGGTGCGGTAGCCGGACTGGTCGATCCGGTGCGTGACCCGCTGGATGGTCCAGAGTCCCAGACTGAAGCGACCCATGCCGAGCAGCGTGACGATGCTCCCCACGCGCACCTGGGGGTCGCCGATGACGCTGCCGTGGGCCGTGAGCAGTTGGCGGCGCCGTGCGGCCAGGGTGGAGTCAGCCAGGGTCTGGGCCTCCTGGATGTTGGCGGCCCGGCCCTCCGCGTGGACGACCAGCTTGCTCCCGGCGGCCCCCAGCCCGAGGGCCTGGCCCAGGACCTGGACCAGACCGGTGGCGGACAGGGCACCCAGGAAATCCGCCGACAGGCCCACCGACGCCGTCGCCGTCACGGCCTGATCGCGAGCGACGTCGCGGGTGCGGACCTCCACCTCCCCCACCTGCCCGGCGGTGCTGAGCCGGGCGGAGAAGGCGATCAGGTTGCGTCGGCGGGCAAAGACCACCGCCGGGCCGGGACGCAGCGGGAGGAAGAACAGGGTGCGCCCCTCCGCCCAGAGCTGGAAGTCGTTGTCTTGGGCGAGCTGCTGCAGGAAGGCCAGGGTCGTTTGAGCGTCCTGGCGGCTGGCCGTGGCGCGCGGAACGGTCTCTGCGACCACGGCCGTGGGCAGCAGCTCCGGCGCGATCCGGCGCACGATGGCGCTGTCGCTCGTGTTGTCCGGGAAGCTGCGCGAGCCCGTGGCACGGGTGCCCGCGTGCAGCCCGTCGAAGCCCTCGACGCTCAGGGCCAGGCCGCCGTCCTCGTCCAGGCTGACGTCGATCGCGTCGATGGCGCCCTCCATCATCGGCAACAGCGCGCCCGCATAGCCCATGGCGATCTCGATGCGCCGACCCTCGGCGAGCAGCCCGTCGGCGGCCTCGATCAACAGCAGGTTCGGATCGTGCACCTGGAGCTTGAAGTCCGCGGGCGCGTTCTCCTGCTGGGTCACCGTCACGGCATGGATGGCCCCCAGGGCCGCCGGCGGCAGCGGGATGCCTTCCACGAGCACCCCGAAGGCCGGCGTGCGGACCGGCTCGGCGAAGGGCGGCAAGGCGCCGGCGAGGTCCATGCTCAGCCCACCCTAGGGATCTGCAATGGGAGACCGGCGGGGAGCGCCCGCGGGTCGTCGATGCCGTTCGCCCGGGCGACCTCCCGCCATCGGCGCGGGTCCCCGAGGAGGTTGGCGGCGACGCCCTGCAGGGTGTCGCCGACCTTGAGCACGTAGCGGCTTGTTTGCGCGGACCCGGCCAACGGCAGGGCGGACAGGAGGGACTCGACGGGGCGGTGACCCTTGAACTCCACGGTCAGGGTGGCGCGCAAAGGCTGGCCCTGGGCGTCGAAATAGTCGAAGGTCTGGCGGACGCTGACCAGCAGGCAGGGAAAGGCCAGCGATCCCCACAGGAACAGCAGCCGGGGCGGCGACTGGGTGATGGGCTCGGGCTCGGTCAGCGCGACGATGGCCGCGGTGCGGCCGCGGACATCGCGCCCCGAATCGGTGGTGTCGAAGAACAGCTCCATGGTCAGGTTGGCCGCGTTGCCGCTGACAAACTGGAGCACCGCCGACGGCAGCCCCGGGACCTTGATCTCGGCGAATTGGTTGGTCTTGGCCAGCTCGTACTTGGGGGGGTTGAACATCACCGGGATGGGCGCCGCCCCCGGGCTGTCGAGCTTCACGATCACGGCCTTGGTGAGTGCCATTCAGAACCCCCCCTGGCGCTCGCGCTCGCGGCGCGACTCCCGAGCTAGGACCTGTGCCACCTGCTCGGCGACCCGCTGCACCTCCAGCCGGGTGAGGGGTGCCGGGTTGCTGGGGGGAACCCCGGACGGTGCAGCGGGTGGGCGATCGGCTCCGGGGGCGGCACCCGCATCGGATGCGGCCGTCGGGAGCATGCGCAGACTGAGTCCCCCGAGATCGGCCCGGTTCCGGCCGCGCTCGAATAGGGCCTCGACCAGCGCATCCGCGGCGCCCGGCGCGGCGAGGCCGACGGTCCGACCCCTATCGGCGACGGCGGCAGGGGCTCCCCGCGCGGTCGACGGGGGCACCGGGGGGCGGGGCAACGGCAGCCGGGGCGACGGCCAGTCCGGCGCGGTTGGCGCTTCGATTGGTACTCGGCCCAGCCCGATGCTGGTCGTGCGCGCGTTGGTCCGTGCCGCTGGCTCGGTATCGGGACGGCCAGCAACCGGGTGTGGCTGCGGACTTGAGGCCAGACGCAGGTCAGCGCTGCTGGTTGCGCGGATGCGGTCGGTCATGAGGCCCGGCTCGGGCCGGTGGGATCGGGGCGCCATGCCGGCCTTGGTCATCGTTCCGGCCTCAATAAAACCGGAGGTCGAGGCTTTAGCCGGTCGGCCTCGCGGCGGCGCGGCCCTTGTCCGGCTAACGGTCATAGCGCCCGCGCTACCCCGGAACATGAACGTCCTCTCGATCGCTGGCGCAACTGCCGGCGTGCGAGGCTGCGTCGTCAGGGCTTCCAGCCCTGACTCTTCCAGCCCGACGCCGCAGGCCAGGATGGCCTGCCTACGCACTTTCACAGTAAAGCCTCGACCTCCAGTGCGGGAGGCTCGGGTACTGGCCGGAGCGATGATCAAGGCCGCCATGCCGGTCGCCTGGGGCGCCGCCGCCCGGCCTGTGACCCTATCCCGCGGCGACCAAACCCGGGCCGGGTCCGCAACGGACTCGGCGGACCGCTGGGCGAGGGTGAGGTGCAGATGGAGGTCGAGCCGGGTCCGCGGCCAGGGCCGGCGGCTCACCATAGGGTCCCGGCGCGCCCAGGCGAGGGCGACGGGCGTCAGGTCGAGCCGGCCCTGGCCGGCGCCGGCAATGCGCAGCGCCATCGGCCGGACACGCAGACGCAAGCGGACCCGTCCGGGCACCGAGCGTCCGGACCTGCGCGGGCCTTCGGGGAACGGCCGCGCGGACCGGGGACGCCAGCGCACGCGGGCCGCAAGTGCCCAGGGCAATCGACTCCTGGCTCGATCCTGTTCCATCCTCACCCTCGTTGTCGCGCGCCGCTCAGGGCACGGCCTTGTTTAATGACTCGTTGATGCGGGCGATCTCGCTCGCCCAGCGCATCCGCTCCCGGTGTTCCATGACCAGCAGTGCCGTAGCCGGCCAATGAAAATGGAAGGCGATATAGGCTACCTCCTCGTACAGCCGATCAAGGGGGTAGCCTAGGATTCCCCCAGGCTTTCAGGCTCGACCTCGAACGACCCCTGGCAATGGGGGCAGGTGACCGCGATGCGACGCGACTCGCTGCCGTTGATCCGGTTGTAGAAATCCTGGAGATAGGCCAGGTCGGCGGCGAACAGTCCCTCGACGATCTTGGGGTTGATGACCTCCAGCGCGCCCAGCCGGGTGATGACCCGCGAGAGCAGGATCACCACCAGATAGGCCGGGTTGGCCTGCACCCGCGGGTCCTTTTGCGGGAGGATCTCGTCCGCCGCCGTCGCCAGCCGCATGGTGCCCTCGCGATGGAGTGTCCCCTCGCCGTCCAGATAGCCCGTGGGCAGCCGGAACTCGAACTCCGTGCGCAGTTCGCTCATGCCCGCTCCAGACGCTCGCAGCTCAGGGTTAGGGTGTCGATAGCGACATCATTAGACTTGGCGCTGAAGTCCGGGGCGTCGTACTTGCTGGGCCAGGCGGTGAAGAAGTTCCAGCGGACCTTCTCCTGGCCGACATCATCCAGCAAGATGACCGAGCCGTTCTTGCGCTCGATCCTGCCGTTCAGCGCCGTCAGGTGCCAGTCGTAGAGCTCGCGGGAATCGGTGATGCCCCACTTCAGGGTAATGTCCGGATAGCTGTTCTTGCCGGGCAGTTTGCGGACGGTGGGGGCATCGCCGCCCTCGCGGTATTCGATCACCTCCACGTTGGAGCCGAAGCCGCTGCAATCGGAGAAGCCGGCCTGGGTAATGCCGTCGATCTCCAGCAGGAAGCGGAAGTTCTTGTAGGGGTCTACGCGCGCCATGGGTGTCTCCGTCTGGTCAGGGGGCAGCCCTTAGCCGCCGGTGGTTTGCTGGATGCGGAAGATGACAAACTCGGCCGGCTTCACCGTGGCGACGCCGATCTCGGTGATCACCTGGCCCAGTTCGCGCACGTCCGCCGGATTGGTGTCCGCGTCGCACTTGACGTAAAAGGCCTGTTTCGGCGTTTCGCCGAACAAGGCACCGCTGCGCCATTCGTTGGTCAGGAAGTCGGTGAGCGTCCGCTCGATGCGCTTCCATAGCGAGGGCGTATTGGGCTCGAACACCACCCACTGGGTGCCTTCGTCGATGGATTCGCGCAGGTAGTTCATGTAGCGGCGCACGCTGATGTAGCGATACTCCGAATGGGCCTCGTCGGCGCGGGTGCGACCGCCCCAGACCTTCAGCGCGCCGTTGAACTCGCGGATGACGTTGACGCCCTCCGGATTCAACCCGTCCTGCTGGGACTTGCTGATCCGGTGCTCCAGGCTCAGCGCGCCGAGTACGACCTCATTGGCGGGGGCCTTATGGACGCCGCGGGTGGCGTCGTTGCGCGCATAGATGCCGGCGATGTGGCCGCTGGGCGGGACGAATTCCTTCTTCTTGGACTTGGTGACCTGGTCGAACCACTCGACTTGGATCCACGGGAAATAGACTGCGCCCCAACTGCCGGTCGCGCTCCGTGGGGTCAGGCTGATGGCATCGGCGGTGAAGGTCGCGGGACCCTCAACCCCATCGAGTATCGCTACCCGATCGAGGGTATTGAAACAATGTTCCAGAAGTTTCCCCTGTGTCGCCTGATCCGTGACCCCCGGGGCTGCCACGATCGCGATCTCGTCAATCGCGGCAAACTCGCTCAATTCATCCGTCAGGTCGCTCAAACCCGCGATGTCGACCACCCGGGTCACCCAGCAGCGGGTCCCGCCGTTATGAAAAAAGCCAAAGACGGCGTGCGCCAATGGTGAGTTCTTCGCCTGGATCTCGCCGAAGTTGGTGATGAAGTCGTTCCAACTGGTGATCAGCACGGCCTTACTGGCTGTCGCAACGCTATAAAACTGATCGGAACCATCCGCTTTCTTGGCGGGCATCATCGGCATCGATACATCATCGGGAACGACGCCGATGAACCCCGCCGTGCTGGTCCCCACCCCGGCGATGGGACGGGAGGCCGGCGGCACGTCCTCGACATAAACTCCGGGCGACTTGTACGGGTTGGCCATGGCGCGCTTTCTCCGGGTCAGGGGGTGGTGGCTGTGAGGGTGATATCGAATGCGGTGGGGGAGTTTCTGGGGACCTGAATCGGTTGATCAACGCCACTGTAACCGACCTTGGCGGCGGCAATCGAGTAGCCGCCCGCGGCCAGGCCGGAAAAGGCATAATGGCCGTCTGCGTCGCTAAGGGTCCGGAGGCCCTGGGACGCAATGGTGAGCTCGACTCCGGCTAAAGGCTCGCCGTCCGCCGCGCTCCGGACCGTGCCGCGAACGGTGTTGATCAATAGGAGCCTGGCCTCGACCTGCGGTGCGGTGATCGCTGCGGTGAGCGGTTCCAGCGCGACCGTGGCAGTCAGCGTGAACGACGGCCGCAGCTTGCCGCCCAGGGCCGACCAGAACTCCGCGGGGTTGCGCATCAGCTCGCTTTGCAGCGTCACCAGCGGGATCGGATAGGGCTGCGCGGCGAGGCTGCCCGTGAGCATCTGCGCCGGGAGCGTCGGCATGCCGGCGAATACCCGCAGCACCTCGCCGAGCAGCTCGTGCTGTTTGAGGATGGCGGCCTCCCCCGTCGCGTCCGCCCCGATCCAGGCCGTGACCAGATAGGAGCAGGTAAGCCTGATTGGCGGTTTTTTGATGGTGGCCACGCCATTGGCTCGTTCAATAAATGGCTCGCTGCTGCGCAATTCGGTGTTTTCGCGGATATCGTAAAGAAATATGCCAATCGTGGTCTTGTCATGGGTAAACGTATCGGAGGGGCGATCAAAAGAAATGTCCGCATCGCGCACCAAAACTGGCGCGTCCGCGCTGTCGAGAATTCTTTTGAGTGCTGTGTCGAGAACGTTAAACATTCTGTAGTCTATTGTGGCGGCGACAATGATTCATAATTGTGGTTTGTCCCTAATTCTTTGCTGTCCCTAATTCTTTGCTTACCGCCAATTAAGGAACGGGTGCTGCCACGGACCGCCGGGCAGCCGGCCCGAACAGCTCTTCCATGAATTCTTCAAGGGTCGTAGCGCCGCGCGTCCCCCCAATAGCGCTGCGCGCAGTCCGGGCCGACGGTGCTCGCGCTCCTCCCCCAAGAACCCCTGCGGACCCGAACGCTTGGCCTATTGCCGTAAGTAATTGTTGGGTCACGTCGGCATTGACCGTACGCAGCCGCGATTCGGCTTCTTCGATTGATGTATATTGCTTGGAAGCGAGAAGGCCCACGAGGTCTCGATTCCAGACAGTGAAAACCTCGTAGGTTCTTCGTGCGAGGGTCTCGGCGTCCATGGACCAATGCAGGTCTCCACGCTCGGCGAGACGCGTCGCAGCCCGCTCATAGAAATCTCGATCCTCTGGCCATAAGGCGCGTAACTCGACCGAGCTACCCGAACGATTCACGAGCAGCCGACTCTCAAAGCCGCCCGGCCATGTGACCTTCCAGCGGCTCAACTCCAATCCAACGCGGATGTCGCCTTTAGCGAGTGCTTCCTTCAGCCCCGCAGGAACCCACGAGGGCAATGCGACCGGACGCGGCTCCAGAATCGGCTTCACTCGCGCGACCCAAGGAGCCGACGCCGACCTTCCTTCTGCTTTTTCGCGCTGCTGCTCGCGCTTCTTCTCCTGCGGTATCTCCTTGTAAAGGATAAGGCCAGGCATGCACCATAAGAAGCCGTAGCGCTTGTTTCCGACCTGCAGTTGCGGCGGTAGAGGGAATTTCCACGGCTCCATCGGGGCGACGCGCGCAATTCTTGTTGGGAACCAGCGATTAATTTCCGCCAGTGCCTCGGGTCTATTTCCGTGATCGAGGTACCAATCCAGGTCTTCCGAGCCCTTGCTGAAGCCATTGGGGCTCGCAGGCTTCAGCTCCGCGATCTCGATGGTCTTCAGGTAAGTCGACAGGTAGTCGAGATCTGGGTATCCGGGTCCCGGCGGGCGAGGCGCCTGGTAATTCTCGCTCAGCAGCCCCTTGGAGGAATCGGGTATGACGAGGCCGGCGGGGACACCGTATGTCGTCGCGAACCAAGACCGCAGCGCGGCATGAACGGTCGTCCCTTTCATTCCGAAGCTTCTCTCGGGATTGCGGAGGTAGAAGTCCGCGCACGTAGCGGAGGGGCGCGCCTCAGTGGTCACGACAAATTGGGGGGTCGCACGAGGCGCCGTCTCGGTTCCACCAGTCAATCGGCGCACAGCGGCAGCATTTCCGGCCTCCGCAAGGGGCGAACGGCCGCTGGTGAGAGTTGGGGCTGAGTTGCGGACTGCGGATGCGCCTAAGGTGGGCGACGGCTTCCGCACCTTCAGTGGATCGCCCATCGCCTCATGCCCCCCCGTCTTGTTTGCCGAGCTTGGTCATTGTCCGCTGCGTCGCAACTCGGACGTGCCTATTTCCCATGCTCGTCCGCTCTGCGGAGGCAAGGTACGCGGCGGCAAGCGCCGTATTACGGATTTCCCCACCGCTTAACTTGAGCCGTGCCAACTGATCGAGGTCCAAGTCGGTATCCAGCGGGAAAGCGTCGGGCCAGACAGCCTGCCAAATCCTTCTCCGCATCGCCTCGTCCGGGAACGGAAACTGCAAGACAAAACCGAGCCTCCGGACGAAGGACTCATCCAGGTTCTGGCGCAGGTTGGTGGCGAGGATGGCGATGCCGTCGTAGCGCTCCATGCGCTGGAGCAGATAGCTGATCTCCAGATTGGCGTAGCGGTCGTGGGCGTCACGCACCTCGGAGCGTTTGCCGAAGAGCGCATCGGCCTCGTCGAAGAAGAGGATGGTGTTGGCCTGCTCGGCGGCGGTGAAGATGCGCTCCAGGTTCTTCTCGGTCTCGCCGATGTACTTGCTGACCACGGCGGCCAGATCGACCCGGAAGAGGTCGAGGCCCAAGGCATTGGCGACGACCTCGGCGGCCATGGTTTTGCCGGTGCCGGAAGGACCCGCGAAGAGCGCGCTGATTCCCTTGCCGTAGGAGAATTTGCGCCCGAAGCCCCAGTGCTCCAGGACCGTCTCCCGATGGGTGAACCGGGCACAAAGCTCTTCGATCTGGGCCAGGGCATCGTCCGGAAGAACGAGGTCCGCCCAGGTGGCCCGGGGCTCGATCAGGACCGCGAGCCCGGCGAGCCGGTGACGGGTCTGGGCGCGGGCGGCAGCGGCCAGACCGGTCGCGGGGTCTTGGCCCGCTCCATGACCAGGGTACGCGGCCGGCAGGGCGAGTGCGCCGCGGGCGGCGGCGCGGATCTGGGCATAGCTCAGGCGATAGCGGGCAGCGAGCCGCTGCGGCAGGTCGCCGTCGAGCGGGCGCTGGGCTTCCGCCAGACAATCGCTCCAGCAGCGGGCGCGCCGGTCCGTGTCGGGGACCTGGACCTCCCAGGCGAGGACCCCGCCCGGGCGGCCCCCGCCAGGGACCCAGGGCGCGCGGGACTCGACCACCCATTGGACCGGCAGGGCCTCGAGGGTGGTCCAGAGGGCGGCAAGCCCGTCGTCGGCCCCGTCCCAGGACGCGGGGAGCCGCAGGTGCAGCAGGCAGCCGCGCAGCCAGGCCTCACGGGGAATGGCGCGCTGGGTGTCGGCCGCGGGCGGCGGGACACTCGGGCCGACAGCGCTCAGGTCGGCCTCCAGGACGCGCAGGTCGAGGGCGGCGGCCAGGCGTGCCAGGGTCTCGGTCTGGCCGCAGTCCGCCGGTCCGTGCAGACACAAGCGGATGGGGCGCCCGGCGTTGCCCTGGGCCAGGGCGTCGAGTGCTCCGCACCAGGTGGGGTCCAGCAGAGCATCGTTGCGGCGCTCCGCGGGCTCCCAGACCCGGCAGGACTCGGCGAGGCGCGGATCCAGGCTGTCGTCCAGCAGGACGAAGCGCAACACCTGCTCATCGACCCGGAAGGGACGTGCCAGGAAGGGCCCATGCGGCTGCTCGGGGAGCGCCAGGATCTCGATCAGACGGTGATGGACCAGGGGCGAGTCGGGGCCAAAGCGCCCGCGGGCGCGGAGCTTGTCCCCGGCGTCGGTGCACAGGAGGTTGAGGGCCAGGTCGATACTGGGACGGCGGCGGGTGACATCGTCCTGCAGATAGGCGTAGAGCCGCTCGTATTTGAGGTCGATCTCCGGTGCGAGACCGATCAGCAGCAGCTCCAGGTCCAGGTCGATCAGGCCGTGGACCTGTTGCAGCCACCGGAGCCGGCGCAGGCTGATGGACGCGGTGGCCTCCGCGAGGGCAGCCAGTGGCTCGCCGCGGAGTGCGAAGGGCCGGCCGGGGGTGCGCGCCAGGGCCGCATCCACGTCCGCCGGGGTGATGACGAGGCCCCGGTAGAGGTCCCCGGCGGCGCGGGCGGCGAACAGGCCATCGGCCACCTGGACCGCGGCGGCCAGGCGCCGGTCCAGGTTGGTGAGCAGTGGGAGCAGGTCGGAAGCGTCCGGGTGGCCGGGGTCGCCGTCGGTGTCATGGTCTGGGGCGACCGCCCCCAAATCGAGTAGGGTCGCCGCGCTGAAGTGATCGTCCGGGGCCTGGTCCATAGCGCGGACTCCTGCTCAGCACCAGGGACCGGGGCGGCGGGTCCAAGCGCAGACCGTGCAGCAGCGCGCCCCGGTCAGGCAGGAGGCGGAGAGCGTGCCGCCGACCAACGGCCCCGGCAGCCCGAGAATGCCGGCAAACCGGCATGCGGTGGTGAACGATCTGTTCCTCATGTCCACTCCAAGTCGACCGACTCGAGCTGGGGATGGCGCGAACCATAGCCATGGGCCCCCCGACTGTCAACGTGGAGCGAAGTGGGGGAAATGGCAGCGCGGCCAGGATGCAAGGCCACCCGGCGGTTGTTTCCCCAGGAGCGAGATCACAACGCGGCCAGCAGGGGCGGCCTGTGCGTACGGGATAGGCGACTGAGATCAGGTCCCGACAGGCGCGCCCGCTCGATGGCTGTTGCCCGTCCTTCTAGGTCTCAGCACCTTCGGCACACGGGTCCTCACCCGCGCCGCCCGGCGGTCCGAAGGCGGGCCGGGCTCACTCCACCGGCACGTCCAGGGAATCGCCATAGGTCTCAATGCCCAGCGCCTGCGCCACGGGGACTGCCCGGGGGTCGATCATCGGCGAGATGACGATCAGGCGGTCGGCCTTGCGGTGGTGATGGCGCTCGTAGAAGCGGGCCTTGCGCTCGAAGATGTACATGCCGCCCTTGTCGATGGATGACTTCAGCTCCATGAGCAACAGCATGCCGTTCTTGACGATGATGTCGATCTCCACCTGATCCGGCCGCCCGAAGACCTCGCCGGCGTCGTCGAATTCACAGACGTTGCGCACGCTGACGCCGAAGCTCTCCTCCAGGATGCCGGCCAAGGCATTGCGGAAGGCGGTCTCGGATTGCAGGCCCCAGCGGGCGCCCAGGGCGCCGATGGAGCGGTCGTGCTTCTTCGCCTGCGCCATGATCTCCTCGTGAATCCGATCGAACTCTCGGCGAGACTCCTCCCACTTGCGGTTCTGCTCGTCCCACTTGCGGTTTTGCTCGTCCCAGTTGAGCCTCTGCTCGCGGTTCTGCTCATCCCACTTGCGGTTTTGCTCATCCCACTTGCGGTTTTGCTCGTCCCACTTGCGTGCCTGCTCCTCGCGGTCGCGGCGCAGCTCGTCGAGGACGCGGTCGAAGCGGTCATCGGTCTGCACCCGGTCGGCGAAGTGTCCGCGGGCGATCTCCAGGACGTAGCGGCGCAGTTCCGGGTCTTCCCGCAGCAGGCGCGGCAGTTCGCGTTTGATGGTCTCGACTGTGATGTCCATGAACGGCCTCGCGCGCAGGATCACGGGCGACGGGTGCCCGCTTGCCTCGAATCATAAACCCTTTCTCAACCGGCAGGTGCTGCGGAGGAAAATCCGCACACGAGTCCTAAGCGGGCGCCGCCCGGCGGTGCGACGGCGGGCCGGGCTCACTCCACCGGCACGTCCAGGGAATCGCCGTAGGTCTCGATGCCCAGCGCCTGCGCCACGGGGACAGCCCGGGGGTCGATCATCGGCGAGATGACGATCAGGCGGTCGGCCTTGCGGTGGTGATGGCGCTCGTAGAAGCGGGCCTTGCGCTCGAAGATGTACATGCCGCCCTTGTCGATGGATGACTTCAGCTCCATGAGCAACAGCATGCCGTTCTTGACGATGATGTCGATCTCCACCTGATCCGGCCGCCCGAAGACCTCGCCGGCGTCGTCGAATTCACAGACGTTGCGCACGCTGACGCCGAAGCTCTCCTCCAGGATGCCGGCCAAGGCATTGCGGAAGGCGGTCTCGGATTGCAGGCCCCAGCGGGCGCCCAGGGCGCCGATGGAGCGGTCGTGCTTCTTCGCCTGCGCCATGATCTCCTCGTGAATCCGATCGAACTCTCGGCGAGACTCCTCCCACTTGCGGTTCTGCTCGTCCCAGTTGAGCCTCTGCTCGCGGTTCTGCTCATCCCACTTGCGGTTTTGCTCATCCCACTTGCGGTTTTGCTCGTCCCACTTGCGGTTTTGCTCGTCCCAGTTGAGCCTCTGCTCGCGGTTCTGCTCATCCCACTTGCGGTTTTGTTCGTCCCACTTGCGGGCCTGCTCCTCGCGGTCGCGGCGCAGCTCGTCGAGGACGCGGTCGAAACGGTCATCGGTCTGCACCCGGTCGGCGAAGTGTCCGCGGGCGATCTCCAGGACGTACTGGCGCAGCTCCGGGTCGTCCCGCAACAGGCGCGGGAGTTCGCGTTTGATGGTCTCGATTGTGATGTCCATGAACGGCCTCGCGCAGGATCACGGGCGACGGGTGCCCGCTTGTCCCGAATCATAAACCCTTTCTCAACCGGCCGGTGCCGCGGAGGATAAGACACTCGGGCTGGAGTTCCCGGGGCGCACTTTATGGCCGGCTGGCGCATCGCGGGTCAACAGCCCCCGCCGTTCGATCTCCACCCCGGTCGAACCCACTCAAGGGTTCAGAGTCGAAGAGTGAGCGATTCCCTAGTCGATTGCCGGAAATCGCCGAAGGCAATGCAGACCCCGCCGATCCGCGAGAGGTACCGACGATGGGTATGGCACTTCGCTTTCTCGTCCCGCTGCTCCTGCTGCTGGGGGGCATCGCCTGGGCCACCACGCCGCTGTTGGGTGAGTTGATCGCTCAGTGGCTGCGTGCCGACGTGGAGATGCGCTCCCAACTGGTCTTTGATTCGATTCAGGATACGGTGGTTCGCAACGCCACGGTCTCCGACAGTCGGCGCATCGACGGACTCTTCCAACGTGTCGCCCGCGACGAGCGGCTGTTGGCGGTGGGTCTGTGCTCGCCCGAGGGTCGCCTGATCCACCCTTACGATCATGGCGCGATGGCCGAGGCCATGCATCGCGGACTCCTGATGGCACCCGAGCAGCGCCGTGAGCGGATGCACCTGATGCGCGCCATGGTCAGCGAGAACAATGTGTATTTCTGGGCTGGACGGATGCTTCTGGAGGCCGCCCGCTTGCGTAAACGCCAGCATCTCGAGGAGCAGATCGATCGGGTCACGGCCCCCTTCGGCCGGCGCTCGCGGGGGAATGCGGGATGAGCGGGCCGCGACCTGAGCCGCCGGATAGCCGCATCTGGTTGCGCCAGGCCGCGCTCTTTCTGGATATCGACGGGACCCTGCTCGATCTGGCTCCCACGCCCGAGGGGGTCCAGGTGCCGTCCGCGCTCCCGGCTGCACTGCGTGCGCTGAAACTGGGTCTGGGTGGAGCGTTGGCCTTGGTGAGCGGCCGCCCGCTAGGCGATATCGACCGGCTGTTTCCTGACCGGTTCGATGCGGCCGGGACGCACGGCGCCGAGTGGCGGCTCGGCGGTAGCGCGCAAGGGACGCCGCTGCACACGGCCGCGGAACTGGCCCTGGTTGCGGCCTTGCTTCGCGACGGTCTGAACCGTTTGCCCGGCGTGCGCCTTGAGCACAAGCCGCTGGCGCTGGCCCTGCACTACCGTGCGGCGCCGCGGTGGGAGGCCGAAACCCAGGCCCTCGCGGCACAAGCGGTGCAGACGCTTGGACCAGCGTACCGCCTGCAGGCCGGCAAGGCGGTCGTGGAGATTCTGCCGGCCGAGGCCGGCAAAGGCAGCGCCATCCAGCGTTTTATGAAGCATCCACCCTACGCCGGGCGCACCCCCATCTTCGTCGGCGACGACCTGACCGACGAGGACGGGTTCGCCGCGGTCAACGCGCTGGGCGGACTCTCGATTCGAGTGGGGACGGGCGCCGGGAGTCAGGCCTGCTATGGACTGCCCGGCCCGCCCGAGTTACGCGACTGGCTGGTGCAACTGGTCGCTGCGCTGCCCTGACGGCGCTTCGCTCAGGGCGCGATCCTGGGCGGCGTCGGTACGCTCGAACGCCGTACGGCGGTCTTTTTCGTTCCGGATTGAACCGCCGGTTTGCGCAATTTTGAACGGGTTGCCCCCGCCTGTTCGCGACGTGGCTTTTTGGCTTGTTTGGGCGTCAGGCTGACGGGGACCAAGGCGGGATCGGCACCCGCCATGCCCGGTTGCCGATCCACTGGATGATCCGCTGCGATCGACTGCCTGGCTCGCAGGATCTGCGCGCTGAGTGAGTCTGTTCCCTGCGCTAAAGGACTCATCCGTTGCTCGGGCAGCGCCAGAGTCGGCGCGTGCGGTTCAGCCGTGATCGCCGCGGCGGGACCGCGCCCATGCACTTGCCGGACGAGCAACGTGGGCGACACCGCCATGACCATAAGTGCCGCCGCGAGGGTTCCGTGTTTGAGCCACACCCAGGGTAAACCAAGCGCACCGGTCGGCGCAGTCGGCACAGCGACGTCGGTCACGGTGCCGGTCGGCGTCCGCGCCGCCTGTTTCCAGGGCTTGCGTCCCAACCAGGCCAGCGCCTGAGCAGTCAGCAGCAGGAGCGCGATCCCGCCCAGATTGACCAGTGCGGTCGTGATCAGGGTTCGCCCGGCCTGATCGAGTGCCATCCCGGCGATGAACGAGAGGGCCATGCCGAACAGGAAAATCGACAGCGATTGCTGGCCCGCCGTGGCGATCAGGCTGGGCAGTGGCCGGCTGAGCCAGTGCTCTCGGGTCCGCAGCAGGCAGACGGCCAGATACGCCAGACAGAGGAAATGGAGCACGCGCACGGGGCCCAGGCGCGTCTTATCGAACCAGGGCTCCAGGGTTGCGCGCAGATCGCCCCAGAAGGCGTCGGCCTGATAGATCGGCGGGTAGCCGATAGGGATGGCGATGACGACACCACCCAGCGCCAGCGCAATCAGCCAGCCCCTGGCCCGTGGCGCTTTGAGCCAGCCGCTGCCGAACGCGAATCCGAGAAAAAACAGGAGTTGCCAGGCGAACGGGTTGAAGAACCAGGGGCGATCACCGAGCGGGTCCGCTGGGAGTTCGATGCTCCACCACCACATGGCCAGGTAGACGCCGAGCGAGGCTCCCAGGGCCGCGCCGACATGGATCCGCGACAGCGCCCAAAACAGCGGCAGCCAGAGCAGGACCACCAGGTACATCGGCAGGATGTCGAAATAATTCGGAACATAGGTCAGGGTTACGAGGCCCAGCAGGGCCGCGGCGGTGTGATCGAAAAAATAGGCCAGATTCAGCCGACTGATATAGTCCGGCTCCGCCCACCAGGCGTTGCCGATGACACAGATGGCGGCCAGGGCGAAAAATAGCCCCAGGTGGGCCGCATAGATTTGTCCGCCGCGCAGCACCACCGGCGCGCTGCCGACCACGAGCCCGGCGGATCGGAAGCTGCGGCCATACGCCAGGGCCGCGGCGAAGCCGGAGAGGAACACGAAGATCTCGGAGGCATCGCTGAGCCCGAAACGCGATGGCGTGAATAAGGACAATCCGTTGAGCGGGATGTGGTTGACGAAAATGACCAGCAGCGCCCAGCCCCGGAAAAAGTCGAGCAGCAGGTTGCGTCCGGGTGACGGCAGCGCCGGCGGTGCGGTTTGGCGCACCGGATTGACGCCGCCGCCGGGTCCCAGATCCAGGGTCGCCGCGGCAGCGGGCGAGTCGGGGGCCTGCGTGTGACAACTCATGGACGGACCCTGATACAACTGGATGGCTACAGGTTATTGTACCCCATAGAAGCTGAGGACGCGCCGCGTCTAACGCTGCCCCTTGCCCCAGGTGTCCTTGAGTCCGACGGTCAGGTTGAATACGGGACGCGCGGCCGTGCTGTCCGGGTCGGTGACGAAATAGCCCTCACGTTCGAACTGGAAGCGCTCGCCGGGGACGACACCCGCAAGCCCCGGTTCCACCACGCTGTCGGTGAGCACGGCGAGCGAGTCCGGGTTGATGTCCGTGAGGAAATTCGCACCGCCCGCGCCTGGGACCGGGACGCGGAACAGCCGGTCATAGAGCCGCAGCTCGGCCCGCAACCCCTGGGCGGCGCTGACCCAGTGAATGACGCCGCCGATCTTGCGGCCCTCCGGGTTGCGCCCCAGGGTGTCGAGGTCCGCGGTGGCGCGCAGTTCGACCACAGTCCCGTCGGCATCCTTGATCACCTGATCGCAGCGGATCACATAGGCGTTGCGCAGCCGCACCTCGGTGCCCGGCATCAGGCGCTTGAAGCCCTTGGGCGGCTGTTCGGAAAAATCGTTGCGGTCGATATAAATTTCGCGGTCGAAGGGCAGGGTGCGGGTACCCAGCGCGGCGTCCTTGGGGTGGTTGCCGGCCTGCATCTGCTCCACCTGACCCGCCGGGATGTTCTCGATGACGACTTTGAGCGGGCGCAGCACCGCCATCCGCCGCGGGGCCGTGGCGTCCAGGTCCTCGCGGATGGCGCTCTCCAGCATGGCCATCTCGACCATGTTGTCCGACTTGGTGACACCGATGCGCTCGCAGAAGGCGCGGATGGCCGCCGGCGTGTAGCCGCGGCGGCGCAGCCCGGCGATGGTCGGCATCCGCGGGTCGTCCCATCCCGTGACATGCCCCTCGGCAACCAGTTGGGTGAGCAGCCGCTTGCTCATCACCGTGTATTCCAGATTGAGCCGGGAGAACTCGATCTGCCGCGGCTTGCAGGGCACCGAGACGTTGGCGACGCACCAATCGTAGAAAGGCCGATGGTCCTCGAACTCCAGGGTACAGATGGAGTGGGTGATGCACTCCAGCGCATCCGAGAGCGGATGGGTGTAGTCGTAGGTCGGATACAGACACCAGGCGGTGCCGGTCTGGTGGTGGATCACGCCGTGGCGGATGCGGTAAAGCACCGGATCGCGCAGATTGATGTTCGGCGAGGCCATGTCGATGCGGGCGCGCAGGCTGCGGGCGCCGTCCGGGAACTCGCCGGCCCGCATGCGGGTGAAGAGATCCAGGTTCTCCTCCACCGAACGGTTGCGGTTGGGACTCTCGCGGCCGGGCTCGGTGAGGGTGCCGCGATAAGCGCGGACCTCCTCGGCATTGAGATCGCAGACATAGGCCAGGCCCTTGCCGATCAGTTCGGTGGCAAAGCCGTACAGTTGCTCGAAATAATCCGAGGCGAAATAGAGCCGGTCGGCCCAGTCGAACCCGAGCCAGCGCACATCCGCCTGGATGGCGTCCACGAACTCCACGTCTTCCTTGTTCGGGTTGGTGTCGTCGAAGCGCAGGTTGCAGGTCCCCGGATAATCCAGGGCGAGCCCGAAGTTGAGCACGATCGACTTGGCATGGCCGATATGCAGATAGCCGTTGGGCTCGGGCGGGAAACGCGTGGCGATGCGCTGGTGGCGCCCGGCCGCCAGGTCGTCCTCGATGATCTGACGGATAAAATTGGAACGGGGCGAATCTTTGGGGTCGGTCATGGTGTTCGGGGGTCGAAAAAGGGAGAACGACGGGAGAAGGCGTCAGACTGCATTCTAGCGCCCCAGTGCGCCGGATGGGGCGCCGCAGCGTCCGGTTGCCGCCCGGACGACTGGCGCATGTTTCCGGCCAGCGGCGTTTGGTTCGCACCGAGGACCCGCGATCGTCGGGTCCGCTGTGCGAACCGACGACCCTTGTCAATCGCACATGGCACGGCAGCGAGCGCTAAGGCAGGTTCACGGACACTATCCGGGAGAGGATGGATAGGCCCATGCTGATACTATTGCCACGCCTCTTTGAGAAGCTACCGGTCCCGTACCATCGGCAATGAGCGCAGACCCGCAGGGGAAGACCATGCCCGAGACATCGCCGTCGCCGGATCCCGAAGATACCGACAGCGCCGAGACTCGCGCACACGGCCCTGCTCGCCGCATCCCTTTGAACCTGGTCTACGATTACCCGGTGCGCTGGTCGAAGTACAAGGTGCTGCGCGACCTGATCCAGAATTTTTTCGACAGCATCCCGCGCGCCGAGTGGCACCGCCGCTTCGGCCATCGCCTGGTCGGCGAGCGCTTGATCCTGACCTCCCAAGGGGTCGATTTCAGCTACGACTGGCTGATACCGATCGGCGCATCGACCAAGCGCGACGGCGACGGCCTGTATGCCGGCCATTTCGGCGAAGGATTCAAGATCGCAGCGCTCTGCGCAGTGCGCGATCATGGTTGGCAGATCGAAGTCCGCTCGCGGGATTGGCGACTCGCGGTCGTGACCGATACGCTCAAGGTCGATGGCCGGAATCTTCAGTCGCTCGCCTACGACATCGCGCACAGGCCCCGCCATAGCGCGGACACCGTGCTGACGATCACACCGTTCCGCGACGCCGATATTCTGGAATCCGCGCTGCTGAGCTTTTTCTATCCCGCGAATCCGCTGCTCGGGGTCGAAATCTGGAGCGGGCGATCGGGGGCCGTCTATGGTCGCTCGTCGCGGCCCAAGCCCGCTCACTTCCCCGCAACCTACAACGGCCCAGGAGCGGGGATCGTCTTCGCCGGATTCCAGGCACTCGGGTCCTTTGCGCACCCACTGGTCTTCTGCCTCCACGATTATCGCAGCAGCGACCGTGAGCGCAACGACTTCTATATGATGGACGTGGTGAAGACGATCGTGCGGGTCGTCGCCGAGCTGCCGCCGGCCGCGGCGGCCGTGGTCCTGGAGGCGCTGAAAGGCCGCTGGTACGAGCATCCGCGCAAGAAATACGATTTCGACTCTTGGAGCGCCATTATCCGTACCCTGGCGCACCGCGTCGGCGAATGCCCGGTCGAGCGCGTGCGCTGGCGGGAGCGATTCCCTGATCTGCTGGTCGCAGCGCCGGTCAAGCGCAGCGATTTGCCACGGTATAACCGCCGTCGTCAGGCGCTCGCCTGGACCAGGATCGCGCCGCGGCGCTATCGCTTGGTCCAGGAAGGATTCCTCGCACTCGGCTATCCCACCCTCGAGGCGGTCTGCGAAGCCTACGACGGCTTTGCCGTTCCCCGCGCGCCGACCGGTGGCGAGCGCAGTCGCATCAGCATTTTGGAATCGCTCGCCAAGATCCTGCTTGGCGATCTGATCGAGCAGGTCGGTCTGCCGCCATCCCGCGTCATCGGCAACGTCTTCGCCGCCTGGCAAGGCATGACGACCTGCATTCCGATCGGCGGCGTCGGCGACTCCTGGCGCGGCATGACCCTGCGCTACCGCCTGCCTTATGTGGCGGTCGACGAGACTTTGCTGCGGCCCGGTCAGCTCGGTCCGGCGCTGTCCACCTATCTGCACGAGCTCGCTCACATGTTCGGCGGCGACAGCTCGGTCGCGTTCAGTCATGCCTTGTCCGAGATGCTGTCGCGCGTCATCGTTCACGCTGGCGCGATCACCGCCTGCGAGCGGCAGTGGGACACGCCCGCGGTGGCGCAGTCAGCCACGGACCTGCCGCACGACGGCGATTCGGCCGGGGCGGGTGTCAGCGACCATGGGCGGTAGCCGGGACACGTCCGCCGGACTTCCCCGCCATCCCGGTGCGCACGCCTTCAGGCAAGCGAACCTCTCGGGCGGGACCGGGCGCATGCCCCGTCCGGCTCGCTGGCATCGCGGGGCAAGCAGTTCGCGCGATGCCGCGCAGACTTGGTATTGCCGCCAAGGTGCGCCGTCCGCATCCGTGGTAATTTAGGGTCATAAATTCCGAAGCAGCAAAGTCGAACGCCTTGCCGACCGGACGGGATAAAAGTCCGGATGGAGAGAGCCCGAGCTAAGTGGATTGGGAACTTGAAACCAGTCCGCGAGATCCTCAAAGAGCGAGCGCGCGAGCGGTGTATCCTCGGCATGTTTGGGGACCTGTTGCCAGTCGAGTCCCGCGAGGGCATCGCGACCTTGCCGAGTCTCGTCGTAAAACGACTGGCCGCGCTGGACCAGATGCTCCAGATAATGCTTGGGATGGCGCTCATGACGCCACCAGGACTTACCGGTCTGGTGCCTCTCGTTCCAGATTTCCTAACTCCACATCATCTATGGCGACGACCAGATCCGCAGGCTGACCGGTTCTGCCGATCCCGACTTCAGCCAGCATCGCCCTGGCCAGCTCGACCATTGGCTGTGAAGGCCTGCGGTCTTCGCGAAGGGGGTGGCTGGTTGTACAGTGGATTTTGCGCGGTTGCTCCCAAATCACTTCCTCGCCATCGCGCTCGCCTGGGAAGACCCTGCGCAGCGATTCGTGCAGTGCCAGCTTTTCCATGTCTCCAGTGACGATTAGCTTGATCCGGACCATGATCAACTCTCGTCCTCGTTGCTCCCAATCTCTCCTTGCTCGTATAGATCGCCGAGCTTGAAACCCTCCAGCCATTCCGGGTCGCAAAGCCGATCCAGTGCGGTGGGTATGGTGGCGCCCGGCTCGATCGGCTTCATGACAAAGACTTGTTCCGGCATCGCGCTCAATTCGTCCAGCAACACCGTGGAGTGGGTCGCCAGGAGCACCGTTAGCTTGTGCTGTCTCGCCCAGATGCCGGCGCGACGAACGAAGGCGCGCAGGGCGTAGGGATGTAGCCCGTTCTCCGGCTCATCAATGGCAACCAGACTCTCGTCTTCCGCGTTCGCTAACTGGCATAAGAGGATTAGAAGCTGGAGGACACCATTGGCTTCGGCGGCAAGCGGTGCCGAGAGCCCCCCGCCGGGGCGATAGAAACGGGCAGCGAGCGTGTTGCCGGCTTCCTGAAAGTCCATATCCGCGACCGTTCTGGGAAACGCCGCATTGAGTCCTTCCAGTACGAATTGGTAGCGGTGCCGATTGATACGCTCTTGCTGCCAGCGCCGTAATAGCGCGAGGACATTCAAGCCCCGGGAGTCCAGTACGCGATCCTCCGTGGTGTTCGATCCTTGCGAGCGCAACCCCCAGAGGTCCGGATCGTGGTAGACGGCGATACGCTGGAGAAACGCGGCGATGGCTCGAACCGCTGGCTCATGGACCCCGCGATCCATGAGCGTGCGCAGACCCAAGCGTCGGGTTGGCTCGATCCGCTCGCCCTCGTAGAGAAAGACGCCCAGGCTATCGCGGCTGAAGACCTCGCGCTGGCCGTCGAGCAAACGCTCGTCGTTGAGGTAGTCCACAGAGCCCTCGCGAGGCACAAGTCGAATGCGCCAGCTCGCCTCGCCGATGGCGATCCCCAGTTCCGTCGGCTCGGTTTCGGATGCGTCCCAGGGACGGAGGTTGCTGCTTCCACCCAGCACGTCCCTTACCGCGTCCGGCAGGCTTTTCTCATAGGCGATATGCAGAAGCTTGAGTATCTGCAACAGCGTGGTCTTACCCGCCCCATTGGCCCCGATCAAAAGGCTCAAGGGAGTCGGAGTCCAATCCACTTGACGCAGAACCCGCACGTTGCGGACATAGAGCGTGAAAGAGGGCGCTTGCGGCGGACGGGCAACTTCTCCCCACCAAGGGACCTTCTCAGGAGCGATCGTTTTTTCGTGGGTAACGAGCCGCTGCTCCCGACTCGCCCAGCCTTCAAGATGGCTCAAGACTCTGCCTTTGAATCCACCACCGCGGCCCCATTCGCGGCGGCAAGCGTCCCAGACTGGGTCAGGCGTCAGGAGTTCTCGGACTTCACGTTGGACGCGGCTTGCATAGTCTTTGATCACCTCGACGCGAGCATCCCCAAACCGCAATCTGGTTAAGCGGATATAGTCGCGGACGTGCTCCAACGCCGGATCGGTATCCAGAGTCTTAAGCCGCTCGATGACAGCGCCGATCATCCCGTCCAGCCATGCCGTGGCCGCGCGGGATGCCTCCGCTTCCACGGCGGCATAGAGATCGAGTCCGAGATAGGCGCCCCTGCGCCGACAGGTGGCATAAACCACTGAGGCATAGCGGGTCTCCTTGATCGCCTGGTAGAGACCGGCAAGCGGATCCGCAAGCGGCGTGCCGACCTGCAGATGGGCTGCCATCGTCTCGCGGATGGCCGCAGCGACTTGCTCCAGAAGCCGCGGTCTCAGCTCGTCTGCCGCGGCGCTCAGGAACGTCTGTGCATCTGCGAGTCGACGCGCGAGCTCATCCTCGCAATCCTGCCGCAGCCGAGAGAGCCCTTGGGCTATGGCGTCAACGAGATCCGTGCGATCGTCCTTCAGGGCATCGAAGGCGAAAAGCTGCGCTCGATCGATCTCCGCGACTGGGTGAGGCATCCCCTCCAGCGCCCGCAGGCACTCGTCGATCTTGAGCTCCTGCCCGGCCTCGCGCTCCCCCATCGCACCGTTAACCTGGTCGGCGTCTCCCATGTCCACCAACAGCAGCAAGGTACGGGGGATCGCCTCCCGCAATTGCGCATCGCCGGACATGGAGTGCAGCAAGCGGCGGACGCGCTCCTCGGGCGCATCCATGAATGAGCTGCAAACAACGAATAACGCTCGGGGGTCGCGCAGAAAACGCTGGAGGTCACCGCGGGATTCGACTGCCTCGTCCAGGCCGCGGGTGTCGATGAGGGTGACATCCAACCCCAGCCCGTTTCCGGGCAAGGCATCGGGAACCACCACGGTCATCCGGCGCGGCAGCATCGCGCTCGGATCCGCGCCCTGGTTGACTGCCTCGAAACGCGCCTTGAGGTCCTTGAGCTCGACTTCGTTGGCGGCCTCCCACCACCAGGCGGTCTCGGTGCGGGCGGCAAGATCGGCCCGCTCGATCAGATGCTCAGCCAATGCCTCGGGACTATCGAAGCCGGGAACGATGTCGTCGAGTGGGCGTACCATGCGCCTTTTCCTGGTTCGTCCCTCTCGTATCGTTTCTTGATATTCGACATATCCCGTCATGCGACGGATAACCCGCTGTACCTCTTGCGCGGTCGGGATAGCGTCCTCTTCATCCTGGGGCCGGGCCTCGGGGTGGCGGCGATACCATTCGTCTTCGACGTATAAGGCGATCTCACGCCGCATCTCGTCCTCGGCGAGGGGCTCGATCAAGAGCCCCAGCCGCCCTGGGTCCCCGGCCCCGGCAGAGCGAATGTGGACCTCGCATACCGTGGTTCGTCCACCGCCGATGGCCAAGACCGAGTGATTTTTCAAGCTGGTCTTGTCGGTTGGCGCCGACCCGACAATGAGGTTGGATGCAACGCCGATCAGCGAGGATTTCCCGCCCCCGACCTTGCCGACAAAGACGACTGGGTGGTCACGACGGTCGAGGAAATTTTGGATGTCGTCGATCGCCTCTCGCCACCCCCGCGCGGAGGCGAGAATTTCAGGCTGTACAGATGAGCCTGACTTTTCCAGTGCGCGGAGTTGGGCGAGGACGGCATTGGGGTCGATCTGACTCATGCGGGTTCCCGAGGCTACAAAGGGCGTTCGGATCAAGGGAAAGGCATTGGGCCTTGATCATCGTTCCGGCCGATCGTGCCAGGATGGTGCTACTCGACACGGCGGCCTTCTTCTGCGCTGGCCGGAATCATGATACCCCACCTGTAGACCGGTGGCCGGGACCCGCCTCGCTGAGCAGGCGCACACAGGAATCGCTGCCGTCGCCGACCAGGACCCAGCGGCGGCGCGTGAGCCCGCGCGCCACCAACCGGTAGCACTGGCTATTTTTCTGTCGCGAGGACGGCGAGCCGGTCATGGTTGCGACTGCGCCGCCTGAATAGCAGGAGTGGTGAGACGAAAATCTGGAAAGGGTAAGAGTCGCAAAGTGTTAAGGTCAAAGGTCCTGGGCGAGGCGGAAACCGAGGTTGCTGCTCCGGTACGACGGCCCGAGCCCGAGACGGTAGGCGGAACGCAGCCACGTCGGCTGGTTGTTCCACGCGCCGCCGCGGACCACCCGGTCAGCGGTTCGGCACGATTCGCTCCGCTCCGCGCCATCGGCCGGGGCGCCGGCATAGTTGCCATGGTAACGGTCCTGCACCCACTCCCAGACGTTTCCGTGTATGTCATAGAGCCCCCAGGGATTGGGCTGCTTCTCTCCTACAGGGTGAGTCTTCGAGTCCGAGTTGCCCCAGAACCAGGCGTAGTCCCCCAGCGCGCCCTCATTGTCGCCGAATGACCAGCGGGTCGCGGTCCCGGCACGGGCGGCATATTCCCACTCGGCTTCGGTCGGCAGACGGTAGTGTCGGCCGGTCTGCTCCGACAGCCAGGCGGCGCAGGCCACGGCGTCGTCCCAGGAAACATTGATTGCCGGGCGTCGACCACGACCCCATCCCTCATCGCCCGGCTTCTCGCGACGAGTAGCGGCACAGAAGCGATCATACTCATCGAAGGTCACCGCATAGCGTCCGATGGCGAATGGCCGAGCGATGCTGACCCGGTGCTGGGGCTTTTCGTCGTTAGAGGCTTGGCCGTCGCTCTCCGAGGCACCCATGAGAAAGGACCCGGGTGGAATCAAGACCATCTCCGGCCCTTCGCTGCCGTCTTTGAGCGGATCGCGAAAGACCGGCCCCAGCCCCAGCGATTCGGCCACCGACCGCTGTAACCCCTGAACCCGCTCGGTGGACCAGCCGTGGATGTTCGGCGGCACCGTTGTCGCCCAACGGTCAGCCTGGACCCGCTGGTTCTCCCGCTGCAACCGCTGCTGACGTTCGCGCTCCTGTCGCTCCTGCTCCAACCGCTCCTGCGCCTGTTGCTCCTGTTCCAGCCGCTCCCGTTCTTGGCGCTCCCGCTCCATCTGTTCCCGCTCCTGGCGGGCCGCCGCCGCGCTCGCCGCGCCTCCTAACCGCTCCACCAGGTCAGACCGGTTCAGATGGCCGATCGCATCGCGCAACCCGGCGAGGAAATCCGGGTCCACCAGAACTGCCGGCCCAACCGGGCTATCGGCCGCTCCGACCTGGGCGCAGAAGCCATCGATCACCGCGACATCAGTCCCCACAACGGGCAGAAGCCCGCGCAAAGCCAGCCAATCCTGGATCGCCTGTCCGACCTGCCCGGTGGCCCATACCGGATCGGGCAATGCGGCCAGCGGGGCCGCCAATTGCAGCGCCAGCTCCGGCCCCCAAGCCGGCCGCTCCGCGGCCACTGCCCGGTAGCTGCGGCAATAGTGGTCGATGAAGGCGTGAGCGACTTGTGGCGGAAAGTCGGGGTGCAGCAGATCGGGCAACAGCTTGGGCAGGAGCGGCGGGGTCTCCCAATAGGCGAAGTGGTAGAGATCGCCGATCCAACCCATGACCAGGCAATGCCAGGTGATCAGGAATTGGTGGATCGCCCGCCAATCCTCCTTGACTAGTTGGAAGGGCGGCAGGTCCACCTGGTCGAGCCCGATCCCGGCGGCACTCAGGGCTTCCTCCTGCTCCAGCCGCTTGAGGTTGGCGGCGCGGACACCGCCAAACCGTTGGTCGGCATCCAGGTTGTCTTTCGCAACGCCTTGTTCGATCAGGCGTGCACGGGCCTGGCGCCATTGCTGCGCCGCGGCACGGGCGGACGCCTCCACCAGGGGGTGGTAGGCGATCTTCTCCAGGGTTTGATAGAGGTACTGATCCTGGGCGGGTCCCCAGTAGGCCAGATTGATGTAAAGATGGTCATCGCCCTCCGGCAGTTGGGTCTCCAGCACCAGGGTCGGCTCGGAGCGCAACCGCTCGTGCAGGGCCTTGATGCTGGCCGCACCCTGGAACTGGCCGTCTTTCCAGGCGCCGTCCAGGAGTTCGATGGGGCGCACCCCGAGATTGAAGTTGTAGTGGGTGGAGAGGAATTGCTGGAGTGCCTGGCGCACCGGCCCTTCCAGGTCGCGCGGGCCGTTGGCGGGCAGCGAGAGGAACACCCGCAGCGGCGTCGGCCCGTCGCAGCGGTGCGATTGCAGGATCTGGGAAGGGAAGAGGCGCAGCGGCCAGTGGTCCAAGACCTTCTGGTTCTCCTGTACAGCGCGGTCTGGCGCTGTCGGGTCGCTATCGCCCATTCCTGTTCCCGCCGCTCCCTGGCCTGTTGGCGTTGCTCCTCGCGCTGGGCCTCGAACTGCTGCTGCTGGAAGGCGCGTTGCTGGTCGCCTTCCTGGGTCGTGGTCCGCTGTTGCGAGAAGCGGGCAAAGTGACCGGAGACCGCGTTGAAGGCGAGGAGGGCGATATAGGAGGGGTCCATGACCGGGGTGATCCCTTGAGTGGTCCAGATTGACGATTATAGGCGGGGCGACGTGGCGGAAGACAAGCACGCCGTCCCTAGCCCAAGTCCCAACTGCCGTCCGCCGACTGGCTGGCCGCTGAGCGTGCGTCAGTCCAGGTTCGTACCAAGTACCTGGACAGCACAGTCTTCGCGATGACTGGCGGTTCCGAGACCCTCTATAATCCGCACATACTGGTCCCCGCGCACCGTCGCCAGCCAAGGACTGTCACCTCCGACTCGACCACCCTTCGTACATGACCCTGGATGATCGAATCTGTCCTGAAGGGGAGGTCCGCTGGCATTACGAGCGTGGTGAGGGGCGCCGTAAGCATCGCTGGGGCAAAGACTACGCAGGCTTCGTTCCAGGCGAGAAGGGGCCTATCGGCAAGTGCCCAAGTTCGATCGACCAGGCAACCGCCGAGATATTACTGAACCGCGGTGTGCCCTTTTACGAGTCCCCGGACGCCGGCTCGCCAGCGCGCATTTACAGCGTGCATCGTGGCGTCATCTATGAATCGGTGCCGACAACACCGGGCGAGTCATACCACGGATATCCTTGGCGCGGCGACCTGCCAGGCCGATCGCCATTGCCGAGGGCAATCCTTAAACAGCTTCAACAGCAAGCGGAATCGACCAATGACCTGCAGGCATTCAAACAATGGCTAAGAAAGTACGGGGGGCGGCAGAGTTGATCGGCCCTGCCGACGGCCTGCAATTCGAGCTGGCCTTGGAGAGCGGTTCGACGATGGACCTGGCCTGGGGTCATGGTGTACTCCGTTTTCAGGGAGAGACGGTCTGGTCCGGCGAAGACGCGGCGGGTCGAGAGACCGCCTTGCGCTGGACCTGGCTCGATCTGTTGGAGTTCCTCGCCCGCAATTGGCCTTGGCTGGTACTGGAGGAATCCTACCCGATCCCCGTCAGCCCGCTATTCCCCGGATCCCTGCGGCGCGCGGCCGAGCACCGTTGGGAGAGCGGCGACCTGCCCGAGGAAACCATCGACAGGGAAGACGAGGCAGTCTATCGCTTTCTCTGCCGGCACGACCTTGCGATGGCATTGAAGGGCCTGTTCGTGCCATCCCTGATCTTGATGCGCCAAGGCCATCAATATCTGGTGTCCTGCCCGGCCCTGGGGCTCAATTTATTGCGGCCCTATCGGGAGATCATCGACACCTTGAACGCGTTGGGGGATCGCTTGGCGGCAGCGGTTGAGAACAGCCCAGAGCCGCGCGCCAAGCTCGCGCATGAGCTCTGGCAACAGCGCAGCGGGCGCCTGTGGGCGCAAGTCGTCCCGCTGCGTACCGGACTGGAACCCGCATGGCTCGATGGATTGGCTGGCCATACCGCTGCCAACGACGATTGGGAAATCGACCCGAAACAACCGGACGCGGATACCGAACTGCTGGCCGCCGCGCGCATGAGCACCGGCCATATCAGTTTTGACAATCAACGCGCACTCCTGCAGCGCCTGCGCGCAGTACCGCCCTCTCGTACCCCTGCACTCGATGCATTCAGTACGCAATTGAACAGCGATTTCTCCGAGACCGGACGCCCCTTCGAGCAAGGCTACTGGCTGGCCGACTGGCTAAGATCCGCGCTAAGGCTGGCACCTGACGAACCGGCGCACCCAGCCAAATTACTCAAGCAATGGGGTGTTGCCGTGGACCCAATCTCGCTCCCCCAGTGTGCCTTGGAAGCAATCGCGGCATGGGGGCCGAGACATGGCCCGGTGATCCTGCTCAACCAGGCGGCGGACCAGCAGACCGAGCCGGTCAAGCCAGCCAATCTCTATCGCGAGCGCTCGACCCTCGCCCATGAGATTTGCCACCTGCTGATCGACCGGGAGCGGGCGCTCCCCGTGGGCGAGGTGCTGGGCGGACGTGTGCCCGAATATGCGGAGAAGCGCGCCCGCGCCTTCGCGGCTGAGTTGCTGCTGCCGCGGGAGGTCGCCGCGTCTGCCATCTACACTTCGGCGACGCTCACCGCGGCCATCGCACAATTGCAACAACGATTCCAGGTCAGCCGCGAGTTGATCGCTTGGCAAATGACAAACTCCGAGGCTTTTGCGGCCTTGAGTCCCGAGGAACAAGGGTTGTTGGGCAAGCTTAAGCGGGCTGGTGATTGATTGCGCCGGGTGACAGTGTTACAGCATTGAGGGATCGAAAGGCGGCGGAACCGCGGCCTAATGATCCTGATAGGCTATCGCACAACGCTGATAGGCTTCGATCGTCGCGTCAACCTCGGCGGACTTCAGACCGCCACCACGAAGCACCCGTCCAAACTCGGCCAGGGATATGCTGCAGAGCAAGACCTCGTTGGTCGGGTCGTCGAAGAGGGAAAGGACCCGCTCGCATCCGGGCTCCTGGCGGTAATGAATCAGTACCGCCGAGGTATCGAGTAGGTAGCTCATGCGCCGAGCGAACCGAGGCGTTCCTGATCCTCGCGCTCACGCACGGTATCCAGTTCGGCCGCCAAATCGCGATCAGGTGCCAGGTTCTGGCCCAGGCCGCATAGCCGACGTGCCAAGGCCCCGCGATCTATCACCCGGCGCACCAGCACAGTGTCGCTGCCCTCGACCAGGGTCCAGTCCAGCCGATCGCCGGGCTCGATGCCGAGACGGCGGCCGATTTCGTCGGGGATGGCGACTGTTCTTTCGTCAGATACTTGGGCAAGCATGCGTTGAGTCCTGAGTCGAGTAGAGACCCTAGTATATCGCCTGGAGTCAGGAAGATCACCGAATGCGGCGACTGACATGGTTACGATCCTGCGGTCTGGACCCCGGCAAGTACCGGTGAAAGGCGCAGTTCAACCCGGCCGCACAAGCGGCAAGCACATGGGTGGCAACGCTGGAGCGGTATCACCAGCGCAGTCGAATATCATAATCGGAATTCATCAAGCACCACCTCTTGAAGATTATTATCTCGAAGAGTAGCGTTAAGCAAGTTAATGGCTTCAGAGCGCAGCGCGTTTAAACTCGAGACAACAGAAGGATCGCGTATTTCGAGCATTTCCGCGTGTTGTACAATTATTTCATTAGCTAGAGATTTCGTCGCAAGATCACGCGTAGACGCAAGTTTTCTTGCGGCTACTTTCAAATTTTGTAACTTTGGTCTTGGAATGGGTGCTTGATCTACAATTCGCCCCTGACGATCGTGCAAGCACCCAGTGGAGATCGCCTGCTGAGTGTCGGCGATTGCCTGAATGAAATCGTCCGCCCGGTTTTCGCAACAAAATGGCGTTCTCAATGCCGGCCTATCAAATGCCATTGCTAACATCAAGAGATAGTGCTGCAACGGATTATACTCTTTCCTAAACTTCAGAACATGCTCATAATACCGATACATCAACTCTGGATGCTCATTTAGAGCATCGACGTAGTCATCCCAGAACCACAATGCAATCTTAAAAGGCTGGCTAGAGCAATTTAGCGTGCGGACGTGCTCCAGCAGTGGTTCATGACGAGGTCCTGTAGTAGCGATGATGTACCGATCCAGCTTTGGCGAAAACCCGGTGGCGGCTAATATTTCCGCATCTATCTCTGTCGTTGTCAGCGTGTAGGACGGACTGTCCGAGCCTGGTCGAGTCTTTGTAATCCGCTTTTTACATTGGATGCCCGTCTGTTCCTTTTGATTGTGATTGTATCCATAAATATCCACTCCTGCCTGAGATTGTCCCTGTCTTCCGTTTCTCTCTGCATAATCATCTTTCCATTTCAGTTTCGCCATCTCTAAAGTAAGCTTTTCGAAATCCTGCCAGTACGATGGAGTAGCGATGTCGACTGTGATATTGCCCATGTAGTCCTCTCTTAATGCGCGATTGTTGGTGTCGGCACGCCAATGGTGGCCCAGTTGGTTAGCGGATTAGACCAAATCTGTTAAATTATTTATATTATAATCATTTTCCGAAATCACATTCATGGGCGTAGCGCGGGCACCTATACCAAGCATCGACGGCGATCGTGGAGCGGTTGCCCATCCTACCCCGGTTTCATCTGATTAAGCAGAATGGGCCGGTCATGGTCGCGCCCCCTAGAGCGCCGGGGCAGAACGGGAAAAGAGGAAAGCGGAGTAGTCGTAAAGGATAACAATCAAAGGTCCTGGACCATTCGAAGACTTATGTTCTTGTCGCGGTGGTCGGAATCTTCCGAGCTGCGGTAGGACACCCGGGCGCTGTATGCCTTATCCGCGGTCTCTATCACATGGCAGCCTCCGCGCAAGACCCGCCGACTATCATGACCGGAACCTCGCCACTCCGACCCATCTGTTGGGGCTCCGGTGAAGCAATCATGGCAGCAGTCTTGCACCCATTCTCGAGGGTTATTGTATGCCTGAAAATTGTATTCGGAAAAGAGTCCGAACGGATGGTAGTAGCGGATGTCCTTGATCGCTCGCCTCGCTGCTCTGTAGCCGACGTACAGAAGCCCCGCCCCGGCGACAGCTAGTCCAGCGGTTGGGGCTAATGCAGCAGCGATAGGCCCAAGTGCACGTGTTATAACTCCGGTCATAGCTAATGCGGCGGGGTTGACTAAAGACCTGTCTGAAAACTCATCGCCCCACCAGTATCGTGTACGAGTGCCAGCGCGAGCTGCATATTCCCACTCTGCCTCAGTCGGCAGGCGGTAGTGCTTGCCAGTTTGCGCGGACAGCCAGTGCGCATAGGCTAAGGCGTCGTTCCAACTGACATTGATCACCGACCGATCCCCGCGCCCCTCGCCCGCGTCATCCGGCATCGGACGTTCAGTCGCTTGCACGAAGGCATCATACTGGTCGAAGGTGACCGCAGTCTTACTAATCGCGAAGGGCTGGGCTATGGTTACCCGGTGCTGAGGGTTTTCGTCTGAGGGGGCAAATTCGTCGCCGTCAGAAGCCCCCATGAGGAACGACCCTGGCGGGATTAGAACCATCTCGGGTCCGTCAGCTCCGGTTTTCAGCGGGTCATGAAATGTAACCTCGATCCCCAGAATTTCGGCTACCGAGTGTTGAAGCGTTTGCACCTGTTCTTCGGACCAGCCATGGATGTCTTGTGGTGTAAGAATTGCCGCCCGCCGTGCGGCAGCCTCCATCTGCTTCTCATGCTGACGCTCCCACTCAAATTGCTGCTTTCGCTCTCGTTCCTGGCGCTCTTGTTCTAGCCGCACTCGTTCTTGGCGCTCCTGTTCCTGTCGCGCCGTTTCCAGTCGCTGCTGTTCTTGGCGCTCTCGCGCCATCTGCTCCCGCTCTTGGCGGGCCGCCGCCGCACTCGCCGCGCCCCCCAACCGTGTCATCAGGTCAGACCGGTTCAGATGGCCGATCGCATTGCACAACCCGGCGAGGAAATCCGAATCCAAAAGGAGTGCCGGACCAACCGGACCATCGGCCGCACCGACCTGGGCGCAGAACCCATCGATCACCGCGACACCTGTTCCCGCAACGGGCGGAAGCCCGCGCAAAGCCAGCCAATCCTGGATCGCCTGTCCGACCTGCCCGATGGCCCATAGCGGATCAGGCAATGCGGCCAGCGGGGCCGCCAATTGCAGCGCCAGCTCCGGCCCCCAAGCCGGCCGCTCCGCGGCCACCGCCCGGTAGCTGCGGCAATAGTGGTCGATGAAGGCGTGGGCGACCGCCGCCGGGAAGTCCGGGTGCAGCAGATCGGGCAACAGCTTGGGCAGGAGCGGCGGGGTCTCCCAATACGAGAAGTGGTAGAGGTCGCCGATCCACCCCATGACCAGGCAATGCCAGGTGATCAGGAATCGGTGGATCGCCCGCCAATCCTCCTTGACCAGTTGGAAGGACGGCAGGTCCACCTGGTCGAGCCCGATACCGGCGGCGCTCAGTGCCTCCTCCTGCTCCAGCCGCTTGAGGTTGGCGGCGCGGACGCCGCCGAAGCGCTGGTCGGCATCCAGGCTGTCCTTCGCAACGCCTTGTTCGATCAGGCGTGCGCGGGCCTGGCGCCATTGCTGCGCCGCGGCACGGGCGGACGCCTTCACCAGGGGGCGATAGGCGATCTTCTCCAGGGTCTGATAGAGGTACTGATCCTGGGCGGGACCCCAGTAGGCCAGATTGATGTAAAGATAGTCATCGCCCTCCGGCAGTTGGGTCTCCAGCACCAGGGTCGGTTCGGAGCGCAACCGCTCATGCAGGGCCTTGATGCTGGCGGCACCCTGGAACTGGCCGTCTTTCCAGGCGCCGTCCAGGAGTTCGATGGGGCGCACCCCGAGATTGAAGTTGTAGTGGGTGGAGAGGAATTGCTGGAGTGCCTGGCGCACCGGCCCTTCCAGGTCGCGCGGGCCGTTGGCGGGGAGCGAGAGGAAGACCCGCAGCGTCGGTCCGTCGCAGCGGTGCGATTGCAGGATTTGGGAGGGGAAGAGCCGCAGCGGCCAGTGGTCCAAGACCTTCTGGTTTTCCTGCAGTTCCAGCGCGGTCTGGCGCTGTCGGGTCGCCATCGCCCACTCCTGTTCCCGCCGCTCCCTGGCCTGTTGGCGCTGCTCCTCGCGCTGGGCCTCGAACTGCTGCTGCTGAAAAACGCGTTGCTGGTCGCCTTCCTGGGTTGCGGTCCGCTTTTGCGAGAAGCGGGCAAAGTGGCCGGAGACCGCGTTGAAGGCGAGGAGGGCGATATAGGAGGGGTCCATGACCGGGTTGATCCTTTGGCTGATCCAGATTTCGATTATAGTCCGGTCGCCCTTGCAGGACGATCCGCAACACCGACGGCACCGGCTGCTCGCGTCAATGTCTCCGGCTAACCGCTTTAAAACAGTAGTTTGCAAAATGTCCTGTGCTCGATCATGACGTCAGGGAGGAAGCGGGCTTCCAGCGAACCACGCCGGGTGGCCGTGATCGCCGAAGGTGCACCGCGCGCACCCGTGGCCATACGAACCTGATAAGATTCCGAGAGAAACCCAGGAATTGATGCCGAATCCGGAAGCCGACTCATGAGCCAAGTGACACTCAGCGCGAAACGATTCCGAGTCCTCGAAAACCTGAATTGGTCCCCGGACGGTCTCTGCCTCCTCGTGGGCGCCAATGGCTCGGGCAAGACGACGACGCTGGATCTACCGCGCTTCCTGCGTAATTTCTTCGAGGGAGGGCTGGAGAAAGCCTTCCTCAGCATCGAGGGCGGCCATATCCGGACCCGTGGTTCGGCGGAAGACGAACCGGTTGAACTGGAGTTTGCGATCGGCGAGATCCGCTGGCGATTGCGTTTGCCGCTGTCTGATTCGGGCGTCACGGGCACGTTCGGCGAGACCCTGCTGCGCGGCGACGAGACCATATTGCATGCCGAAATGTTCGCCGATCATTGGTTTATTGGTCAGACGCGCATTCCACGCGATGGGCAGCGTTGCGGCGCCGCTGTGTATTGGGATCGTTACGAGCCGGAGGCGAAATGGATGTATCCGCTGTTCTCCGCATTGACAAGCATTCGTGTCTACAAGTCATTTAATCTCTATAAGGTACGGCATCCTGACAGCCGGGATCTTCCGCCGCACTTCCTGCACGGAACAGGCAATAATCTTTGGCATGTATTGAATAACTGGAAAAGCGCGCCAATGACGTACGGCGGACAATACGAGTGGGTATTGAAACAAGCACGCAAGGCGTTTCCTGACCTAATCGGTAGCATCGAGTTCGATCGCAGATTCCCCTATTTGTTCCCGCCCGACTCTACCGACCCGGCGGATGGGTTACCACCGGCCCGCGCGGCCGACGGCCTGCTGACCGGACTCCTCCAATTGACCGCGGTTGCCGGTGCGCAGCGGGGTGCGCTCATTGCGTTCGACGAGATCGAGAACCAACTGCACCCGCACGCGATCCGAACAATCCTGAACGCAATGCGCGAACGCGCCGAACAGCAGGACTTGACGATCATTGTCACTTCGCACTCGCCGGTGGTCATGAACGCCTTTCGACGTGAGCCGGACCAGTTCTATATCTTCGAGCCTGGCGCGGCGCGGATGCCTGTCGCGTTGACCGATCTGCACGACGAGGATTGGCTGTCGGCCTTTATGTTGGGCGACCTTTATGACCGGTTGGAGTTCGCCGCACCGGCGACTCTACACGCCGGAGACGAGTGAGCGTGCGCATTGCGATACTACCGACCGGCCGCATGGAGTGGCAGGCCCTCCCGGACGCCTTGGGTCGGCTATTCTCCGAGCACGACTTCTACAGTCTGCCGAGGCAAGAGGAAGTTGCGTCGAATGCGACAATCGACTTTCCTGTACCGTCGTTCACCTCCTGTGACGTGTTGCACCTCGCCGGTAAGCCTTGCGCAGCAGATAAGCTGATCGAACGTGCGGTTGCCGAGGCCATCGGCGACCGGCGCTCCAAACCCGCCGATCTGGTCCTGATCATCGACGACCTTGAACTCGACAACATCCACCAACCCGCCGCGGTGGTCGACATCATTCGCGAAGCTGCTCAGCGATACCTGGGTCGGATCGCGGCCGACGGTGGGAATACTCAACGCCACGCCAAAGCCCTGCGCGAGCAGGTTTCGTTTCATCTGGCCAAGCCGATGATCGAAGCCTGGCTGTTCGCTGACCCGGCCGGACCAACCAATGCCGGCGTACCCGCATCGCGGGTGCCGAAACTGAAAGCCCAGAACGATCCGGAGTGCTTTTGCAGCGATGATCCGGCGTTTACAGCCGACTCGGGTGCCGACTGCCTGGCATGGAATGCCTTACCCGACGACACGCCGAAGCAGCGGAAGAAGAAGCAAGATTCGCGACCAATCTGGTTGAAGTGCAGCACTCGGCGGTCAATGCACCCGAAGGCGTATCTAGCCTGGCTGTGCATGGATCGTGCCGAAAGAACGTGCAGCGCGTATTCCGAGAGCAAAGGCGGTGTTTATGCACTGGAGCAAATTGCGTGGGACAACCTGTTGGCTCAAGTGGATTACTGCTGCTTCGTTCGGTCAATGGTCAACGATATCGCATCTTGCTTAGGCGCTCTGGAGTTCGCGGGCGCCTGCGCACCGGAGACAGATCTCGCCGACAAGTATCGCCGGAATCGGCTGTTGCGCAATGTTTGAAACGATAGAGCATGCGAATCGCATTCCGGCCTTGATCGTCATTCCGGCCGTAGACGCGGCTTCCAGTCGTTTTGAAGCGCTAGGATGGCGTTTTTGCGAGCCCTCCCCGCGCTGTGGCCGGAACGATGATCAAGGCTCGCATTACCATGACGGAGAAAGAGAAGCTGGTTTTTGTGTGCCGCATACCCGATTGGAACGAGGGAATTAAGAAAACTCTGACTGCGGCATCCACGGTGGGCTGGTCATGGTCGCAGTTCCGACCCCGAAAATCGAGGGTGGAGACGAAATAATGTCGAAAAAGGACAAGCCGTCAAGTGTATAAGGTCAAAGGTTCTGGGTAAGCCGCAGGCCGAACACATCGCTGCGGTTGTCGGGATCGGACCCGTAGCGGAACGACACGCGCGAGCCCCACGCGTTGCTGAACCAGCAGCCGCCGCGCAACACACGGCCAGGGGAAGCGCACGATTCGCTCCACTCCACGTCATCGGCCGATGCGCTCGCATAGTTGCCATGGTAACTGTCCTGCACCCACTCCCAGACGTTTCCGTGTATGTCATAGAGCCCCCAGGGATTGGGTCGCTTCTCTCCCACAGGGTGGGTCTTCCTGCTAAGTAACGAGCCCGAGTTGGCATCGAACCAGGCGTAGTCCCCCAGCGTGCCCTCATCGTCGCCGAATGACCAGCGGGTTGCGGTCCCGGCACGGGCGGCATATTCCCACTCTGCTTCGGTCGGCAGGCGGTAGTGTCGACCGGACTGCTCCGAGAGCCAGGTGCAATAAGCTACGGAGTCATTCCAGGAGACGTTGATGACCGGGTGTCGACTCCGGCCCCAGCCTTTGTCACTCGGCTTTGCGCGGCCGGTGGCGGCACAGAAGCGGTCGTACTCATCGAAGGTCACCGCGCAGCGTCCGATGGCGAATGGCCGAGCGATGCTGACCCGGTGCTGGGGCTTCTCGTCCTCATCGGCTTGGTCATCGCTCTCCGAGGCACCCATGAGGAAGGACCCGGGTGGAATCAAGACCATCTCCGGCCCTTCGCTGCCGTCTTTGAGTGGATCGCGAAAGACCGGCCCCAGCCCCAGCGATTCGGCCACCGACCGCTGTAACCCCTGAACCCGCTCGGTGGACCAGCCGTGGATGTTCGGCGGCACCGTTGTCGCCCAACGATCAGCCTGAACTCGCTGGTTCTCCCGCTGCAACCGCTGCTGGCGCTTGCGCGCCTGTCGCTCCTGCTCCAACCGCTCCTGCGCCTGTTGCTCCTGTTCCAGCCGCTCCCGTTCTTGGCGCTCCCGCTCCATCTGTTCCCGCTCTTGGCGCGCCGCCGCCGCGCTCGCCGCGCCCCCCAACCGCTCCACCAGGTCAGACCGGTTCAGATGGCCGATCGCATCGCGCAACCCGGCGAGGAAATCTGGGTCTAAAAGGTGTGCCGGACCCACCGGGCCATCGGCCGCTCCGACCTGGGCGCAAAAACCATCGATTACAGCGGCGCCAGTCCCCGCAACGGACGGAAGTCCGCGCAAGTCCAGCTAGTCTTGAATGGCCTGGCCGACCTGTCCGATGGCCCATACCGGATCAGGCAATGCGGCCAGCGGGGCTGCCAATTGCAGCGCCAGCTCCGGGCCCCAAGCCGGCCGCTCCGCGGCCACCGCCCGGTAGCTGCGGCAATAGTGGTCCGATGAAGGCGTGGGCGACCTCCGGCGGAAAATCCGGATGCAGTAGATCAGGCAACAGCTTGGGCAGGAGTGGCGGGGTCTCCCAATAGGAGAAGTGGTAGAGGTCGCCGATCCACCCCATGACCAGGCAATGCCAGGTGATCAGGAATCGGTGGATCGCCCGCCAATCCTCCTTGACCAGTTGGAAGGGCGGCAGGTCCACCTGGTCGAGCCCGATACCGGCGGCACTCAGGGCTTCCTCCTCCTCCAGTCGCTTGAGGTTGGCGGCGCGGACGCCGCCGAAGCGCTGGTCGGCATCCAGGCTGTCCTTGGCGACGCCTTGTTCGATCAGGCGTGCGCGGGCCTGTCGCCATTGCTGCGCCGCGGCACGGGCGGATGCCTCCACCAGCGGGCGGTAGGCGAGCTTCTCCACGGTCTGATAGAGGTACTGATTCTGGGCAGGACCCCAGTAGGCCAGATTGACGTAGAGAAAGTCGTCGCCCTCCGGCAGTTGGGTCTCCAGCACCAGAGTCGGCTCGGAGCGCAATCGCTCGTGCAGTGCCTTGATGCTGGCCGCACCCTGGAACTGGCCGTCTTTCCAGGCGCCGTCCAGGAGTTCGATGGGGCGCACCCCGAGATTGAAGTTGTAGTGGGTGGAGAGGAATTGCTGGAGTGCCTGGCGCACCGGCCCTTCCAGGTCGCGCGGGCCGTTGGCGGGGAGCGCGAGGAACACCCGCAGCGGAGTCGGTCCGTCACAGCGGTGCGATTGCAGGATCTGGGAAGGGAAGAGCCGCAGCGGCCAGTGGTCCAGGACTTTCTGGTTCTCCTGTAGTTCCAGGTCGGTCTGGCGCTGTCGGGTCGCCAGTGCCCATTCCTGTTTGAGTTTGCGCACCGCCCCGACTATTCTTACAGGTTAAGATTTTGCTAGCGAGGCGGCGATATGGGTGCCAGGACCCTTTACGATAAACTGTGGGACGAACATGTGGTACGGGTGGATGAGGACGGCACGGCGCTGCTCTACATCGATCGCCAACTCGTTCATGAAGTGACCTCGCCCCAGGCGTTCGAGGGGCTGCGCCTGGCCGGCCGGCGCCCGTGGCGAGTGGCGGCGAATCTCGCGGTGCCGGATCACAATGTGCCGACCGCCAATCTGGCGGCGGGGATCACCGACCCGGTCTCGCGCCTGCAGGTGGAGACGCTGGACGAGAACTGCCGTAGTTTCGGCATCACCGAGTTCGCGATGGGGGATCCGCGTCAGGGGGTCGTCCATGTGATCGGTCCGGAGCAGGGCTTCACCCTGCCGGGCAGCACCGTGGTCTGCGGCGACTCGCATACCGCCACTCATGGCGCCTTCGGCGCGCTGGCCTTCGGGATCGGGACCTCGGAGGTCGAGCATGTGCTCGCCACCCAGTGTCTGCTCCAGCGCAAATCCAAAGCGATGCTGATCAGCATCGACGGGGATCTGGGGCCGGGCGTGACCGCCAAGGACATCGTGCTCGCCGTCATCGGTGTCATCGGCACCGCCGGTGGCACCGGCTATGTGGTTGAGTTCGGCGGCGCGGCGATCCGCGCGCTCTCGCTGGAAGGCCGCATGACGGTCTGCAATATGGCGATCGAGGCGGGCGCGCGGGCCGGATTGGTGGCGGTCGACGAGAAGACCATTGAATATATGCGCGGCCGTCCGCTGGCCCCCCAGGGCGATCTTTTCGAACGCGCGGCGGCCCACTGGCGGACGCTGGTCAGCGATCCGGATGCTCGGTTTGATCAGATCATCCGGCTCGCCGCTGCTGAGATCCAGCCGCAAGTCACCTGGGGGACCTCCCCCGAGCAGGTGGTCGCGGTCGACGGCAAGGTGCCCGATCCGGCCGCCGAGCCGGACCCGGTGAAAGCCGGCAGCATGCGCCACGCCTTGAGTTATATGGGACTCACGCCCGGCACGCCGATCACCGAGATTCGTCCGGACAAGGTCTTCATCGGTTCCTGCACCAACTCGCGCATCGAGGATCTGCGGGCGGCAGCCGCCGTGGTTGAGGGCCGTCAGGTGGCCGACAGTATCAAGCTGGCGCTGGTGGTTCCGGGGTCCGGATTGGTGAAAGCGCAGGCGGAGGCCGAAGGGCTGGATCGCATTTTCACCGCCGCCGGTTTCGAATGGCGTGAACCCGGCTGCTCCATGTGTCTGGCGATGAACGCGGACCGGCTGGAACCGGGTGAGCGCTGCGCCTCGACCTCGAATCGCAATTTCGAGGGTCGCCAGGGGCCGGGCGGACGTACCCATCTGGTCAGCCCCGCCATGGCGGCCGCCGCCGCGGTTACTGGTCATTTCGTCGACGTGAGGACCCTCTGAATGGAGCCGTTCAAGAACTTCACCGGTCGTGTGGTGCCGCTGGATCGGGCCAACGTGGACACCGACGCCATCATCCCCAAGCAGTTTCTGAAAAGCATCAAGCGCAGCGGGTTTGGGCCCTATCTATTTGATGAATGGCGTTATCTGGATCACGGCGAGCCGGGCATGGACTGCACCAACCGGCCGCTCAACACGTCATTCGTCCTCAATGATCCACGCTATGCCGGTGCCGAAATCCTGCTCGCACGCGAGAATTTCGGTTGCGGGTCCTCCCGCGAGCACGCCCCCTGGGCCCTGGCTGACTTCGGCATCCGGGTCATCCTGGCCCCGAGTTATGCCGACATTTTTTTTAGCAATTGCTTTAAGAACGGGATACTCCCGATTGTTCTTGAAGCGGAAATCATTGACCGTCTGTTTGCTCAAGCACAGGGCGCAGACGCGCTGCGACTGGTGGTGGATCTGCCGCGCCAGACGCTGACCCTAGGCAGCGCGTCCATCCCCTTCACCGTGGATGCCTTCCGCAAGCAATGTCTGATCGAGGGTCTCGATGATATCGGCCTGACGCTCAAGCACGTGGACAGTATCCGCGCCTTTGAAGCCCGGCGGCGCGTCGAGGCGCCTTGGGTGTTTCTTGCGGATCAGACCTGACCCGGCGCACCGCCATGAACCGCGTCAGCGCGGATCAGATGCAGCGTTAAGTAATGGAGATAATGAGTTGACGAAGAAAGTTTTAGTGCTGCCTGGCGACGGCATCGGCCCGGAGATCGTGGGCGAGGCGGTCAAACTGCTCAAGGCGCTCCAGGCGCAGGGTGCCATCGCGGTCGAGCTGGAGCACGGGCTGGTAGGCGGCGCGGCCTATGACGCGTTCGGCGATCCATTGCCCGCGCAGACCCTGGAGGCGGCCCGCGCCGCGGATGCCGTCCTGTTGGGGGCGGTCGGGGGGCCCAAGTGGGAGCCCTTGCATATCTCCAAGCGCCCGGAGAAAGGACTCTTGGGCCTGCGTGCCGGTCTGGGGCTCTTCGCCAACCTGCGCCCGGCGATCCTGTATCCGCAACTAGCCGGGGCCTCGAGCCTCAAGCCGGAGGTGGTCTCGGGGCTCGATATCATGATCGTGCGCGAGCTGACCGGAGACATTTATTTCGGTCAACCGCGCGGGGTCGAGACGCTGGCCTCCGGTGAGCGCCGCGGGATCAACACCATGGTTTACACCGAGTCCGAGATCGAGCGCATCTGCCGTGTCGCCTTCGACCTGGCGCGCAAGCGCGATCGGCGGGTTTGTTCCGTGGACAAGGCCAACGTGCTGGAATGCACCGAGTTGTGGCGCGAGGTGGCGACCCGCGTCGGGGCCGATTACCCGGATGTCGCGCTGAGTCACATGTATGTGGACAATGCGGCCATGCAACTGGTGCGCGCACCCAAGCAGTTCGATGTCATGGTGACCGGCAATCTGTTTGGCGACATTCTGTCGGACTGTGCGTCCATGCTCACCGGGTCGATCGGCATGTTACCCTCGGCATCGCTGAACGCGGCCGGACAGGGCATGTATGAGCCGATCCACGGCTCGGCCCCGGACATCGCGGGCCAGGGTGTGGCCAATCCGCTGGCCACCCTGTTGTCGGTGGCCATGATGCTGCGCTATTCGCTTGGAGCGCCGGAGGCGGCGCAGCGGATCGAAGCGGCGGTTTCCACGGTGCTCGATCAGGGCCTGCGCACCCCGGATATCCTGTCGGCCGGGATGCGCCGGGTGGGGACCGTGGAGATGGGGGATGCGGTAGTGGCGGCCTTGCCGGCTTGAGCCTGTTTCGACTGATAAAGTAAGTATCGGATGTAATGAGATGAATCGTGTAGGTTTTATCGGCTGGCGCGGCATGGTGGGGTCGGTCCTCATGGACCGAATGCGGGCGGAACAGGATTTTGACCTGATCGACGCACCGCGTTTCTTCAGCACCTCGCAGGTCGGCCAACCGGGACCGGATTTCGGTCGCGCCGTCGGCCCCCTGCTCGACGCCGGTGCGATCGACGCGCTGGGTGAGATGGATATCCTGGTCACCTGTCAGGGCGGGGACTACACCAAGGAAGTGCATCCCAAGCTGCGCGCCGCCGGGTGGGATGGTTACTGGATCGATGCCGCCTCGGCGCTGCGGATGCAGCCCGACGCCACCATTATCCTGGACCCGGTGAACCGCGAGCTGATTGACGCCGCCTTGGCGGCCGGCCGACGCGACTTCATCGGCGGCAATTGCACCGTGAGCCTGATGCTGATGGCCATCGGCGGGTTGCTGCGGGCGGGTCTGGTGGAATGGATCAGCGCCATGACCTACCAGGCCGCGTCCGGAGCCGGCGCCAAGAACATGCGCGAGTTGCTGCAGCAGATGGGTGCGCTCCATGCTTGCGCGGCACCGCTGCTCGCCGATCCGGCCTCGGCGATCCTGGAGATCGATCGGGCGGTGACCGCGACCATGCGCGATGCGGCCTTTCCGACGGCCAGCTTCGGTGCGCCGCTGGCCGGTAGTCTCATCCCCTGGATCGATACCCAACTGGAGAACGGCCAGAGCCGCGAAGAGTGGAAGGGACAGGCCGAAACGAACAAAATTCTCGGTTTGGACCAACAGTCCATCCCGGTCGACGGACTCTGCGTGCGGGTCGGTGCGATGCGCTGCCACAGTCAGGGACTCACCATCAAGCTCACTGACGACCTGTCCGTGGCCGAGGTGCAGCGGATCATCGCCGCCGCGAACGACTGGGTGCGGGTGATTCCCAACGAGCGGGCGCAGACCGTCCGTGACCTGTCGCCGGCCGCGGTGACCGGACGGCTGGAGGTGCCGGTCGGGCGTCTGCGCAAGATGAATCTCGGGGAGCGCTATCTGGCGGCCTTCACCGTCGGTGATCAGTTGCTCTGGGGTGCGGCCGAGCCGTTGCGGCGGATGCTGCGGATCCTCCTCGAGCGCTAGGGGCACTAGGGCCGTCCGCGGGTCTTGTCGCGGTCTGGGCTTGGTGAAAGGCCAGGGATTCGGATATAGTTCGCTTCCTAAGGTTGAATCATTTTGAGTCCGCCCCGGGCTTGCGGATCCGGCCCGGTATCGACTCCCGCCGCGGGTTGAGCGAATCGCCCACGCTGCCGTCTACACGCTGCCGTCTATTGGTGAACGAGGGAGTAGGATGTCTCGCAAGTTTTACCTCGCGTCCATGCTGGTACCGGCCCTGACCGTGACCAATGCGTATGCCTTGGGCGTGGGCGGGATGCGCCTGCAGTCCGCGCTGAATCAGCCCTTTGCGGGCGAAATCGAGCTTCTGGACGTGAAGTCGGACGAGCTCGACACGATCAAGGCACAGATCGCGCCGCAAGCCGAGTTCAACAAGGCCGGTGTCGAGCGCTACCACCACCTGGGCAAGCTGCGGCTGAGCCCGCAACTCTCAGCGCGCGGCAATCCGGTTATCCGCATCACCAGCCGGGAACCTATCCGTGAGCCCTACATGGACTTCCTGGTGGAAGTCATGTGGCCGAATGGACGCCTGGTCAAGCAGTTCACCCTCCTGCTGGACCCGGCGGTCACCGCCTCCCGGTCCGCCCCGCCGATCGAGCAGCCCATGGCGACTGCACGGCCGGCGCGCACGCAAGCCGCCGCGGCCGCGGTTGAACCGCCACGGCCGGTCCGCGCCAAGAAGGCCGCGCCGCCGGTTGCCGCAACCAGCGGTGGGTTCCCGAAGCGTTTTGGGCCGATTCGTCCCGGTACCGGTCTGTGGCGTTTGGCGCGCAGCCGCACCCCGGCCGGCGCCACGGTGTCGCAAACCGCCATGGCACTCTATCGGAACAATCAGCACGCCTTCATCCGTGGCGACATCAATCGGCTGATCGCCGGCAAGACGCTGACCATCCCAAGTGCGGACGAACTCTTTGCCCTGGGGCCGGATGCCGCCAGTCGGGAGTTCACGGCCGCGCTGAAGGGTGACCCGGTACGCCGCGCCCCGCTGGCCGATCCCACCGCGCCCCCGCAACCGGCCCTGGCTGGAGAGTCGCGACTGAAGATCGCCGGGACCGCTCCCGCGGGCGCAGCGCGCGCCGCGACCGCGGGTCCCGGAGCAGCGGGTATGGAGGAGGAACTCCTGCTGGTTCGCGAGGCGAGCGAGAGTACCCGTCAAGAAACGGTGGAAATGCGTGGACGCATTCGGGAACTCGAGTCCCAGCTCTCGGAGATCCAACGACTGCTGCAGCTGCGTAACGCGGAGCTTGCCCGCATTCAGGCCGCGGCGCCGGGCGTGCTGAACGCGGGTCAGCCGGCTCCCGCGCCGGGTGGCGCGGCGGCAGGCGCGGCGGGCGCACCGGTGTTGGGTGATGCGGCAGCGGTCGCGGGAAGCGCACCAGGCGCACCGGGCGCACCAGGCGCACCAGGCGCAGCACCAGGCGCACCAGGCGCACCAGGCGCACCAGGCGCACTAGGCGCACTAGGCGCACTAGGCGCACCAGGCGCACCAGGCGCACCAGGCGCACCAGGCGTGTCGGTGCCGGGTGCGACGCCGACGGTCCCGCCGGACTTGATCGCGTCACTTGGGGCCGAGGACGGTCTACCCCCGGATGAGGATGCCGGCGGCGGGGTACCTGATGCGTCGGGTACGCGGACCGCGGGCACGGCAGCGGATGGTGTCGAGGGCCCGCTTGACGGCAGCCCCGCGGCGCTTCCGGGTGCCGAGGTCGGCGGGATGGCCGCGTCGGGCACCGTCGCGGTCCCGTTGCCGACGGCATCCGGGACGGCACCGATAACCGCTTCGGGCGCAGCACAGACGCCGTCCACGGCGACCGCGCTTCCCGCGCAGATCAAGCGGCCCGCGGAGTCGGCGGCCGCCGGCACGGCGCGTCCGGTCGCCGGTGCCGAGGGTGATTCCGCCTGGCGTGCGCTGTTGCTGCCGCTGGCGGGTGTCGCCGCCGCGACCGCCCTGGCTATCGTTGCGCTGATGTGGCTGCGTTCACGGCGTCGCATCGGGCGCGATTCGAGCGTTGAGTTCGATTCTCGCGAGGTCTCTGACAACGTATCGCTCGCGTCAGCGCACAAGTCGATGTCGACGGCCGCCGACCCAAGTTCCAGTTCTGACTTGCGCCCGTCGGCGGTGCCGGGTGCACTCGACTCTCCATCCGCGGCGTTTGCGGCATTTGGGCGGGTTGAGCCGGAGACGGAAGATGCCGATGTCATCTCCGAGGCGGACATCTACATCGCTTACGGCCGCTATCGCGAGGCTGAAGAACTCCTGCGGGATGAACTCAAACGCAGCCCCGACCGCGTGGAGCTTCAGTTCAAGCTTGCGGAAGCCTACTACGGCGCGAAGAACACGCAAGCGCTGGGTGAGCTGATGCGGCAGGTTCAGGCCTCCGGCGGCGATCAGGTTCATCCGGAGCGTTGGAAGCGCCTGGTCGATATGGCTGCCGCCGTGCAGCCGGGTGGCGTCGACGATAGTCTCGCCGTGACGCCGGTGCGCGCCGTGCCTGACGCGGGACGGTCCGAATCGTCGATCGAACGTTTCCTCGGTTCCAACGCCCGCACGCTTGGAGACGCCTATTCCGCACCGTCCACGCCGAGCATCGATCGCACCGTGCCCGGGGTCGAACTGCTGCGCGATTCAGTCGGCGGCAATTCGGATGATGTCTACTCCCTTGATATCAGCGATGCACGCAAGCCGTCCGCCGACTTGGCATTGCGCGAGGTGCCGCGTCCCGTGGCGGACGCGGATCCGGGTCGAGAGGTTCGCCCGGCAGCGGTCTTGGTATCCGGTTGGTCTACGTCCGGGCGTGACCATCGCGCGGCGACGCCGCCGGAGCAGCCGTTGGCGAGCACGCCTGCCAGCCCGCCGGACAGCGACCCGCTGCAGCTCGAGGTCCCGCCGAGCGACGAGAACGATCGGTTGTTCTCCGGCGGGCTATCCGACCTTGAACTGACCATCGAGGACCTGCGTTCGGCCAGTGAACTTGATCTCCGGACGTTCGATGACACGGCGTCCGGGATCAGCCAAGCGAGCACCACGAGCGATCGTTCCGCGCCCGTCGCGGGTCCGGCAAGCTCGAAAGGCGAGACAGCCGGGTTTGGCGCATCGAAGGGCGCGGGGACCGTCTTGCCGGTGCTCTTCGGTACTCAGGAGGACAGCGCGTCCAGCGACCTGCTGTCATCGCAGTGGCAGATGGATCCGGGGCTTTGGGATGAGACGGCGACGAAGCTCGATCTGGCGCGTGCTTACGTCGAGATGGGCGACCAGGACTCGGCCAAGGGTATCCTCGAAGAGGTGCTGAGCGAGGGCAACGACGAGCAGCGCGGCGAGGCCCAGGTATTGCTGCGGCGTATCGGTTGAACCACCTCACCCCCAGCAGGTTTTTCCGCCAACCGCGCGCATGCGCCGCCGCGGCGGCGATCCGGCCCCCGAGCGTGCGCGATGGCCGCTGATGCGCAGTCAAGTCGGCGGATCGTGCTGGGCGTCGAGTACGACGGTTCCGGCTACTGCGGCTGGCAAATCCAGGTGCAGGGACGCACGGTCCAGGAGGTCCTGGAAGGGGCGGTTTCGACGGTTGCTGACCATCCGGTCCGTATCCACTGTGCCGGACGTACCGACGCCGGTGTCCATGCACTGGAGCAGGTCGTTCATTTCGATACCGGTGCGGATCGCACCGAGCGCGCCTGGGTGCTCGGGACTAACGTCAATCTCCCGCGGGACTGTGCCGTGCGTTGGGCGCGTCAGGTGCCCGAGTCCTTTCACGCCCGCTTCTCCGTCTGCGCCCGCCACTATCGTTACCGCATCCTGACCCGTACCACCCGTTCCGCACTGGAGCGCGACCGCGCCTTGTGGGTCCATCAGCCGTTGGACCTCGAGCGGATGCAGGCGGCGGGTGTCGCGCTGCTGGGCGAGCACGATTTCAGCAGTTTCCGCGCGGCCGGCTGCCAGGCCAAGAGCCCGGTGCGGCGGATGCACTACCTGGACCTGCGGCGGGATGGCGAGGTGATCGATCTGGCGATCGGGGCGAACGGTTTCCTGCAGCATATGGTGCGCAATATTGTCGGAGTCTTGATCGCCATTGGCCGCGGCGAGGCATCAGTGGACTGGACTCGGGAACTGCTCGCGGTGCGTGATCGCACCGTCGGCGGGGTGACGGCGGCGCCGCAGGGACTGTTTTTCGTGCGTGCGGACTACCCGGTGGAGTACGCGCTGCCGCAGACGGCCGGGGTGACTCGACCGGAGGCCGACGTTTTAACGGGCGGCGGGGCCGCATCCGGCTGAAGTCTCGACCTCCGGTGTGGCCGTTGGTCGCTGTCGACGATTGAATACGCAGAAAAGTCGGTGCAATAACGATGCGAACCCGGGTTAAGATCTGTGGTCTCACGCGGCCGGAGGATGTGCGTGCCGCGGTGGCGGCGGGTGTCGATGCCATTGGTCTGGTGTTCTATCCGCCGAGTCCGCGGGCGGTGACGCCCGCTCAGGCGCATGCACTGTGCCGACAGTTACCACCGTTCGTGACGACGGTCGGACTCTTCGTCGATGCGTCTGCGACGGCGGTCCGCCAGGTCCTTGAGCAGGTCCCGCTCGAATTCTTGCAGTTTCATGGCGACGAGCCGCCCGAACTGTGCGGGAGTTTCGGTCGACGCTGGATCAAAGCCGTGCGGATGCGTCCGGGGCTCGATCTCATGGCCCAGGCAGTGCGCTATGAAGCCGGTGCCGGGCTCCTTCTCGACGCCTACGACCCGGGGCTGCCCGGCGGGACCGGGGCCACCTTCGATTGGGCGCGGATCCCACCTGAGCTGGCTTCGCGTATCGTCCTGGCCGGAGGGCTTGATCCAGCGAACGTGGCGGCCGCGATTCGTCGGGTACGTCCTTACGCGGTCGACGTGAGCGGCGGCCTGGAAGCCGCCAAGGGCGTCAAAGATCCGACGAAAATTCATGCTTTTATGCAAGGGGTACGCGATGGCGACACAAGCGGCGACGATGGCCGAGACGATTGATGACCGACGTTCGCGCCCGGACGTCCGGGCGCGAACACCCTATCACTGGCCGGACGCGGACGGTCATTTCGGCCCCTATGGCGGCCTGTTCGTGCCCGAAACACTGATGCAGCCGCTCACCGAACTGCGCGAGGCCTATGAGCGTTATCTGAGCGATCCGCAGTTTCAAGCCGAACTCGACGCTGATCTCCAGGACTACGTTGGCCGGCCCTCGCCGATCTATCTCGCCGAGCGCTGGAGCCGCGAACTCGGCGGCGCCAGGATCTTCCTGAAGCGCGAGGATCTCAACCACACCGGCGCCCATAAGATCAACAACACCGTCGGCCAGGCCCTGCTCGCCAGGCGCATGGGCAAGACCCGCATCATCGCCGAGACGGGCGCCGGCCAGCATGGGGTGGCCAGCGCGACCGTGGCGGCGCGCCTGGGACTGGAATGCGTGGTCTACATGGGCGAGGTCGATGTGGCCCGGCAGGAGGCCAATGTCTACCGCATGCGATTGCTCGGTGCCCGCGTGGTGCCGGTCAAGTCCGGTTCACGCACCCTCAAGGACGCCCTGAACGAGGCGATGCGCGATTGGGTCACCAATATCGACAACACCTTCTACATCATCGGCACCGTTGCTGGTCCACACCCCTATCCGGCCATGGTACGGGACTTCCAGTCGGTGATCGGGCGCGAGGCCCGCGCTCAGATGCTGGCCCGCACCGGGCGTCTGCCCGACGCCCTGGTCGCCTGCGTCGGCGGCGGGTCCAACGCCATTGGTCTGTTCTACCCGTTCATCGAGGACACCGAGGTGGCCATGTACGGGATCGAGGCCGCCGGCGACGGGCTTGAGACCGGCCGCCATGCCGCGCCGCTCAACGCCGGCCGCCCTGGGGTGCTGCATGGCAATCGCACCTATCTCATGGAGGACAGCAACGGCCAGATCATCGAGACCCACTCGGTTTCCGCCGGTCTGGACTATCCGGGGGTCGGTCCCGAGCACGCCTGGCTCAAGGACACCGGGCGCGCCCATTATGATGCTATCACCGACCATGAAGCTCTGGCCGCTTTCCACTCCCTGACCCGCACCGAGGGCATTATCCCGGCCCTGGAGTCGAGCCATGCCCTGGCCTATGCCGCCAAGCTCGCGCCCACCATGCGCCGCGAGCAGAGTATCCTGGTAAACCTGTCCGGTCGTGGGGACAAGGATATGCACACCGTCGCCAAGCACGAGGGCCTGATCCTGTGAGTCGTATCGCCGCCCGTTTCGAGTCCCTGCGCGAGCGCGGACGCACTGCGCTGATCCCCTTCGTCACCGCCGGTGATCCAGACTCCGCAACCACCGTTGCGCTCATGCATGCGATGGTCGCCGCCGGGGCGGACCTGATCGAGCTGGGCGTGCCCTTTTCCGACCCCATCGCCGACGGCCCGGTGATCCAGCGCGCGACCGAGCGTGCACTCGCCAACGGCATCGCCCTGAGCGATGTCCTCGTCATGGTGCGCGACTTCCGTACCACGGATGCGCAGACCCCGGTCGTGCTGATGGGTTATCTCAATCCGATCGAGGTCATGGGCTACGCGCAGTTCGCCGCGCAGGCCGCGGCGGTCGGCGTCGACGGTGCGCTGGTGGTGGACGTACCGCCGGAGGAGGGGCACGACCTGGTGAGGGCGTTGCGCGCCCAGGGGCTCGATCTCGTCTATCTGCTGGCCCCGACCTCGACCGAGCAGCGCATCCGCCGCATCGGCGCGGCCGCCTCCGGTTTCGTCTACTACGTCTCGGTCAAGGGGGTCACCGGCGCCGGTCATCTCGACCTGGCCGGTGTCGCCGACCGGGTAGGTTTGATCAAGTCACTGATCCCCTTGCCGGTCGGAGTCGGATTCGGGATCAAGGACGCGGCGACCGCGGCCGCGGTCGCGCGTCTTGCCGACGCGGTGATCGTCGGCAGCGCCATCGTCAGTCGGATCGAAGACCTCGCCGCCACCCCGCGGCGGATTCCTGCCGTGATCGGCGATTTCCTGGCCGGCCTGCGCGCCGCGATGGACGGAGCCGGTCGTGGCTAAGAAAGTGATCGATACCGAGGACTTGCGCGAAAAGACCATGAGTTGGTTTGAAAAGCTGATGCCGAGCCGCATCCGCACCGAGGCGAGCCACAAGCGTGCCGTACCGGAAGGGATCTGGGCCAAGTGCCCCGGCTGCAACGCGATCCTCTATCGTGCCGAACTCGAACGCAATCTGGAGGTCTGCCCCAAGTGCAACCACCACAACCGCATTCGCGCTCGGCGACGGCTGGACTGCTTTCTCGATGCTGAACCGCGCGAGGAGTTGGGTGCCGAGATGGAATCGGCCGATCCGCTCAAATTCAAAGATCTCAAGCGCTATCGGGATCGTTTGATCGCGGCGCAGAAACAGACCGGCGAGAAGGAGGCACTGGTGGTGCTGCGCGGTCGGCTGAAAGGCGAGCCGGTGGTGGCGGCTGCCTTCGAGTTCGAGTTCATGGGGGGCTCCATGGGTTCGGTGGTCGGGGAACGTTTCGTGCGCGGCATGGACAGCGCGCTGGAGAACGGCGCCGCCCTGGTGTGTTTTTCGGCCAGTGGCGGGGCGCGCATGCAGGAGAGTCTGTTCTCGCTCATGCAGATGGCCAAGACCAGCGCGGCCCTGGGGCAGTTGCGGGCGCGCGGTCTGCCCTTCATCTCGGTGATGACCGATCCCACCATGGGCGGCGTCTCGGCCAGTCTGGCGATGCTTGGCGACCTCAATATCGCCGAGCCCGGCGCCCTGATCGGCTTCGCCGGCCCCCGCGTCATCGAGCAGACGGTGCGTGAGAAACTCCCGGAGGGTTTCCAGCGCAGTGAATTCCTGATGGAGAAGGGCGCCTTGGACATGATCGTCGACCGTCGTGACCTGCGTGAACGCATCAGCGATCTGCTGGCGATCCTCGCGCGGCGACCGCGGCCCTGAGCATCGCAATGCCTACGAAGACCCTGAATGAATGGCTCGCCTGGCAGAGCACACTGCACCCGCATCGCATGGAACTTGGACTGGAGCGGGTGGCCGAGGTGTGGTCGCGGCTGGGCGCACCCGTCCTGGGTTGTCCGGTCATCACCGTCGGTGGGACCAATGGCAAGGGATCCTGCGTGGCCTTGATCGAGGCCATGGCGCAGGCCGCGGGCTATCGCACGGCCTGCTACACCTCGCCGCATCTGGTGCGTTACAACGAGCGGGTGCGCATCAATGGTGAAGCGGTGACGGATGAGGTCCTGTGCGCGGCCTTTACCCGCGTGGAAGGCGCCCGCGGCACGACGCCGCTGACCTATTTCGAGTTCGGCACCCTGGCCGCGCTCGACCTGTTCGCGGCCGCCGGGCCGGATCTGGTCGTGTTGGAAGTGGGTCTGGGCGGGCGGCTCGACGCGGTGAATCTGATCGACGCGGATTGTGCGGTGGTGACCTCGATTGGTCGCGACCACATGGCCTGGCTGGGCGAGACCCCGGATGCCATCGCCGTGGAGAAGGCTGGAATTTTTCGGTCCGGGCGCCCGGCGGTCATCGGTCAACCGGATGCCCCCGAGCGACTGCGCGCCGAAGCGCAGCGCCTGGGCGCGTCGGCGTTCCAGGTGGGCCGCGAGCTTGGTGCGGAGCGCGATGCGGAAAGCGGCGGCTGGAGCTGGCGGGGGAGCGATGGCGAACGCCTGGCCTTGCCGATACCGGCCATGCGCGGCGCCCATCAGCTCCACAATGCCGCCGCCGCGCTGGCGGCGCTGCGCAGTCTGCGGGCGCGGCTGCCGCTGCCGGTGCAGGCGATTCGGGCCGGTCTCGGGCGGGCCCGGCTGCCCGGTCGCTTCCAGGTGGTCCCCGGCACGGTCACCTGGATTCTGGATGTCGCGCATAATCCGCAGGCAGCGGCGGCCCTGGCGGAGAATCTCCGCGGATTTCGCAGTGCCGGGCGGGTGCGGGCCGTCTTCGGCGTGCTGGCCGACAAGGAAGCCGAGGCGGTCGCGGCACCACTAATACCGCTGGTTGATGTCTGGTATCTCACCGCGAGTCGGGACGCGCGCGCCATGCCGGCCGCCCGGCTCGCGGAGTGTTTGCACGATGCCCTTGACGGGGCGCAAAGCGCGGTGTGGACCAGTGTTCCGGAGGCCATCGACGCCGCCGTGGCCGCGTCTGCGCCCGGCGATTGTTTGCTGATTTTCGGTTCGTTCACGGTCGTCGGCGAGGCACTCGCGCGGCCGATCGAGTGAGTCGCCCATGCTGCTATACTGCGCAACCAGGGCAGCGGCGCGTTCAGGCCCGGGGAGGTGTCGCCTGATGCTGAGCCCGGGTGTATGCCGTCCAGTCGTGGTCTGTTCGCCGGCGGAGAGAAGGGTTTATGCGAGAAGGTGCCAAAAAGCGGTTGATCGGTGCGCTGGTGCTCGTCACTCTGGCGATCATCTTCGTGCCCATGTGGTTCGAGCCCGAGTCGTCCCTGGACACGCTGCCGCCGATTCCGGGGTCTTTGTCGCGCGCTCCGAGCTTCGATCCGAAAGTCCAGACGGAGGTCTTTCTGCGGCCCGAGGACTCCGGGGTCGGTGGGCTCGATGAGACACAGTTGACCGTCTCCGAGCCCCTGGCGCTGCCCGCGGCCGGGGTCGCCGGAGCGGGCGGTGCCGCGGCAACTACGCCTCGGCCGGCGGGCACCAAGGCCGACGCGGGGGCCGCCAAGCCACCCACCAAGGCGGAGACGACGGCCACTGCCGTCGTGTCGCCGCGCGGTGCCAATGACGGCATGCCATCCTGGGTGATCCAGGTCGCCAGTGTCGCCACACCGCAGGGCGCGGCCGACCTGGAGCGTAAGCTGCGGGCGGGCGGCTTCACGGCCTTCGTGGAACAGGCGACGGTCAACGGTAAGGTGTATTACCGGGTCCGGGTGGGTCCGGAACTGGATCGTGCTCGCGCCGAGCAGACCGCCGCGCGTCTGCGTGAACGTCACAAGGTCAACACACTGATTACGAACTATCCATAACGGCCGCGATCACGCGTCCACGCTGGGGAACCGCTATGAACTGGGTCGATATGGCGATCGTTGCGATCATCCTGGTGTCCGCGCTGATCGGACTGGCGCGCGGGCTGATCCGCGAGGTCTTGTCGCTGGCCGTCTGGGTTGCGGCACTCGGGGTCGCTTACCTCTATCACCAAGGGGTCGCGGATGCGCTGACCGCGCAAATCGCCCAGCCGAACGTGCGGGCCGGCGTCGCTTTCGTCGGGCTGATCCTGATCGTTTTGATCCTGGGCTCCATCATCGGGGCACTCCTGACGGCGCTGATCGACAAGACCGGGCTGACCGGCCTGGACCGGCTGCTGGGGCTGTTTTTTGGTGCGGGGCGCGGGGGTGTGGTGGTCGCCATGGCGGTGTTCCTGGCGGCATTGACCCCGTTGCCGGAGGAGTCCTGGTGGCAGGAATCCGCGGTCATCGTGCAGTTTCAGCAGGCCGCCGACTGGCTTTTGGGGCTGGTTCCTGCGGACATCCAGGAGCAGTTGAAGCGGGTCTGAGTGTGTCTGCATCGGGCCCCGATCGACCGGCGATTGGCCGGACGCCAAGGCGTTACGGCGACCCATCGGCGGCGGCCCGGACGCGGCATGGTTGCGGTGAGCCCCGTTCTCGGGTAGCTTTGCGCGGTTCCTGTTTTTCGGCGTCCGTCTGCGGTAGACGCGCGAGTGAGGTCTCCAATGTGCGGCATCGTCGGCATCGTCGGCAAGGGGCTGGTCAATCAGGCACTCTATGACGCCCTGCTGGTGCTCCAGCACCGCGGTCAGGACGCGGCGGGGATCGTGACCTGCGAGGGTGAACGGCTGCATTTGCGCAAGGACAAGGGGTTGGTGCGCGATGTGTTCCGCACCCGCAACATGCTCCAGTTGCGCGGTACCATGGGTGTGGGTCATGCACGCTACCCGACCGCCGGGGCCGCCAGTTCCGCCGAGGCCCAGCCTTTCTACGTCAATTCGCCTTACGGCATCGTGTTGGCCCATAACGGGAATCTGACCAACGCCGAGGAGCTGAAGCGCGACCTCTTCGTCGACGACCTGCGTCACATCAATACCGACTCGGATTCGGAGGTGCTGCTCAACATTTTTGCCCACGAGTTACAGGTTCAGGGCAAGTTGCGCATCGATGAGCAGGACATCTTTCGGGCCGTGTCCGGCGTGCACCGGCGCTGTCGCGGCGGCTATGCCGCGGTGGCGATGATTCCGGGTTTCGGCGTCTTCGGCTTTCGCGATCCCTTCGGCATCCGCCCGCTGATCTACGGTCGACGGGAGACCGACGAGGGCACCGAGTACATGATTGCCTCGGAATCCGTGGCCCTGAACACCCTGGGGTTCACCCTGATTGCCGACGTGGCCCCCGGCGAGGCGGTCTTCATCAGCGTGGACGGTGAGCTCCATACCCAGCAGTGTGCCGCCGCGCCGGTCCTCTCCCCCTGCATTTTCGAGTTCGTCTATCTGGCGCGGCCCGATTCCATCATCGACAACATCTCGGTGCACAAGGCCCGCTCGCGGATGGGAAAACGGCTGGCGGCCAAGATCAAGCGTGAATGGGCCGCCCACGACATCGATGTCGTCATTCCGATCCCGGACACCAGCCGCACCGCCGCGCTGCAACTCGCCAATCATCTGAATCTGCCGTACAGCGAAGGCTTCATCAAGAATCGCTACATCGGCCGCACCTTCATCATGCCTGGTCAGAAAGTGCGTAAACAGTCGGTCCGCCAGAAGCTAAACGCCATCGATCTGGAGTTCAAGAAAAAGAACGTCCTGCTGATCGATGATTCCATCGTGCGCGGGACCACCTCCCAGCAGATCATCCAGATGGCACGCGAGGCCGGCGCCAATCGGGTCTATTTCGCGTCCGCCGCGCCGCCGGTGCGCTTCCCGAATGTCTATGGCATCGACATGCCGTCCGCCGTCGAGTTGGTCGCGCACGGGCGTACCGTCGGCGAGGTGGCCGAGTTCTTGGGCGCCGACGGGCTGATCTATCAGGACCTGGATGATCTGATCCAGGCCGTTCAGAAGCGGGGCAAGAGCCATGTGGACCGGTTCGACTGCTCGGTCTTCGACGGGCACTATGTCACTGGGGATGTGACCGCGGATTACCTCCAGCATCTCGAGACCAACCGCAACGACCATGCCAAGGAGGTTCACTCCCTGTACAGCGAGAATGTCATTGGATTGCACAATACCGCCTGAAGACACCTTGAATCCCGATCTGCCGGACGCTGACTCAGTGCCCGGTTTTGCGACCCGCGCGGTGCGCGTCGGGCACCACCGCACCCCCGAGGGGGAGCACGCCGAACCCATCTTCACCACCTCGAGTTTCGTCTTCGGCAGCGCCGCCGAGGCTGCCGCGCGCTTTTCCGGCGAGGCGGCGGGGAATATCTACTCGCGTTTCACCAACCCCACGGTGCGCGCCTTCGAGGAGCGACTGGCCTCGCTGGAGGGTGGGGCCTCCTGCGTGGCCACGGCCTCGGGCATGGCCGCCATCCTCGCGGTCTGTATGGGCCTGCTCAAGGCCGGGGACCATATCGTTTCCTCGCGCAGCGTCTTCGGCAGCACCACCATGCTGTTCAACAAATACCTGACCCGGTTCGGCATCACCACCAGCTATGTGGCATTGAGCGATGTGGCGGGCTGGGCCGCGGCGATCCGCCCGCAGACCCGCCTGCTGTTCTGCGAGACGCCGTCCAACCCCTTGACCGAAATGGTCGATCTGCGTGCCCTGGCACAGCTTGCGGGCGCTCACGGCTGCCTGCTGGCGGTCGATAACTGCTTCTGCACGCCGGCCCTGCAGCGTCCGCTGGAACTGGGTGCGGATCTGGTCATCCATTCGGCGACCAAATATCTGGACGGGCAGGGACGCTGTATCGGCGGTGCCGTGGTCGGTGACCGCAAGCTGGTCGGCGAGGAGGTCTTCGGCGTCCTGCGCACCGCCGGGCCGACCATGAGCCCATTCAATGCCTGGGTCTTCCTCAAGGGGTTGGAGACCCTGGAACTGCGGATGCAGGCGCATTCGCGCGCCGCGGCGGACCTCGCCTGCTGGCTGAGCGAGCAGCCCACGGTCGCGCGGGTCTACTATCCCGGACTGCCGAGTCACCCGCAGCATCATCTGGTGGGCGTTCAGCAGCAGGGCGGCGGCGGCATCGTCGCGTTCGACGTGCGCGGCGGTCGGACCGGGGCCTGGCAGGTCATCGACGCCACGCGCATGCTCTCCATCACCGCGAATCTGGGCGATGTGAAGACCACCATCACCCACCCGGCCACCACCACCCACGGGCGTCTGAGTCCGGAGGAGCGGGCGGCGGCCGGGATCGGCGAGGGGCTGGTGCGGGTCGCCGCGGGGCTGGAGTCGAGCGCGGATATCCGGGCGGATCTGGCGCGGGGGCTGGCGCTGGTGGAGGATGAGTATAGCCATCGGACGTGATAGCCGGACGGAGGGGTGGGTTTCAAACCCGCCCCTACCCGAGTGTCTGTGCGGATATCAGTTACGAAGGCGATAACCGCCGCAATCGCGTCGACGACACGGATCAGGTGGGATCGGGCCGTCTCCCCATGATGCGCGACACCAGGCTATCATCACCACCGAGCCACTCTGATGAGAACGGAGCCCCGTGCCATGTCCAAGATCCGCCGCGAGCCCGCCATTGGCCCCTTTCACGCCGACCAGTTGCGCGAGGGTGACCGCTATGAACTCTCCAATGGTCATCCACTCTACTGCGCCCCGGCGCGGCGCGAGCATGCCGCGCCCAATCTGATCGGGGCTGCCGTCATCGACAGCGATCCGGCGGTCGAGTGGGCCGGTGTGGATGCCGGCTTCACGCCCGCGCCGGGCACCCTGCGCGCTCCCGATGTGGCGGTGGCTGCCGCCGCCGGGGCGGATGCGGACGGCTGGATTCCCGGTGCGCCGCCGCTGGCCATCGAGTATGCCGGTCGCGGTCAGGATCAGGCGGACCTCAAGGTCAAGATTGCCGAGTTGCTGGCGGCTGGAACCCGTTACGTGTGGGTGGTGCGGGTGCAGGGTCCGCGGCGGGTGGAGGTCCACGAGGCCGGGCAGCCGCCGCGCCTGGTCGGGGCGGGCGAAGTGTTGGCGGCGCCGGGCATCCTGCGCAATCCGCTCCCGGTGGAGGCCCTGTACGACCGCGCGGCGGGGCATCGGGCGACGCTGCGCAATCTGCTGCAGCGGGAGGGCTATGACAGCCTGGAGGCGGTGCGCACGGAAGGTCACACGGAAGGGCGCAAGGAAGGTCACAAGGAAGGGCGCAAGGAAGGTCACAAGGAAGGGCGTAAGGAAGGTCGCAAAGAAGGACGCGAGGAAGGCCTGGCCGAGGCCATTCTCGCCTTGTTACAGGGCCGGGGCATCCCGGTGGACGCGCCGCTCGAGACCCGCGTGCGCGCCTGTCGGGAGCGTGACACCTTGCACTGCTGGCTGCTGCGGGCGGCCCGGGGAGAGCAACTGTTCGACGTGGAGTGACCGGGACGTGCGCGGCACTGCGCCCGGCCGCGCACCAACGGTGCCCGCGCTCGGCTTTTGACTTGACTTGGCGGATTCCACGGCATACGTTGAATGACCGTCCGCTCCGGCTTGCCGCCCTTTTGCCTGCGTGCGACCCGGTCCCCTGGCCCGGCCGTGCCGCCCAATCGTCGCTCTTTTTCAGGGACTCGCCATGTCCCATCGCCGCTCCCCGGCCGTCCTGGCCGGCGCCCTGTTGACCCTGTGCGCCGTGACTGCGCGGGCCGGCTCGCTGGACGCCCCGGCCGCGCCCGATAATGCCGGCAGCGCCCTGTACACCATCGCCGATGTCTACAACCGCATCAATAACGGCTCGACCGCCGGTCAGTGGCGGCTGCCCAACATCAAGGAATTGCAGAGCCTGATCGATTTCGGTCAACTCGACCCCGCGCTGCCCGCGGGCCACCCGTTCACCGGCGTGCAGAGCAGCGGGGAGATCGGCGAGGAGAGCCGCTACTGGTCGTCCACGACGCGCGCGGGATTCAACAACACCTACTTCGCCTGGAACCTGGTGCTCTACGACGGCGAGGGCAGCGTCTGGAACGGCAACAAGGACCTCGAGAACTACGGTGCGCTACCAGCACCGTGGCACGAATCCGGGCGGGTTGCGTACCTCCATCAGCTCATCGCCGATGGCCAGGACCACGAAGCCCAGGCGGTTGGCGTGACGTAGCACACTGTCCTCGACCGCCAGGGTGGCGAGGATGCCGATCACCGGAATGGTGCGGAATTCGGCAAAGAATTCACGCAGCCGATCAATCTCCGCGACGAGTGCATCGACATCGGCACTGCGCAGAGTCGACTTGGTGCTGTTGAGACACACCAGGGTCGGGGTCACGGCGATGGCGTCGAATTCCTGCACCCGCCCGTCGGGGAGCTTGCGTTTGCGCCGCACCGACAGGTCGATGATCTCCTCGCCGCAGACCTCATGGACCACGCGCGCTAGACTGGGTGCGACCAGGTCCTCGACGATGGTTCCGAGCCTATTGGCCATCTCGCCCCACTTGCGGTTGAGCTCGCGATGCTCGCGTCGGGTCTCGTCTTTGAAGTCGCTCATCTCGTTCTTGAAGTCGCTCATCTCGTTCTTGAAGTCGCTCATCTCGTTCTTGAACTCGCCCATCTCGTTCTTGAACTCGCCCATTTCATCCTTGAATTCCCGCATCTCATCCTTGAACTCGCGCATCTCCCGACTCAGCCGCGCCACCTCGGCCGCGGTGCACGCCGCCTGCTCGGCCAGGACTTGCAGGGCATATTCCAGGGTGTCGACCCGCGGTTTCAGGGCGGCGGCGGTCATGGTCAGGCGTCTCGGGGCAGGGGTTCGTATCCCATCATGATAGCACTCGTGCGCTCCACGGACGACGGCCGGCCCGTGCTAAGGGTGCGATCCAAAAAAGAAAAGGAGGAAATACTTTTTCTGTTCGATCAGCCCCAGGACTTCCGCCAGGTTCCAGCGTTCCAGGGGCGGCAGGCAGTAATGGTCCGCGGGCCGAACCGGACCTTCGGTATTGAAAAAGCGCATGGCATGGCTCCCGGTGATCATGTGGTTGGCCGTCACGAGGTCGACATCCGGGACACGACCGACGCACGCACGGCTGACCTGAGTCAGAGCGCGCCCTCAGCGCGATGTGCAGGATAAGCATACCACCGGATGTTGGACCGACGGCTATTGGACCGACTTATGGGGCTCGCCCTGCCGCGTTCCAGATCGAGATCGCGAGCTTTTATTGCTTGACTTGGCGGATTCCATCGAAAAGAATAAGGACAATCGGTAAACCACAGAACGAGCCGACCGGCTCCGGTTTTTCGTCAACGCGCGCAGGGCTTGCTTCGACCTCCCAGACAGGTCGTTTCATCCTCCCGATCCACCAAGATGTTCACCCCCCCCCCCCCCATTTTCCCCTCCCCCAAAGATTTTCCCCCCCCCCCCCCCGAATTTCCGCTCCCTGAACCCGGCCCCCTCCGGGGCGACGGGTCGCTTGCCATCCTTTGTCTATCCTCGGCCACGCCTGGCCCGGGGGTGCTGGCGCGCCGCCGCCCGCGTCCGGTCCTGGCGCCGCCCGTGCTGGGCGCGTCGCGCGGATGACCGTCCGCCCCGGCTTGCCGCCCTTTTGCCTCCGTGCAACCCGGTCCTCTGGCCCGACTGTGCCCCCCAATCGTCGCTCACTTTGTCACCCTTGTTCAGGAGACACACCATGTCCCATCGCCGCTCCCCGGCCGTCCTGGCCGGCGCCCTGTTGACCCTGTGCGCCGTGACTGCGCGGGCCGGTTCACTGGATGCCCCGGCCGCGCCCGATAACGCTGGCAGCGCCCTGTACACCCTAGACGCGCTCTACAACCGCCTGAACACCGGCGCGGCCGGGAGCAAGCGCGGGGCGACCTTCGCCGAGCCGACGGCCGCGCCGGCGGCGACCATGTACGACCTGGACGCCCTCATGGCCAAGATGCCGGCGGTTGATGCGACCAACGGCGCGGTCCCCGGGGATGTGATCAGCGGCAAGACCTACTGGGGCTTGACGGCGGCCGGCTGGGGCCCGCAAACGGGCACCGGCGCCGGGGGCGTCAGTGCCGGCGTGCCGCAGACCGGACAGACGACCTGCTACAACGCGTCCGGTGCGGTGATCGATTGCAGCGGCACCGGCCAGGACGGCGCCCTGCAAAAGGGCGTTGCCTGGCCCGACCCGCGCTTCACCGACAACGGCAACGGCACCGTCACCGACAATCTCACCGGGCTGATCTGGCTGACGGATGCTTATTGCCTCGGGAGCCAGATTTGGACAAATGCCTTGTCGAAGGCCAACGCGCTGTTTGACGGCTGTACCAATTGCGGCGGGACCGATAACGACTGCGGACTGACCGATAGCTCGACCGCCGGCCAATGGCGCCTGCCCAACATCAAGGAGCTGCTAAGCCTGGTCGATTCTGGCCAATTCAACCCGGCGCTGCCGACCGGGTATCCGTTCCCCGGCGTGCCGTCGAAGTTCTATTGGTCGTCCACGACCTGCGCGGACGGCACCAACTACGCCTGGTTCCTGTCCCTCGGCGACGGCTTCATTCTCAGCACCTTTAAGGCGAACGCCCGCTACGTCTGGCCGGTGCGAGGCGGACAATAGACCCTTGGACACTTGGTGCGCTTTGGCCCTTTGGGGGGTGCAGGGGGGGCACCCCCCCTGCCGCGCGCAGCGCGCTAAAACTTTTTTAAATATAATTATTTCAGACAAACTGATTGAACGTTATCGGGTGCTGAAGGCGCAGGCGCCGGGGTGCCTGCTCCTGATGCAAGTCGGGGCCTTCATGCAAGCGATTCGACTGCCGAATTCAGGTTCACGGGGATGACCCTTACCACTCACAACTTGCCACGGAGCACCGTGCGATGATGGCCCTGATTGCAACCCTTGGCGCCCTCTCGGCGCGCGCGACCCGCCGGCCCGGTGCGGCGTTCACCGTCCTGACCGCCGCCCTGCTGGGGGCACTCAGCGCCCCCCTGCCGGCAGCGGACCTCGCCACCAGCGCCCAATACGCCTGGTCGGAGAACACCGGCTGGCTGAACCTCAAGGCCACGGATGGCGGCGCCCAGGTCTACAGCGACCACCTGGAAGGCTACGCCTGGCATGAGAACCTGGGCTGGATGCGCCTCGGCACCCACACCGGCGGCGGATCCCATACCTACGGGAATACCACCGCCACCAACTACGGTGTCAACCGCGACAGTAGCCTCGCCGGCAACGGCCGGCTGTCCGGCTATGCCTGGAGCGAGAACGCCGGCTGGGTCAACTTCGCGTCAGCCAACGGCGGGGTGATGAGCGCCGATGCCGTCACCGGCGCCATCGACGGCTACGCCTGGGCGGAGAACGTCGGCTGGGTGCGCTTTGCGAGCTACAACGTCGCCGCCCAGCCCTGCGGCCCGGGGGTCGCCTACACCACCGGCCAGTGGCAACAGTTCGCCGTGCCGTGCGAGCCCAGCCCGGCCACCATTGCCAGCGTGCTCGGCAACTCCCCCACCGCCAACCTGCCGGAGGCGAGCTACAGCACCTCCTGGTTCCTGTACGGTCGCAATGGGACCAACAGCGGCAATGTCGCCTTGGCCAAGACCGCCACCCTGACCAGCGCCGCCGGCTACTGGTTCAAGAGTCTCGTCGCCCCGGTCGGCAACCGGCTCCAGGTCCTCACCGGCACCGTCCCCGTGGTCGAGAGTGTCACCGGCTGCACCTCCGCCACCGGCTGTGTCGTCGTTCCGGTAGCGACCGGCACGGCCGCCGCACGCATGATCGGCAATCCCTTCCCCTACAACATCGACTGGTCCCAGGTGCGGGTGCGGGTCGGCGGGGATGGCGGCAACCTCTATACCCCGACCGAGGCCTTCGGCGCCGAGATCGTCAACAAGCAGATCTGGATCTGGAACGGCAACGACTACACCACCTGGGACGACGACACCGATCCGGGCAACCTCCAATACTTCAAGTCGTTCTTCATCAAAGTCATGACCGACGGGGTTGGGAAGACAATCGACCTGCTGATCCCGGCGACGTTCTCCGACGTGCCGGTCACCGCCCTGCCGACCGGCTTCACCGAACGCTTGGCCGCCGTCGTGCGGTCCTGGTCCCAGTCGGCCCGCGACTGGCTGATCCCCCCGGCCGCCGCAGCCGAACCTGCGGCCGAGCCTTTCGCCGGTTGGCAGGTGCGCCTGCGGGTCACCAACCCCAAGACCGGCGCCAAGGCGCGCGCCTTGCTGGGGCAACGGACCGCCGCCGAGCCGGGCTATGACCCCGCCGACCTGACCGCCCTGGCGCCCTTCGCCAGCCCTTACCTCACCCTGGTCTTCCCGCAACCCGGCTGGGGGGTCAACAAGGGCGACTATGCCGCCGACTTCCGTCCGGCCGACGGTGTTCCCGACCAGTGGAACCTGGAGCTGCGCAGCGACCCGGTCGGTTCCCGGGTGGTACTGCGCTGGGAGGGCGACCCCGCCACCCTGGTCCGCTCGCGCTTGACCGACCGTCTGACCGGGCAGGTCATCGACCCCAGCGATCCGGCCTATGCTCAGGGTTACCCGCTCACCCTCACCACCAAGGTGCGAGCCTTGAGTTGGGAGTATCTCGGTGACTGAGCCGAGCGTAGGCATCGCCCATCCCGGCGGCGCGTACCCCATTGGACATCCCACCCACCTGAACCGAGACGCGACCGATGCACGAGAGACCACCCACGGCCAAGCCCCTAGACTCCACCGACCCCGGCACTACGGATGACCTTACGCCGACCGTAACCGACCGCCGCGAGGCCCTACGCAAACTCGGCCTCATGGCGGCCCTGACCCCGCCGACCATCATGACGCTGTTGCTGTCGCGGCGCGCCTCGGCGGCTTCCGAACCGCCGCTGGATCCCTGATGCTGGAGGCCAGTCTCGGTACCACCCGCCTGCTCGCCCGCCCGGGCGACCGCCGCCTGTGGCTGCTCGATGCCGGCACGGCCGCCCTGTGGGACCTGCAGGCGGCGGGCTGGACCGCCGCGCCTCTGGCCGGGTTGCTGGCGGAGCGCTTCGGCCTAGCGCCGGAGGACGCCCACCGTTATCTGGATGAGCTGCAGGCCCAATGGCACGCGGCCGGTCTGCTGGAGGCGGACCGCGAGGGCGGGCGCTTTGCCGCCGCGCCGACCGAGCCGCCGCTGGCGTCACCCCCGGCGACCGCCCCCCCGCCCGGGGCCTGGCGGCTGGCGGTGGCGGATCGGGCGGTCAGCCTGGCGATCCCGGATGAGGGGCTACGTGCCGTGTTGGCGCCGTTGCTCCCGCACCGGTCGGGCACCGACCCCGGCGCGTCCGCGGGACCAGTCGCCGACCAGTTGACCTTGCACGGCGCGGCCCGGCACTGGACCCTCACGGCGAACGGTTCGGTCCTAGAGACGGGACAGGGCATGGATGCCGCCCTGGTCGCGACCCTGCATACCCTCACCGAACTGGGCTGCCGTCCGGCCGAGCGACTGCTGATCATCCACGGCGCCGGTCTGGTCGCGCCGGACGGGCGCGGCCTGCTGCTGATCGCCCCCGGCGGGTCCGGCAAGAGCACTCTGGCCGCGGCCCTGAACGCTCAGGGCTGCGGGCTGCTTAGCGACGACGTGGTGCCGGTGACCCCGAGCGGTGAGTTGCTGGGACTCGGGTTGCCCCTGTCTCTGAAGGCCGGGAGCTGGCCGGTACTGCGCGACTGTCGACCAGATCTGCCGCAGGCCCAAGTGGTGATGCGTTACGGCCAGTCGGTGCGCTACCTGCCGCCCGCCAGCCGCGCGGTCAACACCGGAGTCAGGGCCGGTCTGGTGCTCTTTCCCCACTACCAGCCGGGTGGTACGCCGGGGTGGACGCGGCTGACACCGGCGCAGGTGCTGCAGCGCGTGGTGGCCGCGGAGGCGGTCATCCGCGACCTGACCCAAGCCAAGCTGGAGGCCTTGGCGCGCTGGGCCGGCGCGGCACCGGCCTTCGCCTTGACCTATCCCGACCTCGACCATGCCCTCGCCCTGGTGCGCGGGCGGCTGGCCGCGACGGCGGCCCCGGGCTGACCGCCCGCGTTTTGATGCCGGCACACCCCCGCGCTGCTCATCCGCGCGTCCGCCTCCGGCAGGACTTGGCGGCGCTGCTCGACCCCGCCGGGGTCGGTCTGAACCCCCTGGCCGATGCCCGCGTACTCGATTGGGTCGGCCTTTATCGGCTGGCTTCCGCCCACTTGGTCGCGCCCAGCCTCTACGTCGCCTTGGCGGTGGGGCCACGGCTGGAGGCGGTGCCCGAACCGGTGCGCATCGCCCTGGCCGAGCTGCATCGGCTCAATGCCGAGCGCAATGCCCGGCTGCGGGCGGTGTTGCGCGACACGGTGCGCCTGCTCAATGCCGCCGGGTTCGAGCCGCTGCTGCTCAAGGGGGCGGTGGCGCTGTTGCCCGCATCCGATCCCCTCGCCGCGGCGCGCATGCTGAGCGACCTGGACCTGGCTCTGTGCGATGGGACCGCCGAGCAAGGGGAGCAGGTTCTGCGCGCGGCCGGCTACGGCGACGCGGACAACTGCAACCCGGAGCATTTCGGCCCGCCCATGCATCACCACACGGCCCCGCTGTTTCACCCCAGCGGTGAGGGCTATGTGGAACTGCACCGCCGCGTGCTGGGGAGGTTGGTGCCGGCCGCCGCGCTGCCGCTGGCTCAGATGGCCGCCGCGGCCGAGCCCGTGGCATGGGAGGGTCTGCGCCTGCGCATCCCGGCGCTGACGCATCGGCTGCTGCACAATGCGCTGCACCATCAGGTGCAGGATCAGGGCTTTTACGTCGACCGCCGGTCCTTGCGCCAACTGCACGAATTTGCGCGGCTACGCGCACTGCCGGCCGCGGCGGCAATCGACTGGCCGCGCCAACTTGCCGCACTGGACCGGCTGGGCTTGGGCGATCCGGTGCGCGGCTGGCTACTCGCGGCCGAGCGCTTGTTCGGGCAACCGCTGCCGCTCGGTGTCCGCCCCGGCGTGGCTGCCCGCCGCGCGGAGGCCCGCTTCTGGTTCTGGGTCGAGTACCCGCGGCTGTGGCCGCTCTACCGGGATGCCCAGCGGCTGCGCCACCTGCCCCGGCGGCTGATCACGCCAAGTTGGTATCCGGCCAAGTATCGCGCCTTGCGGCAGCGCTGGTTTCCAGGGTCGGGGGCTGGCGCCGCGACGGTCAAGCCGAATTTGGGTGTGGACTCACGCAAGGACGCCGAGGGATGAGGCGAGGCGCCTCGCTCCGGCTCACAATGCGTCGCCCCCACGGCCGGTGGATTGCCGCAACCGCGCCGACGACACGGTTCAGGTGGAATCGGGCAGCCTCCCCATGATGCACGACACCAGGCTATCATCACCACCGAGCCGTCCTGATGACCACGGAGCCCAGCGCCATGTCCAAGATCCGCCGCGAGCCCGCCATTGGCCCCTTTCGCGTCGACCAGTTGCGCGAGGGTGACCGCTATGAGCTCTCCAACGGCCATCCACTCTACTGCGCCCCGGCGCGGCGCGAGCATGCCGCGCCCAATCTGATCGGGGCCGCCGTCATCGACAGCGATCCGGCGGTCGAGTGGGCCGGTGTGGATGCCGGCTTCACGCCCGCGCCGGGCACCCTGCGCGCCCCCGATGTGGCCGTGGCCGCCGCCGCCGGGGCCGACGCGGACGGCTGGATTCCCGGCGCGCCGCCGCTGGCCATCGAGTATGCCGGTCGCGGTCAGGACCAGGCGGATCTCAAGGTCAAGATTGCCGAGTTGCTGGCGGCCGGCACCCGTTACGTGTGGGTGGTGCGGGTGCCGGGTCCGCGGCGGGTGGAGGTCCACGAGGCCGGCCAGCCGCCGCGCCTGGTCGGGGCGGGCGAGGTGGTGGAGGCGCCGGGCATCCTGAGCAATCCGATCCCGGTGGAGGCCCTGTACGACCGCGCGGCGGGGCATCGGGCGACGCTGCGCAATCTGCTGCAGCGGGAGGGTTACGACAGCCTGGAGGCGGTGCGCACGGAAGGGCGCGAGGAAGGCCTGGCCGAGGCCATTCTTGCCTTGTTACAGGGCCGGGGCATCCCGGTGGACACGTCGCTTGAGACGCGCGTGCGTGCCTGCCGGGAGCGCGACACCTTGCACCGCTGGCTGCTGCGGGCCGCCCGGGTCGAACGGGGCGAGCAACTGTTCGACGCGCCGTGATCGCCCATGTCGAGGCTGAGCTGGCGACCAAGTCCGACCTCCTGGCGCTGGAGCGGGCGCTCAAGGCCGAAATTCGCGAACTGGAGTACCGCCTGATCATCAAACTCGGGGCCATGATCATGGCCGCCGTCGCCGCGGTGGCAGCATTGGTCAAGCTCCTCTGACGCAGCCGTTCCACCTTCAGGACGAAACCTATGGCATCAGGCTATCATCACCACCGAGCCACCCCGATGACAGCGGAGCCTAGCAGCCTGTCGGACTTTAGGCGATTTCCGAATAAGACGCTGTGTTGACTTATACCCTTATCCTAGCGGCTAAGTCCGACAGGCTGCCAGCGTAGCGTTCGACGTTCCGCACCAGCGCGGCTCAGCGCTGCCGATACGCCGCCAGCTCCGCCCGCAGAGCGGCCAGTTCCGACTCGGCACGCTCGGCGCGCAGATGCTCGGCTTCGGCCCGCGCGCGCTCGATGTCGGCCCGCGCGCGTTCGGCCTCGCCATCGGTCGGCAGCGGCCTGCCCTGCGCGTCCGCCCAGCGCAGCCAGGTGCCGGGCAGACCGCGGTAAACGCCGGTCCACAGCAGCAGGCTCAGACCCAGCAGCGGACTCGGCAGCCGGCCCGCGGAATCGCGCTCGAGCGCCAGATAGGTCCCGCCGGAGAGCGCAAAGCCGGCCCAGTCATCCGGATTGAAGGGGTCGAACCAGAAATACTCGGGCACCCGCATACAGTCCCGATAGACCCGCAGCTTCTCGCCCTTGTCCTGGCGCCAGGTGGTCGCGGACAACAGCTCGATGACCACATCCGGGGCTTTGCCCTGCTCCCAGACCACCCAGCTCTTGCGCTCGCCCCGCGGCACGCCCAGCGCGACGAAGACATCCGGACCCTTGAAATGGAGTCCGCGGGTCTGCTCCAGGGTGTAGTAAACGAACATGTTGCCGTTCACGTAGCCCTCGCCGCGGGCCTCCAGCCAGCGGTCCAGGGTCTCGATCAGCAGGTCCATCTGCCACTTGTGGCGTTGGGTTTCCATCGGCTCTCCGTCGTCGCAAGGCAGCTCGTCCTGGGTCGGCGGCGGGTCCGGCAGGTGCTCCGGCGGGTCTTCGTCGATCCAGGGCGCGATGAGCGAGTGGGCGGTTGCGGTGTGGGCCATGGTTGGCTCCAGGGTCGGCTCCAGGGTCGGGTGGCCCGGTGCGCGCACCGGGTCGGACTGACTCGCAATGATAGACCGAGCGGCCGTGCGATGCACGGCGGTGCCGAGAGCGCGTTGCCATTTCCCCTTGCGCGCTGTCTCCACATGACGCAGGACAACCGGCTATCATCAACCCAAGCTGGTGACCACGGAGGCCAGCGTCATGTCCAAGATCCGTCGCGAGCCCGCCAGCGGCCCCTTTCGCGCCGATCAGTTGCGCGAGGGTGACCGCGATGAGCTGTCCAACGGCCATCCACTCTACTGTGCGCCGGCGCGGCGCGAGCACGCCGCGCCCAATCTGATCGGGGCCGCCGTCATCGACAGCGATCCGGCGGTCGAGTGGGCCGGCGTGGATACCGGCTTCACGCTATCGTTTCTGGAAGCGGCAGTGGGTCGCGCGGCGCCGCCCTCGCGTTGCTGATGACCCTGCCCATCGCTAGGGTTCGGCCGACTGGACCGCCCGCCAAACCACCCGCTCCAGCCCGACTCCGACCACCGCAAACAGTCGCAGATCGGTCAGGCCATAGCGGGTCTGCAGGGCGGCCCCGTAGCGTTGCGCCTGATCCGCTGCCTCCGCCAGTTTCGCCTGAATGAACGGCAGCGCCGCCAATTGCGCCGCAGTGGATTCACGCACCTGCTCCCCGGTCAGACCCAGGTCTTTCAGGCTCAGGTATTTGAATTCCAGGAGCAGATCCAGAGCCTGAAACTGCCGCATATCGGATCGGACAATCAGGCTCAGATCGCTATAGCCGTGGTCCACCTCGGTTTCCGAGATCATCATATACAGACGGTCATCGAACAGCAGCGTGAGGAAGGCGATTTTCACCAGCAGTTCATTGGTCCAGCGATAATCGCGATTCGATAGTACCGGGAGATAACGCTGTTCGATAAAAGCGACCAGCGGGGCTAAATCGCCTTGGAGATACACCGTTTCCGCCAGGCGCGGGATGGTCTGGCGATCTTCGTAGGTGGGCAGCCAGAGTTCCCGGAGCCGTTCCACATAGAGCGAGCGGGCCACCAGATTTGGGATGTTCAGGATCGCCTTGCCCAGCACGCCTCGCCCGGCGAACGTCAGGATCCCAAAGTAGTATAGCAGCGAGGCCATGAACGGCTGATCCTTGACCGCGGCCAACACATCCGCGACGCCGAAGCGTCGGGCTAGGCGGGGAATGATCACCCCCTCCTCGCCATTGAGCGCCTGAATCAACACCGCTTCGCCATGGGGGAGTTGGGCGATGTAGGCCAGCTTGCCGCGATCCATCGCCAGATTTTCATCAAGCATCTCCTGCGGATAGCGGCCATCGGTCTGCAATGCCTTGAGAAAATAAAGGCTCAGGGTCGGGTTGTAGAGCCGCTCACCACCGGTTTCGCTAAAGCAGTAACCGTTATAAAAAGTGCGCATGGTTTCCAGGGCGTCCGCCGGCGACCAGGAGGCGCCTTCTCCCGCCATGCGCTCCAGCACGGTAGCGATCTCGGCTTCGGTGAAACCGCACAAGTCGTTGAACGCTGCCTTGAGATAGATGTTCTCCCCGACGTTATAGCCGCTGGTCATGTCGCTGAGGACGACTGGTGAAACACCGGTGATAAAGACCCGATCCAGTCCTTGTCCACCCGCCGCCGCTTTCACCGCCTTGAACACGGTTTTCAGCAAGCCTTCGCCATAGAGTAGGGCTTCGTAATACGTCTGTTTGCGCCCGGCCATCAGCACGTCGTTGGCGAAGTTGTCGTACTCGTCGATCAGCAGATAGAGACGCTGTTTTTCGCGGCGCACCCGAATCAGCAGGGAGGAGAGTGAGTCGACCGCGTCGTCCGGAGCGATTTCAATATCATGCCAACCATAGTTGGCAGCACAGGCCTTGATCGCGGTATTGATATGTCGATGCAGCGCCGCTTCGATCTCTTTTACATCCCCCTGCGCTTTCACCAGCGAAAAATCCCACTTCATTACGAAATACTGGTTATGCCGTGGCGTGGGATTCTTACCGATGGCTAAATGCCCAAACAATGCCTCGAATTGCGCCGCTCGCTTGATGTCGTAGTAATGTTCCAGCATCGACAGCAGCAGGCTCTTGCCGAATCGGCGAGGGCGGATGAAGATCAGTTGATCTCCTGCCGCTTCGAGGAGGGGAATCCGGTCGGTGCGGTCCTGGTAGAAGTAGCCGCCCTGGATGAGCTTGCTGAAATCGCTTAAGCCGTACGGAAATTGCATTGTGGAGTTCCTCGCACCAGGGCTGGGCGGGCGCTGATCGGACCGGTCTCCAATCGCGCCGAGCGCCGGACTCAGCGCATGCCCAAGGGCGAGACGCCGAACAGCCAGAGATGGGTCCCGCCCATGAAGGCCCCGTACAGTAGCAGCCCCAAGGCCAAGGCGATCCAATCGTTCCACTTGCCGGGCGGGGCGCCTTGCACCGGCGGCGCGGTGCGCCACATATAGGAGAGGCGATCGGCCAGCGACCAGGCCAGGAAGGAGCCGAACAGTACCAGATCCGCCAGGTTGCCGTTGGCGATCAGGTGGGCCAGCGCCCAGAGGATGACGGCCAGCAGCATGGGGTGTTTGGCCCAGGTTTGGATGCGCCCCGGCAGGTAGGCGGCGACCAACAGGGGAAAGACCGGCACCAGAACCAGCAACGCGAGGTGCGCGGTCCAGACGGGCGGGGCGTACACTGTGAACGGCTCCTGGCGGGCCAGCCCGTAGCCCCAGAGGATCAGCAAAAAGCCGGTCAGGTTCAACACCGAGGCGAGCCCCTTGTAAGGGACCTCACCAATGCGCACTTGAAGGGATTCGCGCCATGTCGCGGCGAGAAAGGGGAGCGAATGTACACCGATAAAGAGGATGAGACCGATGATGAGGATCGCCATGGAACAGGACTCCGTTGGTACGTCGGCGGGAGTGCCGCGATGAGAGGTCTGCGAATCCTAACCGAATCCGCGGCCGCGCGTCGCCTCTGCCGGCGCCCGGACGAGTGCGGGAGTGCGCGATGGACGCGCTGATCGAGGCCCGCGAGCTGGTCCGGACCTACCCCGGACCCAATGGCGGCGTGCGTGCGGTCGATGGGGTGAGTTTTCGGGTCGAGCCCGGCCGGTGTTTTGGTTTACTGGGTCCGAACGGGGCGGGGAAGACCACGACCCTGGAGATGTTGGAGGGGATCCAGACGCCGAATGCGGGTCAGGTGCTGTTCCGCGGCGCGCCCCTGGGTCACGCCTACCGGGAGTCCATCGGCATCCAGTTTCAGGCGACCGCGCTGCAGGACTTCCAGACCGTGGCCGAGACCCTGACGATGTTCGCGAGCCTCTATCGCCGTAGGGCCCAGCGCGATGAGGTGATCCGGCTCTGCAATCTGGACGAGATCCTGGATCGGGATACCCGCAAGCTCTCCGGTGGTCAACGGCAGCGCTTGCTCCTCGCCGTGGCCCTGGTCAACGATCCGGAACTGGTCTTTCTGGACGAACCGACCACCGGACTCGATCCCCAGGCGCGGCGCAACTTCTGGGCCTTGATCGAGACGGTGCGCCGCCGCGGCACCACGGTCCTGCTGACCACCCACTATATGGAAGAGGCCGAACGCCTGTGCGATGAGGTGGCCATCGTCGACCGCGGGCGTATCATCGCCCAGGGTTTGCCGGGCGTTCTGATCGGTGAGCATTTCCCGGCCGCGGTGATCCGTTTGCCGGCTTCGGCATGGCCGGACGGCGTGCCCCTGCCGCCAACGGCGACCAGTCGCGGGGGCGAGATCGAACTGTTCGCGGAGGCGGCGGCGCCGGTTCTCAAGGAATTGGAACAACTGGGCGCGGATTTGTCGGCCCTGCGGGTCGCCACACCGAATCTGGAGGATTTATTCCTGAAGCTGACCGGGCACGCCTTGCGGGCCTGAGCCCGCGGCAGGTGGCGTGATGCTCAGGCAATTGCTCTAAGGAACCGTTCACTAATAAGTTAAACAGGTCAATTAAGGAACGCGTTTGGCGTCTTGGTCGTTGTCGTTGTCGTTGTTTAAAAGTAATTCTGAATCGTCTAAGGCCGGACGGGCCTTGATCATCGTTCCGGCCGTAGGGTGGACAAGCGCTAGCGCAGTCCACCGAATCCCGCGCCGCCGCTGGTGGTGGACTGCGCTACGCTTGTCCACCCTACGATGCCGCGTGGCCGGTGCCATGATCAAGGCCGCCAGACGTAAGATCGCAGTCCGTTGCCGCAAACCCATCCATGAACAGGAGCCCCACGCATGTGGCGCCGCATCTTCGCTGTTTTCGTCGCCCGTAACCGGGAGTTCTACCGGGACCATGCCGGACTCGGGTGGAATATTTTCATGCCGATCCTGATGGTGCTGGCATTCGCCTTCATCTTCAGCGGCGACCCGCAGGATCAGTTCAAGGTCGGGGTGATCACCACCGACGGCGCCTTGCCGCAGTCCCCAGCCGGGTTTCTGGCGCTGGATCATGTCCAGTTCGTTCCTTTGACCGATCCGGAGGGTGGGGTCATGAAGGTCGAGCGTCACCAGATCGATCTCCTGATCGACGCGCGCACGGCCCCACTGACCTATTGGGTCAATCTGGAGTCACCGCGCGGCTATCTCGCCGAACGCTTGCTGCTGGGCGCCGAGCCTGGCGGAGGCGTAGAGATTGCCGACCAGGGAGCAGGGCCGGCACGCCGGACCGTCAGTGGGGCGGCCGTCAGCTACGCTGATTGGGTGTTGCCTGGGGTCCTGGCCATGAACGTGATGTTCTCCAGCCTCTGGGGCGTGGGCTGGGTGATCGTGCGTTACCGCAAGAATGGGGTGCTGCGGCGGCTCAAGGCGACGCCGCTGAGCCCCTTTGAGTTCCTGGCCGCCCAGGTGCTCTCGCGACTGTTGGTGGTGATGAGTGCGAGCCTGGTGATTTATACCGGCGCCGCCTTGCTGCTCGACTTCCCCATGCGCGGTTCTTACACGGCGCTCGCCCTGATCTATGTCGGCGGGGCCCTATGCCTGATCAGCCTGGGGCTGATTGTCTCGGCGCGATTGCGCACGGAGGAACTGGCCGACGGCATCCTGAACCTGATGTCCTGGCCTATGCTGCTGCTGTCCGGGGTCTGGTTCTCGATGGAGGGCACCAGTGCGGCGGCTCGTTTGCTGTCGCAACTCTCGCCCTTGACCCATATGGTGGACGCGGCCCGGCGGGTCATGATCGATGGGGCGATGGTGGCGGACGTGCTGCCGCAGATTTTGATCCTGGCGGGTCTGGCCCTGGCTTTTCTCTCGCTGGCGGCCTGGTTGTTCCGCTGGGAGTAGTTGCAGAATGTTGCCGCGTGCCGGAAACCTCTTCGCGCTGCTGCCGGGGCCGGCGACGGGCGAGATCTTTGAAGAACTGCTGCGATTGGAACTGCCCGCGGGACGGGTCTGGATCGAGCGCATTGTCAGCAGCGCAACCCCGGAAACGGTCTTGTATGACCAGCCGCAGTCCGAGTGGGTCCTTCTGCTCCAGGGCGAGGCGCGGCTCTGGATTGCGGGCGAGGAACGGATGCTGGTCAGCGGCGACTATCTCTTCATCCCCGCCTACACGCCGCATCGCGTGGTCGAGACGTCCGCCGAGCCCCCGTGCATCTGGTTGGCAGTGCACTTTGAGGGCGGCGGATCCTAATCTCTAGGCGAACTCTTCGTCCCGACCGATTTCCCAGTTACTCTGGTTGATCAGCGCCTCCACGGAGCGGGCCAGGCGGTATTTCTGCTCCATCTCAAAGGGTTGGCCCTTGTCCCAGCACTCCGCGGCCTCGTCGGCGACGAGCGGCAGGCCCTGTCTGCAGATTTCCCACAGGGTACTGGTTTGTGTGTTAGTCATCATGGCCTCCTCGAACTTGTTTTTTTGGATGGGGGTTGAACCCCCTGCATGTCCATCGCGGCAAGTACCGCGCCCCGTCGCGCGGCGCCTGAGGCTTGCTCAGGATGTCGCGTCGACCATAAGCGATGTTCCGGCAATCGCCAAACTGCATCAAAAGGCATCCTGCAATGCGATGGACACGGGTATCATAGGCTTCATTGAGAATTCTGCTTGCGGAAATCGCGAATTAGTTGCCCCAGCGCAAAGAAAAGACAAAAAGAGCGTCGAAAACATCAGTTCTGATGGCTTTAACTTGCAGAAAACTATAAGGATATTAGCAAATTGTCGAGCTTCTTCCGGGTGCGGGGAAGGGCGCGTTGCGGATCGGTAGCATCAGCCGCTCGCCACGGTTCGGCTGACCTCAGGCGGGAGCGAGTCGACGAACCGTATTCGGTAGGTGTTCCCGCACCACTTGGGCAAAGACTTCCAGGGCGGCGCGGCGCGGAAAGCTGCGGCGGTACACCAGCGCGATGCGCCGGAAGGCGTCCGGCAAGGCGAGCGGACGGGCGATGATGCCGCTGTCGGTCATCCAGCCGCCGCGGATGGCCAGGGCCGGCACCAGGGTGCAGCCAAAGCCGGCGCCGACCAACTGCAGCAAGGTCTCCAGGCTGGCCGCCCGCAGATCCGCCATCTCGCCATGGGTGGGGCGCTCCGTCAGGCGGCACACGTCCATGACCTGGTGAGTGAGACAATGGCCGTCGGCGAGCAAGAGCAGGTCGATGGATTTGAGGTCCTCGGCATCGATCTCGTCTTTCTCGTAGAGTGGGTGATTGCGTGGATGGGCGAGCCAGAAAGGCTCGTCGAACAACGGTATGGCATCCAGGTCCGCATCGTCCGGTGCGGTGGCAAGCAGTGCGGCGTCGATCTCGTGGCGCTGGAGCCGGCCGAGCAGTGACTCGGTGATCTCCTCGGACAGGACCAGGCGCAGTCCTGGATAGGTGCGTTTGAGCGGCACCAGCACCAGGGGCATCAGGTATGGGCTCAGGGTGGGGATGGCGCCGACGCGCAAGGGTCCGGCCAGTGGGTCCTGATGGGCGCGCGCGACCTGCTCGATGGTTTCGGCCTGCTCCACCGCCAGACGGGCATGTGCCAGGATGGTTTCACCGACCGGGGTGATGTCCACCGACCGGTTGGTGCGCTCGAAGATCACCACACCGAGTTCATCCTCCAGCTTCTTGATCTGTCCGCTCAAGGTTGGCTGACTGACGAAGCAGCGCAGGGCCGCACGCCCGAAGTGGCGCGTTTCGGCGACGGCGAGGATGTATTTGAGATCACGCAGGTTCACGTGGTGCATGATAACCCAATTCCCTCGGGGTTGAACCCGCGCCGAGCGTTCGCGCGTGGGGGTCGGTCCATCACGGCAGTCGCCGCGTCGGTTGCCCATGGCCTGTCGCTGACCAATTGCGCGGACACCGCGAGGGCGCTATGGTCGCGGGTGCCGGGTACCGGCACCGCAAGCGCGCATCCCGGCGCAAGAACCGTTTTCGAGTTCGCAAGGTGACGTGCGCGTTCCCGCCGACGAACGCGCGGTCAGTGAGGGCAAACCGAGGCAGGACTGATGCAGTTGCAACCCGCGCCGCGAGGCTTTGAGCACATCAACCGTTATTTCGATGCGGTGAACCACCGGTATGCGGCCAAGCTGCTGCCGGGGCAGTTTTATGTCAGCCGCAGCGAAACCATCGTCACCGTCGTCGGCACCTGCGTGGCCGCCTGTATTCGTGACCGTTCGCAGGGGCTCGGGGGCATGAACCATTTCATGGAACCGCACGAGACGACGGGGGCGGTATCGAGCCCTGGAGAGGATGCCATGTTCGACCTGTTCACGGCACTGCTCGACGCCGGCGCGCAGCGGCATCATCTGGAGGCCAAGCTGTTCGGCGGCTCGCGCATCCTGAGCAATGACTGTACGGTTGGCGAGCGTAGCATTGCCTTCGCGCGTCTCTTCCTGCGCCAGGCGAACATTCCGCTCCTCGAGGAAGACCTGGGCGGCCCGTTTGCGCGCAAGATCGATTACCAACCGACCGACGGCCGAGTGCGCATCAAACACCTGAGAGATATCCGCAACGACACCATCCTGCAACGCGACCGGCACTTCGTGCAGAGTTATCGCAGGCCCCCACGCCCCGGCGACCGCGACGAGCCGTGCGGGTGACTAGGGCGGGTGCTCTAGGATACTGCCGCGACTTGACACCAGACCACCAGACCACCAGACCACCAGACCATAAGGATCCGCTTGATGAACACGCTCGAACAACTCAAGACCATGACCACCGTGGTTGCCGACACCGGTGACTTCGAGTCCATCGCCGAGTATCAGCCCCAGGACGCGACCACCAACCCGTCGTTGCTCTTCAAGGCCGCGCAGTTGCCTCACTATCGGGAACTGGCGGTGGACGCGGCGGCCTTCGGCAAAGCACGCGGCGGCGCTGATCCGCAGGCCCGGTCGCGGTGGACCATGGACCGACTGGCGGTCAATTTCGGCAAGCAAATCCTGGAGATCGTTCCCGGCCGGGTCTCCACCGAGATCGATGCCCGTTTGTCATTCGATACCGAGGCGACCATCCTGCGCGCGCAGGGGCTGGCCGAACTCTATCGGCAGGTCGGGATCGACCCCGCAACGCGGGTCCTGTTCAAGGTTGCCTCCACCTGGGAGGGCATCCGCGCCGCCGAGCGGTTGGAGGCCCAAGGCCTGCACTGCAACCTCACCTTGCTGTTCAGTTTCGCCCAGGCGGTCGCCTGCGCCGAGGCCGGCGTGACCCTGATCTCGCCCTTTGTCGGGCGCATCCTCGATTGGTACAAGGCCGCGAACAAGGTTGATGGTTACCCGGCCGAAGCCGACCCCGGGGTCCTCTCGGTCACCAAAATATTTAATTATTACAAGCGTCACGGCTACCGAACCGTGGTCATGGGCGCGAGTTTCCGCAACCTCGACGAGATCCTGCAACTGGCCGGCTGCGATTATCTGACCATCGCCCCCCAACTGCTGGGCGAACTGGCCGCGCGTCACGGCGAGTTACCCCGCAAGCTCGATGCGGATCAGGCCCGGTCCATGGATATCCCCAAGGTCAGCTACGATGAACGCGCTTTCCGCTGGGCGATGAACGAGGACGCCATGGCCACCGAGAAGCTCGCCGAGGGCATTCGCCTGTTCGCTGCCGATACCCGCAAGCTCGAAGGGTTCGTCGAGACGATCTGACCGGGCGGGCGTCGGCGCGCAAGGCGCCGCCCGACGCCCCATCCTTCGCCTTGAGGCGAATGGCCTCCACCCCACACGAAAAACATCCACCGTGGGAGCGGCCGCCGGCCGCGATGGGGCCTCGCAGGGTCGCGGCATCGGCGTTCACCACAGCGCCCCATCGCGGCCGGAGGCCGCTCCCACAGGGTCGCGGTGCGACTTCCAAGCGCCTTGACTGACTCGCGGCGGTTCACCGCAGGCTCCGCCGGAGCGCGCGGACATCTGTTTTCAGGCACCTGCGGCCCCCCTTGGGCCATCTGCCCGAGCGACCTTGCCCTGACCGCCTACCCCCTATATACTGTGTCTAGAAGTCTCGCCGACACAAAATATAGTAGCTCACCGGGAAACGCCGCCATGGGGACCGCACCGAACACGCTCGCGACCCTGCCCACCCGCGTCCTCAAGCGCGACGGGCGGGAGGTGGTTTTCGATGCGGCCAAAATCGAATCCGCCATCCTGCGGGCCGGCCAGGCGAGCGGGGAGTACGGCGACATGGAGTCGCGCCTGCTGACCGCCCAGGTGGTCAAGGTGCTGGCGCACCGCTTCGGCAACGGGCGACTGCCGGACATCGAGGGCATCCAGGACGTGGTGGAGCAGACGCTGATCTCCGCCAACCATTTCGAGACCGCGCGCTCCTACATCGTCTATCGGGAACAGCACTCGCGACTGCGCGACCATGAGCGTACTTTGGTGGACGTGGCTGCCTCCATCGACGAGTACCTGGACCGGTCCGACTGGCGGGTGGCCGCCAACGCCAACCAGGGCTATTCGCTCGGTGGGCTGATCCTCAACACCTCGGGCAAGATGATCGCCAACTACTGGCTGTCGCATGTCTATCCGCCGCAGATCGGCGAGGCTCATCGTGAGGGCGACATCCATATCCACGATCTGGACATGCTGTCGGGCTACTGCGCCGGCTGGTCATTGCGCACTCTGCTGCACGAGGGTCTGAACGGAGTGCCGGGGCGCGTGGAGGCGGGGCCGCCGCGGCATATGTCGAGCGCGGTGGGTCAGATCGTGAACTTTCTGGGGACCCTGCAGAACGAGTGGGCCGGCGCCCAGGCCTTCTCCAGCTTCGATACCTACATGGCCCCCTTCGTGCGCGCCGACCGGCTCGGTTATGCCGAAGTCAGGCAGTGCATCCAAGAGCTTATCTATAATCTCAATGTCCCGTCGCGGTGGGGGACTCAGTGTGTCGATGCGCAAACAGAGTGTCTGACTGAACACGGCTGGAAGCACTACGACCAGCTTCAGTCCGGCGAGCGCATCGCGACCTTCGATTGGCGCAACAATCGCCTGGAGTATTTGGAGCCGCTGGCCGTGAAGGCCTATGATTTCGACGGTGATATGTACGTCCTGCGCAACCGTACCCAGGAGCAATGGATCACCCCGGGGCACAAAGTCCTGCGCAAGGTCTTCAACAGCGATAACCGGTGGGTTCTGGAAGACATCGAAGCGGTCGCGGCACTCAAGTCCCCGGTCATCATCCCGAACGCCTGGGAGACGGAATCGACGGTTGAGATCGACGACCGGGTGGTGATGCTGCTGGCCTGGGTAGTCGCCGAGGGGAACTTTGATTTCAGCGCCGGGCGTCGCCGCATCAGCCTGTTCCAATCGACCGGCAATCCGGAGAACGCCGCCGAGATCGCGTGGCTGCTCGACGAACTGGGGCTTTCCTACCACCTGTTGGAGAAGACCGGAACGTATTCGAACTATCCCGTCTACCGCTATCGCCTGAACAAGGAAGGCAGCGACTTCGTGCTGGGCCATCTGGAGCGCAAATGCGTTCCGGCGGTCGTCCGCACGCTCTCGGTCCGCCAGATCCGGCTCTTCTTGGACACCTATATCAAGGGTGACGGCAGCGTCGAGCCGAACGGCCGCACCCGGATCTACACCAACGATCGGGACAACCTGGATGCACTCCAAGCGCTTTGCACCCTGGCCGGTTACGGGAGCAGCGTCTATACACGTGAGGACTCGGGCGTCCATGTGTTAAACCTGATCCGCAATCGCGAGACCTCTATCCAGCTCATCGAGCGTCGGCCCTACCAGGGCAAGGTCTGGTGCCCGACGACCCGTAACGGCACCTTCGTCGCACGCCGCAACGGCAAGACCTTCATTACCGGCAATACGCCCTTCACCAATCTGACCTTCGACTGGGTCTGCCCGGACGACCTGCGCGATCAGGTGCCGGTGATTGCCGGGGTCGAGCAGCCCTACACCTATGGGGACCTTCAGGTCGAGATGGACCTGATCAACCGGGCCTATATCGAGGTGATGACGGCGGGGGACGCCAAGGGCCGGATCTTCACCTTCCCGATCCCGACCTACAACATCACCCCGGACTTCCCCTGGGAGAGTGAGAACGCGGACCGGCTCTTCGCCATGACCGCCAAGTACGGTTTGCCGTACTTCCAGAATTTCATCAATTCCGAACTCTCGCCCAACATGGTCCGCTCCATGTGCTGCCGGCTGCAACTGGATCTGCGCGAGTTGCTCAAGCGCGGCAACGGGCTCTTCGGCTCAGCCGAGCAGACCGGCTCGGTGGGTGTGGTCACCATCAACTGCGCGCGGTTGGGCTTTCGCCACGCGGGTGACGAGACGGCCTTGCTGGCGCGGCTCGACCGCTTGCTGGACCAGGCGCGCAACAGTCTGGAGATCAAGCGCAAAGTGGTCCAGCGTCACCTGGACGCCGGACTCTTTCCTTACACTAAACGCTATCTCGGGACCCTGCGTAATCACTTCTCCACCATTGGGGTGAACGGAATCAACGAGATGATCCGCAACTTCACCCACGATGCCGAGGACATCACCACCGCCGCCGGGCAGGCGCTGGCGATCCGCCTGCTCGACCGGGTGCGCGCACGGATGGTCGAGTTCCAGGAGTCCACCGGTCATCTCTACAATCTGGAGGCGACTCCGGCCGAGGGGACGACCTATCGCTTCGCCCGTGAGGATCAGAAGCGCTATCCGGGCATCCTCCAGGCCGGCACGGCGGAAACCCCCTATTACACCAACAGTTCGCAGTTGCCGGTGGGTTTCACGGACGATCCCTTCCAAGCCCTGGAGATGCAGGAGCCGCTCCAGTCCCGTTACACCGGCGGGACCGTGCTGCACCTCTATATGAGCGAACAGGTCTCCAGCATCGAGGCGTGCAAGCGGCTGGTGCGCCGGGCGCTGACTCAGTTCCGGCTGCCCTATATCACCGTCACGCCGGTCTTTTCCATCTGTCCCAAGCATGGATATATCGCCGGCGAGCACGAGTTCTGCCCGCTGTGCGATCAGGAATTGATCGCACGCAAACGGGGGGAAGCGCAAGCAGCCGCACATGAAGGCGCATGAATGTAGATGTTCGCAAGCCGTAGCCATCGGAACAACCGAGAAATCTGAAGAGACGAGGACCATGAAAGAATCGAGCATACTGACCATGAATCAGGAAGAGCGCACCCGTTGTGAAGTTTGGACCCGGGTCATGGGCTATCACCGCCCGGTCGCGGCCTTCAATCTCGGCAAGCGCGCCGAGCACGCGGATCGCTGCTACTTCACCGAGACCCCGTGCGGGACACCCTTGTGTGTCCAGCACCAAGCGGCTGCTTGACGCCGACGGATGTCGCTATGGGCGTCGATGAGTCGTCAGGGATCGCCGCGACACTGCCGGCCATCACCGGGCAGGAGCAGTTGCGCGTGGGTGGCCTGACGCCGCTGACCACGGTCGATTATCCAGGTGAACTGGCCGCCGTGGTGTTCTGTCAGGGATGCCCTTGGCGCTGTCGTTACTGCCATAACGCTCACCTGCTGCCCCCGCGCGCGGCTGGGCTGATCCCCTGGGCTCAGGTGCGTGCCTTTCTGGAAGGCCGGCGTGGACTCCTGGACGCAGTGGTCTTCAGCGGCGGTGAGCCGACGCTACAGCCCGCCCTGGCGGCGGCCATGACGCAGGTCCGCGCCCTGGGCTTCAAAGTCGGGCTGCACAGCTCTGGGGCCTATCCGGCGCGCATCAAATCATTGCTGCCCCTGCTCGATTGGGTAGGGCTCGACATCAAGGCCCTACCGGCGGACTACCCGGCCATCACCGGTGTTCCCGGTTCAGGCGAGCGCGCCTGGGCGAGCCTGCGGCTTCTGCTCGCGGCCGGAGTGCCGCTGCAGGTGCGCACCACCACCATGCGCGGCCAGGATAGTCCCGCCGAATTGGCGGCGCTGCGCCAGTGCCTCGCCGACCTGGGCGTGCGTGAGCACCGCATCCAGCTCTGCCGCACCGGGCATACGCTCGATCCGACCCTCGCCGCGCCCGCTCGTGGTACCTGACCTCCAAGCGGCATGACTCGCAACATCGGCGTAGGAGGCCTGGTCAATGCCCCAAGCACCTCGCCCGACACCGGCCTCCCCTGAAACAAAATGCTTGACTTGAAAAGGGGCATTTTTTAGGCTCGCTCCTAACTCTACTTCGTCATATTGGTAGCTTCCAGCCCGTTCGATCACGCCGTTGCTCGACCCAGAAGCAACGCCAGCCGGGGTGTCCGCGGCGCTGAGGCTGTACTCGCCTGCGGTTTGGCCCAGTACCTGTATGGTCGTCCCGGTTCGCTGATTCTAATCTGCTTTGACGATATCGTTCAGTGTCTTACCGAGCGCTGCGAGTAGCCCGGCAAGGCCGGAATCGGCAAATCGATCGGCGGCGCGGGCCAATTGATGGGCAGGGTGGCGCTTTAGGGGGTCTGGGGTTTGCCCCAGGCATCAACAGAAGACGGGACAACGAGGGGCAGATATGGATCGTGTACAGTCACGAAGGGCAGTCTGCGTTCTGACGCTCCTGTTGCCGTGCCTTAGGCGGCGGCAACCACTTTCGATTTCGAGAGCTTCGGCGACGGCGATCCCGTCACCGCCCTCTATCCCGGTGTAAATCTCACCAACGCCACCGCCATCGTCGCGGGCCTGTCCCTCTCCGAGCAGGAATTCCCCCCGCACTCGGGGACGACTGTCGTCTTCGATGACAGCGGCTCGATCAGCATCGACTTCACCACACCGGTTGTCGGCGTCAGCGGCTGGTTCACCTACGGGATGCCCCTCACCTTCACGGCCTTCGATGCCGCCCTCAACGTGCTCGGCACCGACCTCTCGCTGTTCAGTTCCAACCTCGCCCTCTCCGGCGAGATCGGCAGCTTGCCGAATGAGCTTCTCGGCATCGCCTCGTTGACCGACATCTTTCGCGTCACCATCACGGGCGACCCCGCGGGCGGATCCTTCGTCCTGGACGATCTGACGGTTGAGTTTCGCCAGGCCAACGGCGTACCGGAACCCCCGGTGATGGCCCTGATGGCGGCGGCGGTCCTGGCACTCGGGCGATCCCGCGTGCGGGCAAGGCGGCGACGCCCCATGCGTTAACCCGGCCATCGACTCGCCCCGGGCGAGCCCCCGGCACCCAACACTACCCACCCGATCCGGCCCAGGGAATCCCATGAGAACTCCGCGCCTGCTTCGCTTGCTGTTCTTGCCGTTACTGCTGCTGTGCCAGGGTATGGCCCTCGGTGCCTATGTGGATAACGTCCAGTTGACCCCCGCCGCGGCGCCCGTCGGCACGGCCGCCACGGTGCGCGTCACCGTGCGGATCGCCGACCCGACGGTGGTGCCCAACTCACTGAACCTGCAACGGGTCGACCCCCAGGGCCGGGCCGTTCTGGTCGGCGATCTGCGCGACGACGGCCTCGCCGGCGATGAGGCCGTCAACGATGGCACCTATTCGCTCCAGTTCACGGTGTTGGAGGAACGCCCGGGTCCCTTGACCTACCGGGTTTCGGCCGGGGTGCGGGGCAAACTGCTCCGGGTCTTCTCCACCCCCGCCACCTTCAACGTCACCGGCGCCTTCGGGACCGGCGTCAGCATCACCCAGCCCGCTAACCTGGTCTTCGTCAACCAGAGCCCGGTCATCGTGGCCGGTACCACCGGCGACCCCAACGCCACCGTCACCGTCAACAGCATCCAGGCGACCAAGAACGCCAACGCCTTCCAGACCACGGTGCCGCTCCAGGAGGGCAACAACACCATCACCGCGGTCGCCACCAACAGCAACGGGACGGACAGCACGACCTCCATCCAGGTCACGCTGGACACCACCCCGCCGCGGGTCACGGTCGACTCGCCGCCCAACGGGTTGCGCACCACCGAACCCGGCATCACCGTCTCCGGCATCGTCAACGACATCGTGGTCGGCACCGTCAACAGCCAGCAGGCGCGGGTCACCGTCAACGGTGCCGCCGCGGCGGTCGTCAACCGCACCTATGCCGCCGCGGTCCCGTTGCAGTTGGGTCAGAACAGCTTCCAGGTGATCGGCCGCGACCAGACCGGCAACAGCGCCACCACCTCCGTCACCGTGACCCGGCAGGCCGTCACCGAACCCTATATCCGGCTCGTCTCCGGCAACAACCAGAGCGCCGCCATCGGCGCCGCGCTGCCCGCGCCCCTGATCGTGCAGGTCCTGAACGGCACCACCCCGGTGCCCAATGCGACCGTCATCTTCAAGGTCACCGAGAGCGACGGCTTTCTCCAACCGGGCACCGGCAAGCCCCAGTTGATCAACGTCACCACCAATGCCCAAGGCCAGGCCCAGGCCAGTTGGACCGTTGGCAACCGCGCCGGTGCCGACAACAACACCGTCGAGGCCTATGCCGGCGGCTACCAGGGCACCGCGGTCTTCACCGCCTCCGCCACCGCCGCCGCGCCCGCGCAGATCGTCGTCGGCACCGGCAACAACCAGTTCGGCGCCGTCAGCAAGCCGCTGCCGCTGCCGCTGGTCGCCATCGTCACCGACAGCGGATTCGACCGCCTGGGCGGGGTCCCGGTCACCTTCACGGTCAAACAGGGCGGCGGTTCATTCAACGGCGCGGCCACCTACAAGGCCAACAGCGACAGCGACGGGCGCGTCCTGGCCCTGCTGACCCTGGGCTCCGAACCGGGGCAGGACAACAATGTCGTCGAGGCCAGTTTCCCGGGCCTGGCGACCTTGGCCGCCGCCTTCACCGCGAGCGGCCGGGTCCCCGGCGATCCGGCCCAGACCTCGATCACCGGCGTGGTCCTGGAAACAGCAACAACCCCATCCCCAACGTCACGATGCGCCTGTTCCAGCCCTATCAGGGGACCAGCAACAACCAGCATGTGCAGGTCGGCGACCCGGTGGTGACCGACGCCGCGGGCACCTTCGCCATCGCCCCGGCACCGGTCGGCGTCTTCAAGCTGATGGCCGACGGTACCACCGCCACCCTGGGCGGGCAGCAGTTCCCGACCCTGGAATACGATATCGTCACCGTCGCGGGCCAGGAGAACACGGTCGGGATGCCCATCTACCTACCCGCGCTCGACCCCAACGCCCGCGTCTGTGTCAGCCCCACCACCGGCGGGGTGCTGACCATCGCCTCCTCGCCCGGCTTCTCGCTGACCATCGCCGCCGGTTCCGCCACCTTCCCCGGCGGCTCCAAGACCGGCTGTGTCAGCGTCACCCCGGTCAATCCGGACAAGGTCCCCATGGCCCCCGGCTTCGGTCAGCAACCGCGTTACATCGTCACCATCCAGCCGGTCGGGACCGTGTTCAATCCGCCCGCGCCCATGACCATCCCCAACATGGACGGGCTGGCGCCCAGGACCAAGACCGAGATGTATTCCTATGACCACGACCTGGCGGCCTTCGTCGCGATCGGGTCGGGGACGGTGAGTGCGGACGGGTCGGTGATCGCCTCAGATCCGGGGATCGGCGTCATCAAGGCGGGGTGGCATTGTGGGGGGAATCCGAGTACGAGCGGGAGTGCGGGGACTTGTCCGGAGTGTCAGAAGTGCCAGGGGAGCAATTGCGTTGCCGATAATGGTCAGACTCCGGCACAAAGCTCGCCGGTGGACTGTAAGAAAGAGGTATGTAGCGGTGGTTCCAAGGTCAGCCAAGCCAACGATTCTGAACAACCTCCGCAGAACTCTCCTACCGATTGTAAAAAGGAAGTATGTAGCGGAGGCGCGGTAACGCCGCAGAACGACGACACGGAAGTACCTACAGAGATTTGCAAAGAATGCAAGAGCGGGACCCCCGCAAATCGACCAAATGGAAAAATCGCGTCTGATCCGAATAAGTGCTGCTTTGACGGGGTGGACCTTCCGAAGTACAACAATGCATTTGCCGTCCTGATTGCCAAGTGTCCGAGTCGCGAGCAGGTGACCGAATCGATCCGTCAACACGAGATTGACGGTTGCTCGAACTCACCGGATGATCTTGAGAGCTGGGATAATCTGCCGTTCGCCACCAACTATAATCTCTACGTTGTCAACCCGATTTGGGGCACTGTACTCGGTCGCATATCCAATGCCGTCGCTGCAACCCAGACCCTTCCCTGCAACGTCCACGATATTTGTTATCAGACATGCCGCAACAACAAAGGTGCGTGCGACACCGTCCTCGGTGCCGGCATAACGACGAGCTGTGATGTTGGCTACCCGTTTCCTTGTCCACATGCAACCCAAGCCCAGTGTGCCGAATACGATGCAGAACGTCAAAGCTGTCGCGAAATCGGCCCCTGGTATGTTAGCGGCGTGCAATCATCTGCTGGCACAAATGCTTATCAGGACCGGCAGAGCCAATTTTGTGCCTGCTGCGGGAGTTGATATGACTGAGTTTATCTACAGAGCGTTTGCATCGCTCTCTTTTGCAATTTTGTGCGCCGCATCGACGCCGGACGTATCCGGCGCACCGGTCATGTTGGGCTTCGAGCGCAATGTCGATCAGCGTATTGTTGCGCTGGTGCCGAGCGATACCAACGAGCCGCCGAGCATGTTCATCACGAAGACCTATTTGGAGCAACGAAAGGCTCGGGTAAACCCCGAACGCAGCAAGTCTATGACCTACGCAATACGCCCAATTGGTGGCGGGGATGCTACAGAAATTTTTACCTTCCGCGCTGACGATTCCAGCAACATCGGAAGCGCTGGAAAAGTAACGGATGGCTACATAGTCCCAGTGATTCTAGACGGCCGGAGTGTTCATCTCTATGAGTTTGTGCCGGGTAGGGGAGCCGCAGAGCGGATGGAGCCTCCCAACCAAGAGCCGCAGCGCGAGAATGTCAGTCGTGCATTTGCACTTGCGACTGGTTATCTTGAAGTGTCTTCGATAGGAGACGCAGTGTCTGCGAGCTTTCGCAATTACAGCGGTTCCGCTCCTGTCGTCGTCGATTTCGGCAGCGCGGCAGGACGGATCATTGCTGTTGATGATGTCTTGGAAGGCGACGGCAATATCTCTGTACTGGTAACGTCCGCCGACGGCGAGCATGCCTTGTCCGTGTGGATTTTTCGGTTTGACTCGCAGTTTACCAAGTCCAGCAGGACGGACAGTCGCCTGATGACAGGGGACTTCGCTTCTGTTAAGTCGCGGTTCGTCGGCGCTACACACGCGCTTCCCTCAGTGCAGATTACCAGCCGAAAGTCGTTGCGCGAGCCATTTCTTGTCCAATTGATCAGGTTGGATGCCATACAATCTCTGGTAAAGCGTTTCGATTTTACGACAACTGAAGGCGGGGACAAGCTCGCAATTGCGGGGATTTGTAAAGACATGTATGTCTTCGCGCGAATAATTATACCGGAGAATGCAGTTGCGACCAATATCGAGTATGGAATCATGGATTCGGGCGGCGCGGTCAAACGCACGTGGAGTGAAGAAATGGTGGTCGGCGGGTCGATCGTTGATGTCAATTTGGCTCCAACGGTCGATGCATTCGTCTCACTCGCCAATTTCAGCAAACTTGAAGACTCAAGGAGGCCGGACGGTTGGTATAGCTGGTTAGGTTACCGTCTGGACCGGTTCGACATAACGACAGACTGCGCGTCACGATAGTATACATCGGATGGTGATCAGTTCGTTGCTTGGACACTGCGTGGCTCACTCTGGCTTGAGTGCAATCGTGTGCGGGCAAGCCATCAATCGCAAATGGTGAAGGGCATGAGCGGGATTTTGAAATCGAGGATGCGCGCCACGAGCACCCTTTGCGGGGCGGTCATAGTATTACTCATTTTCATGCAGCCGGCGATCGGTGCAACGCTCAATGACTCCTGTGTCGTTAGCGTCCTCAACCGCACCGTCCAGGTCAAACCAGACGGCACCTGGGTCCTGCCCAACATCCCCGCCAACTTCGGCCCGGTGCGCGCCCGTGCCACCTGTGTCGAGAATGGCGTCACCCAATCCGGTCAGTCCGATTTCTTCACGGTCCCCGCCAACGGCACGGTGAATGTCCCGCCGATCGTGCTCGGTCCGGTTACGCCCATTCCAACCGAAGTGACTGTTACGGCCCCCAGCAGCACGCTGAACCACGCCGGGCAAACCGTTCAACTCGCCGTCACCGGGCGCTATGCGGACGGCAGCACCAGGGACCTCGCCAACCGCTCATCTGGCACCCAATACCTGATCAGCAACCCCAGCCTCGCCACCGTCTCCGCCGACGGACTGATCACGGCTAGGCAAAGCGGAACCGTCATCGTACAGGCGATCAACGAGGGGACCCAGGGGCTGCTGCGGATTTCGGTGGTGCTGTCCCGGGATACCGACGGTGACGGCATCCCGGACGACGTGGAATTGCGCGAGGGTCTGGACCCCAATAACCCCGCCGACGCCCTGGACGATCTGGACCGCGACGGCCTGACCAATCGCGATGAACTGGCACTCGGCACCGGCATCCGCAACGCCGATTCGGACGGGGACGGGATACTGGATGGCGAAGAGGTCGCCGCCGGGCGGGATGGATTCGTGACCAACCCGCTGCTCGCGGATACCGACGGTGACGGGGTGCCGGACAACGTCGAGGTCGCCTCCGCCAGCGACCCGACCAATGCCGCCAGCGTCAACCTGGCCGGGGCGCTGAGCCGCATCCGGGTCAGTCCCGCCACCTTCATCATCAACGTCAACACCGTCGATTTCGTCGCTTTCCAGCAGTTGACGGTCACCGGCGACTTCAAGCTCGGCGGCACCATCAACCTGACCGCGCCGGCACGCGGCACCAATTACACGTCCAGCGATTTGGCCGTGTGTAGCTTCGGTGCCGAGTATGGCCGGGTCTACGGCGGCAGCGATGGGGTTTGCACCATCAACGTGACCAACAACGGGTTCAGCGCGACCGCCTCCGGGGTCGTGCGGACCTTTACGCCGATCGCCCTGTCCTATGTCGCCATCCCAGGCTTCGCCAACAACGTCGATGTCAACGGCAACGATGCCTACGTGGCCGCGGGGGCGGCCGGGCTCCAGGTGGTCGACGTCACCAGCCGTTCCAACCCCCGGGTGGTAGCGGCGCTGGACACCCCCGGCAATGCCAATGACGTGGTGGTGGTGGGCAACTACGCCTATGTGGCGGATGAATCGTATGGCCTGCAGATCATCGACATCACCAATCCGCTCGCCCCCGTCCTGGCCGGGACGCTGGACACCTCGGGGATCGCCTGGGACCTGGTGGTCCGCGGCGGACATGCCTTCGTCGCCGACGGTCCCGAGGGGTTGAAAATCATCGATGTCAGCACCCCAGCGAGCCCCTCCCTGGTCGGGTCGCTCGCGCTCGGCGGAACCGCCAAGGGCGTGGACGTGGACCTGGCGAGTAATCTGGCCGTCGTCGGCGGAACGGCCGGCGTCCAGGTGGTCGATATCTCAAACCTGGCCGCGCCGGTCCTGCGCGGCACCGCGGCGGGCGGCGACGTGCGGGATGTAGGGGTCGTCGGGGACTACGCTTTCGTCGCCGATCTTTCTCGCAGCTTCACTGTTGTTGATATTGCCGATCCGGCGGCACCAGTGGTCAGGGCATCTCTCGACCCGAGCCTAGGCGGCCGACTGCAAGACATCGCGATTTCCGGCAGTCTTGCACTGGGTGCCGATGTGTACTTCGTCAATGGCGTCCCGATCATCGACATCGGCTTCCCCGAATCGCCCCAGCCGCGGTCGATTCTCAACTTCTCCCAATACCGCGACGACAACGCCACCGGCATCGCTGTGGACGGCAGTTTCGTCTACATGACCGCCGAGCGCGACATCAGCGAGAACGGCGTCATCGGCGATACCCGGCTGTACATTGGTCAATACCGCGCGCAGGAAGACCGCGCGGGTGTGCCGCCCACGGTGTCGATCAACACCCCGCTCGACGGCGATACGGTGATTCAGGGTCAGCAGTTGCCCATCTCCGCTCAGGCCAACGACGATGTGGCCGTAGCGGCGGTGACCTTCAGCATCGACGGCGCACCCGTCTTTACGGACACGACCCCGCCTTACGAGACGACCTACGCCGTCCCCGCCAACGCCACCAGTCTGAACATCGAGGCCACCGCAATCGATCTCGGGGGCAATGTGGCAACCGCGTCGCCGGTCGAGGTGACTGCCATTCCCGACCCGCTGACGACCGTGATCGGTCGGGTGATCGACGAGGCGGCAGCGGCCAGGGGCGGGGCGGTAGTCGTCTGCGAGGGACTGTCGACGAATTCCAATGCGGACGGGCGCTTCGCTATCGCCGGTATGACCACCGTTGCAGGTCCTATCGGCTGCACCGCGAGCCTCATGGACGCGAGCGGCGAGACCCTCTCGGGAACCTCGCAGCGGGTCGCGTCGGTACGGGGCGGGTCGACCGATGTCGGGGACCTGGTCCTCTCCTCCGCCCGATTTGAAACCGATCTCGGTACCAACCTGAATCAGCCTGATGACACGTCGAGCTATTTTGCGTTTACCGGTGGATTTTCCTTCCCATTCTACGGCGTTCCCTATGCCGGGGTTCATGTCAGTTCCAACGGGCGCCTGACGTTCAACTTCGGGGATGGGACCTATACAGAGAATTTGACCGATTTCGCGGAACAGCCTCAGGTCTCCGCCTTTTTCGATGACCTCTATCCACCGAGCGGCGGGACTGGATACGGGGTCTATGTGAAGCAATTCGCCGACCGGTTTGTGGCAACCTGGTATCACGTCTCCCACTTTTCCTACGGCGGGTCGAATACGATCCAGGTGGTCTTGTTCCGGGATGGTCGGATTCAGATCGGTTACAACGGCATCAGCTCGACCCAGAGCGGTACCATTGTGGGCATCGCGCCTGGAAATGATGCCGCAGGCACGCAGGTGAACTTCAACGTCGACTCGCCGCTTACCATTTCCGGGACGCAGGGAGTCTACGAGTGGTTCGGCACATTCGATCTGGACGTGCAGTTCCTGATTTTCAGCCCAACGGGCTGGGGTGGATATAACGTGAGCGTCAAGCCGCTGCAAGGCGCTGCGGCCAACTAGAGGCAGATGCAAATGGCCAGAGACTCGATCTTCGCGCGCCGGTATGGGAATCTTTCTGCCGCCGTTCTCACGGTGATCTTGTTGTTCGCCGCCGTATGCTGATGACGATCTATCAAGGCCTGGCCGCGGATGGGCCGTGGCAGCGCGCGCCTTTGGGCAGTGAGGTCTCGGTGCCCCAACACCTGGCGGACGACCGGGAATCGACGCTGAGCATTCAGGATCTCTTAAGCCACGCCAAGCGCCTATTTGCCGCCGTGTGGACCGAGCAGGAAGGCGGCGGCCGGCCGCTCAGCAAAGGCACCGGCAAACAACTCACCGATTCATCGGCCCCGCTCACCGGCAATCGCGCCTTCAATCGCATCTCTGCCCCGGACGCGAACTCATGCGCCGGCTGTCACAACACCCCCTACGGCATCCCCGGCGGCGGCGGTGACTTCGTCACCAATGTATTCGTGCTCGGGCACCGCTTCGATTTCGTGACCTTTGATCCGAAGGACGACCAACCCACCCGCGGCAGTCTTGATGAGCACGGCGAGCCGGTTTCGCTGCAAACCGTCGGTAACTTCCGTGCCACCACGGGGCTCTTCGGCGCCGGCTACCTTGAAATGCTGGCCCGGCAGATGACCGCCGACCTCCAGGCGATTCGGGATCGGCTCAAGTTAGGCGAGACCGCGGATCTCTGGACCAAGGGTGTCTATTTCGGCAAATTGGCGCGGCGTGCGGACGCCACCTGGGACACCAGCCGGGTCGAGGGGCTATCGCGCATGAGCGTGGCCTCGCCGACGCCGCTCGATCGCCCCACCCTGGTGATCCGACCCTGGCATCAAGCGGGCAATGTGGTCTCCATCCGCGAGTTTTCCAACAACGCCTACAACCACCACCATGGCATCCAGACCGAGGAGCGTTTCGGGCGCGATACGGACCTGGACGGCGATGGTTTTACCAACGAGATGACCCGCGCGGATATGACCGCCGTGTCACTCTACCAGGCCGCCATGGCGGTCCCCGGGCGCGTGATTCCGCGCGACCCGCAAATCGAGCAGGCGGTCGCCGTCGGCGAGGCAACCTTCGCGCGGATCGGTTGTGCCCGCTGCCATGTGCCCGCACTGGCACTCGATCACCAAGGCTGGCTCTATACCGAGCCCAATCCCTACAACCCGGCGACCAATCTGAAGCTCGGCGAGACGCAAACCGTGACCATGGACCTGACCAGCCCTGAGCTGCCGCAGCCTCGCCTCACGCCCCTGCTCCCCGAACGCGATCGGGTGATCGTACCCGCCTATACGGATCTGAAGCTGCACGACATCACCGATCCGAACGAACCGGCGGAGGCCGAGGTCCTGGACATGAATTGGTTCGTCTGGTCGCCCAAGTTCAGCGGCGGCAATCGCCGCTTTCTGACCAAGCGTCTTTGGGGCTGCGCCAACGAGCCGCCCTTCTTCCACCCCGGTCTGTTCACCACGTTGCGCCAGTCCGTCCTGGGTCATCACGGCGAGGCCCTGGCCGAGCGCCAGGCGTTTCAGGCGCTGCCTGAATATGAGCAAAATGCGCTGATCGAGTTCCTGAAGACACTCCAAGTCCTGCCACCGGGCACCCGATACCTGGTCGTCGATGAGGGCTTTCAGCCGCGCAGCAGCGTCACCGTGAATGCTGCAGTTGGGAAATAGACCTCAATGCTCGACCAGGACCCGCCCCGCGGTCCTCGCGGCCCTGATGATAGGTGAGTACCCAAAACCGGCGCTGCCGCACCGCGCATCGCCGCGCCTGCCTGGGAACCTGCCGTTGGGTCCGACGTGCGGACTGCCCCGTCGGCAGCTCGCCGTCCTCAGGAATGATGCGCGATGGGCTTTTCCGTAAACAGGTAGTCCTTGAGCTCCTTGTCGAACACCGGATCCTGGCGGCGGATCCATTCCAGCACCATGGCCGCGTGTTCCTTCTCCTCATCCCGGTTGTGGGCCAGGATGTCCCGCAGATCAGGGTCTTTGCAGACATCGACGCGCTGGTTGTACCAGTCGACGGCCTCCAGTTCTTCCATCAGGGAGATGATGGCCCGATGCATATCCTTGGTCTCATCGGACAATTCATCGACCGGCTCGTGATAACCCTCGTTCGACATGGCATGGTCTCCGGATTTGCAGTGGTTGACATCGGCAGGCTCCAACAGTGGCCTCCTGTCGGTCATTGTCGGTGTCCGACCGGTTCAAGGCAACCGGGTTCGCCGGCGCATTCGCCGTGCGATTGTCGCAGGGGACCGAAACGCGTTTCGAGCAGGGACTCGGGGCGGCCTGTCCAGGCCGTCAGGTATGCCGTACCGGTCTGGCGCAGGAGGGTGCAGCCGTCCTTGGGGAGCAGCAAGGGAATCGGCCAGGGTCCGCGAAACACCAGTGCGGCGATGGGTGCGGTCCAGTTGTCGATGATTGCCATCCAGGGCCATTGCAGGTCGTAGGGCGCCTGCGGACCGAACACCAGGCAGGTGCTGTCGGCACTGGCGGTGGCATTGATGAGACCGCGGGTCGCGGTCCACCAGGCGGCGGACTTGGCCAGGGTCAGCAGGACGATGGCCAGTACACAGGCGGCAAAGGGACGCGCGTAGCGTCGGCCCGACCCATGCCCCCGCGTCGCGTGCCGGTCAGTCGATGCGTGCGCCGCCCACAGCGCAAGCCCCATGAAGCACAAACCAAAGGGGTAGATGAGCGCGGCCTTGAGCTTGACCCCGTCGCCGGCCAGAATCTCCGCACCCACCCAGGCGGCCAGGACGGGCAGCAGCCACACCAGCCACGTGTCCTTGGAGCGGCCAGTGCCGCGACTCCGCACCGGGATCAGCACCAGCCCCGCCGCACAGACCGCCAGCATCAGGGCAACTTGGCCTGGCGTCGTCGGCAGCAGGTAGTAGCCGACCTGGGACGCATCGGCGAAGGAACGCTCGTAGCTGTTGCTGCCGATCAGCGTCCAGGCAAGCCGCAACACGCCGGAGAGGGCCAGTCCCGCCGCGATCACCGACCAGGCCCGCTGCACCCGCGGCGCGTCGTCGGCCGAGTGGGCGGCGCCGACCGCGGCGACCGCGAGGAACAACGCCAGCCCAAAGGCCAGCGGATGCAGGAGCAGCAGCAGGGGTGCCAGCACTGCCCCATAGCACCAGGTCACCGGGTGCCGTGGATACAGACCGGCGAGCAGGACATAGGGCCAGGCCAGATAGAGACAGAGCAGGAGTTCCGAGACGGCCGAGAAGTTGATCTGATTGAGGGTGAAGAAGAACGCCGGGAACAGTATCAGGGCCGGGGCGCGGCGCTGTGCGACCATCCAGCATCCGAGCAGCGAGAGGACGGGCAGCGCGGCGTAGGTCAGTGAGAAGCAATGACGCAGCAGGTTGATATCGGCAGTCAGCCAGGTTGCCGCCAGCGTTGGGAGTTGCGGCAACACCGCGGCATAGCGGAAATTCGGGACATCGGGTATCCCGTCGATGACGATCCGAAAGAAGTAGTAGGCGCCGTCGCCATACAGCGGCAAACCGACTGCCGCGCTCACGCCAAAGGCGCAGGCGATGAACAACAGGCCCAGTTCGACCGTATGGCGTCCGCAGCCGCCCGGCCGCGGTCGTCGCAACCGGTCCGACCCCGGCACCCGCGGATCGCGCGGCGCGGCGGGGGGAGCGAAGGTTTCAGGGGGTGGCTCGGCCGGCAAGCGGGTCTCCAATCAGTCGCGGGTTGGTGCGGGCATCGCCGGCGGCGCCGCTGGATGCGTCATGCCATGGCGGCCAGCGCGCGAAGGGACTATAACCAGGTTTGTGCCATCGTCAATCTCCGGACTGTCCATGTACCACATCCTTGCCGTCGATGATTCCCGCGCCATGCGCGAACTGGTCGCCCGGACCCTGCGGGGGGGCGGTTATCAGGTCAGTTGTGCGTGCGATGGCGACGAGGCGCTGGCGCTGGCGCGGCGGGAGCGATTCGGTCTGGTGATCACGGACGTGAACATGCCTGGATTGGATGGGATCGGCCTGATCCGTGCCCTGCGTGCGCTGCCCGGATATCGCCACATCCCGATTCTGACGCTGACCACCGAGGACTCGCCCGAGCAAAAGGCCGGTGGCCGCGCCGCCGGTGCGACCGGCTGGATGGTCAAACCATTCGACCCGGAGCGCCTGCTCGCGGCCCTGCGGCGCG